>Ga0081539_10001697_pt1 | contig 35528 bp, 32 predicted proteins | sample TabmetS4T2R2_FD_71023 | JGI IMG/M metagenome (GOLD analysis project Ga0081539, IMG submission 71023) | Tabebuia heterophylla rhizosphere microbial communities from the University of Puerto Rico - S4T2R2 | ecosystem: Host-associated > Plants > Roots > Rhizosphere ... | reverse complement strand
GTGTCGCCGCCGTGAAAGGGCGGTGTCCTAGGCCGCTAGACGAACGGGACGCATGAAGGCACTACGGTAAGCGGGTTACGTTAACGTATGGGATTTATCACTGTCAAACGATGCCGTGTTGCGGCGTAAAACAAGAGCATAAAAGCTGCACTCAGAACAAACGTTCCCACGCGCTGCCGTTCTTAACTATAATGCCCAACGCGGTGTTCGCCGCTCACTTCGGGCCGGAAACGCAGGAGAAAATGTCATGTCCTTCACGTCCCCCCGCTTGATCTGTCTGTCCACAGTCCTGGTAATTACTACAAGCAGCGTCACACTCGCTCAACATGGCGTGACGGGCGGCGGGACGATCGGCGGCGGTACAACCAAACCTGCCACTAAGCCCGCAACCACAACACCGCGACGCCGAACAACAACTCCAGTCAAACGATCGGCAACAACGTCCGCTAGAAAGCCGGCAACAACGTCAGCCGACTCGTTCTACCAGCAAGCCGAGACACTCTACAACGCCAAAAAGTACAACGAAGCGCTCGACCTCTATTTAAAGGCCACGGACATCAATCCCTCCATGACCGCGGCGCTCTATCGCCAGGGCTGGATCTACAACGAGCTCGGAAACTACCCCTCCGCGATCGATGCACTCAAACGCGTCACTGCGTCGCAGCCAAACAACGCAGCCGCACAGTTTGAGCTCGGCTATGCTCACAAGAAACTGGATCACCACGCCGAAGCGGTCACCGCTTTCTCCGAGGCAGTTCGCACCTCGCCCAACTACACTCAGGCACACTATGAGCTCGCTCATGCCCTGCAAAATCTCAGCCGTTACCCGGAAGCTATTCAGGCTTATCAGCAAGCGATTCGCCTGGACCCCAATATGGGTCTCGCACACCTCGGCCTCGGCGACGCCTATTACGACGGCATGAAAAATTATGCAGAAGCGGCGAACTCTTACAAACGAGCGCTCGAGCTGCAGCCCGGCAACGCCGTGGCTCAATTCAGGCTGGGCTGGTGTTACAACGATCTCGGGCGTTATGCCGAAGCTGCCGACGAGCTGCGCAAGGCGATTCAGATCACACCGAACTATCCCGAAGCGCACAACGAGCTCGGCTATGCGTTGCACCAGTTGGGCCGTTACCAGGAGGCCATTCAGCAGTACATGATCGCGATCCAGCAGAGGCCTAATTATGGTTCGGCCCATTACAACCTCGCCATGACGTTTCTCGCCGTTAACAATCGAAACGGGGCGCTTCAGCAGTACCGCATCTTGCAACGCATCGACCCCGACCGCGCGACGAAGCTTTTCAACCAGATCCGTTAAGCAATTCCATTGTGTTTCCACGCAGGGGCGGCCACCGAGGACCTGAATTCTGGAAGCATCCTAACGACGCGACGCCTCATCACAATTCCCGATTCGACGTCTCCTCAGAGCGTCACCTTTTCACTGGTTTTGGTAACAATGCAATAGAGGCTCCCCGCAGCTAACGCTTTCGAAGTGGATCTGTAAAACACTACGGCTGCTTTCCGGTACGTCAAAATCCGGAGACGCTCGAAGTGTGCCTACACATTCCAACGAGGTTCTGCGATGCACCAATACCAACCCACCATTATAGAAACACGACTTCTATTCGAAAGACTCCTGATCCAGATCGCATTTCTTCGAGACGAGCTCAAACGAAGCTTAATCGAATTTCAAAAAGACCCGGTCACGTTCAGCAAAACGATGAGCCGCCGTCTCGTTCATCGTCTGCGCAAATCTCTCTCAACGCCGAATGTGATACCAGCAACACTGACGGCAGTCGCTGCGATCACGTGCGTCATACTCATCGTAGTTCTACACGACAAAACTGCTTCGAAACCTCCGCAAGTGGCCGCGAATGCGCAGAACGAAGAAGTAAGTATCATCGACACTTCAAAACCTCCTGACGCAACAAGCAAACCGAGCATCGGGAAGGACGGCCCAGGTCGCGTCGGATTCCAGAACAAGAGAGGCGAAGGCTCTGGTCCAACAAAACAGCTCGCACAGGGCGGTGGTGGCGGAGGTGATCATGATCGTAACCCGCCGCAAGTTGGAAAGATACCGCCACCTTCATCAATCCTCGCCGCGATACCTACAAGGCCTCCAACACATCCTCCCGCACTTCCCGAAGCAGGCATCGATATCGATCCCGCGTTGTGGAAAGACCTCAAAGCTCCGGTTTACGGTGACCCGAGATCGAAGTCTGAAATCGAGTCCAAAGGTCCGGGCGACGGCGAAGGCATCGGAACAAACCGCGGGACGGGAATCGGTGAGGGCAATGGACCAGGTGTCGGACCGGGTGAGAAGGGCAACATGGGCGGCAATTCGAGACAGTTTGGCTGTTGTGGTCCGGGTGGTGGATCTGATGGCGACGGGCAAACGTTTGCCGGCTCGCAAGTCGAACAACGCGCACGTGTGTTGTTCAAACCGGAGCCGCAGTACACCGAAGAAGCGCGGAAGAACCAGATTCAGGGCACGGTGATGTTACGCGTCGTTTTTGCGAGTAACGGCGATGTGGTCCAGATACGCGCCGTGCGCACGCTGCCTTTCGGGTTGACGGAACGTGCGATTGCCGCCGCAAGGCAGATCAAGTTTGTGCCGGCGGTGAAAGGCGGGCAGCCGGTGTCGGTGTTTATGCAGTTGGAATACAACTTCAATCTTTATTGAGCCACAAAAGGCACAAGAAGCACAAAAGAGATCTTTTCTGTGCAAGGCATCGATGATCGCTGCGTTCTACGGAATAGAGGCGTACAATCGCGTTCTAAACTCTGTCTTAACTCTGCCTCGGAGGAACCATGTTAAGAGAACTCCTGCCTAAGTCCCTGCTGATACTCCTTCTCAGCGTTCTCGCACTGCCCGTGATCCTCGCGCTTTACTTCGCGCCAACAACGGTCTCCGCACAAACGAGCGACACGCCAGGCGCGCTCACGGTAGTCGACGCGACGGGCAAAGCGACATTGACGTGTCCACTCAAACATACTGACGTCAAAGCCGAGATCAGCGGCTTCATCTCGCGCGTGGTGGTGACGCAGCAGTTTGAAAATCCCTTTCCGGAGAAGATCGAGGCGGTCTACACGTTTCCGTTGCCGCAAAACGCCGCGGTCGATGATGACGATGATCGTCGGTGAGCGAACTGTCCGCGGCAAGATCATGCCACGCGAGGAAGCGCAGGCGGTTTACGAGGCGGCGAAGTCGAGCGGCAAGGTCGCTAGCTTGCTCGACCAGCAACGTCCAAACATCTTCACACAGTCAGTGGCCAACATTCTTCCCGGCGAACAGGTGAAGATCACGATCAGTTACGTCGAAACGTTGAGCTACGTTAACGGCGCTTATGAATTCGTGTTTCCGATGGTAGTTGGTCCACGTTACATCCCCGGTGCACCAAAACCTGAATCGCAGGGCAATGGCTTCGCGCCCGACACGAAGCAGGTGCCGGATGCATCACTCATCACGCCGAAGTCGGCTCCGGCCGGCATGCGAAGCGGTCACGACATCTCGCTCGAAGTCGCGCTCGATGCCGGTTTGATTATCGACAACATCGATTCGAAAACTCACCCCACAGACATCCAACGTCCCGACGCACACAGCGCCCGACTGCGTCTGAAAGACAGCGAAACGATTCCCAACAAAGACTTCATACTTCGTTACGACGTCGCCGGACAGGCGATTCAGGATGCACTGCTAACACATCGTTCCGACAAGGGAGGCTTCTTCACACTCATTCTGCAACCGCCCGATCGCGTGACGGCGCATGACGTGACACCGAAGGAGCTCGTGTTTGTGCTCGACACGTCAGGCTCGATGCAGGGCTTCCCGATCGAGAAGGCGAAGGAGACGATGAAGCTCGCGCTCGACAATCTTTACCCGTCGGACACGTTCAACCTGATCACATTTGCAGGCGACACGCGCATACTGTTTCCGAAACCAGTGTCGGCTACGCGTGCGAACCTCAACAAGGCACAAGTATTCCTGCGCGCAAGCACAGGCGAAGGCGGCACTGAGATGATGACTGCCATCAAGGCCGCGCTTGATCCATCTGACGACGATCAGTCACACGTTCGCATCGTTTGCTTCATGACTGATGGTTACGTCGGCAACGACATGGAGATAATTTCCGAAATTCAGAAGCATCAGAATGCGCGTGTGTTCTCGTTTGGGATCGGCAGCTCGGTGAATCGCTACCTGCTCGACAAGATGGCGGACGCCGGACGTGGCGAGGTGGAGTATGTCAAATTAAATGACGACGGATCTGCCGCGGCGAAACGTTTTCACGAGCGCGTGCGCAATCCGCTGTTGACGGACATCGCGATCGAGTGGAATAACCTGCCGGTCGCCGACGTTTACCCGCAACGCATCCCGGATCTGTTTGGGGCGAAGCCTGTAGTTATCAAAGGACGGTACACGGGCGCGGGCCGCGGCACGATTCGACTGAAAGGAAAGATGGCGGGCGGTGATTTCGTGCGCGACATTCCGGTCGAGTTTCCGGAGACGATGGCCTCGCACGATGTGCTGGCGGCACTGTGGGCGCGTGCGCGCGTCGACGACCTGATGGGCCAGGATCTCCGCGGCGCGCAGTCAGGAAGCATGCGCCAGGATTTAAAGGACACGATCACACAGCTCGGTATTGAGTATCGATTGATGACGCAGTTTACTTCGTTCGTGGCGGTCGAAGAGATGGTGGTGACTGATGGTGGTAAGCCACGACGAGTCGACGTACCGGTTGAAGTTCCCGAAGGTGTAAAGGGGCAGGATAAAATTGAAGGTCGCAGCTATGTAGGTTTTGCGCTTACTACGGCGAGCGTGTCTCGCAGCAAAGCGAGAGGCGCTGGCGGTGGTGGTGGTTTTATCGGGATGCGAAAAGCTCCGGCGCCAACGGCGCCAAACATGCCGCCGACGGTCAACTCGGTCGAGGTCATAGATCGAGAGGCCATTGCGTTCAAACAGAAACTACATCCCTCAATCGTCGCGGTGGTTGAAAAGCTGCAAAAGAAAGAAACGCTTCCGAACCCTGCCGAGACGGCCTTCATTCGTGACGGCAAAGCCGAGGTGCAAGTCTGGTTGACTGAGAAATCAGACGAAGCTTTAGCGCAACTGAAAGAACTCGGTTTTGAAGTCGTGCTTGATGCGAAGAGCTCGAAAGTGATCATTGGTCGACTGCCTATCGAAAAGCTCGAGGCGTTGGCGAAGATGAAGTTTGTGAAATACGTCGCTCCGCAAGTTATGAAGTAAGTCACAGAGTTCACGGATCAGACAGATCCGTGTAATCTGTGGCGAATGCCGATCGTGATGAAATTTGGCGGGACGTCAGTAGCCGACGCCGCCGCTGTGGAGAACGTCGCACGCATCGTTGCTCGAGAGCGTGCGGCGTTTCCCGTTGTGGTCGTGTCGGCGATGAGCGGCGTCACGGATGCGCTGTTGTCGGCAGCCGTTGAGTCGCTTGGGCCGATATTCAGTCGACATGTAGCTGCCGCAAACGAACTTCTTCAACGACCTGAGTTAGAGCGCTTCACCGATTTGGTCAAACGCGCTGAAGCTCAGGTGCGTGAGGCACTGCAAACACAGGACTCTTCCAATCGTAAATCAGTTCAGGATGCGGTGGTTTCGTTTGGCGAGATCCTCTCCAGCGCGTTGATGGCCGCGGTGTTGAATCAGCGCGGCGTGGAGGCACGGCAGGTTGATGCGCGTCGCTGCGTCATCACCGATGAAGAGCATACGAACGCTGCGCCTTTGCTGCGTGAGACGTTCGCGCGCACCGAAAGTGAGTTGCGGCCGCTACTCGATAGCGAAGTCGTTCCAGTACTCGGTGGATTTATTGGTTCGACGTTGCAGGGCGCAACGACAACTCTCGGACGTGGCGGTTCTGATTACACGGCAGCGCTCATCGGCGCCGCGCTCCAGGTTGATGAGATACAGATCTGGACCGACGTTACGGGTGTGTTGACGGCGGATCCGCGAGTCGTCCCCGACGCACAGACGATCGATCGACTGTCTTATAGCGAAGCCGCCGAGCTGGCTTATTTCGGCGCGAAAGTCCTGCATCCCAAAACAATCCAGCCTGCGATTGAGAATTCGATTCCGGTGCGCATCTGCAATTCGCGCGCGCCCGAGGAGCGTGGCACGCTCGTTGGCCCACAAAGCGAAACGTCGCCACGAACGATCAAAGCGATCGCGCATAAAACCGGTGTCACGATCGTCCAGATCACTTCCGCGCGCATGCTCGGCGCGTACGGTTTCCTGAGTGCGCTGTTTGCGGTTTTTGAGCGGCACCGGACAGCGGTTGATGTGGTTACGACGTCGGAAGTCAGCGTCTCGCTTTCACTCGACGAAGCGAGCGCGCTGCCGGCGATAGTTGAAGATCTGAAACAACTGGGCACGGTCGGGATTGAGAAGGGAAGGGCCATCATCTGTGTTGTGGGTGAAGGATTGCGAGGGACTCCGGGTATCGCGGGACGTGTGTTCAGCACGATCAGCAACATCAATGTGTCGTTGATCTCGCAAGGAGCGTCGAGTGTTAACTTCACTTTCGTGATCGAAGAAGAGCGCGTAAAGGAAGCAGTCACGAGACTGCACGAAGAGTTTTTCAAGAGATGAATCTTTTTGAGCTGACGCGGCAATTGATCGACATTCCGTCTGTCACCGGTGAAGAGCTGGCAGCGGCACAGTTTCTCGCGAGCTATCTCGAACAGCTCGGGTATCGCGTTGAGCGGCAGGAAGTCACGACCTGTCGTTTCAATGTGATCGCGACGACTGAAGCGCCGCCGCGCATCGTGTTCTCGACGCATATCGACACGGTGCCGCCATTCATCCCTTCAAGTGAGGATGAAGAGTTTATTTATGGTCGCGGATCGTGTGATGCGAAGGGAATCGTGGCGGCGCAGGTCTTTGCCGCGCAGCGTTTGCGTGATGAGGGTGTGAACGATGTCGGGTTATTGTTCATGGTCGATGAAGAGCTCGGCAGTTTGGGTGCGCAGGCCGCGAACAAGCACCCGCTCGCGTCGTGCCAGTACCTCATCAATGGCGAGCCGACTGACAGTCGTTTAGCCATCGGCACGAAGGGATCTATTCGTGTGATCGTTTCGACTGATGGTCGTGCGGCGCATTCGGCGTATCCCGAGGCGGGTGAGTCGGCGATTGAGAAGTTGCTCGATGTTTTGCAGGACATTCGTGCGTGTGCGTGGCCGGAAGACGGTTTCTTCGGGACGACGACGTGCAACATCGGTGTGCTCAATGGCGGCACGCGTCCGAACGTGATTGCAGATAAAGCACGTGCGGAATTGCAAATTCGGCTCGGGATCGATATAGAGCACGGCAAGAAAGTTCTTGAAGATGCGGTTCGTGGGCGCGCGCGGTTGGAGTATAGTTCCGCGCACAATCCGGTGCGTTTGCATTCGGTGCCGGGGTTTGATGAATGTGTGGTGCGGTTTACGACGGATGTGCCGTATCTGTCTGGGTGGGGCAAGCCGTTGCTGCTCGGGCCGGGATCGATTCTCGACGCGCACACGGATCACGAACGAATCTCAAAACGCGAACTTGAACAAGCAATCAGCCTGTATTTGAAATTAGCGAAACAACTGTAGGGGTGGCCCTCCGTGGCCACCCGTGCGCGGGATTCCATCCACGGGTGGCCACAGAGGGCCACCCCTACAAAAAACACATGAGAATAGCCTTAATCGGACACGGGGCGATGGGCCAATTGGTGGAGGCTGCGGCGCGTAAGCGCGGCGACGAAATCGGTGTGGTGCTTACGAGTAAAGATTATGATCAACTTGCCGAGAAGCTGCGTGGTCACGACGTCGCGATCGACTTCTCCATCGGCGAGGCGGTTATTAAAAACATCGAAGCATGCGCGCGCGCGCACGTCCCTCTCGTCGAAGGCACGACCGGCTGGAAACAACACGAATCCACTGCAAAGCAACTCATCACCAAACACTCCGCCGCGATGGTCTACGGCGCGAACTTCTCGATCGGCGTCAACCTTTTCTACCGCATCACCCAACAAGCCGCAGCACTATTCGCAGCAGTCGATGGCTACGCGCCGTTCATCGAAGAAGCCCATCACAACCGCAAGCGCGATGCGCCTTCAGGCACCGCCCTCAAACTGCGCGACCTGATGTCGGAACACCTCGGCCCGGACATCCCGACGTCATCGACACGCGCCGGCTACATCCCCGGCACACATCGAGTCGGTTTCGACTCCGAAGCAGATCAGGTTTTGTTAACGCACACAGCACGCTCACGCCAGGGCTTCGCAAACGGCGCACTGCTCGCCGCTCATTGGATTGTGGGACGAACAGGGGTATTTGAATTTTCGGAAGTGATTGAAGAAATCCTTACTCGGAGGTCGCTATGACATTACAACTCGACTGGCTGCGCGGCTGCGCGACAGCCCTCGTAACCCCCTTCACCTCCAGCGGCGCGGTTGATGAGCCACGCCTGCGCGACTTGATTGAATATCAAATTGCCGGTGCCGTCCGCATACTCGTTCCGTGCGGCACAACCGGCGAGAGCGTGACGATGACTGACGAAGAAAACCGTCTCGTCATCCGCACCGCCGTCGAGCTCGCGCGCGGCCGTGCGAAAGTAATCGCCGGCACCGGCAGCAACTCAACCGCCGTCACGATCCAACGCTCGCAAGTCGCGCGTGACATCGGCGTCGACGGTGTGCTGACAGTCGCGCCTTATTACAACAAACCAACACAGGAAGGACTCTACGCACACTTTCGCGCGATCGCTGAAGCCATCAGCGATCTGCCCGTCGTGATCTACAACGTTCCCGGACGCACGTCGTCAAACATCTCCGCCGACACGACGCTGCGACTCGCGCGCGACGTCGAGAACATCGTCGCCGTCAAAGAAGCCTCGGGCAATCTCTCGCAGATCATGGAAATCCTGCGTAGCCGTCCCGAAGGCTTTCGCGTCATCTCCGGTGACGACTCACTCACACTCGCGCTCATCGCTCTCGGCGGCGATGGTCTGATCTCGGTGGCTTCAAACGAGGCTCCGGGAATGATGTCGCGGCTCAACGAGCTCGCACTCGCGGGCCAGTGGGACGAAGCGCGCGCGCTGCACTATCGACTGCTGCCGTTGATGGAAGGCAACTTCATCGAGTCGAGTCCTGGTCCAGTGAAAGCCGGACTCGCGCTCATGGGGTTGATCGAAGAGAACCTGCGTCTGCCGCTCGTGCCCGTGCAGGAAAAGACGCGCGATCGCATGCGCGAGATTTTGACTGAAATCGGGTTACTGAAGGAAACGTCGCATGCCGTTGCGTGAACAGATCGAAACGCTTGCGGCGCGCGAAGACAACCACTTTTCGAGCGAAGACCGCGCCGTATTCAACGAATTAAAGCGCGCACTCAACCGCGGCGAAGTGCGTGCGGCTGAACGTGGCGCAGACGGCAAGTGGATCGTGAACGCATGGGTCAAGCAGGGACTGCTCGTCGGCTTTCGCATGGGCGCGATCACCGATATGTCCGTTGGTGAGTCTTTCAAATTCTTCGACAAAGACACTTACCCCGGACGCCCGACAAAGCTCGAAGATAACGTGCGCATCGTTCCCGGCGGCTCGACGATCAGAGACGGTGTTTACATCGCGCCCGGTGTCGTGTGTATGCCGCCGATGTTTGTGAACGCCGGAGCTTACGTTGCCGAGGGCACTATGATAGATAGCCACGCGCTTGTCGGCTCGTGCGCACAGATCGGTCGTCGCGTTCACATCTCGGCAGCGGCGCAGATCGGCGGCGTGCTCGAGCCGGTCGGCGCGGTGCCTGTGATCATCGAAGACGACGTGCTCGTCGGCGGCAATTGTGGAGTTTATGAAGGCACGATCGTGCGCGAGCGTGCGGTGCTCGCCTCGGGTACGATCCTGACCGGCTCGACTCCGGTTTACGATCTGGTTCACGGCGAGATCTACCAGCGGAAGACGGATGGACCACTCGAGATACCAGCGGGCGCGGTGGTTGTTCCCGGCGCGCGCGCGGTGACGACCGAGCGTGGACGAGAGTGGGGACTCTCGTTATATGCGGCAGTGATCGTGAAGTATCGCGATGAGAAGACTGACACGGCGGTGCGATTAGAGGATTACCTGCGTTGAATAAGTTTGCGCCACCGAAACGTTTGCAGGGAATTGAGAAGAGCGTCATTCGCCAGGTCTTCGATCGCGCGCTGCCCGGCAGCCTCAATCTCGGCTTGGGTGAACCCGACCTGCCCACGGCCGATGTGATTCGCCGAGCAGCCGTCAAGGCGATCGTCGAAGAGCAGAACGGTTATACATCACACGCTGGTTTGCCTTCACTGCGTGAAAAAGTCGCGAGTGAGTATCCGTATCTTCAGGGACGGCCCGAGCGTGTTGTAATCACGGCGGGTTCGCAGGAAGCTTTGTATCTCGCGCTGCTGACGCTCGTCGATGAAGGCGATGAAGTGTTGCTGCCGAATCCCGGCTTCGTTGCTTATCCGACGATCGTGCGCATGGCCGGCGGCACGTCTCGTTTGTATCGCTTGCCGCGCGAGACTGGTTTTGCGTTTGACGTTGAAGAGTTTCGACGCGCCCTCACGCCGCGCACGAAAGTAGTTGTTTGTATCAGTCCATCGAACCCGACCGGAAGAACGTTGACAAACGAAGACCTCGCAGCAATTGTTGAGGCGCTGCGCGATCACGATGCTTACCTGATCAGCGATGAGATCTATCGCGATCTTTACTACACGCCTGAGCGGCCGGGATCGTTGTCGTCGTTTTCCGATCGCACGATCGTGATTAGTGGGTTGTCGAAGTCGATGAGTATGACGGGATGGCGACTCGGTTGGGTGTGTGGTGATGAGGATTTGATCAAGGCGATGCTGGTGTTGCACGGGTATGTGACGACGTGTGCATCGACTGTCTCCCAGAAGGCGTCGCTCGTGGCGTGGGGTGATGAAGCGGAAGAGGCGCGCGCGGGTTTTCGAGAAACGTTTCGGGCGCGACGAGATCATTTGCTTAGATTGATCGATAGTGAGTTGGGATTGAAAGCAGTGACGCCTGATGGTGCGTTCTATACAATGATTGATGTCAGTCACTATGGATCGTCGATGCGGGTAGCGGAGGCGCTGCTTCAGGAGAAGGTGATCACTGTGCCCGGTGCGGCGTTCGGGAGTGAAGGTGAGGGGTTTTTGCGCGTGTCGTTCTGTGCTGAACGCGAGATGTTGGATGAAGGCGCTCGGCGCATAAAGAAAGCGTTGGTGGCATTAAGCTGAACGTTTGCTCGACAGGATTTACATGATTTTTGCAGGGTTTACATGTTCATCCTGAAAGAATCTTGTAAATCCTGTCTAAGGATTTTCTTATGAAGAAGTATCGTGTTGGAATCTTAGGCGCGACGGGTATGGTGGGCCAGCGGTTTATTCAACTGCTGGAGAATCATCCGCAGTTTGAAGTCACCGCAGTAGCAGCATCAGATCGCTCGCAGGGAAAGACTTACCGCGAGGCATGCACGTGGCGACTCCTCGGTGAAATGCCGAACCGTGTGCGCTCGTTGCCAGTGCAGCCGCCGGCACCGCCACTTGATTGTGATCTCGTGTTCTCGAGTCTGCCCGGCGATATCGCACGCGAAACCGAAGACAGCTTTGCCGCCGCAGGCTATCCCGTCATCAGCAACTCGTCTGCATTTCGCATGGATGAAGACGTGCCGTTGTTGATTCCTGAAGTGAACCACCAGCACCTCGATGTGCTGGCGCGCCAGCGACAACGTTACACATCGGGTGGCTTCATCGTCACCAACCCAAACTGTTCGGCGATCGCGATCACACTCGCGCTCGCGCCGTTGCATGCGGCATTCGGTATTTCGGCAGTCGCGGCGACGACGTTGCAGGCAATTTCCGGCGCCGGATATCCGGGCGTTGCGTCGCTCGACATTCTCGACAACGTGATTCCGTACATCGGTGGCGAAGAAGAGAAGATTGAAGCGGAGACGCAGAAGATTCTCGGTCGCTGTGTAAACGATCGAATCGAACCCGCGCCAATGGCTGTTAGTGCACAGGTTCATCGCGTGAATGTTGCGGATGGCCACATGGCGGCCGTCCGCGTGAACTTCACACGCAAGCCCGAGTTGCGAGAGGTTCGTGAAGTGTTGAGCTCGTTTAGTTCGTTGCCGCAGGAGATGCGTTTACATTCCGCCCCAGCGAATCCGATCGTCGTGCGTGATGAACCGGACCGGCCGCAGCCAAAGCTCGATCGCGATGCGGGGAAGGGGATGACGAACACTGTGGGAAGATTAATGCCTGATAAGGTGTTTGATTACCGGTTTGTGGTGTTGAGTCACAATACGATTCGTGGTGCGGCGGGTGCGGCGATACTGAATGCTGAGTTGCTGAGTGCGTTAGGTCATTTGTAGACAGGATTAACAAGATTCTTTTCATGATGAACAAGATTAAGCCTGTAGTCGTTCTATTACTCATCAGTATCTCAGCCGCAGCACAGTCGCAAACGCTTGACGATCAAGTAAAGCCGATCGTCGCGTCGTTCAAGGGGAAGGTGAGTCTCTTTGCGAAGAACCTCGACACTGGCGAGACGTACGGGCTGAATCCCGATGAGCGTGTGCGGACGGCGAGCACGATCAAGATTGCCGTGATGATCGAGGCGTTTGCGCGCGTCGCCGAAAGGAAGGCGAAGTGGACTGACGAGGTCGTCCTCACGAAAGAGAAGAAAGTCTCAGGGTCCGGCATTCTCAATGACCTCTCGGATGGACTCAAGCTCACGCTCCGCGATGCCGTCAATCTCATGATGATCCTTAGCGACAACACTGCGACAAACCTCGTGCTCGATGTGTTGACGACGGATGCGGTGAACGCGCGCATGGAGTCGCTCGGGTTCAAACAGATCAAGATCATGCGGAGAGTCGGCAGCGGTGGCGAGAGCACTGCTGGCAAAGATCCGGAAAATAAGAAGTATGGACTCGGTATGGCGACGCCACGCGAGATGGTGCTTGTGATGGAGAAACTCGAGCGTGGCGAAGTGATCAGTCCGGCAGCGTCGAAAGAGATGATCGAGCTGATGAAGAGCGAGCAGGGTCGGAACGCGATTGGTCGATCGCTTTGGAATGTGCCGATGGCGAGCAAGTATGGCGCGCTCGATCGCCTGCGTAGCGCGGTCGGAATTCTTTACACCAAGAACGGCAAGATCGCGATGGCGATCTCGTGTGACGACATGCCGGAGACGATGTGGTCCGTCGACAACCCCGCGTACCTCTTGATGTCGCGATTGTCTGAAGTCCTCGTCGAGGGGTTAAGCAAAAAGTAGAAGCACAACAAGTCAAGAAGAGGGCTTACCCCGCGACGGAGGAAAGCGAAAATCTTCGCCTTTTGTGGCTGAATTCTGTTCGGCCGGTACGAAATCCTATATACAGGTCGGAAAAATTGGATATACTTTCCGCCCGAAAAACCCAATAACTGTTATTTGTCGGCGAAAAGTGTGACTGCCGGGTTGCGGAATAATAGCTGCAAGAAAAAACTCGATCGAAAAAGCAGTCAGTAACACCGCCTCGTTGAGCCTATCCAGCGTTACTTTGCAGCAAGTGTTTTACTTCCGTCATTGAGGCGGCACATCAACGGTTTCAAGCAGTACCGGAGTTTTACCTCCAGACCCGTTCAACATCTTCCAGCGGAGGAAATCTATGAAAAGTAAGAGCTTTGCCAGCTATAGGTTTATGCTTTCGCTTGGCACGTTCGTGGTTCTACTCTTCTTGTGCGGCAGCGCCTTCGGTCAGGGCCAGGGCAACACCGCAATCAGAGGCTCAATCAAGGATCAGGCGGGAGCTGTGGTCGCCGGCGCGACTGTGACCCTGACCGATCCGCAAACGAACTTCACTCGAACCACAACCTCCAACGACAGCGGTCAATTTGCGTTTGAAGGACTTCAGCCAGGCGTTTACAACGTTGAAGTAGAAGCCAAAGGATTCAAAAAGGCTGTTTTGAATCAAGTCGCCGCCCTGGTCTCGAAGCCGACCGACCTCCCGGTGAGTATGGAGATCGGTGATATCACCCAAACGGTTTCGGTTACAGTCGGCGCTGGCGAGGCGCTTATCAATACTCAAGACGCCAGCCTCGGAAACAACTTCGTTTCGCAGCAGATCACGCAGCTTCCGCTCAACGCTCGTAACGTTGCGAACCTGCTGAGCTTGCAGCCGGCCGTCACTCCTGACGGATACGTCGCCGGTGGTCGCAGCGACCAGGCCAACATCACGCTCGACGGCGTTGACGTGAACGAGCAACAGACCGGCGACGCGTTTAGCCCGGTGCTCCGCGTTAGTCCTGACACTGTGGAAGAGTTTCGCGTCACGACGACCAACGCGAACGCTTCGCAGGGACGCTCTTCGGGTGCGCAAGTCGAGTTGATTACCAAACAGGGTTCGAACGAATGGCACGGTAACCTGTTTGAGTATCACCGCAACACCGTGACCACCGCGAATGATTTCTTTAACAACAGCACAATCGATCCTGCCACTGGCAAGTCGATCCCGCGACCGACGTTGTTGAGAAACAACTACGGCGGATCACTCGGTGGTCGAATAATCAAAGATCGATTCTTCTTCTTTTATAACTATGAAGGCCGTCGCGATGCGCGGCAGGGAACGGTTAACAGGCTGGTCCCACTCGCGAGTTTGGGAGCGGGACAACTCCGGTTTACCGCGCGTAGACCAGACGGAACTACGTTCCCGGTTACGCTCACCACTGCTCAACTCAACAATTTGACTACAGGCTTCAACAACGCTACGAGTACGCCGACGGGTAATCCGCTCGTGGATGTAAATCCGGTCACGGTAGGAATCCTGGCGAATGCAGCCGCCCGGTATCCCGCCAACAACTTTAGGATCGGCGATGGTGTTAACACTGGCGGATTCCAATTCAACACGCCGCTACCCGTTAAGCTTTCCGCCCACGTAGCGCGTTTTGACATGAACCTGACGAAGGATGCGCGCCATATCGCCTACCTCCGTTTCAATTACCAGCAGGACGTGACCGGCGGTGCTTCGCAATTTCCGGATACTCCGCCAACCAATACCTGGAGCCACCCGACTGGTTTTGTCGGTGCTCACACCTGGACCATTTCCAACAATAAGATCAACAATTTCAGATATGGCCTGACTCGTGAGGCATTCACTAATCAGGGCGACTCCAGTGAGAATCAGATCACGTTCCGCAGCGTCTTCGCCTCGCATCTATTCGCGAGGGGCTTCAGCCGGACGACGCCGACGCAGAACATCACTGACGACTTTTCCTGGATCAAAGGAAACCATAGCTTCGGATTTGGCACGAACATCCGCATCGTACGTAATAACAGCGAGAAGTTTGCGGCCTCGTTCGATAACGGAATTACCAACCAATCCTTCTATTTCGGTTCCGGTAACGTCGTCAGCAACCCGATCAATGCCTGGCTTCCCTTCCTGACGGGCGTTCCGGGCGCCTCTATCGTCCCGTCTCAGGTGACGAACACGCGGCATGCTTTTGCGGCGCTGCTGGGACGTATGTCTCAGTACACGGCGAACTTCAACTTCGGTGTCAACGGCCAACCGCAAGAAGCTGGTAGTCCGGTTCTCCGTAGTTTTGCGACCGAAGAATACGACGTTTATGGTCAGGACATATGGAAGATTAGAGATAATTTCACGCTCACCCTCGGTCTGCGGTATGGCTTGAGCCGCCCCGTTTATGAGCGAAACGGGTTCCAAACACGGCCCAATGTCGGCTTGCAGGAGTATCTCGACAGGCGTATAGCGGCAGCCGCAACCGGTCAGAACTTCACGGATCCATTGACCGTTGACTTAGCCGGTCCGGTTTATGACAGGCCTGGTTTCTATTCGCTCGATAAGAACAATTTCCAGCCGCGTGTCGCGGTTGCGTGGTCGCCCGGTTTCAAGAGTGGCTTCCTCGGGAGTCTCTTCGGAGGAGAGAAGCAGTCGACGTTCCGCGGTGGCTTTGCCATTACGAACGACTACTTCGGCCAGGCATTGGCAGTTAACTTCGACGGCAACAACACGCTTGGTTTTTCATCGAACCAAACGCCGGCGGCAAACACATACAACGTCACGACAAATCCGGCGCCGCTGATCACGGGGTTGGGGATGCCAATTCGTAACTTGCCGGGCATCACTGCCCCAGCGAACCTCGTGTTCCCGCAAACTCAGCCGCAGAACTTCGCGCGGCGTATCGAAGGCTCGCTGGATACAAACCTCGTTTCGCCGATCAATTACAGTTGGAACTTCACCTACGGCCGCCAGTTTGGCAAGGGGATCTACGTTGAGTCTTCATACATTGGCAGGATCGCGCGCAATCTGCTCGCAACCCGCGATATCATGCAGCTCAACAACATCGTCGATCCGAAATCGGGGCAAGACTGGTACACAGCGGCCGGCATACTCGAGCAACATCGAGTTAACGGGACCCCGATCGCGAACATTCCCAACGTACCCTGGTTTGAGAATATCTACGCGCCGGGATTGCTGGATTCGATTTTCTTTGGCGCCGGTTTGACGAACAGTCAGGCAGCTTACGCGATTATGGCGTTGCCGCCGGAGTCTGGCGGCCGCACTCCTGATTGTGACAACGTCGGTGGTTGCTTCGAGTTTGGCGATGACTGGACGTTCCTGCAGGATTTTCTCGACCGGTTTACGGGACGGAGACTCTTCTTCCAGAGTCAGTACGGCGCGCTTTCGGCCTTCGGCACCATTGCGAGCTCCGATTATCACGGAGCTACAGTCAGTGTTCGCCAGCGTCTGCGTAGTCTGACCTGGGACTTCAATTACACCTTCTCGAAGTCGATCGACGATGCTTCCGGTCTACAGACCAGCGGCGTCTTCGGTTCGGCTTTCATCACCAACGCACTGCGTCAGCGTGACAATCGTGCAGTTTCGGACTTTGACATTACCCATGTCGTGAATTTCAACTCGATTTGGGAAATTCCGTTTGGAAACGGCCGCAAGTATCTGAGCGGCTCGAATAAGTTTGTGAACGGCGTGTTGGGTGGCTGGGTGCTTACTTCGATCTTCCGTTACAACAGCGGATTGCCGGTAAGCTCTCCGGTGGACCTCGGTGGTTGGCCTACCAACTGGAACGTCAGAAGCTGGGCAACGGTTATCCGCCCGATTCAGTCGTCGCCGAGTCGGAACACTAACGGCAGACCCAACCTGTTTGCGGATCCGGAAGCTGCTTATCAGAGTTTCCGCAGTCCCGCGCCCGGCGAAACGGGAACCAGAAACATCCTGAGAGGTATGCATTATTTCACTCTGGATGCCGGCCTCTACAAGAGCTTCAATTTACCGTGGAGCGAGAAACAGAAGATCACGATTCGTTGGGAAACATTCAACGTGACCAACAGTCAGTTCTTCGAGGGCAACGCGGACGTAACCAACGGTCTCGATCCACAGTTTGGACAGCCGAGCTCAACCTTCTATAACTTCACCAGAATTCAGGGAAACCCGAGAATCATGCAGTTCGCACTGCGATTCGATTTCTAGTGGCGACCTGAGTTTGGTCCATTCACGCGGGCTGGGACTTCGGTCACAGCCCGCGTCTTGTATAATCCGGAGGTGTTATGACAATACGAAAGCTGACCATACTGGTACTCATCCTGGCGTTGCATGGTATCGCATTGGGCCAGGCTTCCACCTCATCACAACCGGGCGCGGGCACGCGTCGCAACTTCACGCTCCTCGGCGATCTGAAAGTTGATGACTCGCAAGTTGACCGCGGGACCAACACGAATGTGACGTTCGACTTGATTCTCTACACGCGCGGAAACGAAGTGTTTGCGCGACAACGCGTGAGTAATGGCGGACGTTATCAGTTCAATAACGTTTTCAATGGCGACTATTATCTCGTAGTGGAGCTCGATACTCTCGAGATCGCGCGCATGCCGATCATGATTTCGGCAAACGCGGTCGAGCACATTCGTCAGGATCTCGAGTTCAGGTGGAAACCGATGCCGGGTGGCGCTCCGAAAACACCTGCTGACAACTACAACAGAAGCAGTCAGAACCGCACGCTGTATCAGAGAGCGTCTCACGAGATTGAAACGAAGAACTTTACGCAGGCCATTGCGACTTTGCGTTCTGTGGTCGAAGCCGATCCGAAAGACTATCCCGCGTGGACCGACCTCGGCATGGTCTATTTTATTCAGAAGGATCTTGAAGCAGCGGAGACCAGTTACAACAGCGCGATTCAGGCAAAGCCCGATCACGTCGCCGCACTTGTGAGTCTGGGACGCGTGCGACTGGCGCGGAAGAACAACGAGGGCGCGATTGAGCCGTTGGAAGCGGCGTTGAAGGCTGATCCGAAGTCTGCGACGGCGAACTACTTTTTAGGTGAAGCTTATCTCGCGCTGAAGAAAGGCTCGAAGGCAGTTGGTTATTTGAATGAGGCGTTGAAGCTCGATCCGGTCGGTATGGCCGATGCTCATTTGCGGCTCGGCGCTCTCTACAACGTCGCCGGATACAAAGATCGGGCGGCGGCGGAGTACGAACAGTTTCTACAAAAGAAGCCTGATTATCCGGAGAAGCAGAAGCTCATGGATTACATTCAGGCAAACAAACCAAAGCCTTAATTGAGAGCGGCAGCCCACCCGCAAAAGTAGCTGCCGCTCTCGTCAGGTGAACTACTGTGATGGCTTAGGCCATTCTGGGCCACGTGCTCACCGAAATGCTAAAATCCGCGGTTGTGAATTATCTGAGAGGTAAAACTGGCTGATGCCGCCCGCCCTGATGCAAGGCGTCAGGGCGACTCGAACGGCACGGCGAATCCTAACACTATTTAGTGAAGCAAACAAGGCAGCAGACAGCGCCTCATCGCGCTGTTCCTCAGAAGGGACAGTTTGAGATGGGTCGCTCCTACCGCTCCCGGCCCAGGCGGCTGGCCACAAAGCTGAAAGCCGTCAGGACGAAGCTGGGACTGACGCAGACCGAAATGGTCAAAGCGCTCGCAGTGAAAGACGAACCATTACGCGCCGCCAGCATCTCCGGTTACGAACTCGGCCAACGCGAACCACCACTCCTCGTGCTGCTCAGATACGCGCGGCTTGGCGGCTGCACGATGGAGCAACTCGTCGACGACAAGATCAAGTGGCCTTGAAATCTTGCTAATCCTGAAAATCCTGTAAATCCTGTCTAACCAACTGTCCTGACTGTACTGAACGCCAGAATTTGGCTGCTTTTGAGTCACAATTTCCGGCACTTTCATCGCCGTTTATTAAAAAATCCTCAGAAATCCACTCGGCATAGGTCTTGACACTCGTCCGTCGGGACGGTTGCGGACTGATGTCGTTGGTATTGTCACTAATAGGATTTGCTGCCCTCGCGATGATTGTCCACGAGTTGGGCCATCTGCTCGCCGCGCGCTCCTGCAACGTCTCTGCGTCTGAATTGGGCATCGGCATGGGGCCGCGACTCACGGGTTTCCGTCTGGGAAATATCAGCTTCAACCTGCGCGCGATACCGATCGGTTCTTTCGTGATGCTCGATGGGACTGCGTTGAAAGAGAAGTCGCTGAAGGCCCAGTTGCTTGTTCACCTTGGCGGTGTGATCTTCAATCTCGTCGCCGGGTTCTTCACCTACGGGACGACTTTCGGTTGGCTGAATCTACTGCTTGCCGCGGGCAACATTCTTCCGCTTTACCAGCACGATGGTTGGAAAGCCGGCGTGGTGATTATGCGCGCGTTGATGCGCGGGAAGAGCCAGCCTGCGGAGCGTGCGTTTACTTTCTCGGGCGGCTTCGTGAGTCTGGTGATCGCGTGGGCCGTCGTGCGGATGTTTATCTAGCCACAAAAGGCACAAAAGCACATAACGAAATCATTATGTGCCTCTTGGGTCTTTTTGTGGCTAGCTCTGCTTTTACTTCTTGATGGAGATCCAGACACTGTAGCTGCTGCCGAGAGAGGATCAAAGAAGAGGGCTCAGACTACGCCGAGCCCTCTCTGGAAGGACCCGGTCGGGTAGACTTACCGGAAACCGCCCTCTCATTAACCAGTTCCCGGTGAATCAGCGGTAGCCTTCCAAAAACGCAGGAGCCAGTTTTCTGGGCTTGGCCGGATCCTGCGCGTGCAAGTTTGTGGGCCGCGACGTGGGTTGTTCGTGGCGATGCTTCGGACGGCTGCCGGGGCCGCCCTACAGTTGCTTATTACACAGACGCCCGTGAGCGGGGCGATTCGATTAATCCCTGAACCACTTGAGCTACCTGCGAAAGCGGTTTCGGCTTGCGCAAAAACGCATCCGCGCCCGCGTTGCGAGCTTCTGCTTCCGCTTCAGGCGAACCATAGGATGTGAGTACCACGATGCGTGTGTCGGGATTCCGCTGGTGGACCATCTTTATGATTTCAATTCCATCAGGATGGCGCTCCGCACCGAGTCGCAAATCCTGAATTATGACTTTGTATTCAGAAGTCTTGAGCAGGCCCTCAGCCTCATGTATCTCACGCGCGGTGTCGACCTTGAAGCCATGCTGTGAGAAGTATTCACTCATCGAAAAACAGATCGACTCCTCATCGTCGACGACGAGCAGTTTCCGTGACACGGGTTCGGCGTGACGATTATTCGCGCTCTGTTCCCGGCCACGGAAGAGCTGTCTGAGGCGGCCAGACACCGTTTTGAGTTTCAGCATTGAGGTTGTGTTGAGTCCAGCTACATTACTATCGACGTTTGTAACGACTGTCCTTCAAGAAACTTCAAATATCCAAACCACCCCAGGGCCGTAAATTGTTTGCACGCGACTGAGCTTGCGCGAGCAGTTGTTTGACTTACGTCTTGAACCGCTTTCGCAAGCCGCCGGCAAGTGCTGCGAGACCCGTTCCCAGCAACAACATGGTTGTTGGCTCAGGCATTGCATCCGCGGCAAAGCCTGTTGGATTTCCGTTAGTTGGTGCGATGTGTATGGCGAAGTGTGCGCCGGTACTACTCGCTTCGAATATGTCACTAGCCGAAGAAAATCCACCGGTACGACTGATCGTAAAGCTAAAGCTGCTCACAGCGTTCGCCGGATTGCAGCAGTCAATCGTTACGTCGAAATTTCCGAAGCCGTCCATCTGCCCGCCAATGGTTGAAAACGCCCAGCCCGCAGGCAAGCCCGTGATGTTCAATCCGGCAGTGCTGCCGACGACATTGAATCCGAAGATTCCGTTGTTTCCATTTCCTTGCCCGAAGGCTTGGAAGCCCGCGTTCATCTGTACGGTCACGTCGATGTTGCTGCCGTTCAGCACATACGTGACAGTAGCGTATGGACCGGGCGAACCGCTCAGACCGGCATTTGGTACGTTGATAATAACCGCGTCGGCGTTAGCGACGGCGGCAGAACCGAGAGCGACCACCGCAAACATCGCGAGTGAGACGATGAATTTGCGGAAACTACTTAGCGGGGACATTTTACTACTCCTCCTTACTGTTGAGAGAAGACGAGTCGAGTGCGGAGCTGCGTGGTCTCCGCATCTTATCGTCGTGGTTAATAACTGGCGGGTTGGTAGGAGAAGCGCCTGCGGGTAAGCGCAGGCGTCAAACCACTCCAGTTAGATGAAACAATGATCGTTAATTCTCACTGCCACGCCAATGTGACCATTGAGTTCCATATGACCGCGTATCACGGTCCCGTTGATGGCAGCGAACCTGCCATTCACCGAGGCATTCGGCAACTGCACCGCGAGGCTGATGGGGGCCGAAAACTTCATGCGTCGCGGCAAGCGCAGGTAAAGACCTGAAGCGCTGATGTTGTCCAGGACGCAATCAAGACTAAACGGTTGATCTTCACTGTCTACGCCCCAAACCCTGGCTATCAATTTGTTATGTGAGCGAGGTTTGGCGCGCCGCTCGAATACTGAGCGAGACGGTCTAAAAGTAGTTTCGGTAATCGGCAGATGGTAATCGAGAGTGTAATTAGCTCGTTGTTCGCACTGCATATCGGGGAATCGTTAGTAATTTTTGGATTAAAGCCCGTCGATTATGAGGATGTTACAAAACGCATACAACGGAGGTCTTTGCCCATTTTCGTGGCAGCAATTTAGGGTTTTAAATAACGCCTCCACTGGCATAATTCTGCCAGGCGTGTCTGTACTCCAGACAGATGGTCCAACGTGGCCGATAAACCTGTTGACACTGTTAAATGTAGTTGTTAAGTTTTTTCCACGACTCGGCGTACGCGCCACGTCAGTCGATCGAGCCATCGATTACGTTGCCGAAAGAATTGGCAGGATCCTGGACTTTTTCGACGGCGACAAGGGGCAGGATCCTGTGCTTTGTAGAACGTCGTGAACCGGCAGGATCCTGGGCTTTTTCATGCACGGCACAGGAGATGCCCCGACCCGTTTCGATCTGCGGCAAAAATGGCAGTTTTGGACCATTGTGACTTCGGAAACAAACGTGTATGGTGAGCCCGCTGCTACTAAACAGCACAACGCGCTGAATCGAATTCGAGCGGCATTCGACTCAACAGACCAGTCAAGTATAACCACAGATAAACACGGATCTATTTCTGATCGGCGCTGATCGGTAATTAATCCGTGCGATCTGTGGTTATGGCTTTACTCAGGCATCTTGGCGAGCTTGTTGGCGAAGGCGTAGATAACGAGCTCGAGGCGGTCGGAGACTCCGAGCTTTGAATAGATCGAGCTGAGATGGTGTGTGACGGTGGTGGGGCTGATGAAGAGTCGTTCGGCTATCTGCCGGTTCTTCAGTCCCTCGGCAATCAAGGCGATGACTTGTCGTTCTCGATCGGTGAGTGACGAGATCTTCTTTGCGCGCGGATCAAGTGAGTCTTTGTCGTGGTTCGACATCTGGAACAGCAGGTTTCCGAGTGTTACTCGATCGAGCCATGCTTCGCCTTTGTAGACTTTCTCGATTGCCTTGATCAACAGATCAGCAGCGTCTTCCTTCAGCACAACACCCATCGCGCCGAGTTGAGCCGCCTTCTGGTGAATTGCGGAATCACGCGATCCGGTCAACACAAGCACGCGTGAATTCCTGGCCGCGTCGCGCAGTTGCGGAATGAAAGACGTGGCGCTGTAGCCGCCGAGCTCCAGATCGAGAATGATCAGATCACATGCTTCGCGAGTGAGGATGTCGAGCGCTTCCGAACGAGTGCTGGCCATCGCCACGACTTTAGTGCCGGGATGGTTCTCGATGAGCATGCGAAGACCCTCACGCACCACTAACTGGTCGTCAACTATCAGAATTCGGATCTTGATCGGCGCAGGCTCCATGACAAATCCGTAGGCAGGGTTGCGAGGCTCTATAGGATTATGTCGGGCTTTACAATTTCATTTCAATGGAGGTATGTGCCTATTTCGGTGGCAGTATTCTGCCATCCGGCCCGATCTACCTGGGCATTTTGGCGAGACCGTGGCGAAAGGCGTAGATGATGAGCTCAAGGCGATCCGAGACGTCGAGCTTGGAAAATACCGAGCTAAGGTGATGAGTCACAGTAGTTTCGCTGATGAACAAGCGCTCCCCAACCTGCTTGTTCTTCAAACCTTCGCCAATGAGCGCAATCACTTCGCGCTCGCGGTCAGTGAGCGACTCGATCTTCGATACTTCCGGATCTATTAAAGCAGGCTTATTAAACTCTTGGATCATGCTGCCCATCATCGACCGCTCGATCCACACTTCACCCTCATTCACCTTCAAGATGGCTTTCAGAAGCTTGTCCGCGGCATGTTCTTTCAACACGATTCCCATCGCTCCACGTCGAATCGCGCGGCGATGTGCGTCAGGATTCTGCACTCCCGTCAACACGAGTACGCGTGAATTCTGGCTCGCCTCGCAGAGCTCGGGCAGGAACGAGAGTCCGTCTTCATCACCGAGCAGCAGATCCAAAATGATCACATCGGGATTTGTGGCGGCAGCACGCTCGAGTGCTTCAGCTTTGTTTCCAGCCTGCGCCACGACCTGCATCCGCTGGTCGTGCTCGATCAACATACGTAACCCACTCCGGATTACGACGTGATCGTCAATGATCATAATAGTGATAGGTCGAGCAGTCATGATGAACTCCAAAGCTACAGGGGGATACCGACACTAACTACGGTGTAGTCTTTGTCATCAACAAACACTTGCGTGTCTCCGCCGAGCGAGGCAGCGCGTTCAGCAATCGAGTGCGGCCGAAACGGTTTGACGCCTTCCTGGCCATCGCGGGGCTCGCCATCAGGGGTCGCGCCAGTGCGTGGCCTGCTGTTTTTAATCTGTAACAGCAGTGAAGTCTCCTTACACTCTATCTCAACCCGCGCGTCCCGACAAAAGGCGTGGCGCCTGACGTTGCTCAAACCCTCAGCGACAATCTGGAACAACTCGGCGGCCAGACGGTCATTGACCTTAACTTTTCCATGCGCAGCGACGTCGACTTTGATTCCCGTAACGAGTGAAAAACGCTCTGCGTAGCGCTCGATCGCGGGCAGCAAAACATCGGTTCGTTCTTCATTCGCGCGCAGGCCCGAGACGAAGTGTCGCAGCTCGGCGAGCTCGTGCTTAGTCAACTCGAGTAACTCCTGCACGTTCTCGCGAATACCGATCTGGCCCGCCTCGAGCTTCTGATCGAGTGCGGCGAGACCAAACTGCAAACCAAGATAAGGTTGAATGACGCTGTCGTGAATGTCGTGCGCGATGCGCTGGCGCTCCTTCTCCGCAGCATCAGAGGCGAGGTTGTCGATCAGCCTGATGTTCTCCATCACGGGGGTCACGTGGTCCATCAACTGCAACATGAAATCCATGTCGGCGCCGTCGACACGACTTGGACCATTGATGATGTAGAGACGACCCACTGCCTGGTGACGATAATAAACCGGCACCGACAGGTATCTTTGCGCTTCAAGCATGCCGGCGAGTTTCTCGCTGCTGGTCGAGTTCGTTTCCGAAAACACACGCGACTTCACGTCGAACAAGCGCGTGTAAGCAGAGCCGTTCTTCTTATAGATGACGGCGAAATCGAGAGAAGGGGAGAGAAACTGTGCGGCGGCTTCTTGCCCGATCTCAGGTGGCGCCGATCTGCTTGGATGAATGCCGCGTGCGACGCGGTACATCTGGTAACTGTCAGCGTCCCGCGGCTTGCCGGGAACGACGAGCACACACGTTTCCGCGTCGTAGAAAGCACGAATACTCTCGAGAATCGCTTTGATCGTGCGATCGATGCCGAAGCGAGGATTGGAAAAGATCGTCACTTCCTTCAACAACTTCAGCCGGTTTTTAAGCTCGGTGTGATAACCGCCCCAACGCGCGATGATGTAACCGAAGATCAGCAAACCAATCGGCGCGAACAGCAGGTGATCGACTTCGAGTGGCTCGTCACTTGGCGCTGTGAACAGATTGACGACTGTGTAGATTGCCGCAGAGGCGAGCGTCAGTCGCAGGCCGTCAGTGAGTCCCCAGCTAAATGAGCCGACGATGATCGCGAAAAAGAAAAAGTAATAAAAGAGATTGTTGGTGCCGCTCGTAAAAGCGATCAGCGGTAGGTACCACAGCAGGTCCAGCCAGGGCAGCGCTTTGTGTGCCACGAGCGGGTTGCGACGAACCGAGAGGTGATAGACCACCAGACCGTAAAGCGAATAGAGAACGAGCGCGAAGTAGGTGGGCATCTCACGGTTCAGTGGTCGCAGTGGTCCGATGAGGATGACGAGCAGCGCGGAAGTGCCCAGCACAACGCGCATGCCCGCGATCAGTCGGAGGTCGATCCACTGTTCGGAGAGTGGGTCGTTGAAGGGAGTTGGTTTTTTCTTCGAATCCTGATTCAAGTGGCGCACTTGAGCCTTTGCAGTTCAGCCCACGTTTGTTCCGCGTCGTCGCCGAAGATCACGACGTCGTTCTGACGCTCGTCGAGATCAAGACCCAGACGTGTTTTGACGTCGCCTTCGCCCTTACGATAGATCGCACTCGTGATGTGATCGACGTGGACGAGCATTCTGCCGCCCTCAGGATGGGGAAACTCGAGGAATTTCATCGCATCAATCCTCAAATTAAGAGTGGACAACAATTGAACCGGGCTAGCGGCCGTAGGATCTCGATGATCTGTTTCCAATGTGGATGTGAGGTCCGGTGGCCACGCCAGGGACCGGGCCGCGAAAGACCAAATACGGGATCGACTCGGCGCGCAAAAACTCAATCAATGCGCGGCCCTCAGCGCTGTCGGGATGCAGGCCAACGTCCATACCTTTGCGGTGGTCCAATCCCCAGCGCGTGTGTAAATCTGATTGTCCGAAGGCTGTTGTCGGCAACGGCCGCTTGAACTTAGTGGCGAAGAACTTCTCGACCTTGGCTGCTTCCGCGAGGCTCCATTTGCCGGGCGGGGGTTCGGTGGTTGCGGATTCTTCGCCGTCGGGTTTCGGGTGTTCGATGCGCGTGACGCGTTCGCGATCGAGAAATGTGGTGATGTTGCCGCGCTTGTACCAGTAGCCGTCGGCGCTTTCGTTTACTTCGTCGACGAGGAGCGTGTTGCCGGTGGCGAGGACGATCGTCAGTTGCTGTGGTTTATCGTCCTTCGGTTTGTCCTGCGCGTACACACACGTGCAGCCGAGTAGCAAGAGGAGTAGGCAGTGGGGCAATCTGCTCATGAAAGTCATTAGACAGGATTTACAAGATGTTTTTCAGGATTTACATGTCAATCTTGAAACAATCTTGTTAATCCTGTCTAAGGATTTAACTCTTGGGAGCGAAGTAGCCGACGCGCGTTTGCGGATAGAATGCCGGATTCGCCATCTCGACACGCACCTTGCGAAAACTCCCATCACGCGCTTTGTTCAGCGGCGTGAAGTACAACGCATACTGGTGTCGCAACTCTTCAGCCACTTCCGCATACGTCGACTCGAGCGCATCAAACGTGAGCGGCTTGTATAACCGGCCGCCTGTCATCTTCGCGAGTTGGGCCAGGTTCTCTTCACTCTGATCCAGCGCCTGTATTCCGAGACGCAAGCGATCGATGTTCACTTGATTGAACCTGATCGACGACTCAGTTCCGCCCAGCAACGTGTCGAGCTCCGCGCGCTTGGCTGCCCGAGAGATCTCGGTATTGGCGACGATGTAAACCGCCACCTGCGCCCTGATCAATGATTGCAGCGCTGTTTGAATACTCGTCGTTCCCTGTCCGTTGTCGATCCCGTCAGACAACACGATCACCGCGCGGCGCGATTTCGTCGTCGGTCCAAACTGTTCCTTCGCAGCCAGTTGCAACGCGTCGTTGAAACGCGTGAACATGCCCGGCTCGATACGATTCAGTGCGCGCTGCAATTGAAACCGGCTCTTGGTCCAGTCCTGTAGCAGCTCGATCCGATCGTCGAATTTGATCAAACTGATGCGATCGTCAGCTTCGAGACGCGCCGCAAAACCCTGCGCCGCGCGACGAAAGTCGTCGAGATTGTTGGCGACTGAAGACGAAGCGTCGACCATCAGCACGACGTCCACAGGCACCTGTCGCAAAGCGAGATCGCTCAACGGCTGCATCGCGCCGTCTTCAAACACGCGAAAATCGTTGCGTGTCAGATCGTTGACGAGCCGCCCGTTTGAATCACGCACCGTTACCGGAAACATCACTTCCGTCGTATCAACGGAAACAACGTCGCCGGGACTGACTTCCTGTTCGGGTGGTTTCTTCAAAGTGGGAACCGGTGGAGGTGGTCCCAGTTTTTCAAGCGACGACTGTGGGGCAGGCGTAGCCTTCGGTTTTGGCTGAGGCTTAGTCTGTCGCTGGCCTTTCCGCTGCGCGCTCGCTGCGGAAAATAAAAGCGCCGCACAAACAAGCAGCGCAATCCAACGAAGTGATTTTATTCTCATACTGTTTCAACTCTGCGTAATCTCTGCGTCCTCTGCGTCTCTGCGGTTTACATGTTTCGCGGTTTCTTTTACCGCAGAGGACGCCGAGATTACGCAGAGAAAAACTAATTCAGGTCATTACTCAAAGCTTATTTCTCTTCACCCATCGCAGCTTTCATCGCTACGATGACTTTGTCCGTCACACGTTTTTTACGAAGCGCTTCCAACTTGTCGGCAGCGAGATCAAACTCGACTGGCGACTGCTCGATGCGACGAATGATCGTGCCTTCCGAAAAACCCGCTTCCACCAGCTCAACAATGGTCTCGTTCGTCAGGCTCTTTGTCTTCTCGAGTTTGGTCGTTGTTCCGCCCGGCTCAGCCGGTGGTTTGATAAGGCGCACGGTTGCGCTTCCGGAAAGATTGCTCTCACCAGACGCCGAGCCGTTTCCGGTACGCGTGCTGTTCTTCTGTCGTGATCCAGTGTTCGAGCCGAAGATGTTCGTGCTACCGTCGGAACCAGCGGCAGAACCCTTGGCATTCCCGTCTTTTGGATCAAGCTTGGAATTGAAGAACGGATCGTCGCCCCACGATGAATCGTCGGACGGCATGTCCGTGCCTTCCTGCCGAGCCAGCATCGCGACGATGATGTTTTCATTCACGCCCGCGCGCTTGAGCTTGATCATCTGATCGGACGAGAGATCAAACTTCGGAATTCTCGAAGCGATGATCAGCACGATCGTTTTTTCTTTGAAGCCGGCTTTGACGAGCTTGACGACTTCAGCATTCGTCATTGGGCCTTCGTCTTTGGTCTGCGCCTGCACACCAACAGCCGCGCCGGCCAACAGCAGTAAAGTGATTAGAATTGCGGGGAAGAAAGATTTCATCGCGCACCCCCTCAGCGTTGCCGTTCCGGCACGTCAGCTTCCGCATTCTGTTGCCGGCCCGTCAGTCCGTAGCGTTTTCCAATAGTCTTAACGTAGTCGCGCGTCTCCCGGTAGGGTGGGACGTTGCGACCATACTTGAGCACCGCGCCTTCGCCCGCATTATAACTCGCCAGCACCAGATCGACTTTCCCGCCAAACATGTCCATCAGTTCCTTCATATACTGGGTGCCGCCTCTGATGTTTTCAGCCGCGTCGAAAGGCTTGCGAACGCCTAAACGGCGGGCCGTGCCGGGCATCAGTTGCATCAGGCCCATCGCCCCTTTTGGACTGAGGGCGCGCGCGTGGAAACGCGACTCCTTCTCGATTACTAAAAAGACCAAATAGGGGTCGATTCCGAAACGGTTGGCATTCGTGCGGATTAGCTGGTCAATTGCGGGACTTCCGGAAGTCCAGTCGGCAGTTTTGCGTGTGGCTGCGGGCGTGCCCGGCGCCTCGTACTCGATACGGGAAATCCGTTCCTTGGCGAGGAAAATCGAGACGTTGTGACGCATGTACCAGGCGCCGTCAGCCTGTTCCTGAACCTGGTCAACGCGGAATTTGGCGCCGTCGACGAGATAGATCCAGATCGGATTTGGAGCAGCGGGTTGGATGGCTGTGGCAGTCGCGACGGGTTTGGAAGTTTCCGCCGCCTCGGCTTTCGGTTGTTCGAAGATTGGTTTTATCGACTTAACAGGTTGAGTGACTCGTTGCCTGATAGAGCCTTTGCGATACCAGACGTCCTCGCCCTCTTTCGCCACTTCGTCCACCGGGAACGAGTAGCCGTCAACGAGGGTGATCGTGTAGCCGATGATCTTATTAGCAGTCTTGTCCTGCGCGTGGATCGCAAGAGCGGACGGCAAACACAACAAGAGCGCCAACGTAATCTGTTTCCACTGTCCGCACATGTAAATCCGTCTTTTTATCCGTGTAATCCGTGGCTAAACTTCATGACCTCCGGCGCGAACCCGTGGGCCGTGCCGAAGTAGTTGCCCCACGCGAGATCAACCAGCTCCTTAGTCAACCTCATCTCACGTCCCTCGAAGAGACAGATGTCGTTGACTTTGTTCAGAAGGTCACGCGGCTCGCAACCTTTCATAATGCGATTCTCATCCGCATAGCGTTTGAGAACATGACGCAGACATTCCTCATCGATCGCCACCCCACGCGCTTTCGCCGTGCGTTTGAAGATCTCCGAGAACGCAGCCGCCGTTGGTGGCTCAACCCGCGCGCGATAACCCATGCGTCGCAGGAACGCTTCGTCGACGAGATCTCGTTCGTCGAGGTTCGTCGAGAAGACGACGAGCTGTTCGAACGGCACTTCGATCTTCTTGCCGCTGTGCAGCGTCAGGAAATCAACGCGGCGCTCAAGCGGCAGGATCCAGCGGTTCAGCAAGTCTCGCGGCGATACGCGCTGGCGGCCGAAGTCGTCGATGACCAGTGTGCCACCATTCGACTTGACCTGAAAAGGCGCCTCGTAAAACTTTGCAGTTTCTGAGAACGTGAGGTCCGTGTTGTCGAGCGTCAGCTCGCCACCGACGATGATCAATGGTCGCTGAATCTCGATCCAACGGCGATCGTGTTCGATGATCGACGTTCGCTCGGGCACCGGGCGATGGCAGTGAGGGTCGAAGACACGAATGATGTTGTTATCGACTTCAACCGCGTAGGGAATCCAGATCGACCCGAAGAGCGCCTGGTTCATGCGTTCCGACACGGCTGTCTTTCCTGTTCCCGGCAAGCCCGTGAGGAAGAGCGACGAGCGCGAGTTGATCACGCAGCCGAGCGTCTGCAGCAGGGAATCCGGCAACACGAGATCCTTGAAAGCATTGCGCACGGTCTCGAGTGAAGCCGGCTTCGAAGGCACAGCCTGCAAACGCATCATGAGGGCATAGTCTTCGAGCGAGACGGGCGCTGGTCCAAGATATCCGCTTTGCGCATTGAGACGTTGGACACGATCCCAACCGTGATCGAGCATCGCGTAACGCGTCGAGCCCACAGCGTTCTGCAAGCGCATCTCGATCAGCTTCTCGCGATACAGATGATAAAGCAGTTCTTCTGTAAGGACGCGCGGCAGGTGAAGCCTGTCGGCGACAGCCGTGGTGTTCGGCTCGGGAAGCATACTGACGTGTTTGAGGGTCAGGTCGCACAGAAACTGCTCGTGGATCCCGGAGTCGGCCAGCTCCTCCAGCATAGGTGGACCTAAGCCTTCGATTTCTGAACGGCTCAATATGCTAAGGTTTCCCATAGTTTCTTTTTCCTTTTAGCCACAAAAGGCACAAAAAGCACAAACAGGAGGTTGCTTGTGAATCTTTGTGTTCTTTCGTGGCGGTTTTCTTTGTGCCTTTGTGGCTTTTGTGGCTATTCCTTCGTTGCGTTTGCCTGAGACTTAGCTGCGACGAGGGCTTTGTTTGCCTCGGCGGCGAGCTCGTCGTTGCCGGTGCGCTTGTAAAGCACGGCGAGTCTCAAAAGGATCTCAGCCGTCGTCGGACGAAGCACACGAGCCTCTTCGAGGTGCTTGATGGCGGTCTTGTCGTAACCCATCGCCTGCGACCGGTTGGCCACATTCATGTGTCCTTCATACTCACCAACCGCACGCACGAAACAATCGTAAGCTTCGTCAAACTTCGCGCGCTGTGCCTGGACCAGGCCGAGGTTGTTCCAGTAACGCTGCACGTGGGGCGCTTCCTTCACCGCACGTTTCAAGTACTTCGCGGCTTTGTCGTGATCGCCATTCTTGAAGTACAGATAACCGAGGTTGTTGAGATACTCCCCATTGTGCTCATCAGCCTTGACGGCTTTCTCAAACGACTCGAATGCGCGATCGCGCAATCCCTTCATCTCATAAGCAACACCCAGCAGGCTGTAAGCTTCGTGCAACTTCGGATCAGTAGAGACTGCGGTTGAAAGCACCGTGATCGCATAGGTTGCGTTGCCGCTGTTGAGCAGTGCCCGTCCACGCTCCAGGTTCTCCTGTGCAGGCGCCAGCGCGACGTCCGCCGGGTTCACCTTTTCTGCCGGAGCCGCGGGTGTCTCGAAACCGGTAGTGCGAGCGTCAACGACTTTCGCAGCACCGACACTCTCAAACTTCTTCACGTCCTTGCGCGAGAGTCGCTGCAACTTGTCGTCGTCTTTTTTACCTGCACCGAACAGGCGTCCGATCGCTTTGATGGGAGCTTTCAAAACCTTTACGAAAGTGTTGTCGCCTTTTGACTGGCCATTGTCATCGCGCGAAGCCGCATCGAGCATTGCAACTTCGTCCGGCGTCATGAGCACGCCAAATACGCGACGAACGGGCGCCGCGCTTGTGACCAGTACGAGTGTGAGTGCGAAAACGATTAATGAACGCTTAGCCATTGTGAACCTCCTGGATTAGAACCCGATACCGCCGCCGCTCAGCATGTCTGAAATATTCAGCAATGCCGGACCAAGAATAATGATGAACATCGTTGGGAAAAGCAGCGCTCCAAGGGGCAGCAGCAGTTTGAACGCTGCTTTTTGTGCTGCCTGTTCGGCGCGTTGCCGGCGCTTCGTGCGCAAGCTGTCAGAATAGACGCGCACCGCGCGCGCGATTGAAGTACCAAAGCGATCCGCCTGGATCAACATGCCGACGAGGCTGTTGAGATCTTCGACGCCCGTGCGGTCCGCCAGGTTTCGCAACGCTTCACTGCGCTCGCGACCGACGCGAATCTCGAGGTTCGCAAGCTCAAATTCCTTGCTGATGTCCGGATGCACCGGCCGCAGCTCCTCACAAACGCGGAGCATCGCGGCGTTCAAGCCGAGGCCCGCTTCCATCGTGATGACCATCAGGTCGAGGGCATCGGCGAGTCCCCACGTGATGCGCAGCTTGCGGTTCGCGATCAGTCTATTAAGGACGAATCGCGGCATTATGAAACCGGCGCCGAATGCAAGTAACACCGGCAGCAGTGCGTCGGCTATCGAATACGCCATGAGTGAGAAGACCATCAGGACCAGCAGCGGAAACAGCAGCATCGTCATCAACTGCGTCACACGGTAAACTCCCGGCGCCGAAGGTGAGCGATAGCCGGCCTGCATCAGCTCGCGTTGGAGCTTTTTAGCCCCGGCGGCTGACGGCGGAACGAGCTTATTAATCGGTTCAGCCAAACGTGCCGCCAGCGTGTCCATCCCACTGACTTCAAGGCTCGGAGCCACCGCACCCGCTCGGGCTTCGTTGAGCTCACTCAGGCGTTGCGCGGTCGCGCTCACGGGCCGGAAGAGCAGCCAGTAGAGCGCCATCACACCGCCGGCGATGCAAATAAACGTGGATATCAGAATGATTGTTACCATAACGTCACCTGCATATTCTCTGCGTAGCCTCTGCGTTCTCTGCGTCTCTGCGGTTAATCCCATTCGCTCACCGCAGAGACGCAGAGAACGCAGAGGCTACGCAGAGTTGATCAGATCCTTATCTTCATGATCTTCTGGACCATCAACATACCGAGCAACTGCATGATCGCGGCGATCGCGAGTAGCCGGCTGCCACGTGCGTCACGCCACATCACGTCCATGTAACCGGGATTCATGATTGTCACGTAGATCGCGAGGAAGATCGGGAGGGCGCACAGCAGCCACGCCGACCAGCGCGAGCTCAGCGTCATCGTCTTCAGGTCTTCCATGATGCGGAAGCGTTCGCGAATCGTGTAAGCGACTTTCTCGAGCAGCTCGGAAAGGTTGCCGCCGGTCTCTCTCTGGATCAGGACAGCGGTGACGCACATGCGCAGATCGAGAATGGGCACGCGTTCGACGAGGTTCTCGAGCGCGAGTTTCAAAGAGAGTCCGAGGTTCTGCTCTTCGTAAGTCTTGCGAAACTCCGTCGAGATCGGCTCGGGCATCTCCGTCGCGACCATTTGCAACGCTTCGGTGAAAGCGTGACCAGCAGAGAGTCCGCGACTCATGAGATCAAGCGCATCCGGCAGGAGCTGGAGAAACTTCTTGAGTCTCTTTTTGCGCTTCGCATGAATGTGAAGAAACGGGAACGCGGCAGCGATGAAAGCGAAGAAGCCCATCAACAGGTACGACGCACTGATCATTGAGACCGCGAGAAACGCAAGCACACCGCCCGTCAACGAGAAGAGGATCAGGCGCATCACTGTGATGTGCGCGTCGGCCTGATCGATCATCTGCTTGAGCTTCGAGGAAACCTGCAGCTTGATCAGCACGCGGTTCATCCACGGGATCTCGCTCAACAATTCCTGGCGCGCGAGCTGCACGTCCATGTCGGTTGAGTGCGCTGACGAGCGGATCGCGTCCGCGAGACGTTCTTTGAGTATCGCCCGCTTCTTGTCTGACGCACGCGACGTTAACAAGTAGAGCGTGTACATCACAAGAAGACAGGTAACGAATACGAAGAACAGAATGAAATACATGCTTAAACCTCCTCGAAGAACGATCGCGGCAACTGCATGCCGTAGATTTTGAGTCGTTCGGCGAAACGCGGTCGCACGCCCGTCGGCCGGAACCTTCCGAGGACTCGGCCGTCTTTGTCCACGCCCCTGCGATCGAAGATGAACACTTCCTGCATCGTGATCGTCTCACCTTCCATACCCGTGATTTCGGAGATCGAGGTGATGCGGCGGGTGCCGTCCGTCAGGCGCGCAACCTGGATCACGAGGTTGACTGCCGACGCGATCTGCTGTCGCATGGCGCGATCGGAAAGACGCATGCCCGTCATCTGGATCATCGTTTCGAGACGGGCCAGAGCGTCGCGTGGTGTGTTGGCGTGAATGGTGGTCAGAGAGCCGTCGTGACCGGTGTTCATCGCCTGCAACATGTCAATTGCTTCACCGCCACGGACCTCGCCGATGACGATGCGATCGGGTCGCATACGCAGTGCGTTTTTAACTAGATCGCGCTGGCTGACTTCGCCCTTGCCTTCGATGTTGGGTGGGCGAGTTTCGAGTCGCACAACGTGCGGCTGTTGCATCTGCAACTCCGCCGAGTCTTCGATCGTCACGATGCGCTCATCAGCAGGAATGTAGGCTGAAAGCGCATTCAAGAGCGTCGTCTTACCGGCGCCGGTACCACCCGAGATCAGGACGTTGAGCTTTGCGTTGACGCACATCTCAAACATCGCCGCCATATCGGGCGTGAGCGCCTGGTTCTCGAGCAGTCGATGCATGCGCAGCGGCTCCGCGCCGAAACGACGAATCGAGAGCACGGGACCGTCGAGCGAGAGTGGCGGAATGATCGCGTTGACGCGCGATCCGTCTTTCAAGCGAGCGTCAACCATTGGCGACGCTTCGTCGATGCGACGACCGACAGACGAAACGATGCGCTCGATGACGCGCATCAGGTGCTCGTTGTCTTTGAACTCGATGCTGGTTTTTTCGAGTTTGCCGCCGCGCTCGATGTAGATGTTGTAGGGAGAGTTAACCAGAATGTCGGAGATGGTTGTGTCGGCGAGCAGTTGCTCGAGTGGGCCGAGGCCGAACAGCTCGTGCCGCACTTCGTGGATGAGGCGCTCGCGCTCGACAGTCGAGAGCGGGGTGTCTTCCTGGGCCAGCAGGCTCGAAGCGAGACGCGCCACTTCTTCGTGAAGCTGCTCCGGTTCGAGTTGGCCCAGCTTGGTCAGGTCCATCCGGTTAATAAGCATCCGGTGGAGTCTTGCTTTCATGTCCTGGAAGCCCTGCTGATTGCTGATTGCGTCTTCAGCGAGGGCGCCGGTCAATCCTTCTCTTACTAAACGTTCACGTAGTGCCATATGAATTTGATTCCCTAAATCAGTAGTCGAACTTGGACCGGGTCAGTACCATCACGCACCTCCTTGGAGTGCGGCGGCCTGGCGCCGCTTTGGTATCGAGATGCGCGATCGAGGCCAAAGCGGCGCCAGGCCGCCGCACTCCAAGG
>Ga0081539_10001696_pt1 | contig 35529 bp, 27 predicted proteins | sample TabmetS4T2R2_FD_71023 | JGI IMG/M metagenome (GOLD analysis project Ga0081539, IMG submission 71023) | Tabebuia heterophylla rhizosphere microbial communities from the University of Puerto Rico - S4T2R2 | ecosystem: Host-associated > Plants > Roots > Rhizosphere ... | reverse complement strand
GGTCGGCGTGACTGTCGACATTACTCACACCGCGCCTACCCCGCCCGGGGTTCTCGTTACCGCTAACGCCCGGTATACTGGCCGGGAAGGTAAGTTGTTTGTTTTTGAGATCAGTGCTCGCGATCAGGCCGGCGAGATCGGCCGCGGCTCGCATAAACGGGCCATCGTGGAAACTGAGCGTCTGCAGCGCGCGGCAGCAAAACGCAACACGCCGCAATAACTTCGGAGGACAAATGAAGCGTACGGGAAGATGGCAGAGATCTACCCTTTTCATTCTCGCGTTGGCGTTCTGTTGCGGCGCCGCGGCTTATCAACAATCTAATCCGCACGGCGCTCGCGTTTTCGACGTGAAAACGTTTGGCGCTAAGGGCGACGGCAAAGCGCTCGACAGCCCGGCCATCAACAAGGCCATCGCAGCCGCGGCTGCGGCCGGCGGCGGGACAGTCGTCTTTCCCGCCGGCAGCTATCGCTCGTTCTCGATCCATTTGCAGAGCAACGTTGGTCTATACCTCGATCACGGTTCGACGATCGTTGCCGCCGATCCGCGCGACGGCGACAGCAAATACGATTCGCCCGAACCGAACCAGTGGGACCAGTATCAGGACTTCGGTCATAGCCACTGGCACAACAGCCTGATCTGGGGTGAGAACGTCGAAAACATTTCGATTACGGGACCAGGCAGGATCTGGGGCAAAGGGCTGGTGCGCACCGGCAATCAGTCGCGCACGAAAGAACAGAACGACGCGCTGGCAAACGTGGTCGTCGATCCGAAAGCCGCGCCTTTCGGTTATCCGAACCCGCGCGATGCAGTCGAGCCCGGCTGGGGCAACAAAGCCATCAGTCTCAAACTGAGTCGCAACGTGCTCATCCGCGACATCAGCATCCTGCACGGCGGACACTTCGCGATTCTCGCTACCGGTGTCGACAATCTCACCATCGATAACGTGCGCTTAGACACGAACCGCGACGGCATCGACGTCGACGCCTGCAAGAACGTGCGCATCTCGAATTGCACCGTCAACTCGCCGTTTGACGACGCGATCTGTCCGAAGAGCTCTTTTGCGCTCGGCTACGCACGCGCCACTGAGAACGTAACGATCACGAATTGCCAGGTCAGCGGCTACGACGAAGGCACGCTGCTCGACGGCACTTTCAAACGCGACTTTCGCAATGCGAATGGAACGTTCAGCCCGACGGGCCGCATCAAGTTCGGCACTGAATCAAACGGCGGCTTCAAAAACATCACCGTCACCAACTGCGTTTTCGACTACTCGCGCGGGCTCGCGCTCGAAGCCGTCGACGGTGGTCTGCTCGAAGACGTAACCATCTCAAACATCACGATGCGCGATATCAGTAACTCGCCGATCTTTCTTCGCCTCGGTGCTCGTCTTCGCGGCCCGAAAGAATCAACGAAAGTCGGCGCGCTGCGCCGCGTGATCATTGACAACGTCGTCGTTTACAACGCGGATCCGAAGTACGCGTCGATCATCAGCGGGATTCCCGGCTACGCGATCGACGACGTGCGCTTGAGCAACATTCGGATCTATTCGCAGGGTGGCGGCACGAAGGAACAAGCGGCGCTCGATCCGCCAGAGAGGGAAGCGGTCTACCCGGAGCCGGCGATGTTTGGTGAGTTGCCGGCTTACGGGTTTTTCATCAGGCACGTCAAAGGTTTGACGATGCGCGACGTCGAGCTCAGTTACTTAAAGCCCGACCTGCGGCCGCCGTTTTGGCTGAATAATGTCGCGGGCGCGAACTTTATCAACGTGAAAGCGCAACGCGAACCCGGCGTGCCTGACTTCGTTACAAAGAACGTGACGGACTTCAGTCACTGATTCAACTAACGCGGCTCCTGGCCTTCAATCACCAGCTCATTGCTGACGCTGAACGATCCCGGCACGCCCCGCGCACGCATGTAAGCCAACTGCGCGTCGCCCTTGTTTGCCGCGACGCCTTTCAAAGTGACGTGACCGTGGTTCACGATTATGTGAATTGACGGCACGGACTGCGTCGCATAGCGAAACAGCGGTGAGTTGAAACCGTAGATTGAACGATACAGCGCGAACCGCAAGCGATCGTCGCTCGGCGAGTTCGGCAGCACCTGTATCTGATTGACGACGGTGCGTACACCGTCGATGTCTTTTACCTCACGTTCGGCGTCGGACTTCGTCGACGGCCGCACCACTTGTCCGCTCAGCACCACGGTTCCGTCGTTCTGCACCTGATACGTCAGCCAGTCGAACACGCCGTAATACGGCAAGGTCACCAGTTCGTGCCTGACTTCGCGTACGATGCGCGGATTCTGCTGCGCCAGCGCGTTCTGCGTCGCGCCCGCGACTCCCAAAGCCAGGACCACCACCAAACTTCTTACTACTCTCGAATACATACCTAAACCTCCCATCCACGTTAGGTCTAAGCAAAAAGGTTGTCGCGTCTATGAGTAATTCCTTCCGATTTTGTAAACACAAAAAGGCCAGCGGCCCTCGTTGGAGCCGCTGGCGGACCGAAGCGTACAAAAGGGGTTTTTACTGGCCGATTGGCGGATCGGTGGCGCTGGCCGGTTGTTCTCGATTGACGTGAATGGTGTTGGTGTCGGAGTCGACGTAGTAATGGTTCGTGCCCGTCGCGCCGGTACCGGTAGGCACCTGCGGATCGGCGTTGATGGTGTAGCCGGGTTGGGCCGAGGTCGACTTCGGAATCACTTTCATGGTGTAGACGTAGCCATCCACAATCGGCGTGGTCCCATCAAAGCGACTGTCGAGCAGGTTCTCCTTGCGCATCTCTTCGAAGCTGCCAAACGAACTGCGCTGGTGCGCGTTGTAGAAAAGCATCTGCTGCTCGGCGATGGACCGGAGCGTCTTGACGGCCGCCGCTTCGTTGGCGGCCCTGATGGCTGCGCGGTAGCCCACGATGCCGACGCCGATCAGAATGCCGATGATGGCGATCACGATCATCAACTCGATCAGCGAGAAGCCGCGCTGGTTTTTCCTGTGCTCGTTCAGGGGTTTCATAATGCCTCCTCGGACGAATTACACGAGGTGATGACTTTTCAGTTCCGATTTTTGCCTCGTTCGTCCACTTGCGGCGTTTAGTCTACTACAGATCAGTCTGAGCGTGTAAAATGCGGGTCGATTCATGCGAAACCTCGAGACCATCAAGGCCGAACCGATAACCAGCGAAAATGCAATCGATCAGATTGAACGGCTGCAACGGGCTGTCGAGACGGTCATCAAAGGAAAACCCGAAGCCATCCGGCTCGCGATCGTGACTCTGATGGCCGGTGGCCATCTGTTGGTTGAAGACGTTCCCGGCGTCGGCAAGACCACGCTCGCACACGCACTCGCACGCGCGCTCGATTGCAGTTTTCAGCGCATTCAATTTACTTCGGATCTGTTGCCGTCCGACGTGATCGGTCTCTCGGTTTACAACCAGCACAGCGGCGTGTTCGAGTGGAAACCAGGGCCGGTTTTCGCCAACGTCGTGCTTGCCGACGAGATCAATCGCACGACGCCGAAAACACAGTCGGCGCTGCTCGAAGCGATGGCCGAGCGACACGTGACGGTCGAGGGGACGACGCATCATCTGCCGAATCCGTTCATCGTGCTCGCCACGCAGAACCCGATCGAACATCACGGCACGTACCCGTTGCCCGAGTCGCAGTTGGACCGGTTCATGCTGCGGCTGCGCATCGGTTATCCGGACCCGGCGGACGAGCAGTTGATCCTGCGCGATCGCGAGTACGCGGATCCGCTCGAGGATCTCGAACCGGTAATGAGCGGGCACGCCGTCGTCGACCTGCAACGCGCGGTGACGACGGTTTCAGTCGACGACGCGCTGGTCCAGTATCTGATGCGCATCGTCGCGGCGACGCGTGAATCGGAGATGCTGGATCTGGGCGTCAGCCCGCGCGGCACGCTGGCGCTGTTTCGCGCGGCGCAGGCGCTGGCTTTGAGTGAAGATCGCACTTACTGCATTCCCGACGACATCAAGCGTCTGGTCGTGCCGGTGTTTGCGCATCGCATCGTCGTTAGCTCGCGCTTCTCGTCGTCGTTGCGCCGCAGTGAAGAAGCTGAAGCGGTGCTGAATGAGATTTTGAAGACCGTCAGTGTTCCTCTGTGACTCGCCAACGTCCTTCGTTCACCCGGGTAATTCTCAGCACTCTGCTGGTCCTTGCGGGACTTGCCGCCGCGCTGGTCACCTTGCTCGCACGACGCAGCAATGATCCGTGGCTGGCAGGTGTCGCGGCGATCGTCTCGCTGCTGATCGCGCTGCTGTTGACGATCTTCATCGTTCCGCCGCTGGCGCGTTCGGCGCGCGTCGAGGTGGCGAACATCGACTTTCCATTCGAGCCGACGAGCGGCGGCGGCGTTTTTCTGGTCATCATTATCGTGGTTGGCTTTGCGGCGTGGAACACCGGAAACAATCTGCTGTTTCTCGTGTTCTCGCTGTTGTGCTCGACGCTCTTCGTCGGCTGGATCGCGGCGCGCACTTCGCTGCGCGATTTGACGGTGTCAGCGCGTTTTCCGGACCACATCTTCGCGGCCGAACCGGCGCCGGTGATCGTGACGTTGCGCAACACGAAGCGTTTGTTGCCGTCGTTTTCGATCTTCGTCGAAGCGCGTGGTCCGAATCCCGAGGCGGAACCGCGAGCCGCGGGGCGGCGTCGTTACGCGAAGCGGTTGCTGGCGTATTTCAGTTACGTGCCGCACTACGCGTCCGCGGAGCAGCGCGTCGAGCAACTGTTTCCGAAGCGCGGTCACGTGCTGATCGACGGGTTTGAGTTGTCGACGCGTTTTCCATTCGGGTTCTTTCGCCGGCGCCGGCGTCTGCGCGCCCGCAACGTCGATATCATCGTCTATCCCAAGCCGGAAGTGATCAGCGACAAGCTGCACCTGCTGCCGATGTACGCCGGGCGCATTCCGTCGCTGCGGCGCGGCGCGGGACACGATCTGTTCTCGCTGCGCGACTATCAACCGCAGGACGATCTGCGCCACATCGATTGGAAGTCGACGGCCAGATCGCGGCGGCTGACCGTACGAGAGTTCACGTCGGAAGACGAGCGGCGGGTGACGATCGTGCTCGACACGCGTTTGCCGGGTGACGCGAGTGAGGAGCTGCGCGAGCGTTTTGAAAAGGGCGTCGTGCAAACGGCGTCGTTGCTCAAGCACTTCATTGACGAACGCGCGGAAGTCAGGCTGGTGTTGGCTGATGAGGTTGGGCCATTCGGTTCAGGCATCGACCAACTGTATCGCTGCTTGCGACGGCTCGCGCTGGTGACTCCGATCGAGGGCACGCCGCCGGAAACGTTTGACATCGAGCCGGCGGCGAAGACGAGCATGACGCGCGATGCAATCGAGCACGACTACGCGATTCTGCTGACTGCGGCGGCGCCCGGGTCGATACCGGCGAGCATCTGGCGCACGAGCCACGTGATCTATTTGTGAATCCGTCTAATCCCCGTTTCCCCAGTCTCTGGATTGGTGTGTGCTTCTTGTTGTCGGGCGCGACGGGATTGATCTACGAGATTCTGTGGGCGCGGATGCTCGGTCTCGTTTTCGGCGCGACGACGCTGGCGGTGAGCACAGTTCTCGCCGCTTTCATGGGCGGTCTCGCGCTCGGCAGCGCACTCGCGGGACGGCTCGCGCCGCGCATCAACAAAGCCGTCGCCGCGTATGGCTGGATGGAGATCGGGCTCGCGGTTTACGCGTTGCTGATCCCGGTCCTTTTTCGCGGCGTCGACCATCTCTACGCGCTGATCTGGCAGCAACTGCAACCGGGCTTCTTCACGTTCACTTTGCTGCGATTTGCGTTGTCGTGCTTGCTGTTGCTGGTTCCCACGACGTTGATGGGCGCGACGCTGCCAGTGCTTTCCGCCGCACTGCTGCGGGCGGAAGGTCACGACTCGAATTCCGTGACCCGCTTGTACGCGTGCAATCTCGTGGGTGCGATCGTCGGCACGCTCATCGCGGGTTTTGTTCTGCTGCCAGCCGTCGGCGTCCGCACCACAATCATTATCGCCGCCTGCATCAACATCCTCGTCGGCGTAATAGCATTCTTCTTACAACGTCGAATAGCGGTCGGCCCCGGTCCCACGGTCGCTCAATCCGTTTTAGATCAGGCGCCCAACGCGACGGGCCTCTTTTACCTCACCGCCTTCGCTAGCGGATTTATCACGATCAGCACGCAGATTTCGTGGACGCGTGTGCTCACGATGATCATCGGCTCGAGCACGTACGCTTTCAGCATTGTCGTCGCCCTCTTTCTGATCGGTCTCGCAGGCGGAGCGTGGCTCGTGGGACGCAAAGATCGCTCGGCCAGGCTGCGACGAACAATCCTCGTCGTCGAACTGGTTACTGCCCTGAGCTTGCTGTTCAGCTTGTTCGTCCTCAACTGGATTCCCGCACTACTAATTGATCTCGGCTTGCGCTTGAAGATCTCTTCATGGACGGGACTACTCGCCTTGCAGATCTTGTCAGCAACGCTGCTGATCCTCGTGCCCGCCTTGTTGATGGGCATGGTGATGCCGCTCGTGCTGGTTTGGGCCAGCAATCAGCCGCGCGCGGTGAATCGTGTCGGACGCAGTTATGCCGTGAACACGATCGGCGCGATCGCCGGCGCGTTTGCCACGGGTTTCGTGCTGATTCCGCAGACGAGCATCAGGTTCACGCTGTTGCTGGCGGCGGTTAGCTGTGTGTTGGTGGCGACGCTGGCGTACCAGCCAGGGGAAGGCGGATGGGGGCCGCTTGCGAAACGGAGCATCGCGATCGGTCTCGCGCCCGTGCTGGTGATTGCGCTTTTCATAATCGCGCCGCCGATGAACCTCGCGGATCTCTCGATCGGCGCGTACGACAGTCTCGTCCGCGTGCTCGCGCAGACCCGCGAAGGCGCAACCCGCGACGGTCAAACGAGTGCACCAAACGTTCACCAGCTACTGATGTATCAGGAAGGGCCGACGGCGACGGTGTCCGTGCGTCAAGACGGCGACACGGTTTCGATGGGCATCAACGGCCGCACCAACGCGTCCGACAGCGTTTACGACATGCCGACGCAAGTGATGCTGGGCCAACTGCCGGTGCTGCTCGCGCCGCAACGAAAAAACGCGCTCGTTATCGGCTTCGCTACGGGTGTGACTGTCGGCGCGATGTTGCAGTCGCCGATCGAGTCCGTGACCTGCGTCGAACTCGAACCCGCGACCGTTGCCGCCTCGCAGTTTTTCAATCACGTCAACAACCGGCCGCTTGACGATGCGCGGACGAAGCTGATCATCGACGACGCACGGACTTACCTGCGCGTCACGCCCAATCGCTACGACGTCATCGTCAGCGAGCCGAGTCATCCGTGGGTGCCCGGTGTCGCGAACCTGTTTACCCAAGAGTTCTTCGAACTCGGACGCCGGCGGCTGACGGAGCAGGGGATTTTCGTGCAGTGGGTGCAGATCTATCAGTTGTCGACAGAGAGTCTGCGTTCGGTGCTGGCGACGTACCAGAAAGTGTTTCCGCACGTGCTCGTGTTTCGCGTCGGCGGGGTGAACAAAGGCAAGGATTTGCTGCTGGTGGGTAGCAATCAGCCGGTGAATTTCGGTCCGCTTGCCGAACGCTTAATGGATCTGCGAGTGACGAATGAGCTGGCGCGCATCAACCTGCGTTCGGAGGCGGAGGTGCGGTCGTGGTTCGTCTGCGATGAGACGCGCCTCGGGCCGGCGGTGGCCGGCGCATGGATAAACACGGATGACAACATGCATATCGAGACGACCGTGCCGCGCGAAGCGTTTCGGCCGTTGATGCAGACGAATGCCGCGTGGGTGGAGGCGCTGGCCAGGCCGTGACAAGCCGCGAGAGCGCGACGAACGCCCGACAGTCGCCGCCTACGACGTGACGAGTCGCCGACCGGTTCTGGCTAGGCCGTGATCCAGTTCAGAAGTTCGGCGGCTTTTTCGCCGCTGCGAATGCAGTCGGGAATGCCCGCACCGCGATAGGCGTTACCGGCCAGAGCCAGCGCCGGTATCTGGCTCAGTTCGTCGTCGATCTGCTCGACGCGATCGAGATGCCCGACTTCGTATTGCGGCATTGAATCTTGCCACTTCGCTACTTCGGCAAACAGCGGCTCCTCGGTAATTCCCAACAACTCACGCAGATCGTGCGCGACGCGTGCGAGCATCTCTGATTCGTCGAGTGCAAACATTTCCGGTTGTAGCGCGCCGCCGACGAACGCGCGCAGCAGCACGTGATTCTCAGGCGCGCGGCCGGCGAATTTCACGCTGCTGAACGAGCAGGCGATCAGGGAGCGCTTCTCGATGAAGGGCACGACGAAACCAAAGCCGTCGAGCGGGTGTTGGATCGCGCTGCGCCGGTAGGCGAAGTTGATTGTGGCGGTGGAGGCGTACTTGATTTGGCTGAGCTGAGTTGAGAGTGGCTGGTCGACGTTTGAAAGTAAGTGCGCTGCAACGTAAGCGGGAACGGCCAAACAAAGCGCGTCCGCCTCGAGCGTTTCGCCGGAGGAGAGTTGGATCGTCCAGCTTGCGCCGGTCCAGGAAATGGATTGAACGCGAGTGTTCAGCCGGAGGTCCACTTGCGTTGCGGGCTGCGCGTGCGGCTGTTTCAGTTTCTGTTCAAGCGCCGTGACGAGAACTTCCATGCCGCGGTCGAACGAGAGAAACAGACTGTAACGCGCGCCGCTGGTTCCGGTCGTCTGCGAGGTCGTTTGCGAGCGCGCATTGCGCAACATCGCGAGAATAACGCTGCGATGCTCGCGTTCCATCTCGAGAAAGCGCGGCAGCGTCGCACGCAAGCTCAGCGTCTCCGGATTTGCCGTGTAAATCCCGCCGACCATCGGCTGGGCCATGCGCTCGAGTGCTTCGCGACCCAGGCGCCGCCGCACGAAGCTCGACAGGGATTCGTCAGCTAAGCCGTTGGCGCGTTTGCGCGGCAGGATCAGATCCGCGGCCATCCGCGCTTTGCCCGCGAGACTAAAAATATCCGTGGTCAGAAACGGCCAAATGCGCGACGGCGCGAGCAGTTGAAAACCTTCCGGCACCGCCCGCAGCCGCCCGTTGCGAACGATGAAACTCCGCCGCTGCGCTTCGTTTGTTTCAATTAGCCGCGATTCGATTCCGAGACGTTTCGCGAGTGCGACCGCTTCGGGTTTTTCGGAAATGAAGGAATCCGGACCGTGTTCGAGCAGAAATCCATCGCGCTCGTCAGTGCGGATCGTGCCGCCGAGACGCGCGGAAGCTTCGATCAGCGTGACGTGTGTCGGTAGTTGGTTTATTTGACTGAGTTCGATCAGCCTATGCGCCGCCGCCAGACCAGAGATACCACCGCCGATGACAACGATGCGACGCACAGATCACCTCAGTGGGAGGCAGCAATCCGCGGGACAAACGTCGTGAGCGGGGCCGCGCGTCCCAAGAAAGCGTGCGGGCTCGTGATGGATTCGTTCGATGACGAGTTCGCGAATCATGCGGACGAAGGCGGGGTGAGTTCCCGCCGTCGCGGCGCGAACCATGCGGAGGCCGAGTTCCTTCGCGAGGTTCTGCGCTTCGTAGTCGAGGTCGTAGACGATTTCCATGTGGTCCGACACGAACCCGATCGGCGCGACGACGACTTCTTTCAGGCCTCGCTCGCGCAGTTCCCGCAGACAGTCCAGGATGTCGGGACCGAGCCACGGCTGCGACGGCGAGCCGCTCCGGCTCTGATAAACGACGCGCCACCGGTCTAGCTCCAGCGCTTCCGCGATTAACCTTCCCGTTTCCTGCAACTGCGCGGCGTATTCGCAGTTTGCCGCCATCGCCTCCGGAATGCTGTGCGCGGTGAAAACCAGGTAGGGATTGTTGAGTTGCTTCAAGGCAGTGCGGATGTGGTCGACGTTCGCTTCGATGAACCGCGGGTGGTTGTAAAACGCGCGCAGCTTGTCGATGCGGGGTGCGGCCGGTCCAACTTCCGCCTGTGCCTCCGCAATGTTCTGCCGGTACTGCCGGCAACTCGAATACGAGCTGTAAGCGGAAGTGATAAAGGCGAGCGCGTTATGAATACCGTCAGCAGCCATCTGTCGCAGCGTGTCGGGCAGCAGCGGATGCCAGTTGCGATTGCCCCAGTAAATCGGCAGCTTCGGACCGTGCTTTTCAAGCTCCTGACGAAGTGCGGCGATGAGGTTTCGATTCTGCTGGTTGATCGGACTGACGCCGCCAAACATTTCGTAATGACGCGCGACGCTGAGCATTCGCTCGCGCGGCACGTTGCGCCCGCGCAGGACGTTTTCGAGGAACGGCATCACGTCGTCCATTCCTTCCGGCCCGCCAAACGAGACCACTAACAGCGCGTCATACTCCATGCACGTAGTCCACTAAAGCGATCACGTTCTCAACCGGCGTTTCCGGCAAGATCCCGTGACCGAGGTTGAAAATATGACCGGGCCGTTTACCGGCCTGATCCAAAATTCGTTTGGCCTGTGATCGCAACACGTCCGGCTCGGCAAACAAAGTCACCGGATCGAGATTACCCATGATCCCGACGTCATGCCCCACACGTTCCCATCCCTGATCCAGTCGCACGCGCCAGTCGAGACCGATCACATCACCGCCCGCTTCGCGCATCAACTCGAGCAGCGTCGCGGTGCCGGTGCCGAAGTGAATTACCGGCACGCCCGGCTTGACGCCCTGAATCACGGCACGCGTGTGCGGCAGCACAAACTCGCGATAGTCATCGGGACTCAAACACCCCACCCACGAGTCAAACAACTGCACGGCCTGGGCACCAGCTTCAATCTGCGCGTTCAGGTACTTCACCAAACTCGCCGCGATCAGCGACAGCATCGCATGCCAGGCGCCGCCGTCGTTGTACATCAATCGTTTGGTGTGAACGTAGTTTTTCGAGCCGCCGCCTTCGGTCAGGTAAGACGCAAGCGTGAAAGGCGCGCCGGAGAAGCCAATCAGCGGCAGGTCGGGCCGCAACGCCCGGCGCGTTTGCCGGATCGCTTCGTTAACGAATTCGAGTGCGCCAACGTCTTCGAGCTGACGAAGCCGATCGACGTCCGACGCCTGCCGCACCGGATTATGAATCACGGGTCCTTCGCCGTGGGTAAATTCGAGCTCGACGCCCATCGGTTCGAGGACGAGCAGGATGTCGGCAAAGATGATGGCGGCGTCCACGCCCAGCCGCTCGGCCGCGGTGACGGTAACTTCGGCAGCGAGCGACGGATTTTTGCAGAGCTCGAGGAAGGTGGTTTTGGCGCGGACGGCGCGGTATTCAGGCATGTAGCGGCCCGCCTGCCGCATCAACCAGATTGGTGTGTAAGGCACTGGCTCGCGGCGGCACGCCCGCATAAACACGCTGTTTTGCAAAGCTTGAGTCAAAGGAGGCCGATTATATATCAGAACTTAACCGCGAACTTTCCGTCGTGGGGACGCGTTCACTGTAACGCAGCGCTCCCCCGAAGCACTAACTAGACAAGCAGTACCGCTCTCTCGAAAACCCGGTGTTATCCGTGTTTAGCTTGCTTCCGTAGACACGGATTCACACGGTACAATACTGCGCCTAAACTCCTCCAGCGACTGAGCTTCTGATCCGTGGTAGAAAACTTGCCACAAGTCAGGCGCGAGTGGTGTTTGCACTGTTGAGAGAGCGGTGATTGTGAACGGACAAGCTAGAGCATTGATCGAGTCCATGCCTAACGACATCGGGACTGAGGCGGCGACTACTCCGCTCAGTTTCGACGAAGCGTTTACCCTCCATCACCGCGCCGTTTTTAGAACGGCCAGGGCTGTCGTTCGCGACTCCGCCCTGGCAGAAGACGTGACGCAGGAAGTTTTTTTACGACTCTATCGCAATCTCCACGCTACGCCGGGCGATGATCTGCTTCGCGCGTGGCTTCTGCGCGTGACTCTGAACGTGGCGCGAAACACCGTACGCGGGCAAAACCGCTCGATGGTTCGCGACAACGAGTATCACAAGAGCACCGTGGAATACGGCTTTAACGTCGACGCTCCGGAAGAGGACTACGAACGCCGCCAGGCGATCGAAGAGGCTCGGCGGGCGCTCGACAAGATAAAAGAGCCGATGAGGAGCTGCCTGTTGCTCAAACAGCAGGGGCTTTCGTATCGCGAGATCGCCAACAGCCTATCGTTAAAAGAAACGAACATCGGCAGCCTGGTGGCGCGCGGGCGAAAGGAGTTTGCGAGGGTTTACGGCAAGATCGGAGGCAGGCGATGAGACGGTGTCTGGATGAAGCAACGCTGCAAAGTTATTTCGACGGTGAGCTTTCCGGCCAAATGATGGAGCAGGCCACGTTGCACTTGGCTTCGTGCTCCACGTGCGCGGCGGCCGCGCGCGAAATGGAGGAGGAGATCAATCTGTTGCTGACGGCGCTGGCGCCGGAGTTCGAAGCCGGCGTGCCGACCGAACGGCTGCGGCAGCGAATCGACGCGGCCGTGTTGGATCAGCGAATCGGCGCGGCGTCGGTGCATGAGAAAGCCGGATTCGGCGCGTTTGTCGCGAGCCTGCTTAGTTTCGGAACGCAGCGAACACTGGGTTATGCGAGTTTAGTGATGGTGGTGGCGTTTGCCGCGATCTTCGGCCTCGTGAAGTTGAGGACTAATCCGCCGCAAGAGCAGCCGCAACAAGTTGCTGTAGTTCCACGATCAGCACCTCCAGTCGCGCCGGAAGTTAAGCCGGTTCAGGTCAACGGCACAGAACCACAGATAAAAACCAAAAACACGGATCGAGTCTACCGTCCTGTCAGAGTTGTTCCGGTCAAAGTCACCGTAACCACTAACAACGCAGTTGCCGCTGCCGAGCCAGTCAAACTCCTCCCGGGCGAGCGTACTTACCTGCAAACAATCGCCAAGCTTGATTCCACCATCAAGGCCAACAAGAAGCAGATGCGGCCGTCGTTGCAGGTTGAATACGAACGCAACCTCGCGGTCGTCGATCGCGCGATCGCTGCCACCCGCAGCGCCGCCAAGAAGAACCCGAACGATCCGGACACGGCCGACTTCATGTTTGCTGCGTACCAGAGCAAAGTAGATTTGCTCAACACCATCGCGGACGCGCGTCTTGGTGGAGGTCGCTCACACTGAAAGGCCCGGTCCGAACTTGATCAATAAGTTTGCAGTCGCGGCTACCGGCCTCATCCTCTCTCTGGCAGGTTTAACTCACGCATACGACGATAAAAAAGAGTCTCCTGGCGGCGGAAAAATCGAGCGAACGCTCGCCGTGCAGCCGCAGGCGACCATCACTTTGTGTGTTGCGTCGGGCGCGCTGACGGTTCGTGGTTGGGACCGGCCGGAAGTTCGTGTTCGTTCCCTCGACGCGCAACAGATCGAATTCCACCGCATCGATAAAGTTAAAGCGGGCGAACCGGCGCCGCCGGCAAGCCGCGTCGACATCATGGTGCTCGACAAAAACTCGCGAGCAAATCCGAGACTCGATTGCCAGGCTATCGCCGACGTGGAAATGGACGTGCCGGCAGGCGCCACCGTTCAGGTGCAAACACGCGACGGTGATATCAAGATCATCGGCGTCGCCGGTGCTTACGCTGGTTCGCAAAACGGCGACATCATCATCGAGCGCGCTACAAAATTGGTCGAAGCGGGGAGCGTCGGCGGCAGTATTTCGCTGAAAGATTCGAGCGGGCGAGTGAATCTGAATTCCGCCGGCGGCGGCGTTGAAGCGACAAACGTTCGCGGTGCGACGCCGGAAGATACTTTCGAGGTCGGTACGGTCAGCGGCGACATTCAACTGGATCACATCGCTAATCCGAAAGTCACCGTCAAGACTGTCAACGGGACGGTGATGATGAGCGGCGCGCTCGTGAAGGCCGGCTACTACACGTTCGTCAACATGACGGGTGAAGTGGTGTTGTCGCTGCCGCCGGACGCATCTTTTCGCTTGAGCGCGAAGGTCTCGGATAAACAGGACATCATTTCCGAGTTTCCGCTGAAGTATCTTGGTGAGACTCCGGCGCCGGCGCCGCCCGTAGTCAGACCGCGAACGCCGATGCCCAAGCCGCCGGAGATGGAACAACCGCCGGCGAAAGAAAAACCAGCGATCAAACAGAAAGAGAAATCGGCCATCAAGACTGCGCCCCCCGCGCCCGGCGCGAAGGGCGGACCTACGGTTAGCCCGATCATTGTCGAGCGGCCGGTGATTGCTCCTTACGTCCGACGCGTTGAAGCGATCTACGGTTCCGGCGATGCCATGATCTCGGTGGCTTCGTTCGGCGGCACCGTCCGTTTGAAAAAGCTTTAAGAGTTAGAATTAGGTCGGATTTTGGTACGAACTTTATTGTCACATCCGCTTTAGGTCCGGTGTTTTCACTACAGAGCAACGCAGAAGGGCCGAGGGTGGTGGGAACCAAGTAGTTCGGAACTTACTACTCTCGGCCTTAAAAATGGAGAAAGACGAACCAATGGCTAAGAAGCTCCTCATTACCGCGGTTTTATTGACCGTTGCACTGGTTACAAACGGCAGCCAGACCGATCTCAAGTCGCAGGAAGTGCGCCCGGTCCCGTCGCTGCCCGCCGGAATTGAAGCTCTGGGTGGCGAACCAGGCGAGCAGGTAACTGAAGAGTTTCATCAAACGTATCCCTTGTCGGCCACTGGCCGCGTGAATCTCGCGAACATCAACGGCGGCGTGAAAATCAAAGTTTGGGACCGCGCGGCAGTGCAGGTCGATGCAGTCAAGAAAGCCTACCGCCGCGAGCGTTTGGAAGAGGCGAAGATCGAAGTCACCGCCACCGAAGAAAACATCCGCATCAAAACCGATTATCCCGAGGAGACCCAGACCTTCCGCAGCGGTGAAGGTCGTTACGACAACCCCGCCATCGTCGAATACGCTCTGACCGTTCCGCGCAAAGCCACGCTCGAGTCGATCGAGCTCGTGAATGGCCCCCTTGACATCGATGGCGCTGAGGGCAACGTGAAGGCGTCGTCAGTCAACGGCACGGTCACCGCGCGCGGCCTGATGGGTGAAACAAAACTCTCGACCGTCAACGGCAATCTGCAAGCGACTTTCATGCAGCTCGACGAGTCGAAACCAATCTCGCTCGGTTCAGTCAACGGCAACGTCACCCTCGTCATTCCGTCGGACGCGAATGCTTCGATTCGTGCGGGCACGGTGCACGGCACGATCAGCAACGACTTCGGCATTCAGGTGAAGCACGGCGAGTACGTCGGCCACAATCTCGAAGGCCAGATTGGCAATGGTGGTCCGCGCATCAAGCTCGGAAACGTGAACGGCGGAATCCGGATCACACACGCGCAGGACGGACGAGCGGTTAGTCCGGGCGTGAGTGTTGCGACGGTCGAGAAGATCGACGGCGAACCGAATTCCGACCAGGTCCGTCGCTCAGTCGAACGCGCCAACGACGATCTGATTCGGATGCAGGTCGACGTCGCGCGCAACGAGCGCGTGACGCGTGAAGCGCAACGCGAGGCACAGCGCCAGGTCGACGCGGCGATGCGCGAGGCGCAGAAGGAAATGGAGCAGGCCCAGCGCCAGATGCAGCGTGAAGCACGCGCGCAGGCGCGAGTCGTCAGTCGCATCAGGGTGAATCCTGAGATGGGCGGCGCGAGGTTTACTGATCAGGAGACGAAGAGTTTCGCCGTCAACGGTACGCCGCGCGTGAGCATCGCGACGTTCGACGGTCCCATCACCGTGCACGGTTGGGACCAGGCGCAGGTACGCTACACGGCGACGAAGCGCGCGCAGGATCAGGACAGTCTGAACCAGATCTCGATTCAGGCCGAGCAGCAGGGACCAACGATTTCAATCAACGCGACTAACGATAACGAAGCCAACGGCAGCGTCAGGCTGGACGTTTACGTTCCGCGGCAGGCGAGCCTGCACGTCTCGTCCGGCGATGGTCCGCTGATTCTCGACGGCGTTTCCGGAGACATCACGCTGCGCTCCAATGATGGCCCGATCACCGTAAGCAACAGCGGCGGCCAACTGCACGTCAACACCGGCGACGGTCCGATTGCGATCAATAAGTTCGACGGCCAGGTCGATGCCCGCACCGGCGACGGCCCGATTGCCCTCGATGGAAACTTCAACGAACTTTCTGCCCGAACCGGCGACGGTGAAATTTCGTTAACGGTTCCGGCCGGGTCAAGCTTCACCATCGAAACCAACACGACTGATGAAATCACCCAGCAGGGTTTCAATGTTGCTGAAGACATCACTCCTTCGCCACGCGTGAAGCGCTGGAAAGTCGGCAACGGCGGTCGCGTGTTCGTGCTGCGAACGGGCGAAGGAAAAATTCTGTTACGGCCGCGTAATTAAGCACCCCTGATTTCGATCACTAAACTGAAACTGTTTCTTTGAGTGCATCTCAAGCCGCGGCACTCACAAAGAGTTTCCCGTTTCGCGGAGTTTGATGAGATTTAGCAGCCAGCTCCTTGGGAGCATTGTAATTACCCTGAGCGCTTTTGCCGTTTGCGCCAATGCTCAAACCAAGACAAGCGCCGTCGTTACGCCGACTCCCGCGCCGACTTCCTCCGCACAACCCACGCCCGCTGCTACTCCCGCTCAAGCCCAGACAGCAAACAATACGAAACTCGCGGCAAACGCCAAGGCCGCTTTCGTCGTTCCGCCCGAGAAGGCGAATCCCGTGGTCATCCCGCGCTTCGACAAACCCCCGGTCATCGACGGCAAGCTCGACGAAGAAGTCTGGCAGAAGGCGGCGGTGCTGAAAGACTTCTATCAGATTCAGCCGGGAGACAACACGCCACCTTCGAAGCCGACGGAAGTTCTCATCGGCTACGATCCGAAGTTTCTCTACATCGCTTTCAAAGCGACTGACGAGCCTGACAAAGTGCGCGCCACGGTGGCGAAGCGCGACAACATCTTTCAGGACGATTACGTCGGGTTCATGCTCGACACCTTCAATGACAAGCGCAAGGCTTTCGAAATTTTCTTCAATCCGCTCGGCATTCAGGGCGACGGCATCATCACGGAAGGCCGTGGCGAAGACTTCAGCGTCGATCTGTTGATGGATTCGAAAGGCATCGTTCACGAGACTGGTTTCAACGTTGAGATCGCGATCCCATTCAAGTCGTTGCGCTTCGAAGCCGGCAAAGGAAAACTCTGGGGCGCGCACTTCTTCCGGCGCATCAAGCGCTTTGAAAACGAGCTCGATTCGTGGATGCCGTTCTCGCGCAGCATCGACAGCAATCTCAGCCAGGCAGGACACCTGACCGGACTCGAAGGTATTTCGGTCGAACGAACCATCGAGCTGATTCCGAGTTTGACTGTTTCGCAAAACAGCCGCTTCGTGCCGTCGCTGCCGTCCGATCAGCGGTCGATCGATCCGGGGCGGATCGTGAACGAACCAGTCGGTCTCGATCTCGGCTTGACGGCGAAATTCATTCCGAGCTCCGCGGTCACGGTGGATCTGGCCATCAATCCCGACTTCGCGCAGGTTGAAGCGGATCAGCTCGTCGTCACTGCCAACCAGCGTTTTCCAATCTTCTTTCCGGAAAAGCGTCCGTTCTTCCTCGAAGGGATCGAGATCTTTCAGACGCCGATCACCGCTGTGCACACGCGCGCGATTGTCGATCCCGACCTCGCCGTCAAGACCACCGGCAAAAAGGGAAAGAACACGTTTGGCTTGATGGTCGCCAGCGACAACGGGCCGGGAAATTTGAGCGCCGACGATCGCGGCGCGCTGAACGCGTGTCTCGATCGGCGCTCGCTCGATCCGCGCGTCATTTGTAACAACGAAAGATTTGTCGACAAGAACGCTTACATCGGCGTGCTGCGGCTCAAGCGCGACGTCGGCAAAGAAAACTCGCTCGGCATGCTCGCGACCAGTTACAACTTCATCGAGAAGCACAATCAGGTGTTCGCACTCGACGGTCGCTTCCGGCTCGACAAGCAGACCACCGTCAGCTTCCAGACTCTCGGCACCACTTCACGTAACTTCTTTTTCGATCCGAACGACGGCCAGAACCGTTACCGCACCGGCAACGGTTTCGGCTACTCCGGCGACTACAACCGGAGTGGCCGCAACTGGGGTTGGGAAGTTTACGGCGAAGGGTTCACGCACGACTATCGCGCCGACGTCGGCTTCGTGCAGCGCACGAATTCGAATTTCAACATGGCCTTCCTGCGCTACAACTCCGATCGCGATCCGAAGAAGAAGATCATCTCCTATCACCTGCACAACGCCAGCCACGTCGATTACGACTGGCAAGGCCGCATGTATATCTGGGAGACCGAGAACCTCATCGAGCTACAGTTGCAGCGCAATAGTTATGTGGGCGTGTGGTGGGAACCGGGTTACGAACGGCTGTTCGATCACGAGTTTGGGCCGACGCGCGAAGCTAAGCCGTGCGATCCACTCGGCTTCGATCTGAACCTGCCGGCCAAGCAAGCGCGTCCTCTTTGCACGTTTTACGGCCTGAGCAACGAGCGTCCGTCAGCGAAGCAGCACCTTTCCTTCTATGCCGGATCGAACCCCAACAAGAAGATCCAGTTGAACGCTCAGTTTACACAAAGGTGGGGGCACCTGGATCTCGACTTCGGTAACGGCGACAAGTATCCGCGTGTGAGTCCGGCTGCATTGCGGTTTGCTGATGCGAAAGCCGCAGCCGTCGCGGCCGGTGAGTGCGACAAGCCTGAAGAGGAACGACCATCAGTCTGCACGGCGTTAGCCCCGCTCGATCCCGGCCGCGGGAAGTTGTTGCAGTTCAACGGCAGTCTCACGTATCAACCGACCAACTCACTACAGGCGCGGTTCAGCATCAACTCGCAACGCCTGCGTCGTTACGACACCGAGCGCGTCGCTTACGCCATCAACATCCTCACGCTGCGCGGCACGTATCAATTCACGAAAGCGACTTTCGCGCGCCTGATCCTCGACTACAACACGCTCAACTCGCGCCTGCGATCGCAAGCTTTGCTCGGCTGGACGCCGAGTCCGGGGACCGCTTTTTACGCGGGTTACAACGACGATCTCAACTACGACAGCCGCCATCCGTTCACGCACGACGTCGTTCCCGGCTTCCGCCGCAACTCGCGAGCTGTGTTCATCAAGATGTCATACCTCATCCGTCGCGGGTTCTAAGGCGCGGATTATTTCCTTGGCCCGTCTGCGTGTTAAACTCCACCGGATGTCCAACGCAGTCAAAGTATTACTACTCCTGGTGGCAGCGCTCTCTATCGCGTCGTGCAAGAGCGACTACCAGGCTTCGCAGCGACAAGGCGCTCGCACGGGCGACGCCAAAGCTCCCCGCCAGGTAAAAACCACCGCCGTGGCCGAGACGCCATTCGGCGAAACCGTTACTGCCAACGGCACTCTCGCCGCCTTCGATCAAACTACCGTCAGCGTCAAAGTCCCGGGCCGGCTCGGCGCGATTTCAGTGGATCTCGGCTCCGTCGTGCGACGCGGTCAGGTGATCGCGCAAATCAGTCCCGAAGACTACCGGTTGCGAGTAGACCAGGCACAAGCAGCGCTGGCGCAGGCGCGTGCTCGTCTGGGTCTGTCGCCCGAAGGCAGTGACGACAAGATCGATCCCGAAAACACCTCCACCGTGCGCCAGGCGCGCGCCGTTTACGACGAAGCGAGATTCAATCGCGACCGCGCGGCCAGGCTGGTCGAGCAGGGCGTGATTGCGAAAGCGGAATTTGATGCGGCGAACTCAGCGTTCAAGGTCGCTGAAGGCCGGTATCAGGACGCGTACGAGGAAGTTCGTAATCGTCAGGGCATCCTGGCGCAACGTAAGTCTGAGCTCGCGCTCGCGCAGCAGCAGTTGAAAGACACGTCAGTGGTGGCGCCGTTGGACGGCATCGTTCAGGAAAAACGCGCCAGCATCGGCGAATATCTGGCGGCGGGCGCGCCGGTCGTGAACATCGTCAGGATGGATCCGTTGCGCTTGCGCGCGGAGATTCCCGAGCGCGAATCGCGCACCGTGCACACCGGTCAGGATGTTCGTGTAACCGTCGAGGGCGATGCGAACGTCTATCTCGGCAAGATCATGCGCTTGAGCCCGGTCATCGCCGAGCAGAACCGTGTGCTCGTCGTCGAAGCCGACGTGCGAAACAATGGCACGCTGCGCCCGGGTTCTTTCGCGCATGCAGAAATCGTGACCAACGACGCGAAGATGGCCGTCACCGTGCCGAACAACGCGATCGTGACGTTTGCGGGAATCGAAAAAGTGATCGTCGTGCAGAACGGAAAAGCGCTCGAACGTCCGATCACCACCGGCAGACGCAGCCCCGAATTTACTGAGATTGTCGCCGGTGTGAACGTCGGCGAGAAAGTGGTGGTCGATCCGGGCAACCTGCAATCGGGGCAGGCTGTCGAAGTGGTTGACTAACTCTCGTCAATAATAAGTAATGCAAAAATTAGCCGAGATTTGTATACGCCGTCCTGTCTTCGCGTCGATGATCGTGTTGTCGCTGGTCGTGATCGGTGGGGCGGGCTTTTTCAAACTCGGCGTTGATCGTTTTCCTTCGGTTGACCTGCCCACTGTTTCGGTCCGCGTCGGCTTACCGGGCGCTTCGGCGGAAGAAGTCGAATCACTCGTCGCTCAACCAGTCGAACAGGTAATCAACACGGTCGACGGCATCAGCGAGTTGCGCTCGGTTTCGGGCCAGGGAATCGCAATCGTCATCGCCACGTTCAAGCTCGATCGCAATCTCGAATCGGCGGCGCAGGACGTGCGCGATCGCGTCAACACGCTGGGCCGCCAGCTTCCGGATGATGCGACGCCGCCGGTGGTGCAGAAATTTGATAACGACAGCACGCCGGTGCTCACCATCGCGCTCTCCGCCGATCGTTCGCTGCGCGAGCTGACGGAGCTCGCCGACAAAACGGTTCGCGTTCAGCTCGAACGCGTCAGCGGTGTCGGTGAAGTGCGCGTCGTCGGCGGCCTCGACCGCGCGATCAACGTTTGGGTGGACGCGGAGAGACTCGCGGCTTACCAATTATCGATCTCACAGATTGAAGACGCGCTGCGACGGCAAAACGCCGACGTGCCCGGCGGCAACGTCACCACGAATAAAGAAGAGCTGACGCTGCGCACCCTTGGCCGTTTCACCGATCCGCGGCAGTTCAACGACCTCGTGATCGCGAACGTGAACGGCGCGCCGGTGCGCTTGCGCGACGTCGGCCGCGTCGAAGACGGCACCAAAGAGCAGCGCTCCTTCTCCCGTCTCAACGGCGTTCCCACGGTGACGCTCGATGTTCGCCGGCAGTCGGGCGCGAACACGGTGGAAGTGATCAAAGGCCTGAAAGAGGCGCTGCCGCGCGTCAGTTCGCAACTGCCTTCGGACGTCAAGGTCGAAATCATTCGCGACCAGTCGCGCTACATCGAAGCCGCCCTTCACGAGATCGAGACGCACCTGATTCTCGGCAGTATTCTCGCGAGCCTGGTCGTCCTGATCTTCATGCGCTCGTGGCGCTCGACGTTCATCGCGGCCGTCGCGATCCCCTGCTCGGTCATTTCAACTTTCGGCATGATGCGCGCGCTCAACTTCACGCTCAACAGCGTGACGATGCTCGCGCTCGTGTTGATGGTCGGCGTCGTGATCGACGACGCGATCGTGGTGCTCGAAAACATTTTCCGTTTCATCGAGGAGAAGCGTATCGAGCCGAAGGAGGCGGCGCGCGAAGCGACCAAAGACATCGGGCTCGCTGTTCTGGCCACGACGCTTTCGCTCGTCGTGATCTTCCTGCCCGTGTCGTTTATGTCGTCGATCTCTGGACGTTTTCTCTACCAGTTCGGCATCACCGCGGCGGTCGCGATCATGGTCAGCCTGCTCGTTTCGTTCACGCTGACGCCGATGATGAGTTCGCGGCTCATTCGCGTGAGCGACGCGAAAGGCGGACACGGCGCGCCGGCTTCGCGCGGCGGTTTCTATCGCTGGATCGACGCGGGCTATTCGCGTTTGCTCGCTTTCGCGATGCGCCATCGTTATGCGGTGGCCCTGATTGCACTCGCGACGGTCTTGACGAGCATCCCGCTGTATCGCGCCGTGAAGCAGGAGTTCATTCCGACGAACGTCGACGAAGCGGAGTTTGAGGTCAGCGTCAACGGTCCCGAGGGCACGAACCTCGCGGTCATGAACGAAGTGATCACCGCGATGGAGAAAGACATTCTCGAGACGCCCGGCGTGCGGCTCGTGTTGTCATCCTCGGGCGGCAGTTTTCTCGGCGGCGTGAACCAGGGCAGCGCCTATGTGCGCATCGCGCCGCACGAAGAACGCACCTTCTCGATCGGCAAGCTGTGGCGCGAGACGAAGAAGGGAAATCCGCTGAAGGCGTTTCGCGGCAACTACACGCAGCAGGACGTGATGCTGGAAGTCCGCCGGCGGCTGCAAAAGTACGCCCCGATGCGCATCGGCGTGCGGAACGCACAGTCGTTCAACTTTGGCGCGGGCGGCCGCAGCGATATCGACTTCGTCATTCGTGGACCGGACATCGTCGCGCTGGCTGGTTATGGCGACGAGCTGATGGAGCGTTCGCAGAAACTCGGCGGCATCGTCGACGCGGATACGACGCTGAAACTCAACAAACCGGAGTTACGCGTGGTCATCAACCGCGATCGCGCGGCGGATCTCGGCGTCAGTACGTCTGACATCGCGACCAGCCTGCGTTTGATGGTTGGCGGCGAAGAAGAGGCGTCGCGCTTTCGCGACGAATCGACCAACGAAGACTACGACGTGCAGTTGCGTCTCAGCGAAAAGGATCGCAGCGACGCCGCCACGATTAGCCGGTTGTACGTTCCCGCGTCGCGCGCCGGAACCGTCGCCGCCACCGGCGGCGGAGCACACGGACTCGTCCGGCTCGACAATCTCGTAAACATCAAACGCGACACCAGCCCGTCGCGCATCGATCGTCTCGATCGCGAGCGGCAGGTTTCGATTCGCGCTTCGGTCGCGCCGGGCTACGCGCTGGCGGATCGCATCGAGGCCATGCGCGGCGCCGTCGCCGACATGAATCTGCCGGTGGCTTACACGACCACGGTTTCGGGTCGCGCGCGCGAGTTGGAAAGAACCTTCACCGAGTTTATCTGGGCGTTCATCCTTTCGATCATTTTCATGTACATGATCCTGGCCTCGCAGTTTGAGAGCGTCGTGCACCCGCTGACGATTCTTTTAAGCCTGCCGCTGTCGGTGCCGTTTGCGCTGCTGTCGTTGTGGGGCACCGGCGACACGTTGAATCTCTACTCCGCTCTCGGTGTGCTCGTTTTGTTTGGCGTGGTGAAGAAGAACGCGATCCTGCAGATCGACCACATGAACAACCTGCGCGCGAAGGGAATGGAACGCGCGGAAGCGATCATGCAGGGTAATCGCGATCGTCTGCGGCCGATCCTGATGACGACGTTGGCGCTGGTGGCCGGTATGTTGCCACTGGCGTTGGGCACCGGACCGGGCGCTGAGGAGCGGCGTTCGATCGCCATCGTCGTGATTGGAGGACAGTCGCTCTCGTTGTTGCTGACGCTGATCGCGACGCCGGTGGTCTATTCGCTGCTCGACGATATGCGAGCCACTGCACGTTGGCGCCGTCTGGCAGCTACGACGGCGAGTGTTTCGACAGCCATTGTCGAGCGCTTCAAGCGGCCGCGTCGCCGGCCCGCACCGGAACCTAAAACCACCACCGATGCGGCGGGGGATTAGTTCTTATAATCCGCGTTCATCCTGTCTAACTTTCTCAGCAACCCGGGCCACACTAGTCTCCCTGGCCCGCCCTTGGTGACAACCATTTCCTGGGCAGGGATCTCAGAAAGGATTTTGTCTGAGATCGTGATCAGTTTCGCACCACCCGACTGCGCCAGGATCTGAATCCGGCACGCACGCTCCAGCAGAAACATCGATAGAAACGCGTCCGCCACGCTCGGCCCAACCGTCAGCAAGCCGTGGTTGCGCAAAATCAGAAACGTCTTTTTGCCGAGATCCGAAACGAGTCGTGGTTTTTCTTCGTCATTGAGCGCGAGTCCTTCGTAGTCGTGATAACCAAGCGACGCGAGCACAAACGACGACTGCTGCGAGATCGGCAACAACCCGTTCTCCTGCGCCGAGACCGCGATGCCGTAATCGGTGTGCAGGTGCATCACGCACAGCGCGTCCTCGCGCGCGGCGTGCACGGCGCTGTGAATCGTGAAGCCCGCCGGGTTGACGTGATATTCCGACTCCATCACGATCCGGCCGCTCAGATCGACCTTCACTAGGCTCGACGCGGTGATCTCGTCGAACATCATTCCGTACGGATTGATCAGAAAGTGATGCTCGGGTCCGGGTACGCGTGCCGAAATGTGCGTGAACACGAGGTCGTCCCAGCCGTAATGCGCCACGAGGCGATATGCGGCCGCGAGATCGACACGAACTTTCCACTCTTCCGGCGAAACCAGCTCACGCACGTTCATAGTTAACCTCAGGTTTGTTCAAGATTGATTCCCAACCGGAATTGTCTTCACGAAATCGCTTGACCAGATCGTCCCGCAGCGAGCGCAGCTTATGGCTCAGCGTGTGCGGATAATTCCTGAGGTCGGGAAAACGTTTGCGCTGTTCTTCGACGAAGACTTTCTGTTTCAGGATCGACGGAATCGCCGAGTGTTGCCCGTTTTCCCAGAACGGTACGAGCAAGCGTTCGACGTTCACCGCGCCCGGTATTTCAATCTCTTCGCTGTCGAGGCCGATCACGTCGCCGACGTAGTTGCCCGCGGCGTCGCTGCCGCGGAACAACTGCAATTTTCCGGGCAGCGTGATCTTGTCTTCGGAGTTTGACGCTTTCAGCGTCGGCTGATCGTTGATCAGACACTGCTTGAAGATCACGCCCGCGACCGTGCGCACCTCACTCGAGAGCTTCGTGCCGATGCCGAAGCCGGCGACTTCCGGAAACGCTTCGACGATCTGTTTCACTCGTTCCACGTCGAGGTCGCCCGTCAGATTTGCGCGCAGACCAGTCAACCCGTTCGCGGCGAAGAACTCCATGCACCACTGGCCCAACGCGGCGAGATTGCCCGAGTCGACACGAAAACCTTTGAACGCGCGGCGTCGCGCTTCGCTCGAAGTCGCGGCCATCGCGGCGTGAATCGCGCCGGTGTAAACGTCGATCGTGTCGAGCAGCAGCGTCGTGCCGTTTGGGTTCGCATCGAGCCAGCGTTCAAACGCGACCTGTTCGAAGTGTTTTGGTTTACCCGTGCGCGGCTCGATCTCCGGCTCGTACAGGTACTCGATGTAAGCCTGTTGCCAGTAATGTGCTTCCGTTCCCACCGCCGGAATGTCGAGCCGAAACGCGGCTTCGAGGTTCGAGGTGTCGTTGAAGCCGCCGATGAACGCGTAGACGGCGATGTCCACCGCACGTTCGATGTCGCCGTTGCGACGCAGCGAAAAATCTGACAACCAGCGATCTTCGCCCGCCGCCATGCGAAACTGCATGGCGACACTCGCCGTCGTCATCGGCAAGTCGAACGCATGCTCAAACTTGATCTCCTGCGCCTGCGTGATGCCGAACGCGCCGCTGATGTCGGCAAACGGTTCCTGCGCGAAGACGATCGTGCCCGGACGCACCGCGCGGATCTTGCCGACGAACTGAATGTCTTCGATCGCTTTCGCGAAGAGTTTCAGCCCGCCGCGATCCTGTTCGAGAAAACGGAGTCGCGGGCGATCGATCTGGCTGTCGACGAGTAAACGGATCAGTCGTTCGTGGCCGAGGCAGGGCACGAAGGCGAGTTTGCGTTGGGTGACGTAGAAAGTGGCCTCGGCTTCGCTGAGAGGTTGGCCGTGCAGGCGCGTCACGTCTTTGAACGACGCGTCGCCCATGGCCGCGTGATAACGGTCGATGTTCAGGGTGCCCACGCTAAATTATTTCCGCGCCGGCCGCGCGCATCTCTTCGATAGCTCGTTCACCATCGCCCGGGTGCAAATCAACCGGGCGCATCGCATCTTCCACCGCCTTGACCTTGAACCCACGATCGATCGCTCCGAGCACGGTGTTCTTGACGCAATAATCCGTCGCTAGTCCGCCAACCACCAATTCTTCGACGCCTGATTTGTGTAACTGCGACTCCAGATCAGTTTCGTCAAACGCAGAGTAGCAATCGGTATCGCCAAGGCCTTTCGAAACAACTTTGATTCGCGGATCGTGTCGCAACGCCGGATGAAACTCCGCGCCTTCAGTGTTCTGCACGCAGTGCTCCGGCCAAACACCGCCATACTCCGCGAAGTGTTTCGTCGTGCGCGGATGCCAGTCGCGACTCATATAAACCGGATCGCCGCGCTCGAGAAACTCGTCGATCAGTTTATTCAAAGGCGCGACCACTTCGTCACCATGCGATACGGCCAGCGTGCCACCCGGACAGAAATCATTTTGCACGTCGACGACGATCAGCGCCTGCCTGGTATTGCTCATGATGCCTGGATGTTACACTGATCCGGCACACACTAAAAAGCCGAGGGTTGGATCCGAATATGAACTCCGCGGAACTCTTTCCGGATGCGCTTGCAGCGCGCGTCAACAACGCAATCACAGCAGCTCAAACCGAAAACATAGCGCAACGGATCGTGGCCAAAGATCCGTCCGTGTGGACCGCGGACGACTCGGTGGCGAAGATGATCAGCAACTCGCTTGGTTGGTTGACGGTCGCAGGCGAGATGGCTGGTGTTGTTAGTGAGCTGCGCGAGTTTGCGGAAGAGGCGCGGCGGCGATTTCGGCATGTGATGGTTTGCGGCATGGGCGGGTCGTCGTTGTGTCCGGAAGTGCTGGCGCGAACGTTCGGACACCAGGCGGGCTTTCCGGAGTTGCTGGTGCTTGATTCGACGGATCCGGATGTGATCGTGTCGTTTGCTGAGCGGATCGATGCTGAGAAGTGTTTGTTTGTGATCGCGTCGAAGTCGGGCACGACCACTGAGCCGAACGTCTTTTACAAGTTCTGGTATGACCGACTTGGTGGACGAAACGAAAACTTCATCGCCATCACTGATCCCGGATCACCACTCACCAAGCAGGAGTTTAGTCGAGTCTTCCTCAACCACCCTGACATCGGTGGGCGTTACTCGGCGCTTTCCTACTTCGGTATGCTACCGGCAGCGTTGATGGGTTTGGTGATAGACGACCTGCTCGAACGCGCCGCGAATCAAACCAGGATCGACGACGCTTTGAAATTGGGCGTGACGATTGGCGAGTGTGCAAATGCCGGCCGGGACAAGCTTACGTTCGTGATTGATCCGCAGCTCGAAACACTGGGATTGTGGATCGAGCAACTCATCGCCGAAAGCACGGGGAAACAGGGCAGGGGAATTCTTCCGGTCGTGGGTGAAACGTTGGGCGACCCGTCCGTTTACGGCGACGATCGTGTTTTCGTCGCGATCGCTTTGGCTGATTCCGACCCCAACCTCAACGGCTTTGCTGACGCAGGACATCCGGTTATTTATCGCAGGTTGACGGATCTTTACGATCTCGGCGCGGAGTTCTTCACGTGGGAGTTTGCAACCGCGTGCGCGGGCTGGCGGCTCGGCATCAATCCATTCGATCAGCCAAACGTGCAGGAGGCGAAAGACGCGACCAAAGAACTGCTCACCGAGTTCACGAAGAACGGCCGGCTGCCCGATTCAAATCCCGCGACTTCGATCGCTGACGCGGTTCAAGCTCAACTCGCCACCATCAAACCCGGCGACTACATCGCGTTTCTCAACTACATCGAAGAAACTCCGAAAATCGACAGCAAGCTTCAGCAGATTCGAAATTACCTGCGCGACACCACGCGTTGCGCGACCACGGTCGGATACGGTCCGCGTTTCCTCCACTCAACCGGACAGCTTCACAAAGGCGGTCCAAACAGCGGCGTCTTCTTTCAACTCGGCGCTAAAGACGCGACCGACTTTCCCATTCCCGGCGAGGCTTACTCGTTCAGCGTGCTCAAAGAAGCGCAGGCGCTGGGCGACTTCCGAGCACTAAAAGCACGCGGCCGTCGCGTGGTCAGAATCGACCTCGGTGAGTCTCTTTTAGCCGGTCTCGAACTGTTTGAAGCAGCGATCAAGTCAAGCTGAACGCTTTGAACTCATACGACTTAGAGAGCTACCGCACAAATGTCATACGGGTGCTGGAAAGTCCGCGCCAATAAACCTTTCCTACTTACAAGACATCCCCCGCCACGCAATCATTCTTTCGTTCAGGCATACAAGTTGCCGCTCGAAAGTTCACTCGCTTACTCCTTAAACGAGCCCCTGCCAATTTGGAGGAGGAACGCAGCCGTGAAGTTCATTGAGAAGTTCTTTAAGAACGAACTGGCTATAGATCTAGGCACAGTCAACACGCTGATTTACGACCCCGACCGGGGAGTGGTGTTGAATCAGCCGTCCGTGGTCGCTGTCGATCGTTACGATGGTGAGGTTGTTTCAGTGGGACACCAGGCGTTGCGACTGCTCGGCCGCGAGCCGCGCGGCATTGAAGTGCATCGGCCAATTCGCTCGGGCACGATCTTCAATTACGAAGTGACGAAAAAGATGCTGCGTTCGTTCATCGGCAACGTGACCGATGGTTACCGGCGCGGGCATTTCGTCGTCGGCATTCCCGGTTCGGCGACGGCCGTGGAGCAGCGTTCGGTGCGCGATGCGGTGCATGAAGCGGGTGGGAGTCGCATCGACTTAGTGGACGAGGGTTTGGCGGCCGGACTCGGCGCCGGTCTTTCGTTTGACGACGAACGGGCGCACCTGGTCGTCGACATTGGCGGCGGCACGACGAACATCGCCATCGTCGCTTCGGGCGGGGTCGTGAATTCGATGAGCTTGACCGCGGCGGGAAACGCGATGGACGAAGGCATTCGCGATTACGTGCGCTCCAACTACTGTTTGCAAATCGGCGAGAACACGGCGGAAGCACTCAAGAAAGAGATGGGCGTGCTTGGCGAAGCGATTCCGGCGGAGGAACGAAAGGTCAAGATCGTCGGGAAGCAGTTGAGTGACGGTGCCGCGTGTGCCGTGCACATCATGGCCGAAGAAGTGCGCGAGGCGATCGAGCCGGTGTTGGTGGAAATCGTAGCGGGCGTGCGAAAAGTGGTGGAGGACGCGCAACCGGAAGCCGTCGCGGATATCTATTACTCGGGAATGATCGTCACCGGCGGCGGTTCGTTGTTGAAAGGAATCAAAGAAAGACTACAAACCGAACTGAAGCTGCGGGCGATGATGGCGGACGATCCGATTGCGACCGTCGTCAAAGGCGCCGGCGCATTACTGGCAGCGCCACAGCAGCTTCATCGTTGCGCGATTCGGCCGAATCTTCCTGTTTGGCAGGAAGCGCAGGAGCTCGTTGTCAGTTGGTAGCCGCGGATTAAATTAACAGCGCACGTAGCCGAGTAACCAAAACACGATAATAAAAATCAGGATCGTTGAGATACACCCGCCGCCAAACTTCCACGCTGCGGCGCCAGCCAATATTCCTCTGAGTGGACCTTGCATTCGCGTTCTCCTGCTTGATTGATATCCGAACGAAAATTAACTCGCGCGACCAGCTCGGCAACCTCAGTGCCACGTAGGAGGGTGATGATTGATGTGGATGCGCCTCACACGAGATGCCACCCGAAACAGTGCGCTGTTACGCGGCTCGCGCGAGATCCCACCGACCACAGTCGGTGGTGTTACATACTCGACCTACAAACGTACCCGCCGCAGCTCTGGAATCCCACCAACATAGTTGGTGGATTGTTCACTCCCGCACTGTCGTGACGAAAGTATGAAAAATCCACCGACTCCGTCGCTGGATTGGACGGTGTGCGTGGATTGACTAGGTGGGAACTGAAAAATACCACCGACTGCGTCGGTGGGATTCTCGCAACGGACGAGGCATCAAAACAAACGCGAGGGCATCAAAACACCGCGAGACATCAAAACAAGCGCGAGGCATCAAAACAAGGGCCACGCGTGTCGAATTAATAAGTAGAGGATGAGCAGAGCGATCACCAGTTCCTTGAGTTCCCAAACCAGTTCTTTAGTTCGCCGGACGATGTGAACAGAACGGTCGAAGACGTAATCGATCAGTGGATATGATTCACGCGGAACAGTGACGGCAGGCTTGTTTTGAAGCTCTGGGACAGGCATACGACAGTTCCTCGCAGGAGTTACCTACTCCTCTAGGCCTCAGTGGCTTGAGAGTGAGCCGACCAAGGATCTTTAGCGAGTTAACTGTCGCATTCCTCCAGCGACATCTGACGGCCGGTTAGTTTCCCTGTAGCAAATACGGGGTAGGAACGAGAAACTAACGTCGATAACAACTCCTGGAGTGGGGCGCTAGCGACTAAACCTGGGAGCGGCCGTTTAGAAACTAGTACGGGAACGAAGATGTTATGCGCTTTTTCTATCGCACCTCAACAAAACTTGTCAACACAGGAATTTTCACGCCTGCTTATTGTTGCGCGCTGATTTCCCATTCCGCGACAGAAACTTCAGCAGCGCCCGCTCCGACTCGTGCAGCTTGAGACCGCGGAAGGACACGAGATCTTCGAGCTTGCTGAAACAGCTATCGATTACCTTGCCGTTCTCGAACTCATGAATCACCTCGGGGCAGACGTAGGAGCTGCGACATACCGCGGGCGTGTTGCCTAAAACTTCCGCCGTCTCCTTGATCGCCGCGACGATCCTTCGCTTGCGCACTCTCGCCTGGGTCCGCAGCGTCGACTCTTCCGGCATCTCTACTCCCGCACGCGCGAGCGCGCAGGCGCAGACCAGCGTACCCGCCCAGGTGCGGAAATCTTTCGCGCTGAAATTCCCGCCCATTATTTCTTTAATGTACGTGTTGATGTGCTGGCGCGTGACGTTGATCGTCTTGCCCTCTTCGTTTTGAAACTTGAAAACGTTGAAGCCGGGCAGCTTCATCGACTCACGAATCACTTTTGCGACCTGACGATCGTGTAGCTGCCGCTTTTGTCGCACGCCCCACTTGCCGGGAAAATCAAACTCGATCAGATCGCCTTTGACCGTCACATGCTTCCGGCGCAGCGTCGCAATGCCGTAACTGCCGTGCTCACTCGCGTACGACTGGCTGCCGGGCCGCATGTAACAGGTGGACAAGACGCGCAGAATCGCGGCGAGGACGCGTTCGCGAGTGAGTCCCGGTTGTCGCAAATGACGCGAGATAGTGGCGCGCAGCTTCGGCAGCGCCTTGGCAAACTTGCCGAGCCGTTTGAACTTGCGAATCTCCTGCAGCTTCGTGTGGTTCGGATGATAGAGATATTGCCAACGTCCCGCCGCGTCTTTACCGATTGCCTGCAGACGACCCTTCGCCGCCGGATTGATCGCCACCTCAGTCCACGCGGGCGGAATTCTGAGCGCACGAATCCGCTCGAGATCGGCTTTCGTCAAACGACCACTCACCGGCTGATAACGAAAGCCACGCTTCGGACTGCCGAGTCGCTTGATGCCGATTTGCTGGAGCCGTTCAAGGTTGGTCATTGTTGCCGGGACGCGCGCCGAAACTGGAACGAGATTTGTTTGGTAATGGTAGGGTGAGCCAGAACATAAATTCTCAAATGCATAAACTCAAAAATCCAAAAGCCGCTTATGACGTTGTCTGCTCATGGTGTGGTGCCGTGATCAGATCGAGCAACGTTGAAACTCCGGAACAGATGTGTTTGATCTGTCATGCCCGAATACTCAACGACTACTTTCAAAGAGTGCGACAGATCCCTCATGAGAAGCGTCGTTGAAGTGTAAAATTTCTGTACAGCGTGTCCTCCTCGTTGTTTAGTTCCGAAGCACCTCTGCCACAAAAGCAGTCAGTTTTCCCAGTGGGCGCAAGCTCGATGCCAGCGTCCGGGCAAAGGATCGCGATTTGCAAAACGCAAAACGAATGGCGAGCAAAGCTTCGCAAAAGAGTTCGGCCAAGAAACAGAGTTCGGCCAGGAAACGTGGTTCATCGCAAACTGCTTCACGCGGTTCTGCGAAGCGGGCGGCGCGTGCGGCTTCACGGAGTTCTGATGGTCCTGACGGACGTCTCGAACAACCGAAGTCGCCGATGCCGCCGCAGCACCAGCGCAAACCAGGTAAAGAAAGCGAACTCAAACCAAAGCCGCACTACGAAGCGCCCCACTACGTCGGCGCCGGCAAGCTGCAGGACAAAGTCGCGCTGATCACCGGCGGTGATTCGGGAATCGGCAGGGCCGTCGCCGTGCTGTTCGCGCGCGAGGGAGCAGACGTCGCGTTTACGTTTTTGAAACCTGAGAAGCAGGACGCGAACGAAACGAAACGCGCGGTTGAAGCCGAGGGACGCCGCGCTTATCCGATGATGGGCGACGTGCGAGACGCGGACGTCTGTCGCGAGTTCGTCGAGGAAACCCTCGAACAGTTTGGCAAGCTCGACATCCTTGTCAACAACGCCGCGTTCCAGCAACATCAGAAGAGTTTGGAAGAGTTGAGTGAAGAGCAGTGGGACGAGACGTTCAAGACAAACATCTACGGCTACTTCCACATGACCAAAGCAGCGTTGCCGCACCTCGAGGAAGGCAGCGCCATCGTCAACACCGGATCGATTACCGGGCTCGAAGGAAGTAAGGAGCTGCTCGATTACGCGTCCACCAAAGGCGCCATCCACGCGTTTACAAAATCATTGGCGCAGAACCTCGTCGAACGCGGCATTCGCGTCAACTGCGTGGCGCCTGGTCCGGTCTGGACGCCGCTTAATCCTGCCGACAAAGATCCGAAAGACGTGGCTGAGTTTGGCGCCGACACGCCGTTCAAGCGTCCGGCGCAACCCGAAGAAATCGCCCCTGCGTACGTTTATTTCGCTTCTGAAATAGATTCGAGCTATGTAACCGGTGAGATTTTGACTTTGCTGGGCGGGGAAACAACCGCCGGATAAAGATGAATATTGAGGAGGAACAAGAGAGATGGCAGACAATGGTGGTAGTGGCAGCACTGGCGTAGTCGCGGTTCTTGTAATCTTCGTGATCATCGTGGTCGCCGCGTTGTTCGTGTTTGGCGGTCGCTGGTTTAGCGGTAACAAGAAAGTCGACGTAAACATCTCGGCGCCATCAAAATAACGGCCGAATAACAGCAGACGCTATGAAGGACGATGCTCAAGCTACGACGTCGGTCTGGATGGCGACAGCCAACACGCCGTTACAGTCTCGACTTCGCGAGAACATCCGCACGGACGTGTGCATTGTCGGGGCCGGCATTGCCGGCATGACCACGGCCTATCTGCTGGCAAAGGAGGGCAGATCGGTCGTGGTCGTTGACGATGGTGCAATTGGTGGCGGTATGACCGGACGCACCACCGCTCATCTCACTAACGCGTACGACGACCGTTACGTCGAGATGGAAAAGCTCCACGGCGCCGAGGGTGCGCGGCTGATCGCGCAGAGCCATACGGCCGCGATCGATAAGGTAGACGAGATCTGTCATGAAGAGCAGATCGATTGTGAGTTCGAACGTCTGGACGGCTATCTCTTCGTGCCGCCAAACGACTCTGTCGACATTCTCAAAGATGAATTAGCAGCGGCGCACCGCGCGGGCCTGACAGACGTCGAGATGGTTCAGCGCGCGCCGATCGAAACATTCGACACCGGCCCGGCGCTGCGGTTTCCACGCCAGGCGCAGTTTCATCCACTCGAATATCTCACGGTATTGACGCAGGCATTTACGCGCCAGGGCGGCCGCGTCTTCAGCGAAACGCACGCGACGAACATCACTGGCGGAGCTGACGCACGCGTCGAGACCAATCGCGGCGCCGCAGTCACGTGCGACGTGATCGTCGTCGCGACAAACACGCCGGTGAACGATCGAGTTGCGATTCATACGAAACAAGCGCCGTACGTCACTTACGTGATCGGGCTGCAGGTGCCCAAAGGCTCAGTGACGCGCGCGTTGTACTGGGACACGCCCGATCCTTATCACTACATTCGGCTGCAAACTGACAAGCACAACGATCGATACGAGATCCTGATCGTAGGCGGCGAAGATCACAAGACCGGTCAGGCGAATGACGGTGCGGAACGTTTCGCCCGGATCGAGCGCTGGACGCGCGAACGCTGGCCGCAAGCCGGTGAGGTCCAGTTTCGCTGGTCGGGACAGGTGATGGAACCGGTGGACGGGATCGCCTACATCGGTCGCAATCCGCTCGATGAGGACAACGTTTTCATTGCCACTGGAGATTCGGGTCAGGGAATGACGCACGGCACGATCGCCGGCATGTTGTTGACGGATTTGCTGCAGGGAAGAAGGAACCCCTGGGAAGATCTTTACAGCCCGTCGCGCATCACTTTGCGTGCGGCGGGCGAATACGCGAGCGAGAACATCAACGTCGCGGAACAGTTTGCAGACTACGTCACGGCCGGCGAAATCAGCTCGCTCGATGAGTTGAAGCCGGGCCAGGGCGCCATCATGCGCGAAGGTTTATCAAAACTCGCTGTCTATCGAGATGACGGCGGCACCGTCCACAAGCTTTCAGCAGTTTGTCGACACCTCGGCTGTGTCGTTGCATGGAACTCAACGGAGAAAACGTGGGATTGTCCGTGCCACGGATCGAAGTACCGCGCTGACGGCCGAGTCTATCAAGGCCCGGCCAACAGCGACCTCAGTTCCGAGTAGGTAAGGTAAATATCCCTCCGCCTGAGTAAGTAAATATCTAGGCTGAGGCTTTGCCGAACTCAGTTAACGCGGTCTGCCCGTTTCACGGCGAGGCAGAGCCTCGCCGCACATCCGGCGACAAAGCCGCAAACCAGACGTTAGGAAACTAATTGTGCAAAGCAGGCGCGATGACTAAACGGCGCGGCGTCCCGATACGAGATTGATGATTAGGATCACCACCGCGACCACGAGGAGCAGGTGAATCAAGCTGCCGCCAACGTGTCCGATCAGACCTAACAGCCACAGCACCAAAAGGATCACCAGAATTGTCCAAAGCATGAAGGAAGTCTCCTTTGTCGAATGTGAATCGGCGTAGTCCGGTGATGGAGCAACGTTTATGCCAGCGTGGCGCGCGTTATTGGCGGATTTTCGACGCTCGAAGGCCGCTGCGCTGCATCACTACCATCCGCTTTTCCTCGCACCCGCAAAGTTATGTTTTGAATCCGGTCAACAAAGCCTTGCTGCCGAACCCGTATGTGATTATCATTTGCCCCGTAATTCCATCTCGGTTCCCGCGGGCGTACTCGGCAAACGGCCCGCTCGAATACCCGGAAAAGCAATGAGCAAAGAAGAACAAGCCCCCACTGTCGAGGCAGTGCCCGAAGGTAAGTACGTCTATTGCATCATCGAAACGGCCGAACCCCGTTCATTTGGGCCGATGGGCATCGGAGGTCGAGGCGACGATGTTTACACCGTGCATCACAAAGGCCTGGCCGCGGTTGTTTCGCATACGCCGCTCGTGGTTTACGACCCGACGCGCGAAAACGTGTTTGCGCACGAACAGGTCAACGAAACGGTGATGCGCGAGTTTACGGTGTTGCCGATGGCTTTCGGCGCGCTGTTTCGCACCGAAGAAGATATCGTCGAACTGATTCGCGGGACTTACGACGCGTTGCGCGACGTGCTGGCGAAGATGGAAGGCAAGGTGGAGTTTGGTCTGAAGGTGAACTGGGACCGCGACAAGGTCAC
>Ga0081539_10001695_pt1 | contig 35543 bp, 37 predicted proteins | sample TabmetS4T2R2_FD_71023 | JGI IMG/M metagenome (GOLD analysis project Ga0081539, IMG submission 71023) | Tabebuia heterophylla rhizosphere microbial communities from the University of Puerto Rico - S4T2R2 | ecosystem: Host-associated > Plants > Roots > Rhizosphere ... | reverse complement strand
GTCGATCTCCTTGCAGTCCGGGATCGCCATCGGGCAACGGGGATGAAAGCGGCAGCCGACCGGGATGCGGACCGGGTTCGGCGTCTCGCCTCGGAGGATCTGCGGCGTCGTCCGCTCGCGCGGGTCGCGCTTGGGGACCACGGAGAGGAGTGCGCGCGTATACGGGTGTTGCGGGTTGTTCACGACGGCGTCCGCCGAGCCCTCCTCGACGATTCGCCCGAGATACATGACCGCGATGCGGTCGGCGAAGCGCGCGGCGGTCGAGAGGTCGTGGGTGATCATCAGGATCCCGAGACCCTGCGCTCGGAGCTCGGAGAGGATCGCGAGCACTCCTGCCCGCACCGAGACGTCGAGCATCGAGACGGGCTCGTCCGCGACGAGGACGTCGGGGTTCAAGACGAGGCTCGCGGCGATCGCCACCCGCTGCCGCTGGCCGCCGGAGAGCTGGTGCGGATAGCGGTCGAGGAAGAGGTCGGGTGGGTCGAGACCGGCCTGGCGGAGCGCTCGGTCGACCTCCGCCTGTCGTTCCTCTTTCGAGCCGAGCCGGTGGATGACGAGCGGCTCCTCCACGGTGGCGCGGACGCGGAAGCGTGGGTCGAGCGACTCGTAGGGATCCTGGTAGATGATCTGCATGCGTCGCCGGAGCGAGCGCAGCCTGCGCGGCGGGAGCTTGGAGATGTCTTCTCCGTGGAAGCGGATGACCCCCGCGTCGGGCTCGAGCAGCCGGAGAACGGTCTGCGCCGTCGTGGTCTTTCCGCACCCGGACTCACCCACGAGCGCCAGCATCTCGCCGCGACGGAGCCCGAACGAGACGCCTTCGACGGCATGCACGCTCAGCTTCGGAGCGCGCTGCAACGTGCCGAAAATCCCGCGCGAGATGGGATAGCGGACGACGAGGTCCTCGACCTCGAGGAGGGCGCCGCCGTTCGACTCGGCTGCCCCCGTCACGATGCCGCCTCGATCGCCCGGTCGTTGAGGTGGCAAGCGGCGACGTGGCCGTCTTCGACCTCCAGCAGCCGCGGCGTCACGGTCGGGCAGGGAGAGAAAGCGCGATCACACCGCGGGGTGAACGGGCAGCCCGCCAGCTCGCGGTCGAGCCGCGGCGGTGCGCCCGGGATCGAGGCCACGTCGTCTTTCCCATAAAGGTCCGGCGTGGCTGCAAACAGCAGCCTGGTGTAGGGGTGGCGGGGATCGTGGAAGAGCCGGTCGACCGTGCCGAGCTCCGCGACGATGCCTGCGTACATGACGGCCGCCCGCTCGCAGACCTGGGCGATCACAGGAAGGTCGTGGGTCACGAGCACGACCGCGAGCCCGAAGTCGTTCGAGAGCGAGATGAGGAGCTCGAGGATCTGCGCCTGCACCATCACGTCGAGGGCGGTCGTCGGCTCGTCGGCGAGGAGAACCTTTGGCTTGCAGGCCAGCGCCATGGCGATCGCGGCCCGCTGGCGCATCCCGCCGGAGAACTCGTGCGGGTAGCGGGTGACGCGGTCGCCAGGGATGCCGACCACGTCGAGCAGCTCGCGCGCCCGGCGCATTGCGTCTTTCCCTTCGGCGACGTCGTGGAGCTCCATCGGCTCCACGATCTGGTCGCCGATCGTCCGCACCGGGTTGAACGCGTTCATCGCGCCCTGGAAGACCATCGCGATCTCGCGCCACCGCCGCGGCGCGGCGCTCTCCTCGCCGCGGGCGAGGACGTTCTCGCCGTCGAGGAGGACCTCGCCTGCCACAGACGCATTCGGCGGGAGGAGGCCCATCAGAGCGAGGATGGCGGTCGTCTTGCCGCAGCCCGACTCCCCGACGAGCCCGAAGCGTTCACCCTCGGCGACGGAGAAGTCGATGCCGCGGACGGCGTGGAGCTGGCGGCCGTTCGGGAGGTCGAACCAGACATGGAGATCGGAGACGGTGAGCAGGCTCACGGTTCTCTCGCCGGCGGCACGGGCCGCACGCGGAAACGGCGGGGCGACAGGTGCCCGACGCTCAGGCGCGGATTGAGCGACTCCTCCATCGCCTGGCCGACCATCGTGCAAGCGAGGACGACGACCGCGACGCAGACGCCGGGAGGGACGATCGCCCACCAGGCATCGTTCAGGAGCGCGTCGTCGGTGAACGCGTTCTCGATCAGGCGCCCCCAGGAGATCAGGCTCGGGTCGCCGAGGCCGAGGAACGTGATGAACGTCTCCGCGAAGATCGCGTAGGCGACGAGCAGGACCGTGTTCGCGATGAGAAGCGGGGCGACCTGGGGGAGGATGTGCTTGCCGACCAGGCGGGAGTTGCCGGCCCCCAATGCCCGCGCCCGCTTGACGTACACGCGCTCGCGGACGCTCTTCACCTGTGCGCGTATCAGGCGCGCGGTCGTCGTCCAGTAGATGACGCCGATGATGAGGATGATGTTCGTGAGGCTGCGGCCGAACAGAGCGGCCGCGACGATCATGAGCGGCACGTCGGGTATGACGATGACGTAGTCCGTGAAGCGCATCAGGACCGTGTCGGTCTTGCCGCCGAAGAAGCCCGACGCGAGCCCGATCGCGCCTCCGATCAGAGCGGAGACGATTGCGGCTGCGAATCCGACCATGAGGGAGACGCGCGTGCCGGCGACGAGCAGCTTGACCATGTCGGCACCGCCGCCGTCGGTCCCGAGCAGATGCTCTCCGCCCGGCGGCGCGAAGACTGGTCCCACCTGCTGCTTCGGATGCGGCGCGATCACCGGCGAGAGGATCGCCACGGCCACACAGATCGCGATCACCGAGAGCCCGACGATCGTCTGCGGCTGGCGCAGTACCTTCGAGCGGAGCAGGCCGGGACGAACCTCGACCGGGCTCTCGGCCGCGTCGACGGCTTCGATCGCGGTCGTCACGCTCGCACCCGGGGATCGAGACGGAAGTACAGGAGGTCGGCGATCAGGTTGAAGAAGATGACCGAGATCGCGAGCAGCAGGAAGGCGCCCTGCAGGACCGGGAAGTCGCGCTGGTCGATCGACTCGACGATCGCGAGGCCTATCCCGGGATAGGAGAAGACGTACTCGACCGTGATGAACCCGCCGATGATGTAGCCCAGCGAGAGTGCGCCCAGCGTGACGACGGGAAGCAGCGCGTTGCGGAAGCCGTGCCGCCAGACGGTCGCCCAGGCCGAAAGACCCTTTGCCCGCGCCGTCAGGACGTAGTCCTCGCCGAGCGTCTCGAGCATCGCCGAGCGGACGATCAGCGCGTACTCGCCGTAGAGGACGAGCCCGATCGTCAACGCCGGCAGGACCATGTGCCGCAGGCGATCGACGATCAGGTCCCACGTCGACGCGTCGCCGAGGATCCCGAGCGTCGGGTCCTTGATCCCCGAAGTCGGCAATCCCACCGCGCCCGCCAGGAAAAGGACGATCATGAGACCGAGCCACTGGGGCGGCATCGAGTAGAAGCCGAGCCCGGTCCAGAGGCCTGCCTTGTCGACGATCGTGCCCCGCCGCCAGGCGGAGACCACCCCTACGATCGTGCCGAGGACGATCGAGAAGACATAGCCGAGCGCGATCATCGGCATCGTGTTCTTGATCGACGGCCAGAGCTCGTCCCAGACCGACCGCTGTGACCGGACCGATTTCCCAAGGTCGCCGTGGGCCAGGTCTTGGAGGTACAGCTTGTACTGCTCCCACTTGGACTTGTCGAGCCCGAGCTCCTGTCTGAGCGAGTTCTTGAACTTGACCGTGCAGTGCTGGCAGCGGAGAGCCTGCACCGCGTCTCCCGGGATCGCCCGGAAGAGGACGAAGTTGAGGGTCACCGCGGCGAAGACCGTCACCAGCGCGAAGAGAACGCGCTTGACGATGTAGTCGAGCCCGGTCACGACCTACCTCGCGGTGACCCCCGGATCCTCCTTCGCTAGCCCACCTTGTGCGGGGCTGTGTAGTACGCCTTCGAGTAGGCGCTCAGAGCGGTGTTGAATCCGTCCCAATCCTTCCTGTGAGCGTCGATCGCCTGCTCCTCGACGAGCTGCGTATAGAGGAAGTTGTCGTAGATGATCTTCTGCATCTCCTTGACCAGCTGCTCACGATCGGCGGGGTCGACGGTCAGAGCCTGCTGCTCGTACATCTTGTCGTAGTCCGGGTTGTCCCAGCCGGTGTCGCTCCAGGAGCACCATTGGCCCTTCGTGACGACCGAGAGCTGGAAGTCCGGGTCGACGTAGCCGACCCAGTCCCACATGGCGATGTCGAACTTGGAGTAGCCCGTCGACGTCGCGGCGTCGCAGTTGTCGTCGGTCTCGAGCGCATACGCCGAGCTGGAATCTCCGCCGGCCTTCTCCGTCACCTTGACGCCCAGCTGAGCGAAGCCCTCCTGCACGACCTGGAACTCGCGGTCGCCGTTGAAGTCGAGCGAGTTCGGGACGATGATCTCGTACTGCATCTTGTGCGCCGGCTGCGCGTACTGCCCGCTCGTCGCAGGCGCGACCCGGATCCCGTCCGCGCCCTTCTTGTAGCCGAGCTGGTCGAGCGTCTGGTTGGCGGCGTCGCAGTCGTACTCGAGCGGGCCGAGGTCCTTGTTCGCGTACAGCGCGACGTCACCGACGATGTTCTCGACCTTCGACGCGTAGCCGCTGAAGACGACGTCGATGATCTTGTCGCGGTCGACGCACATGGAAAGCGCCTTCTTCACCTGCGGGTCGAGCAGCTCGCGGTTCTTCGGCTTGCGCGGGTTGGAGTTCCACGTGATGTTCGTGGTCTCGAAGCCCGGCACCGTGTCGACCTGGATGCTCGAGTCCTTCTTCACGACGTTGACGGCGCTGAAGGGAACCTGGTCGACGTAGTCGAGCTGTCCGCCCTTCAGGTCGGTGATCATCGCATCCGCGTTCGTGTAGTAGGTGAGCGCGACAGCGTCGGCATTCGACGGCGGCCCGTAGTTGAAGTTCGGGTCCTTCAGGAAGACCGTCGTGCCCTTCTTCTCGTACGACTTGATGGTGTAGGCGCCTCCAGTGACCATCGGGAGGTTCTGCTCCGGGTGGTAGGTCTTGAGGCCCTTGCCGTTCCCGACCGCGAACTTCTCCCAGGCGTGCTTGGGCAGGATCCAGCCCTGCTCGAGGGCGGTCAGAACGTTTCCGATGGGCTTCTTGTAGTGGATCACGAGCGTGTTCGGGTCGGTTGCCTCGGCGTTGTCCACATGAGCGACGGTTCCCGCGAGCACGGCCGTGGGCCCGCCTTGGAACTTGAGAGTCGTGTTGAGCGTCCAGGCGACGTCTTCTGCCGTGATGGGCTGCCCGTCCGACCACTTGCCGCCCGACTTCAGGTGAAAGGTCCAGTCCTTGCCGTCGGCAGACGAATCCCACGACTGCGCGAGGTCGCCGACGATCTTGTACTTGCCGTCCGCGTAGTCGTACTGGACGAGCTGCGGGAAGATCATGTTGAAGGCGTTGCTGGACTGCGACTCGATGTAGAGGAACGGGTTGAGCGTGTCGATGTAGTTGGTCGTGCCGATGCGGAGGATGCCGCCCTGGACGACATTTCCTCCGCCCGTGCTCGATCCGCCGGCCGACGTGCCGCCGCCGCAGCCGGTCACCGCGAAGATCGCCGCCAGCGCGGCGACCAACCAGAAGGTCGCTCTCCTCATCGTCCCTCTCCCTTCGTAGTCAGTCCGGGGTGCTCGAGCGTGAGGGTGCGCGCGTCCGCGTCGAGAGTCGCAGTCACGCCGAGTGGAAGTGCCGCTAGGTGCTTCCCGTGGCCCAAGGGGAGCTTGTATAACACGGGAACGCCGAGCGGCTCCAGATGGTGCTCCAGGACGTCCTCAATGGAGCGAGTTCTTGGCCACTCGGGCCTATCCTCGCGCCAGTCGCACTTCTCCATGTCTCCTACTACGACTCCGCGCACGCCCGCGAGTTTGCCCGCATGCGCGAGTTGCGTAAGCATCCCGTCGACGTACCAGGGCGGCGCATCGTAGTCCTCGAAGAAGAAGATGCAGCCCTCCAGGTCGATCTCCCATGGCGTCCCCATCGTCTGAAGGAGGAGCCAGAGGCAGCCGCCGGCGAGCGGGGCCGTCACTTTCCCGCCGGCGATCGCGCGCACGTACGGGTCGTCCGGGTCACGCGGGACCTCGCCTGCGCCCGCGCCGCTCAGCACCGCGAGCAGCCGTTCACGGGAGAAGTCGGTCGACTCCTTGTCGCCCATCCCGGTGAGGCCGTAGCCGTAGAAGGTCGCGAGCCCAGTCCGTTGGCGGATCGCGACATGCAGGGCCGTGATGTCCGAGTAGCCGACGAACGGCTTCGGGTTCGCGGCGACGAGGTCGAAGTCGAGGTGTGGGATCGTCTGCGCCGAGCCGTAGCCGCCCCGGAGCGCCTGGACGACGTCCACTTCCGGGTCGGCGAAGAGCGCCATGAGGTCGGCGGCGCGGTCACGTTCGTCGCCGGCGACGAAGTCGTCGCGCGCGTAGGCGTGCTCGCCGAGCTTGACGCGGTAGCCGCGCTCCTCCCACCACTCGACACCGCGCAGCGTCTCCGAGCGGTTCTCGTAGGGGCTCGCCGGAGCAGGCACGCCGATCGTCCCGCCCTCGCGGAGAGGCTTGCCGAAGAGGGTCGCCTCGGTCACAGCGAGAGGTCGACCTCCTCGTAGTCGGTCTCGCACGGGCAGCCCGGCGCCACCCACATCCGCCCGGACTCGAGCTCGCAGACCATGGAGAAGACGATGGTCGACTCGTCGGGCGTGTCGGCGTGCTTGCAGATCGCCTGGGGCGAGGACTCGTGGTCGGCCAGAAGCTCCATCGCCTCTTCGGGCGAGGAGGGCGGCCGCTCGGCGAGGAGCTCGGTCAGGCGGTCGAGGCGGGCGACGCTCCCTTCGCCGGGCTCGTCGCGGACCGTTGTGAGCTCGGGGGCGACATAGTGGTTCGTATGCGGCCCTGGACCGTCGAGCACGGCCAGTCGGCCAGCGCTCGTCTCGACCGTGAGCGCGTCGCCGCCCCTGAAGGCGAGGAGATGGGCGTAGCCGCCCGCCCGACCGTCGATGCCGGCTCGCTGCACGGCGTCCCGGCGGTCACGCGCGTCGAGCGTGTGGCGCGAGACGAGCACGCGCGGGATGCCGACGCCGTCGTCTCGTGCGGTGAGCGAGTGGATTCCCTGCGCGGCGCCGTGCGCGTTCATCCCGACCGCGGGCAGGCACGCTGCGAGCGTCGGTGACGCGATCGCGACGCGGTCGGACGGGTGCTCGACGACGACGGCGGCGTTGCCGGAGTCGCCGGCGAACCACTGCTCGTTGTGAGCGAGCAGGGTGTAGCCGGGCCCCACGGCCGTGAAGGAGGAGCAACGCTCGGCCGGAACGGCGCCCTCCTCGAGCTCCTCGCAGGCGTTGACGGCGAATAGCTCCGCCTCCGGCACTTCGGCGGACCTCGCCATTGCGGCGATGAGAGCGACATGCTCGGGCAGGGACCGCTCAGCCGCAGCGCGGTAGGGCGCGACGGCCGTGGGCAGGTCGCGCACACCGAGGTCGGCGAAGTAGCCCCGGTAGAAATCGAGCGAGCGGTGGATGAGGTCGCCGAGCTCCGCTCCGATCGCGGTTCCGCGGGCGGCCGCGTCGCCCTCGGCGTGAACGACCCTGAGCACTAGAGCCGCCCGGCCTGGATGATCCGTTCCAGGAACTGCTGCGTGCGCGGGTTCTTGGGCGCCGAGAAGATCTCCTCCGGCGGTCCCTCTTCCAGCAGCACACCGTCGTCGAGGAAGCAGACGCGGTTCGCGATGTCGCGCGCGAAGCTCATCTCGTGCGTCGCGATCAGCATGGTCATCCCGGACTCGGCGAGCTCGCGGATGACCTGCAGGACCTCGGCGACGAGCTCGGGGTCGAGCGCGCTCGTGACCTCGTCGAGGAGCATGAGGTTCGGCTTCATGGCGAGCGCTCGCACGATGGCCGCCCGCTGCTGCTGGCCGCCGGAGAGCCGGTCCGGATACTCGTCCTTCTTCTCGAGGAGCCCGAAGCGTCGGAGAAGTTCCTCGGCCTCGCGCTCGGCCTGCTCGGCCGGGACCTTGAGGACATTGCGAGGCGCGAGGGTCACGTTCCGGAGGACGGTCATGTGCGGAAAGAGATTGAAGGACTGGAAGACGATTCCGATCGTCCGTCGCACACGGTTGCCGTCGACGCCGGGCGCGCTGATCTCCTCGCCGAGGAACTCGATCCGGCCGGCGTCGATCGGCTCGAGCAGGTTCACGCAGCGAAGGAGTGTCGACTTCCCGGAGCCCGAGGCGCCGATCAGGCAGACGACCTCGTGCGGGGCGAGCTCGAGATCGATTCCCTTGAGGACCTCGTGGTGCCCGAATGACTTGTGCAGGTCCTCGATCCGCAGGCCCGGCGACGCCGTGTTCACCGGGCGCCTCCGAGTGCCAGCTGCCTGCGACGATCGCGGACTACGAGCCAGTCCGTGAACCGCGCGAGCGGGATCGTGAGGAGGATGAACAGGAGAGCCGTGACGACGTACGGCGTGTAGTTGAAGTCGCTCGCGACGTCTATCTGTGCTTGGCGAAAGGCTTCGACCGGCCCGAGGAGAGCCACGAGCGCCGTGTCCTTCTGGAGACCGATGAAGTCGTTGAGGAGCGGCGGGATGACTCGCCGAACGGCCTGGGGAAGGATGACGAAGCGAAGTGTCTTCGCATGCGAGAGCCCCAGCGAGCGGGCCGCTGCGTTCTGGCTCGGGTGCACCGACTCGATGCCCGCGCGATAGACCTCCGAGACATAGGCCGAGTAGACGAGCACGAGGGCGGTCGTTCCCCAGAAGAGCTCGCCTTTCGGCACCCCCGAGAGCTGCAGCGCCGGGACTCCGAAGCCGAGCAGATAGATCACGAGGATCGTCGGCACGCCTCGAAAGAGATCCGCGTACACGACGGCGAGAGCCCGGAGGGGAAAGAAGACCGGGCCCGGAAGCCCACGCATGACCGCGATCACGAGAGCGAGGGCGAGGATGAAGACCTCGGCGACGATGAAGATCTTCACGTTGAGGAGGAACGCGCTCGGGACCGTGTGGAGAGAGTCCCCGAAGAACTCGCGGTTGAAGAACTGCCGTTTGACCTCTGGCCAACCGGGCGAGTTCGAGACGACGAGCACCACTACCGCCGCGAAGACGATCGTGCTCGCGAGCGCGATGAGCGTGCTTCGCGACGACCCGGACGCGCCGTGGGGTCTCAAACGAAGCTACTTGAGGACTGGCGGCGCCGAGCCCTCGATCCATTGCTGAGCGAACTCGTCGAGCGTGCCGTCCGAACGGAGCTTCGCGATCACCGTGTCCACGCAGTCACGCAGGGGGTTGCCCTCCTCGAAGACGAGCCCGAAATGCTCCTCCCCCTCCGACGGCAGGCGCCCGACGGCCGTCGCGTTCGGAGCCTGGACCGCCGTGACGTAGAGCGATGTCGGGTAGTCCACCACGATGCCGTCGATGGTGCCGTTCTTGAGGGCGTTGACGGCGTCGTCGTTCGTGTTGTAGACGTTCGGCTGGTCGTTCGGCTGGATCGTGTTCAGGATCGCGTCGTAGCTCGTCGTCCCGATCTGGGCCCCGAGCTTGGCGTCCTTCAAGTCGGCCACCGAGGTCGCCTGCGCGAATTTGGAGGACTTCTGTACGACGACGGCCTGCTCGACGTCGTAGTAGGAGTCGCTGAAATCGACGGCCTGGTCCCGCTTCGATGAGTAGGAGACCTGGTTGATGTCGAAGTCGAAGTCGGTCGGGCCGGGCTTGAAGAGGTTGTTGAACGGGACGACGACCCATTTGACCTCGTCGTCGGTGAAGCCGAGCCCCTCGGCTACGGCATAGGCGACGGCGGCCTCGTAACCCTTCTTCGTCGGCTCCTTCGTCGGGTTCCAGGGGCCGCCCTTCGCGTTCTGGAACCACGGCGGGAAGGCGGGGTTGTCCGTAGCGATGGTGAGCTGACCCGCGGTCTTCAGCGTGAGCTGGTCCTTGGCGCAAGCGTTGCCGGCGGTAGTCGCGCCCGTGGCGGCCGGCGTCGTCGCCGAGCTCTCCTCGTTGGAGCCGCACGCCGACGCGAGGAGAGCGAGGACGGCGACGAGTGAGGCGAAAACGATCTGCTTGCGCATCCGGAGGTCTCCTTCGGGCGGGGTCGCCGAATCTACCATCCGGCCCGCGCGGACGTCTTGCATAGTCGGGTGCGGCGGCATAGCGTCACGGGAATGTCCACCGTCGCCGAACGGCAGGGCTACCCGACGACTCTGGAAGGCGAGCTCGAGGGTGGGCTCAGCCGCTGGCTCTGGCTCGTGAAGTGGATTCTCCTGATTCCGCACTTCGTCGTGCTCCTCTTCCTCTGGATCGCAGTCGTCGTCGTGTGGCTGATCGTGCTCTTCGCAATCCTCTTCACGAAGCGGTATCCCCGCAGGCTCTTCGATTTCGTTCTCGGCGTCATGCGGTGGAGCTGGCGCGTGTTGTTCTACGGGTACCACGCTCTCGGCACGGACCGCTATCCGCCCTTCACGCTCGACCGGGTCGATGACTACCCCGCGCGTCTCGACGTCGACTACCCCGGCGAGCTATCCCGCGGGCTCGTCCTCGTGAAGTGGTGGCTTCTCGCCATCCCGCACTACATCATCGTGGGCATCTTCTTCGGCGGCGCGGGCATCTGGAACGCGGGCTTGGTCGGGATCCTCGTCTTCGTAGCGGCCGTCGTCCTTCTTTTCACCAACCGCTACCCCCCGTCGATCTTCGACTTCGCCATGGGACTGAACCGCTGGGGACTGCGCGTTGCTGCCTATGTCCTCCTCATGCGCGACGAGTATCCGCCGTTTCGCCTCGACAGCGGGCCGAGGGACCCGCGTTCGAGATCCGCTTCCGAGCACGCGGGAGCCGCTTAACCTTCGCTTAACGGCGCGCAACCCGCCCTTAAGGGACCCGGGGCTATAACCACTCCGTGCAGGTAGGCATCGCGCGCATCGGGGTCGTGCTGGCCGCGGCCGTGCTCGGGGGTGGTATCGCAGTCGGTGTCGACCGCGCAGTCGGCGACGAGGGCAGCACCACGGTCATCCGCGAGGTGTCGGGAGCGACGACCGAGCCGACGTCGTTCACGAACTCGACCGGGAAGACGATCTCGGCCATCTACGCGAATTCGAAGAACGGAGTCGTGCAGGTGCTCGCGACCGCCGTCGTCTCCGACAACCCGTTCTTCGGCGCGCAGCGGGCCCGGCTCCTCGGCTCAGGGTTCGTGATCGACAAGTCGGGCCACGTCGTGACGAATTACCACGTCGTCGAGGGCGCCTCCAAGGTCGAGGTCGGCTTCTCCGGCAACGCGGCGATGCAGGCGACCGTCGTGGGCACGGACCCCTCGACCGACATCGCGGTCCTGCGCATCAAGCGCGCGGAGGGGCGCGCGCTTAGGCCGCTCGACCTCGGGGACTCGGACTCCGTGAAGGTCGGCGACGCGGTCGTTGCGATCGGCAACCCCTTCGGCCTCGAGCGCACGGTCACCGCCGGGATCGTGAGCGCGATCCAGCGCGAGATCACGGCGCCGAACGGGTTTTCCATCGACAGGGTCATCCAGACCGACGCGGCCATCAACCACGGGAATTCCGGCGGTCCGCTCCTGAACGCCGACGGAAAGGTCATCGGCGTGAATTCGCAGATCGAGACCGAGTCGGGCGGCAACGTCGGCATCGGCTTCGCAGTCCCGGTCAACACGGTCAAGGACGTCGTCTCCCAGATCCTCCAGCACGGCAAGGTCGAGCACGCCTACATGGGGGTCGAGCTGGCCACGATCACGGACGAGCTCGCCGCCAACGTCCGGCTGCCCGTGGACAGGGGAGTCCTCATCCAGCGAGTGCGGCCTGGCAGCCCGGCCGAGGACGCAGGGCTGCGAGGCGGCACGACTCAGGTCGTCATCGACGGCGAGAGCTTCCTCGTCGGCGGCGACGTGATCACCAGGGCGGACGGCCGAACGATCGAATCCGCGGAAGACCTGCGGCGCGTAGTCACTGCGAAGAAGCCGGGCGACGAGATCGCCCTCGAGGTGCACCGGCAGGACGAGACGAAGGAAGTGACGGTGAAGCTTGGGCGCCAGCCGAACACCCCAGTCGGATGAAAGGCGTCCATCGGCCCCTTCCCCCAGGGGCCGCTTCCGGCGGCCACAAAGCCAGCTCGGCTGACCGGAAGTAAGGTCGGAGGCCCGCCCGCCTGCCCGGGCCTCCGACCCACTTCTAACGGATCTGGCCGGGCCGCTCCCGGCGGGCGGCGCCCGCCCGCTGGCCCTCACCACCCCAGATCGCTAGAAGCTGCCGTGTCCTAGGCTCCCCGCGTGATTCCGCAGGCGTTCGGACAGAGCCCGCCGTGGTCGGTGGGCATCGAGGAGGAGCTGTTCGTCCTCGACGCGAAAACGCTCGAGCCGATGCCCTTCCCGACCGGGGCATTCGCGCCGCCGCGCATCAAGCCCGAGCTCTTCGCCTCCGTCGTCGAGCTCAACACGGGCATCTGCGAGTCCGTGGACGACGCAATCGCGGAGCTCGCCGCGCTCCGTAGCGAGGCGAAGAAGCGCGCGGCGGATGCGGGGTTGGTGCTGGCCGCTGCCGGGACCTGGCCGACTGCCGTCTCCGAGCAACAGTCGATCACGGACGACGACGGGTATCGCCGCTTCATCGAGTATGCGGGCTCCTCCGCTCGCCGCCAGTACTGCTCAGGCCTCCACGTCCACGTCGGCGTCGAGAGCGCAGAGGCGTGCATGACCGCACTCGAGGACGTTCTTCGCTGGCTGCCGGTGGTCCTGGCCGTGTCGGCCAACTCTCCGTATGTCGCCGGCCGGGAAGCAGGGCTGGCCTCGGCGCGCGCCGAGATCCTCGCGCTTCTCCCCCGCAGCGCGGCGCCGCCGGTGTTCGCGTCCTACGAGGACTGGGAGGCCTTCGCGGAGCGGCTGCTCGAGCTCCGGCTCGCCGACAGCTACACCCGCATCTGGTGGGACGTCCGCCCGCACCCCCGCTTCGGGACTCTCGAGGTGCGGATGGCCGACCAGCCGACGACGCTCGAGGCGACGGCTGCGCTCGCTGGCGTGATCCACGCGCTCGTTACGTCCTCGCGGCCCTCCGGCCCGGCCGACCGAGGCATCTACGCAGAAAACCGCTGGGCGGCTGCGCGGTTCGGAAAGGAGGCGAAGCTCGTGCACCCGAGCGGCGACCGCCTTGCCGCGATCCCTGAGCTGCTCGACGAGCTGGCCGGCCGCCTCGGCGACGCCGTCGCGCCGGTGCGCGAGCTCGATCAAGCCGGTCGGCAACTCGCTCTCGGGCGCAGCGAAGGGCTGCGCACGGTCTGCGAGCGTCTCGTGTCGCTCACGTAGGATCGAGATATGACCTCCGAGACTCTCCAGGTGTCCGGTGTGCGGTGCGAGCGGTGCGTGCTGCGGCTCGGAAGCGCCCTGCAGAAGCTCGACGGCATCGAGTTCGCAAACGCGAACCTGATGGGCCAGGTCATGCTCTCCTGGGACGAGGAAAGGCTGCCGCGCGAGGCGATCGTCGCGGCTCTCGAGCGCGCCGGTTTTCGGCCTGTTTCCTAGCTCGCCGGCCCTCGTCCGGAATACCGAAAGGGCCTTTTCCGTTCACTGTTAGGGTCCGGGACGTGAGTGAAGGAACGACGCCCGAGACCGACGCACGCCGCATCGCGGAAGACGAGCGCGATCGAGTTCGGTTCGAGGAGGAGGTTCTGGAGTTGGCAGATCAGGTCTACCGGGTCGCGCGTCGGCTCGTCTCGTCGCGCGAGGAAGCCGAGGACCTCGTCCAAGAGACCTATGCCAGAGCCTTTCGCAGCTGGCGCTCCTACCAGCCCGGCACGAACCTGCGGGCGTGGATCTTCCGGATCCTCACGAACCTGAACATCGACCGCGGCCGCCGCGAGCAGCGTGCCCCGGCGACGCAGCCGATCGAGGAAGGGGACTACTTCCTCTACAACCGGCTCGAGGCCGAGAGCGGGGACAGCGACGAGGAGCGGATCGTCCAACGCCTCTCGCAGGACGGCATCGTCGACGCTCTGTCCGCCGTCCCGCACGATTTCCGGGACGTCATCGTGCTCGTCGACATCGGCGACTTCACGTATCAGGACGCGGCGCAGATCCTCGATATCCCGATCGGGACGGTCATGTCGCGCCTGCACCGCGGCAGGCGTATCCTCAAGCAGGAGCTGGCCGAAGCGGCCGTGGCGGAGGAGGCGTGATGTTCGTCGACCCGTGTGCGAAGTGCGAGGAGGTGCTGCAGCAGTTCCTCGACCGTCAGCTCTCGGACGCGGAGGTGGCGGAGGCCGAGCTCCACCTCGACGAGTGCAACTACTGCCGCAAGCGCTACAAGTTCGAAGAGAAGCTGCGCATGTACGTGCGGCTGACGCTCGCCGAAGAGATGCCGCCGGAGCTCAAGGCCAAGCTCGCGGCACTGCGAACGCCCCTCTAGCTTTTCCCGACGATGACGAGCAGGCGTAGCGGGTCGTCGCCGCCCGGGAGCGCCACCGTCCCGACGCCGAGCTCGCCGCCAAGCCGCTTGGCGATCGACTCGCCGCCCGGCGGGTAGTAGACGAGCGTGCGCCGGTAGTTCTTCTGCTTCGCGTTGCCGACCCGGCCCATCTTGTACGCGAGCCCGGCGACACGGTTGGCGAGGCCGGCAGCGGCGTTCCCGCGGTTCGTGCCGTTGAGGACGTCGACCTGGATCTGCCAGCGGGCGGGCAGCGGAACTGCCGGAGTCGAGGCGCGCGCGGCAGGGCTTTGAGCCGCCACGGCGTCGTCGGCCTCCGGCAGGATCTGCGGCCAGACGACGAACCAGGCGAGAACAGCGCAGGTGACGAGGAAGCCCAGCGCCGCGAGCATGCGCCGGACCGACCAGGGATCGAGCCGCGAGGGCTCGGGGAGACCGGCGAGCCGTCGCGCTTCGCGCTCGGTGATCCGCAGCGAAGCTGCGTAGACGAGCGCGGCGCTGACCGCGTCGGCGTTCGACCCGAACCGGTAGAGGCAGTTCTCTTCGAGAGACTTGATCTGGTCGACGTCCATGTTCGCGCGCGCGGCGGCCTCCTCGAGCGTGAGGCGCCTGCTGAGGCGTGCGGCTCCGAACGGAGAAGCTCCCACGGCGGTCACTGTTCGTCGAGCGGTGGTACCAACCTGCCTAAGTCATCGGCAGAGTCGACGTCTCCTGGAGTCCCAACGTCGTCGCACGGGACGAGAGTGGCCGGAAGTCGCTTCATTCCTTCGTCCGGGACGTCTTCCCATACGGTGCGCCCGATCACGACCGGGTGTCCCCGCTCGCCCGCATAGCTCGCCGCGACGACGGCGCCGGCTCCCGCCCGCCAGGCGGTGAGCACGCGGCGCACGGCTTCGGGTGAGAGGTTCGGGCCGTCCGCGAGGCAGACGACTGCGGACTCGACGCCCGGCCCCAGGGCCGTGAGGCCGCACCGCAGCGAGGCTCCGATGCCGAGCTCCCAGTCCGGGCATTGGACGACCCACGCGCCCTGCGCCTCGATCGGGTGCGCGCCGGCGACGACCACGACCTCGTCCACCGGGCTCGAGGCGAGCCGGTCGAGCACGTACGGCAGGAGGAGCTGCTGCTTCGGCGCTCCGAAGCGCTCGGCCGCCCCGGCCGCGAGCACGACGGCCGCGATCACTCCGCGATGGTGACCGCGAGGATGTCTGCGATGTGAACGAGCCGGAAGGTGAGGCGCCGCAGCTCGCTCTTCTCCGAGTCGGTCTCCGCTTCCTGCACGCTGCGCCAGAGGTCGCGGGCGCAAGCGACGAGGTCGGCGATCCGTGCTCGCGCGTCCTCGAAGCCGTCCCGCTCGCGGCAGGCGTTGAGCGCGAGGCCCAGGACGCCGATCGTGTCGGGCTGCCGCGTCCAGAGGAGTGGCGTGGCCATCGTCAGGTAGTGGTGGATGCGAGCGAAGGTGATCGGCTGCTCGAGCGTCGGGTGGCCGTTTGGCTGCGTCGGTGGAAGCGGTGGCTCGCCGTTGGCGATCCGTAACGCCGAGCGGCCGAGCATGTCGCGCACCTGGTCGTCGGTCAGCCCGGCCAGGCGCGAAGTCCGAACGGCCATGAGAAGCGAGTCCGGCTGCTGGCCGTAGGGATAGTCCGATGCGTACAGCACTTGCTCTGGCGAGACCCGCTGGAACATGTCCAGCAGGTCGATGGGGCTCCAGACGGAGGTGTCGAAGAACACACCGGACTGCCCGCCGAACGCGTCCGACAGCCCGGCGAGGTCCGCGATCCCCGCGTGCGCGATGATGAGCTGGGCGTTCGGGTAGGAGTCGACGAGCCGCTTCAGGTGGTCTGCGATGGGCGGGAGGCCGCGACCGCCGTGGATGAGGATCGGGACGCCACGCTCGGCCGCAATGGCGAAGACCGGCGCCAGACGCTCGTCGTTCAGGAGGAAGCCCTGCGCTCGCGGGTGCAGCTTGATGCCGCGAGCGCCGCGGTCGAGGCAGCGGGTCGCTTCGTCGATCGGATCTTGAGCGAGATCGAGACGGACGAAGGGGATCAGGACGCCGCCGGAGCGCTCGGCCGCCTGCAGGGTCCGGTCGTTGGGCGCGCGGAAGGCCGGCTCGCGATCGGGCTCGTCCATGCAGAACGCGAACGCGCGCCGGACCCCGTCGCGCCCGAGAAAGGCCATCAGCTCCTCGTACGGAGCGACGAAGCCGTCGATGTCGCGGCCGACGTGTACGTGGGCGTCGAAGAGCTCCGCTCCGTCGGGAATCGACCTGCGGAGCTCCGCGTCGTACTCCTCGACCAGCCTCCGTGCCCGCTCGATCGTCTCTTCCACGAGGTCTGAATCTATCCCAGCTACGATGGTCGGGCCGTGCCTGACGTCCTCATCTTCGCGGACACCATCCGCTCCCCGGAGCTTCGCCACGAGGTCCCGGTCGCCGTGCCGGACCCGTTGCTCTACGTCGAGCGGAACGGCTCCCGGTTCGCCTTCGTCGGGTCACTCGAGGTTCCGCGCATGCAGGGCCTCGACGGTCTGCAGCCGGTGCCGCTCGAGGAGCTGGGGGTGGACGAGCTCATCGCCCAGGGACTCCGGTCGGACGAGCTCGACCGGGAGATCGCCTTGCGCGCGTGTCAGCGAGTCGGGCTCGAAGGAGCGGCGACGCCCCGCTGGTTCCCGCTCGGCATCGCGGACCACCTGCGTGCGAACGGCATCGAGCTCGAGGTGGACGGCGACCTCTTCGACGGCCGCAGGCGTGTGAAGACGGAGACGGAGCTGGCCGGCATCCGCCGCGCGCAAGCTGCGGCCGAGGCGGCGATGGACGCGATTCGCGCGCGACTCCGGAAGGGATCCGTCACGTGCGAGGAGCTCCGCACGGAAGCCATGCGGGTCTTCAGCGAGGCCGGCGCAATCGTTCCGGACATCGTGATCATCTCGCACGGCGCCCAGACCGCCGTCGGCCACGAGCCCGGTCACGGGGAGATCCGGGAGGGCGAGCCGATCGTCGTCGACCTCTATCCGCAGGACCCCGAGTCAGGCTGCTACACGGACATGACGCGCACCTTCTGCGTCGGCGATCCGCCCGACGAGCTGGTGCGGATCCACGGGCTCGTCCGCGAGGCGCTCGATCTCGCATACGAGGCGATCCGCCCGGGGGTGATCGGCCGCGAGGCCCACCGCGTGGTCTGCGAGTTCTTCCAGAAGCATGGCTTTCCCACGCAGCTCACGAAGTCGCCGGGCGAGGTTCTCGAGGAGGGCTTCTTCCATTCGCTCGGCCACGGTGTCGGGCTCGAGGTCCACGAGCAGCCGGGCCTGGGCCGCACAGGCGTCGAGATCGTCGAGGGTGACGTCCTGGCCGTTGAGCCCGGGCTCTATCGGCAGGGATTCGGCGGCTGCCGTCTCGAGGACACCGTGCTCGTCACCGAGGACGGCATCGAGCTCCTCGGCAGCGGTTACTCGTACGAGCTGGCGGCCTAGGCCGAAAGAGCGAGCAGCTTCGCGAACCGATCGGGGTCGTCGAACGGCCCGATCAGCGCGAAGTTGAGCCGGTCCTCGCGGATGATGTCCTGCGCCACGCGCTGGATGTCCTCGATCGTGACGGCATCGAGGCCGGCCAGCACCTCGTCCGGCTCGCGCAAGGTGCCCTCCAGCACCTCGTTCCGGAGACCGAACATGATCATCCCCTTTGGATCTTCGAGGGAGAGCACGAGTCGGCCTTTCGCGAAGTTCCGTGCCTTCTCGAGCTCGTCCGGCTCGACCGGCTCGGCCGCGATGCGGGCGAACTCTCCGACGACCGTTTGCACTGCGTCGTCGATCCGGTTGATGTCCACGCCTCCCTGGGCGAAGAGCGTGCCCGCGTCGGTGTAGCCCTGCTGGTGCCCGTAGACGTAGTAGGCGAGGCCGCGGCGCTCCCGCACCTCGGTGAAGAGCCGCGACGACATCCCGCCGCCGAGCACGGTCGCGAGCAGTGACAGCGCGTAGCGGTCGGGATGGACGAGCGGGTAGCTGTGGACGCCGACACGGATGTGCGCTTGGTCCGACTGCTTCGTGTGGAGCTTCACGCGGGGCGTGTCCTGGCTCCACTGGGCGGGCGGCGGGCTCCCGGTCGCTCCGTCGGGAACGTCACCCAAAAGCTCCTGAAGGCGCGGGATGAGGTCGTCGCCGGCGTTGCCTGCGATGCCCGCCACCATCCTCGGCGCCCGGTACCAGCGGTCGAGGTAGTCGACGAACGTCTGGCGCTCGGCCGCGCGCACCGTCTCCTTGCGGCCGATGATGTCCCAGCCGAGCGGCGTGTCGCCGTAGAGGAGCTCGTCGTAGACGCCGTCGACGTAGTCGCGCGGCGTGTCGTAGTACATGTTCATCTCCTCGACGATGACGCCCTTCTCGCGCTCGATCTCCTCCGCGTCGAACTTCGAATGGCGCAGCATGTCGATCAGGACGTCGAGGGCGACGTCGCGGTGCTCCGCGGCGCACTTGACGTAGTAGCCGGTGTACTCCTTGCCGGTGAACGCGTTGAACTCTCCGCCGATCGAGTCGATCTCGCCGGCGATGTCGCGCGCGGTGGGCCGCTTCTCGGTTCCCTTGAAGAACATGTGCTCGGCGAAGTGGGCGATGCCGTTCGTCTCCTTCGTCTCGTAGCGGGATCCGGCGGCCAGCATGACGAAGCACGCGACCGACTTGGCCTGCGGCATCGGCGCGGTCACGACACGGAGGCCGTTTGCGAGCGTCGCTTTCTCGAAGGCGTTCGGCATCAGGCGGCTGCGAAATCCCTGGCCTCGTAGGCCTCGATCCGTTCGCGCCAGAGCTCGGGAACAGGCATGGTCGAGTCTCCGCGGTAGTCGAACGTGACGAGCGTCGTCGAGGCCGCTGCCACGAGCCGGCCGTCGGCTCCCCGGACCTCGTGGTCCATGTCGAAGCTCTTCGTCCCGATGCGGGAGACACGGGCGCCCACGTCGAGCGTCTCGCCCAGCGAGGCACGGGAGCGGAAGTCGATGTTGACCTTGGCGACGATCACGAGGAGGTCCTCCAGCGACTCGATACCCAGGACGTCGCGCATGTATCCGATGCGCGCGTTCTCGAGATACGTCAGGTAGACCCCGTTGTTCACGTGGCCGAAGACGTCGAGGTCACGGAAGGTGACCTCCTGTGGGCAGACGAATCGGAACCCCTCCATCGCCGGGATGTTACCGTCGCGCTCCACCATGGCCGGCGAGCTGACGCGCAAGGCGATCCACGACCAGCCCGAATGGCTGCGGGGCGTTCCCGAGCGGGTCGGCACCCGGCGGCTGCCCGAGGGGCGCGTGGTGTTCACCGGCTGCGGCACGTCGTACCACGCCGCCCAGACCGGCGGAGAGACTTTGCAGGCGCTCGAGGCGGTGCTCTCGCCGCCGGAAGCCGACCTCCTCGTCTGTGTCAGCCACGAGGGAGGGACCCCGCTGACGCTCGAGGCCGCGCAGGCCTTCGACGGGCCGGTGTGGCTCATCACGGGGAAGGCCGAGGGACCCATCGCGGACGTGGCCGAGGAGGTGATCGTCGTCACGCCCGAGGTGGAGGAGAGCTACTGCCACACGGCGAGCTACACCTGCGCGGTCGCGGCGCTCGACGCCCTGCGCGGAGAGGACGTTCGCTGGCTCCGCCTCGCGGTCGAGCAGGCTCTGGTGGATCCCGTCGAGGACGGCGACTGGCAGCGTGTCGCGGTCGTCGGCGCCGGCCGCGACTGGCCGACCGCTCAGGAGGCCGTGCTCAAGCTCCGTGAAGGCGCCTACATGGCGGCTCAGGCGCGCCATACGGAGCAGATCCTCCACGGAGACCTTGCCGCCATCGACGAGACCGTGCGCATCTTCGTCCTCGAAGGCGAGGGGCGAGCCGCCGAGCGCGCCGCGGACCTCGTCCGGGCGCTCGGGGAGATCGGCTCGCCGACCACGCTCGTCCCGACGGTGCATCCGGTGGTCGACATCGTGCGCTTCCAGCTCCTGACGCTCGAGCTCGCGGAGCGGAAGGGCGTCGACCCGGACAAGATCCGCTGGGACGACCCGCGTTGGGACGCCGCCCGCAAGGCATACAGCTAGCGAACCAGCAGTCCGCCGTTCGTCGAGGCGCCCTCGAGGAAGCGCAACCAGTCGTTCCACAGCCGCGCGTCGACCGAGATCGGATCAGTCGAAGCGCTCTCGAGAGCCGCATCCACCTCGGTGACCGTCACGTGGATCCCCGGGTCGAGTCGAGGGAAGCCCATTCCTTGCAGATCCATCTCCCTCTGGATCGCGGAGCGATCGAGAGGGTCCAAGAAGACGTGGCCGCTCATGCCGTCGTTCCGAGCCCAGTAGAGCCGCAGACCAGTCACGCCAGCTCGCCGAGAGCTGCGAGGAGCCGGTCGACCTCCTCTGTCGTGTTGTAGTGGACGAAGCCGATGCGGAGCGTCCCCTCGGGAAGGCCGAGCTTCTCCATCACCTCGACCGCATAGAAGTTGCCGGGCCACGTCGCCATGCCTCGCTCTCCGAGTGCGGCAGCGAGCTCGTCCGGCGTCTTGTGCGGATGCGCGATGGAGAACGTGGGGACGCGGCCCTCCATCGTCGCGGCGCCGAGGACGCGATAGCGCTCGGAGAGGCCGGCGAGGAACCGCTTGCCAAGCTCGCGCTCATGGGCCTGGATCGCGTCCCAGCCGAGGGCCTCGAGGTACTCGACGGCGGCCGTGGTCCCGGCGATCGCCTCGTGCGAGAGCGTTCCAGTCTCGAAGCGATGGCCGACGGGCTCGTTCGCGGCAGGCCGGACCTTGTAGGGACGCCAGCGCTCCAACAGCTCTCTGCGGCCGAAGAAGAGCCCGAGGTGCGGCCCGAAGAACTTGTAGGGCGAGCAGATGAGGACGTCGGCGCCCATTGCGGCGACGTCGATCGGGCCGTGAGGCGCATAGTGGACTGCATCGACCCAGGCGAGCGCGCCGACCTCGTGGGCCAAGTCGGCGATCCTGCGCACCGGCGTCACAGTCCCGAGCGCGTTGGACGCCCACGGAAAAGCGACGACACGCGTCTTCTCGGAAAGGCGCGCCTCGAGGTCGTCGAGGTCGAGCGCGCCGTCCTCGACGTCGAAGTCGACTCGGCGGACGACGAGGTCGAGATCACGAGCGAGCTCGAGCCAGGGGGCGACGTTGCCGTCGTGGTCGAGGCGCGTGACGACGATCTCGTCGCCCGCCTCCAGCTCGCGACCGAGCGTGCGGGTGAGCGCGAAGTTCAGCGTCGTCATGTTCTGGCCGAAGCCGATTTCTTCCGGCGAGGCCCCGAGGAAGCGCGCCGCCGCCTCGTGGCCGGCCTCGAGCAAAGCGTCGACCCGGCGGCTCGTGTCGAACGGGCCGCCGACATTCGCGTTCGCGTCGCGCAGGCAATCCGCGATCGCGTCGATGACCGACTGCGGCACCTGCGTGCCGCCGGGCCCGTCGAAGAACGCCGTTTCAGTCGCGAGCGCGGGGAACTGCGCCCGCACGGCCGCGACGTCGAAGGCCACGGTGCTCATCCGACGTGCTCACCGTTGACGCGCCACAGGTAATGGGGCGGAGCGGCGAGGGAGGCTCCGATGAAGCAGTCGCGTTCGGCAAGCTCGAGCAACTCTCCGACGCCCTCGCGATCGGGCAGTGGCTCGAGCTCGACGTCGAGTTGGCAATCCACGTGCACGAACGCGTAACGGCCGTCTTCGTCTCGCTTGGTCACGACGCCCTCGGCCGACGCCGTGCCGCGCACGGCGATGTTCCTTCTCTTCGCATGGAAGTCCAAGCTCGTCAGCGAGCAGCGCGCGAGACCGGCCAGGAGCAGATGCTCCGCGGTCCAGTCGGGCTCGGCATGGGCGGGCTCGCCGAGACGCTCGGTCACGGCGAACTCGAGCCGTTTTGGCTCTACGCGGGCCAGCGCGTGATCACGACCTTCTTCTCGGTGTAGAACTCGATTGCGTCTCGGCCGTGGGCGTGCAGGTCGCCGAAGAACGAGTCCTTCCAGCCGGTGAACGGGAAGAAGGACATCGGCGCAGCGACGCCGATGTTGACGCCGATCATGCCTGCCTGCGCCTCGTAGCGGAACTTCCGCATCGCGCCGCCGGAGGTCGTGAAGATCGAGGCGGCGTTCCCCTTCGGCGAGGAGTTCATGATCTCGAGCGCTTCGTCGAGGTCGGCAGCGCGGACGAGGGTCAGCACCGGACCGAAGATCTCCTCCTTCGAGATCTCGGCGTCACGGTCGGCCTCGATGATCGTCGGCCCGAGGAAGTGGCCGTCGTCCGCTCCCTTGCCGCGGCCGTCGAGAACGAGCTGCCCTCCCCCGGCGACGCCCTTGTCGATCCATTCGAGGATCCGCTCACGGGAGGCGCCGGAGATGATCGGGCCGACCTCGACGTCCGGATCCGAGCCCTCGCCGACCACCATGGCCTCGCCCTTCTCGGCCAGCCGCTGCTTGAGCGGCTCGTAAGCGTCGCCTACGGCGACGCACACGGAGTTGGCGAGGCAGCGTTGTCCGGCCGCGTGGAATGCCGACGAGAGCACACCGTCGACCGCCGATTCGAGCTCGGCGTCCGGCATGACGACGACGTGGTTCTTCGCGCCGCCGAGGGCCTGGACGCGCTTGCCGTGCTTCGCTGCCGTCTCGTAGATATGCCGCGCGACCGGCGTCGACCCGACGAAGGAGACACCGTCGATGCCGGGATGCTCGAGGATCGCGTTGACCGCGTCGTGGCCGCCGTTTACCAGGTTGACGACGCCGGGCGGCAGCTCGATCTTGTCGAGGAGCTCGAAGAGGAGCTCGCTCGCGAGCGGATCCTGCTCGGACGGCTTCAAGATGATCGGATTGCCGCACGCGATCGAGAACGGCAGGAACCACATGGGCACCATGAAGGGGAAGTTGAAGGGCGTGATCGCCGCGAAGACCCCGATGGGCTGGCGGATCATGTCCGAGTCGATCCCGCGGGAGACGTCCTCGAGGTTCGCACCCTGCATGAGCGACGGAATGCCGGTCGCGACCTCGACGCACTCGATCCCTCGTCGGATCTCGCCGGCCGCGTCTTTCGCTGCCTTCCCGTTGTCCTTCGTGACGAGCTGGGCGAGGTCGTCCCGGCGCTCCTCGAGGAGGTACTTCAGCTCGAAGCAAGCTCGAGCGCGCTCGAGCGGCGGCGTTGCTCGCCAGCCGGGGAACGCCTCGCGCGCAGCGCGAACAGCTCGGTCGACATCGCTTGCGCCCGAGAGCGGGACGTCGGCGAGCATCTCGCCCGTCGCTGGGTTCGCGACCGGGAGCGTCTCGCCCGCCTCCGCGTCCGTCCACGTCCCCCCGACGTAGTTCCTCATCGTCCTCGTCGCCGTCTCGACCGCCATCGCTGCCTCCGTGTTCGCTCGGGCGTAGCGTACCGTCGTGCCCTCGGCCGTTCCCGATGTGCTCGCGCCCGCCCTGCGCATCGTCTTCTGCGGCATCAACCCGGGCTTTCGCTCCGCGGCCGCGGGTGCGCATTTCGCCAACCCGCGCAACGACTTCTGGCGCCTGGTTCACGACGCCGGGCTGACCCCGCGGCTCCTCGCGCCGGAGGAGCAGCACTCGATGCTCGAGCTCGGCTACGGCTTGACGAATGCGGCTTATCGGACGACGCGCGGGAGCTCGGACCTGCGACGCGGCGACTACGCGGGCTCGGCCGAGCGGTTGGAGCGGATGGCCCGCGAGCTCGGCCCGGGAGTCATCGCCTTCGTCGGCAAGGCGGCGTACGAGGGCGTGTTTCGCGAACGTCCTGAGCTCGGGCTGCAGACGCGGCGGCTGGGTGCGACGCGCCTCTTCGTGGTGCCGTCGACTTCGCCGGCGAATGCGGCAGTGCCTTACGAGGAGCGCTTGCGCTGGTTCAACGAGCTGGCACGACTCGCGTGAGGTTCCGGCCCACCTCGCGCGACACACGCGCGTGTTTCCTCCTTACGCTGAATAGCGGGAGGAGGCGCGGGGTGGCCCCGCCTATCCGCGCCAGCGGTTCGTGATCGGCACTCGCCGGTCGCGGCCGAACGCCTTGGGCCGGAGCTTGACCCCGGGCGGGGCCTGGCGCCTCTTGTACTCCGCTCGGTCGATCATCCCGACGGCGCGATCGACGACGTCCTTGTCGAAGCCGTCGGTGGTGAGCTCCTCGCGTGACGCGTCGAGCTCCACGTACGCCTCGAGCACGCGGTCGAGCTCGCGGTAGGGCGGCAGTGAATCTTCGTCGAGCTGCCCAGCGCGCAGCTCCGCGCTCGGCGCGCGCTCGATGATGCTCTGCGGAATGAGCTCTCCGGCCGAGCGATCGTTGAGCCGCTTGGCAAGGAGGAAGACATCCGTCTTGTAGACGTCCTTGAGGAGGGCGAAGCCGCCCGCCATGTCGCCGTAGAGCGTCGCGTATCCGACCGAGAGCTCGCTCTTGTTGCCCGTTGCGAGCGGCAACCACCCGAACTTGTTCGACAGGGCCATCACGAGCAGCCCACGGACCCGAGCCTGGACGTTCTCCTCGGCGATTCCCGGCTCCGTTCCGGCGAACACCTCGCCGAGGGCGGAGGTCACGGCTTCGACGATCGGCTCGATCGAGATCTCCAGGTAGCGAGCGCCGAGATTCTCGGCTACGAGCTTCGCGTCGGCCCGCGTGCCCCCGGAGGAGAACTGGGACGGCATCGAGACGCAGACGACGTGTTCCGGCCCCAGCGCCTCGGCCGCGAGGGCGGCGACGAGCGCCGAGTCGATTCCGCCGGAGATTCCGAGGACGACGTCGTGGAACCCGTTCTTCTCGACGTAGTCCCGCAGGCCGAGCTCGAGCGCCAGGCGCATCTGCTCGAGGTCGTCGAGCGGCTCCGCCACAACCGGGCGCACGTGGTCCTCGGGCTTGCGCTCCGGGACGTCGAGCACGGGGGGGTTTGGAAGGTCCCGCCGCGCACGGGCGAGCGCCCGCCGGCGCGCGTCGCGCAGGCGTCGCCCCACCGCAGTCGCGGCGTCCACGTCGACGACGAGCAACGCCTCCTCGAACGAGGGCGCGCGGGCGACGACACGGCCCTCCTCGTCGAGCACGAGGCTGTGGCCGTCGAATATGAGCTCGTCCTGAGCGCCGACGGCGTTCACGAACGCGATCCAGCACGAGTTGTCTCGCGCGCGCGTCGCCAGCATCTCCTCACGCTCCTCGCCCTTGCCGATGTGAAACGGCGAGGCGGAGATGTTCGCGATCACGTGCGCGCCCGCAAGCGCGAGGTCGGTTGCCGGCGGACCGGGTTGCCAGATGTCCTCGCAGACGGTGGGGCCGACCAGCGTCTCGCCGCAGCGGACGAGGACCAGCTCGCGGCCCGACTGGAAGTAGCGGTCCTCGTCGAAGACGCCGTAGTTCGGAAGGAACTGCTTGCGGTACATCGCACGTATTTCGCCGTCGACGCACACCGCACACGCGTTGAAGAGGTCGCGATCGAGCTGTGGGGCCCCGACGAGCGCGGCAATGCCCTTCGTCTCGGCGGCGACTTCCTCGAGCGTCTTGGCAGCCGCTCGCAGGAAGCTGGGCCGGAGCAGAAGGTCCTCGGGCGGATAGCCAGTCGTCGCGAGCTCTGGGAAGAGGACGAGCTCCGCACCAGCCTCCCGAGCCTCCTCGAGCCGAACAACGATGCGGTCGCGGTTCCCATCGAGATCCCCGACGATCGAGTTCATCTGTGCGAGCGCGAGGCGCATCAGTCCTAACCTACCAGTTTTCGACTATCAGGCGAATACTAGTCGTCCGATCTCGTCGAGCGACTCGGGGTTCTCGACCGAAGAGAGGTCGCCCGGATCCTCGCCGAGCGCCGCCGCACGCACTGCCCGCCTGACGATCTTGGCGCTCCGCGTCTTCGGCAAGGCCGCTACGAAGACCACCCGGTCCGGCTTGAACGCCTTTCCCAGCTCGGCGGCGACCGCGGCCGCGATCTCCGCCTCGAGCTCTGACGTCGGCTCAGTCCCCGGCCGCAGAACGCAGAAGACCCATGCGACCTCGCCCTTCACCTCGTGCGGCACGCCGACCGCAGCCGCCTCCGTCACCGCGTGGTGCGCCACGGCTGCGGACTCGATCTCGGCCGGCCCGATCCTCTTGCCTGCGATGTTGAGCGTGTCGTCCGAGCGGCCGTGCAGATACCAGTAACCGTCCTCGTCGACCGAGGCCCAGTCGCCGTGTACCCAGATCCCGGGCAGCCGGCTCCAGTAAGTCTCGAGGTAGCGCTCGGGGTCGCGCCAGAAGCCGCGTGTCGTCCCCGGGAACGGCTCGCGGCAGACGAGCTCGCCCACCTCGCCGGTCTCGACGAGGGAACGGCCCTGCGCGTCGACGACGTCCATTGCCATGCCGAGGGCAGGACCACCCAGTGAGCATGCCTTGATCGGAATCGCGGGCGTTGGCGAGAGAAAGCAGGCGCCGATCTCCGTTCCGCCCGAGCAATTGATGATCGGGCAGCGCCCGGCACCGACTTTCTCGAAGAGCCACATGTAGGGATCGGGGTTCCATGGCTCGCCGGTTGTGACGATCGTGCGCAGCGAGGAGAGGTCGACCTCCGGATCCCCGTGCGGGATGAGCGCGCGCACGAGCGTGGGGGAGCAGCCGAGGATCGTCACGCGTTCCCGCTCGATGAGGCGCCAGAGCCGGTCGGGCGGCTGGTCGGGAGCTCCCTCCGCGAAAATGAGGCGGCAGCCCAGCGCCCCGCCGCCGACGACGGTCCACGGGCCCATGATCCAGCCCATGTCCGTCGCGAAGAGGAGGACGTCGTCCTCGTGCCCGTCCGCCTGGTAGGCAACCTCGCGCGCGATGGACACGAGGAATCCGCCCTGCACGTGGAGGACGCCCTTCGGCTTGCCGGTCGTTCCTGACGTGTACGTGAGCAGATAGGGATGCTCCGAGTCGACTTCGAGCGGGGCCAGCTCGCCCGGGCCGAGCTCGATCCCGCTCCACGACCCGTCCTCCCGCGACCACGTCACCACGCTCTCGACGGACGGCGCCTCGGCCGCCGCTTCCTCCACGGTCGCCCTCATGTCGAGCCAGCGCCCACGGCGCAGCGACCGGTCGGCGGTGATCACGACCTTGGCCTCGGAGTCCTGCAGGCGCTGCGCGACCGCAGGGGCGGCAAAGCCCGAGAAGATCGGCACCTGGATCGCGCCGACATGGGCGCAGGCGTGCGACGCGATTGCGACCTCGGGGCACATCGGCATGTAGATCGCGACGCGGTCACCCGGCCCGACTCCCACTGCCACGAGCCCTTCGGCGACGCGGGTCACCGCCGCCGAGAGCTCGGCGAACGTCCACTCGCGCCGATCGCCGTCCTCGCCGGCGAAGACGGCACCGATGTCGTCGGGCCGCCGCTCACCCCAGCGGTGGACACAGTTCCAGGCCAGGTTGAGCTTGCCGCCGACGAACCAAGTGGCCCACTCGATCCCGCGGGAGCGGTCGACGACCGTCTCCCACGGCTGTGAGAACTCGAGGTCCATGTCCTCGATCGCCGCCGGCCAGAACCACTCGAGGTCGGAGCTCGAACGCCGCTGCAGCTCCCAGTAGTCGTCGAACCCATGCCGCTTCATCAGCCGGGAGACGTTCGCTCGCGCGAGGGTCTCCTCGGAGGGGGTCCAGACGATCTCTGCCACGAGCTCAGTCTACGGTTGTGCTAACTTAGCTCTCACTAACTTCAAGCGAGGTGAACGCATGAGAGCCAGCATTCTGGCGCCGGAGACACGCAAGTGGTGGACGCTCGGGGCAGTCGCCTTCGGGCTGTTCATGATCATGCTGGACAACACGATCGTGAACGTCGCGCTGCCCTCCATCCAGCGCGACCTGAACATCGGGATCTCCGAGCTCGAATGGGTCTTCAACGGGTACGCGTTGACGTTCGGCGTGCTCATGCTCACCGGCGGCAAGCTCGCGGACCTGATGGGGCGGCGCAGCATCTTCATCGCCGGCCTCGTCATCTTCACCGTCGCATCGCTCTTCTGCGGCCTGGCCACGAGCGCGGGCTGGCTCATCGGCGCCCGGGTCGTGCAGGGCGTGGGCTCGGCGCTGATGAATCCCGCGACGCTCTCGATCATCACAGCGACCTTCCCGCCGCGTCAGCGCGGCATGGCGATCGGGATCTGGGCCGGCGTCTCCGCGATGGCGCTCGCCATCGGACCGCTTGCCGGAGGGCTCATCACCGAGCACCTGAACTGGAACTGGATCTTCTTCATCAACGTCCCGATCGGGATCTTGGCCATCCTCGTCACTCGGATCGTCGTCGACGAGTCCCGCGACACGTCGGCGGAGCAGCGGCTCGACCTCCCAGGCCTGCTCTCCTCCGGGATCGCGCTCTTCGCGCTCACGTACGGGCTCATCGAGGCGAACAAGTACGGCTGGACGTCGGGCCGCATCCTCGGGCTCTTCGCGGTCGCCGCCATCGGGTTCGCGGTGTTCGTCGTCCTCGAGCTGCGCCAGCGCGCCCCGATGCTCGACCTCTCGCTCTTCAGGAACGGGACCTTCGCGGGCGCGAACACCGTCATGCTCCTCGTCGGTCTCGCGATGTTCGGCGTGTTCTTCTACAACTCGCTCTTCATCCAGAACATTCTCGGCTACTCCGCCGTGCAGACGGGAGCGTCCTTCCTGCCGATGACGGTGCTGATCATCCTTGTCGCGCCCCTGGCCGGGAAGTACTCCGATCGCGTCGGCTCCCGGTGGCTGATGGGCTTCGGGATGGTGCTGCTCTCGATTTCGCTCTTCATCTTCTCGCGGTTGGACGAGACGGCGACGTTCTGGAGCATCCTCCCCGGCCTGCTCGTCGGCGGCTTCGGGATGGGGCTCGTGATGACTCCGACCACGGCCGCAGCGATGGGCTCCGTTCCCGTCGACAAGGCCGGTGTGGGCTCGGCCGTCTTGAACAGCGGCCGCCAGGTCGGCGGCGCGCTCGGCATCGCCGTCATGGGCGCGATCATCGCGGAGGCCGTCACCGCGCCTCCGGGCTCGCCGGCGTCCGTCACGCAGTTCGTCACCGGGTACCAGCATGCGCTGACCGTCGCCGCGCTCATCGCGCTCGCCGGAGCCCTGCTCTCGGTCGTGACGGTGCGCAAGTACCGGCATGAGACGGAGCCGGCCTTCGAGGCGGCATGAGGACCACCCGCCTCCCTGCCGAGGAGCGACGCGCGGCGCTCCTGGAGACCGCGTGCGGGCTCTTTTCTGAGGGCAGCTATCGCGGCACGACGACGGCCGATATCGCGCGCGAAGCGGGAGTGACCGAACCGGTCCTCTACCGCCATTTCGCGTCGAAGCGGGACCTCTACCTCGCCTGCCTCGAATCTGCCTGGGAGGGGGCTCGCGAGATGTGGGACGAGGCCCTTGCATCCGAGCCGGACCCCGGGCTCTGGATCGCGACGATGGGGCGGTCGTTCGTCCAGTCCGAGGCGGAGCGGCCGCTGATCTCGCACCTCTGGGTGCAGGCGATCGCCGAGGGCAGCGAAGACGAGGCGATCGGCGCCTACATGACCGAGCACATGCGGGAAGTGCACGCGTACGCCGCGGACGTGATCCGCCGCGCCCAAAAAGGCGGAGGCATCGAGCCTGAGCGGGATCCCGACGCCGAGGCCTGGATCTTCATCGCCCTCGGGCAACTCACGATGGCAGACCGCGTCCTCGGCGGTGTCATGCGCGAATGCTGGCCGGCCATTCGCAGCTCCCGCCTTCGCTGGCTGACGGGCCGCGACCGGCCGGATTTCGTCGTCCAGGACTGAATTCGGTATGTGCTTCACCGCCGGGTGAAGCACTGCCCTTTTCGGGGGATGACGGGGGGCCTCAGAAGGCCAATGCTCCGTCGGTGATTCGTTTCCTTAAAGGCGACGACCCGGAGACTTCGGCTCTGCGGCCCAGCCGATGCCTCCGGGTTGGTGTCGCCGGGATTGGCGCGCCTCCCGCACCCCTCTGCCTGGCGTCCGGCAGGAATGCGAGTCAGGTCGGACTATAGCCAGTCGGTCCGGGAAGTCAAGTGACCTTGTGAAGTAAATTTTTCCGCTTATAGTTCACCTCAGGAACCATGCCCGATCAGCTCATCTCCATCCCTCGCAGCCCGGCCGCTAGAACCACTCTCGGCGACCGCGTGCGCCAGCTGCGGATCGCGAAGGGGCTGACGCAGACCGATCTCGCCGGCGAGCGCTTCTCCAAGGAGTACGTCAGCCAGATCGAGCGGGGGAAGACTCGCCCCACGGGCGAGACGGTCGAATGGCTGGCAGCCCGACTGGGGGTCGACCGGAGCTTCCTCGAGACGGGTGTCTCCTCGAGCGAGCGCGAGCGTGTCGAGAGTGTCATCGCGCGCGCAGAGGCGGCGCTCGAGTCCAACTCCTACCAGGACGCAGTCGACGAGCTGAACGAGCTCGGCGGCGCGCTCGAGTCGGTCGCGGTCCCTGCGCTGCAGTTGCGCGCGTTGCTCGCGGACTCCTGGGGGCGGATGAACCTCGGCGAGGTGCGCGAGGCGATCGCCCGCCTCGATGCCGCTCGTCACCTCGCGGAAAGCCCGACCTTCAGCGACGTCGACCGCGCCGAGATCCTCTATCAGCTCGGCGTCTGCCGTTACAAGCTTTCCTCGGTCGCGACCGCGGTTGCGCTGCTCAGCGAGGCGCTCGACCTCGCCGAGCGCTCCGGCCTACCCGCGGATCGGCTCCGCTCCAATATCCTCGGTTGGCGCTCCCGCTGCTACCGGCGGCAGCGCGACTGGGAGGCCGCGCGCGAGGACGTCGAGCGCGCGCTCGAGCTCGCCGAGGGCCTCAACGACCGCCGGACGGTCGCCCACCACTACTTCCAGGCGTCCCTGATCGCCGAGCGCACGGGCCACTGGGTGCTCGCTCGCAGCTACGCGGAGCGCGCGAAGGCACAGTACGAGGAGCTCGCCGACCAGGCGAACGTGGGCAAGCTGCTCAACAACCTCGGCGGCCTCAACTTCCAGCTCGGTAAGCCGCAGGAGGCCATTCGGCACCTGAAGGACGCCTACCGCGTGCTGCTCGATGTCGGCAGCGAGGCCGACGCCGGCTACGTGGTCTCCTCGCTGGCGCAGGTCCACCTGCGCACCGGGGAACCGAAGCTGGCGGAGGAGCAGGCGCGCCACGCGCTCGAGCTCCTCGGCGAGCGCGTGGACGTCCTCGACGAGATCGGGAACGCCCAGCTCGTGCTGGGGCGGTCCCTGTTGGATCAGGACCGTCTCGACGAGGCGGATGAGCTTTTCAAGGCTGCGGAGGCGAGCTTCGAGCAGCTCTCCTCGGTCAGCCACCGCGCGGCTGCGTGGGTCGCCCAGGGCGATCTCGCCGTCCGCCGCGGGGACGACAGGCATGCGGCGCATCTGTATCGGCGCGCCGCCGAAGCTCTGCAGGACTTCCGGTTCTAGGAAAGGAGGTGTATCCGTGAGCGCACGGCAGGTTCAGCTTCTGATTCTTCTGGTCATGGTGGCGGCCTTCCTCGGCAAGGTTCACCACGTCGGCTTCTTCGACGGTCATTGACGGAGCGGAAGGATGGCGAGTCCCCGCGTCGAAACAGGCGGGCGCAAGCCAATCCTTCGACCGATGGAACCACGTCCTTCCCTTCGTCCTCTCGCCCCGCTGATCGGGATGCTGGCAGCCCTGTGGCTCGTCACGGCCGGCCTGATCGCGGCGCAACTGCTGGCGAGCTGAGCGGCTAGTCCGCCGGGCTGTCCGCGCCGGCGTCGACCTGCATCTCGGCCCGCATGAGCTCCCGGAGGCTCACGACGCCCACGGTCCGTCCCTCCTCGACGACCGGGAGGTGGCGAAAGCCGCGCTCGAGCATCGTCCTGATCGCTTCGTCCGCCGACGTTTCCTCGGTCGCCGTGACCGGATCCGTGGTCATCCACTCCCGCACCCGCGCGTCGCTCGTGTGTACGCGCCCGGCCACCGCGCGCAGGAGATCGCGTTCGGTGAGGATCCCGATCAGGCGTCCGGAGTCGAGCACGACGGCCGAGCCGACCCCGTCGTCCGCCATTCGCTCGGCGGCCTCACCCAAGGTGTCCTCCGGGGCGACGGCGACGATCGACCCCGTCATCAGCTCCCCCAGGCGCTTCATCTGCCGAGCATAGCCGTTCCGGTTCTCGAATCCGGTCCCGCGGCCCCTCAGTACAGTCTCTGAGATGCGCCTCGCCCTCGCTGCCGCGCTCGCGCTACTGCTTGCGGCATGTGGGGGCGGCACCGGCGGAGGGAGCGCCTCCTCGGCGGAGACGACCGCAGGCGCGCAGCTACCCGACTGGGTGAAGACCGCCCTCGGCGAGAAGGACGGGCCAGACGTCGCCGCGACCATGGGCTCGTCGGACTTCGCCGTCGGCGAGAACCGGATGGTCTTCCTGGTCGTCCGCGAGAACGGAGCCCTCGCGCAGGCCCCGACTGCGACGGTTCGGTACGCGGCCGCCGGCGGCGAGCCGCGGACCGCGAAGGCAGTCCTCGAGCCGCTCGGCGCGAAAGAGCAGGGCGGGGGGCAGGAGGAACCGGGCCAGTTCGACGTCACGGAGGTGTACGTCGCGCACGTGGAGACGCCCAAAGACGGCCGCTACTGGTTCGTCGCCGATCCGGCCGGCGAGAGCATCCAGGCCGTCGGGACGATCGACGTCGCGGCGCGGTCTCGCACACCGGCACTCGGCTCCAAGGCGCCCGCGTCCGACAACCCGACGCTGGCCGACGCCCCAGCGGCGAAGATCACGACCGCCGATCCTCCGGACACCGAGCTTCTTCGGTACTCGATCGCCGACTCGCTCGAGGCTCACGCGCCCTTCGTCGTCGTCTTCGCGACGCCGGAGTTCTGCGTCAGTCGCGTCTGCGGCCCGACCGTCGAGGTCGTGCAGAAGGTTGCGCACGAATTCGCCGGCAGCGGCATCCGCTTCATCCACGTGGAGATCTACACCGACAACGATCCGAAAAACGGTTACAACAGGTGGGTGCGCGAATGGCGCCTTCCGACCGAGCCATGGGTCTTCCTCGTCGACGCCTCCGGGAAGGTCAGAGGAAAGTTCGAGGGCGCGATCTCGGTGCGCGAGCTCGAGCAGGCAGTTCGCGAGGACCTTCGTTCTGGGCCCTGACATTGATAGGATCGCGTTCCTTCATTTCGTAAAGTAACTCGCGGGAGGTGGCAAATGGCCGAGAACGGCTACGCGAAGCCGGTCCTCGTCACGACCGAGTGGCTGGCGGAGCATCTCGAGGACGACAACGTGGTCGTCGCGGAGGTCGACGAGAACCCCGACCTGTACGACGAGGGGCACATCCCCGGCTCCGTCAAGCTGCACTGGCGCGACGATCTCCAGGATCCGGTCGAACGGGACGTCGTCGACAAGGAGACCTTCGAGCGCCTCCTCGGCGAGCGCGGGATCGGAAACGAGACGTCGATCGTGCTCTACGGGGACAAGAACAACTGGTTCGCCGCCTATGCCTACTGGTACGTCAAGGTCTACGGGCACAACGACGTCCGCATCCTCGACGGCGGCCGCCAGAAATGGATCGACGAGGGCCGTGAACTGACGACGGATGCCCCGTCGCCGGAGGCCACGAAGTACACCGCGCAGGAGCGGGACGACTCCATCCGCGCTTACCGCGATCAGGTGAAGGACTGGCTCGGCGAGTCGAGCCGAGCGCTCGTCGACGTGCGCTCTCCCGGGGAGTACGCGGGCGACCTCATCGCGCCGCCGGGCTACGAGCAGGAGGGCGCGCAGAGGGCCGGGCACATTCCGACCGCCGCCTCGATTCCGTGGGCGAGCGCCGTCCGCGACGACGGGACCTTCAAGAGCGCCGACGAGCTCCGGGATCTCTACGGCGGCAAGGGCATCACGCCCGACAAGGAGGTCACGGCGTACTGCCGGATCGGCGAGCGCAGCGCGCACACGTGGTTCGTGCTCCGCGAGCTGCTCGGCTTCGAGCGGGTGCGAAACTACGACGGCTCATGGACCGAATGGGGCAACCTCGTCGACGTGCCCATCGAGAAAGGCTCCTGACAATCTGAGCGGCGGGGAGGCCGGGCAGAGCCCGGCCTCTGCCGCCGCCTGACGGACACGTTAGGGAGAGCTTGCGAGTCCAGACGGTCGACTACCACACCGCAGGCGAGCCGTTTCGAATCGTCACCGGCGGTGTCCCGCCCCTCGAAGGGCGGACGATTCTCGACAAGCGGCGCTTCGCGGCAGAACGTCTCGACGCATACCGCCGCCTGCTCGTCCACGAGCCTCGGGGTCATGCAGACATGTACGGCTGTTTCGTCGTCGATCCGGACGACGACGGCGCCGATTTCGGCGCTGTGTTCTTCCACAACGCGGGCTACTCGACCGCCTGCGGCCACGGGACGATCGCGCTCACCACCTGGGCGCTCGAAAGCGGTCGGCTCGCCGGCGACGACGGCGAACGGCGAGTCGTCGTGGACGTGCCGTCGGGGCGTCTCGAGACGCTTGCGCGGGTGGAGAGCGGCCGCGTCTCGTCGGTGCGGTTCACGAACGTGCCCTCGTACGTCGAGGCGAGGGGTCTCGAGGCGGCCGGCCAGCCGGTGGACGTCGCCTTCGGCGGCGCCTTCTACGCATCCGTTCGGGCCTTCGTTCCCGTCGCCCCCGGGAACCTGACGCGCTTCATCGAGCTCGGCCGGCGCATCAAGGACGAGCTCGAGGCAGCTCGCGAGTTCGTGCATCCGCTCGAGCCGGAGCTGCGCGATATCTACGGCGTGATCTTCTGGCAGCCCGAAGAGGACGGCCCGCCGCTCATGCAGCGCAACGTGACTGTCTTCGCGGACGGCGAGGTCGACCGTTCGCCTTGCGGGAGCGGGACGTCGGCCCGACTCGCGCTGCTCGATGCGTCCGGCGAGCTCGCGCGCGGGGAAGAGCTGCGGCACTTCGGCATCGTCGGAACGGAGTTCAGGGCCCGCGTGACGGGCGCCGCCGAGGTCGACGGCCGCCCGGCTGTGATCACGGAGGTGGAGGGCAGCGCTCATTACACCGGCCGGCACGAGTTCGCCCTCGACCCGGCCGACCCGCTCCCGGAAGGGTTCTTCCTGCGCTAGTCCCTGAGGAGGGGGCGCGTGAGGCAGGTTGGTCCGCCGTCGCCCTTGCGGGAGATCTCGTCACCTCGGTAGACGCGAACGTCCACGCCGGCGGCTTCCATCCTGCGGCGCGTCTCGTCGTTCCCCTCGAGGGCCAGCGCCACGCGGGGGCCTAGCGCGAGGACGTTCGGCCCCATGGTCTCGAACTCCTCGT
>Ga0081539_10001694_pt1 | contig 35557 bp, 19 predicted proteins | sample TabmetS4T2R2_FD_71023 | JGI IMG/M metagenome (GOLD analysis project Ga0081539, IMG submission 71023) | Tabebuia heterophylla rhizosphere microbial communities from the University of Puerto Rico - S4T2R2 | ecosystem: Host-associated > Plants > Roots > Rhizosphere ... | reverse complement strand
CCGCTGACTTGGTAGCGCCGGTCTCTCTTGCCAGAAGATGTTGCCCGGGTCCGTTTCAGGGGCGGCCCGCCGCTCCCGCCGGAGACCGCGGAGGTCGGCGGCTCGCCAGGGCTCGCCGAAACCCCCGACCCCCGCTGCCGGGTCCGCGGGGCAAGCCCGAAGTCCGGTGGCGCTCGAGGCAGGAGTCCGGCGGGCGCTGCCGCGCCCATGATGATCGTTAGCCCGAATCCCGCGCGCTCAGCGGCGTGTCGCACCGGAATCGGGTAAACGATCATCGACCCACCGCACGCGGGCCCACATACCGAGACCCGAAATCCCACACCACGACGGCTGAGGCGACCGAGGGCCGGCCGGGGAGGCCGGCCGGCCCTGCCAGGGTGATCAGGCGCTCACGTCGAGATAGTCCACATTGGGCAGTCCAGCTGCCGTCGTGGGGTCGAGGCGGATGGTGTTGGTGCCGGCGTTGAGGGGGACCGTCATGGACTTGGTTACCCACGTGGTCCACGCACCCGTAGACTCGAACGAGACGGTGCCCACTGTGGACCCGTTGACGATCAGGTTGGCGGGGCGGGCGGCACCACCGCTGGCGCCGTTGGCGAAGCGGACGCCGATCGCCTTGGTGCCAGCGGTAGACGCGTTCACGGTGAACTGCGCGTAGGCGCCCACCGCGGCGTTGCCGTTGCAGAAGCCGGTGCCGGAGTAGCCGGCCTGGTTGGAGTCGATCGTGCCCTGGCACACCGCCGGCGCGGTCTCCGCCTCGTAGCGCCCCGCGGGCGGCCGCGTGTCGACGGACGTCTTGACGAGCGCGAGGTCGTCGACGAACAGGTATCCGTTGCCGCTCGCCGCGCGGACCGTGACGGTGGCGGTGCCGGCGGCCAGCGGGATCCCGGCCAGCTCGCGGCGGGTCCAGCCGCTCGACGCCGGGATGGTGAGCGTCCGCACGGCGCCGCTGGCGTCGGTGACCGTCACCTGCGCGGTGCTGAGCGAGCCCGAGGTCCTGGCGAACGCGGACAGTTGGTAGGTGCCGGCCGGCACGGTGATCTGCTGCCGCACCCCACCCGAGTACGACTGTGCGGCGCCGATCTGGAGCGCGAACCGGGACCCGTTCGCGCCGCCGCTCACGTTCGTCACCGCGCTCGGCCCCGAGTCGGCGAACGTGGTCCATCCCGTCACCGGGGAGATGATGACGCGGTCGGCCTGGAAGTTGGGGTTGAGGATGTAGTTGTTGGCCTGCCCGACGCGCCACTCACCGGTCACGGCGTTGAACTGCCACTGGCTCACCGAGTGGAACTGGGGCCGCGAGCCGGTCTTCGTCACCGGCATCCACTGGTTGTAGCCGATGCCGTTCCAGGCGAAGTCGGACCAGCGGTCCCCGGCGAAGATGACCGTGGTCTGCTTGGTGCCCTTGACGGTCACGAAGAACCCGGTCTGGGTCACGTGGCTGTAGTCCATCTCGGTGCCGGCCATCGTGTACTCGGCCGTGTAGGCACCCTGGATGTTGCTGGTGGTCGACTCGATGACGTGCGCGACCGAGCTGTTCCAGCCGTGCAGGTCGGACGCCGCGTGGTAGTACTTGCCGTCGAGCTTGAACATGGCGTTGCCCTCGCGGCCGCAGCCCGAGCAGTAGCCGATCTGCACCGCCGGCTCCGCGTACAGCGAGTCGGACTCGCGGAGCTTGGAGACGAAGGCGCGGGCCCGTCCCGAGGCGTTGGAGAAGATCAGGTAGTCCTTGCCGTCGTCGTCGGTGAAGATGGTCTGGTCGCCGGTGCCGGCGGTGGGCGAGTTGGTGATCTGGGCCTGCACGGCGGCGCCCTCGAACGTGTCGGTGGGCGTGTCGCCCCGCAGGAACACGACGCCGCCCGGCCCCTGCACGACGAGGATGTACTTGCCGGTGTTCTCGTTGTACGCCACGCCGAGCCGTCCGACCCAGCCGCCGAGGTTCTGCCCGTTGGGCAGGGTCGTCGAGGTCGTGGCGACGTTGTTCTCGAACTTCCAGTTCACCAGGTCCTTCGACGAGTACACCGGGATCGAGACGAACGTGACGTCGTTGTTGAACTGCCGCGTCGGGTTGGCCCGGTAGAGCTCGGCGCCGACGTAGTGCACGCCGTACCAGTAGTACGTGTCGCCGAACTTGAAGACCCCGCCACCCTGCGAGTAGATGGGGTTGCCGTTCGTGTCGTTCCAGAAGGTGTTGTTGGTGATGGTCTGGAACGTCCCCTCGTCGGCGGCCAGCAGCTCGCCGGCGGTGGTCATCAGGGCCGTCTTCGCGTCGGCGACCTGTCGCGCGGTGGCCGACGTGTCGCCGGCGACACCGGCCGCGGTGGTCAGCGCCTTGGCGAACGGCGCCCAGGAGCCCGGGGTGTAGCGGCCCGGTACGCGGGTCTTGTAGTCGGCGACGAGGCTCTCGAGGCCGCGATCCACGACGGGCGGCTCGGCACCGGACCGCTCGAAGGCGCCGAGGTCCGGCGCCGCCCCGCTGTACGGCAGGCCGACGTTGGTGCCCTTGTCGATCAGAGTGCTGTTGGCGGCGAGGCGGAGATGGGGGAGCACGGGCAGGCTGCCGTCGGCCTGGCGGGGTGCGTCCCAGCCCGATGTGGACACGCTCTGGAACTGCGCGTCGGACATCGTGACGCCGAGGTTCCACGAGTTGTTCGAGGCGCTGGTGCCGGTCATGTTCGACGTCAGCGTGCCGGTGTAGGCGATGTTGTTGCGCAGGTTGCCCCGGCCGACCGCGGCGCCGCTGGAGTCGATGCCGAGCATGTTGAAGTCGGGGTGGTTTCCGTAGCTCGTGTTGTTGAAGTAGTCGTTGGCGACCGGGTGGTGGTTGGCGTAGAAGCCCGCCGCCCGGTTGAGGAACGCCACCGAGAAACGGACCGTGTGCTTCACCGCGCCGGCGTCGTAGTCGCCGCCGAAGCCGCCGACCTTGTAGCCGTTTCCGTTGCCGGAAGCGGTCGTCGTGCCCGGCACGTACCCGTTGCGCCACGCCCACGAATTCTCGATGGTCACGGGGGAGTAGGTGGAGATGAGGTCGAAGCCGTCGTCGGCGTTCCACCACGCGCGGCAGCCGCGAAACACATTGGACGGCCGGCCGGCCGGGGCGTAGTGCGAGCCGAAGCCGTCGCCGTTTTCGCCGGGCCCGTCCGAGCTGCGCAGGTCGTAGTTGTCGTGCGAGTCGGTGTTGAGGACGAGGTTTCCGCCGCCGCCGTTGATGAACAGGCCGGTACCCATGTGGTGATGGGTGTTGATCTGCTCGAAGGTGTTGTTGCTACCGGAGATCCAGAGGCCCCAGGACTCGGCGTTCAGGGTGTTGTTCTGCGGCACGCCGCGGACTTCCAGGCCCTTGAGGTGGATGTAGCTGCCGGTGACGTCGAAGCCTTTGATCCGGCAGTTGTCCGTCATGCGGTAGAAGTCGAAGACCGGCTTTTCCCCGGGGTAGGCCCAGTAGCGGATCGGGTTGCCCGAGCTGCCGCTCTTGTTGAGCGTGATCGCGTCGACCCGGGCCGTCTGGCTCGTACATGCGCTGTTGGCCCGCGTGTAGGCGTAGGTGCCGCCCCGGATGTAGACCGTGTCGCCGGCCTGGGCGGCGGTCTGCGCGCGGGCGATCGACGCGAACGGGGCCGCCTGGCTGCCGGCCGCGCTGTCGCTGCCGCCCGGTGCCACGTAGTAGGTCTGTCCGGCGGCGGCGACGGCGATCGCCGTGGGGCTCGCCATGACCGCCGCGATGAGGAGAACACGGCCGACCTTCATGCGAAGAACCCGTCCATCGCCGCGGTCGGGCGCCGCGTGTTGGGATCCCAGGCGGTGCTGCCGTACGTGGTGAACGGCTCGTAGCCCTCGGGCTCCCAGAAGAACGTGCCGAGGCCGCCGAAGGCCTTGATGCCGGTGATGAACCCGCGCAGCGAGTCGCGCACCTGGGTGGGCTTGTCCCGCGGCCCGCCGTACTCCACCTGCATGATGGGCTTGCCGTAGCTGGTCTGGATGGTCTTCATGTTGGCCACGATCGGCGCGACGTTGCCACCCTGCCCGTACGAGGACAGCCCGGTTACGTCCCACCGCCCGCCGTTGTCGCGGTAGGCGTTGAGGAAGTTTTGCACGCTGGCGAGGTTTTGCGGCTGGGCCACGTGCACGAGCACCGGCGTCGACGGGAAGACGTGCTTGGACATGTCGTACGCGGCGTTGAGCAGGCCGGTCATCTGCGCCGGCCGGCTGATGCTGCCGGTCGGCTTGCAGATGCCCGAGTTGGTCTCGTTGCCGATCTTCACCCAGGCCGGCGTGACGCCGTAGTACTTGATGACGTTGCAGGAGTGGTAGACGTAGTCGTACATGGCGTCGAGCATCTGGGCGTAGCTCATGCCGGCCCAGGCGGCCGGCGGGTTCTGCACACCCACAGAGTTCCACGTGTCTCCGAAGTGGAATCCGATCAGGACCTGCATGCCCGCGTTCTTGGCGCGCACGGCCATCTGCGCGGTCTCCTCGATACCGCAATGGCCGTTGGCGGGATCGTTGGACGGGTTGACCCACGTGCGCAGGCTTACCGCGGTGATGCCGTATCCCTTGAGGATGGTGAACAGGTCCTGCCGCTGCCCGGCGCTGTTGTTCCAGTAGAGGCCGCGCGCCTCCATCTGCGGCATCCAGCTGATGTCGGCGCCCTTGACGAAGGCCGCCGCCTCCGCCGCGGGGGTCAGCGCGCCGGCGCCCAACGCGAGCGCGCCCGCGCCGGTGGCCGCGCCCAGCAGCACGCTACGGCGCCGCACGCGAACGGGCCCGGTCGTTCTGTTGTCGGTCATGGTGGTTCTCCCGTCGAGGTGAGCATCGATCGAACATCATCAGTTTGTCGCGCTCATTCGGCGGTGTCAATAAAGCGTTTACATGGATGAACGCCCACGTCACAGCGAATCTGGGCAGCATGATGCGCCGCGTGTAGTAACCGTTTACATACCTCAGCCCTTCACGCCTGAGGTCACGATGCTGCGCACGAAGTAGCGCTGGGCGAACAGGAAGATCACCATTACCGGCACCACGTAGAGGGCGGCGGCCGCGGCCTGCAGGGTGGGGATGTAGTCGCCGTGCGGGTCCCGGTAGCCCTGGGTGATCGCCACCGACAGCGTGGTGTGGTCGATGTCCAGCAGCAGGGCCGGGGCGAGGTAGTCGCCCCAGATCCAGGTGAACGACAGCAGAAACGAGGTGATCAGCGCCGGCCGGGACAGCGGCAGGAAGATACGCAGGAAGATCCGCCCGTACCCGCACCCGTCGATGATCGCGGCGTCCTCCAAGTCGATCGGAATGGCGGCGAAGAACTGGCGGAACAGGAACACCAGGTACGGCGAGGCGGCCAGACCCCACAGCACCCACGGCCAGTACGTGTTGACAAGCCCGAGCCGGGAGAACAGCACGTACGTCGGGATCAACGTGAGGATGCTCGGCAGCATCATCGTGGACAGCAGCACGAGAAACAGCGGCCGCTTACCGGGCCCCTTGAGCCGGGCGAACCCGAACCCGACGGCCGCGCTGGAGAGCGTGACCAGCACGGCGTACACAGTGGACAGGAAGAGCGAGTTCATCGCGTACGCCGGAAAGTTGATCCCGGTGAACGCGTCGGTGAAGTTGCTCCACTGTGGTGTCTCGGGCAGCACGTGGATCGGCACGGCGACCCACTCGGACTGCTTCTTCAGCGCGGCGAGCACCAGCCAGGCCAGCGGGCCGGCGAAGAGCACGGCCAGCACCATGAGCACCAGGTATGTGGCGCCGGCGTCGAGCCTGCGGGCGACCGTGCGGTCAGTCGCTCTGGTCACGGTCCACCTCGTAGTACACCCAGAAGCGGCTGGAGCGCTGCACCAGCAGCGTGATGATCAGAATGATCAGGAAGAACACCCACAACATCGCCGAGCCGTAGCCGAACCGCTGGTTGGCGAAGTACTCCTGGTAGACCTGGACCATGTACAGGTGGGTGCTGGGCGGCACGGTGGACACCGCGCCGATGCTGTTGGTCTCGGCCAGCAGCAGCGGCTGCACCAGCACCTGAAACGACATGATCACGCCGGTGACCACCTGGAAGAAGATGACCGGCGAGATCATCGGCACGGTCACGTTCCAGAAGATCCGCCAGCGGCTGGCGCCGTCGACCAGCGCCGCCTCCTCAAGCTCGACCGGCACGCCCTGTAGCGCGGCCAGCATGATCACCATGCCCGCGCCGAGGCCCCAGAGCGTGAGGATGATCAGGGCGTAGAAGGCGGTCGGGTCGACCAGCCAGGTGACCGCGTCGATGCCGACGCGTTCCAGGATCGCGTTGAGCAGCCCGGAGTCGCGGTTGAAGATGAGCTTCCACATGATGGCCGTGGCGACGACCGGGACCACGGACGGCAGGAAGAAGACGGTGCGCAGCAGGCCGACCGCCCGCAGGCGCCGGTTGAGCAGCACCGCCAGGCCGAGCGCGACCGCCACGCTCAGCGGCACGACGATCGCGGTGTAGAGGACCGTGCGAAGCAGGCTGGCCCACGCGTCCGAGTCGTGCAGCAGCTCCTGGTAGTTGCTGAACCCGACCCACCGCCACAGCGACGAGCTGCCGTCGAAGTTGGTCAGGCTCATCGCGAACGCGTAGCCCAGCGGCACGACCGTGAGCAGCAGGAACCCGAGCACCCAGGGCGAGACGAAGAGGTAGAAGGTGCGGCTGGAGTACCGCGACCAGCGCCGCCGCCGGACCGGCCGGGTGGCGGGCCGCGCGGTCGGCGCCGGCGCCGGTGCCTTTTGGATGACCACCTCGGACACCTATCCGATCCGGTCCTTGCCCTGCTTGAGCAGCTTGTTGATGTCCTCGGTGATCTTCTGGCCGGCGACCTCGACGGTGATCTTCTTCCGCGCCGCCTGGTCGACGTAGGTGTTGAGCGCGCTGATCCAGTTGCCGACGGTCACGTACGGCGAGACCGGCAGCGGCACGTTGTAGTCCAGCTCCGCCTGCGCGGTCTTGTACGCCTCCTGCTGGTACGGCAGCTCCTGCGGCATCTGCGGCAGCAGCGACTTGAGCGCGGGCAGGCCCCACCCGCTCTTGGCCCGCTCCTCGGCCGGCGGCCCGGCCATGAAGTACTCCATGAGCTTCCAGGCCGCGTCCTTGTTCTTCGCCTTGGCGGGAATCCACGCGCCGATGCCCGCGTAGCACGGGCTGACCCGCTTGTCGCCCATCATCGGGGCGGGGGCCATCCGGATGCTGGCCTTCATGTCCTCGGCCGCTTCGAAGAAGTTTCCGCCGTACCAGTAGCCGTCCTGGGTGATGGCCATCCGCTTGGCCATGAACGTGGACAGGTCGGCCTGGTCGGGCAGGGGGTTGAGCGAGGAGGGCGCGGCGCCCGACTGGGCCAGGTCGACGAGCCACCGCAGCGCCCGCAGCGCCTCCGGGGTGGTGAGGTCGGTGCGGGTCAGGTCGGCGCTGTAGAGGCTGCCGCCCTGCGACAGGATCATCGAGCACAGCGGCCCGTAGAGGCCCCACTGCCACTCGATGCCCACCCCGTACACGACGGTCTTACCGTCCTTCTTGACCGTGAGCTTGCGGGCGATCTCCAGCAGCTTGTCGTAGGTGACCGGCTCGGTCGTGCTCAGCGGCGCCACCTTCGCCTGCTCGAAGAGCGCGACGTTGTACCAGAGCGTGGCGTCCTGGCTCCAGTCCTTGGTGATCCCGTAGTACGGGCCGGCGCCGACCTGGTGCCCGTCCCACCGCCAGTTGTCGTTGACCGCCAGCAGGTCCTCCTTCTTGAGGACCGTGCTCTTGTCCAGGTACGGGTCGAGGCTGGTGGCCAGGCCGCGGGCGTTGTTGTTGGCGCTGCCGACCGCCGCGCCGCGCACGAGGTCCGGCGGGTTGCCGGCGGCGAGCATGGCGTTGAGCTTGGCGTCGTCGTTGCCAGGCTCGATGAGCTGGATCTTGATATCGGGGTTCCGACCCTCGAAGTCGGCGATGTGTTCCTTGGTGAGCTCGTTGCTGGCGTACATGACGCTCAGGGTGGTCTTGCCGCCGCTCGTGCCGGACCCGCCCGAGCTCGCGTCGCAGGCGCTGAGCAGCGGCGCGGCCGCCGCCCCGCCCGCGAGCAGGGCCGAACCGGCCAGGAAGCTCCGGCGACTGTAAAGCACCGGCGCACGATCATCGGGCATGTCGCGCTCCCTTGATTGCCGTGGTGTTACCTATGTGAGCGCTCACGGTGCGCCGCTAAAGTACTTTTGTCAACCCCTTTGATGTGACTTTATAAAGCTGTACGGTGGCGCTCATGCCTTCGACCTCCGGCCCCCTGGGCGTCCGCCGCCGACCCTGGCCGGGACCCCAGCAGCGGTCGCGGATGTGCAACGACGAGGACGTGCGGCCCGGGCTGTCGCTCACCAGCCGCTTCCTGAGCCGCGACGGCCAGCCGTGGATCCCCGTCTCCGGCGAGCTGCACTACAGCCGGGTGCCCCGCGACAGGTGGGAGCGGCGACTGCGGCAGATGCGCTCGGGCGGCATCACCGTCGTCTCCAGCTACGTGCCGTGGATCCACCACGTGCCGCGCCGGGGCGAGCCCCGCTTCGACGGCAACCTCGACGTCGCCGCGTTCGTGGACATGTGCCGCGCCACCGGGCTGGAGGTCGTGCTGCGGATCGGGCCGTGGGTGCACGGCGAGATCCGCAACGGCGGCTTTCCCGACTGGGTGCGGGAGGCACCGGTCACCCACCGCACCGACGACCCCGAGTACCTCGATCTGGTGCGGGAGTGGTTCGGCCAGCTCGGCGTGGCGCTCGCCGGGCGGTGCGTCCCGCCCACGGTGCTCGCGATCCAGCTGGAAAACGAGCTCTACCACCAGCCGGACCACTTGCTGACGCTCAAGCGCCTGGCCCGCGCGGCCGGCCTGTCCGCTCCACTGTGGACCGCCACGGCGTGGGGGAGCGCCGAGCTGCCGCCGGAGGAGGTCATGCCGCTCTACGGCGGCTACGGCGACGGCTTCTGGGTCGACGCCGGTGCGCCGTGGGACCCCTCGTTCCGGGCGCATTTCTCCTTCTCGCACGTGTGGGACGACCCCGGCGTGGACGCCGACCCGCCGGCGGGTCCCGCCGTCGCGTCGGGCCTGTTTCCACCGGCCACATGCGAGCTCGGCGGTGGGATGGCCACCGCGTACCACAAGCGCCCGCGGCCGTCGGCCCGCGACATCGCGGCCGTGGCCCACTGCAAGATGGGCAACGGCTCGGTGTGGCAGGGCTACTACATGTACGCCGGCGGCACCAACCCGCCCGGCTCGCAGGAGTCCCACGCCACCGGTTACCCGAACGACATGCCCCCGCTGGGCTACGACTTCCACGCGCCGATCGGAGAGGCGGGCACGCTGGCGCCGAGCCACGCCGAGCTGCGCCGGCAGCACGCGTTCCTCGCCGCGTTCGGCGCCGAGCTGGCGGGGACGCCGAGCAGCCTGCCGGACGTGCTGCCCGACGGCGGCGACGACACCACCACGCTGCGCTGGGCGCTGCGCGGTGCGTTCCTTTTCATCGCCTGGCACCAGCCGCACGTCGCGCTGCCGACCTACCGGGGTGCGCGGTTCACAGTGGACGGGTTGGTCTTCCCGTCCAGGCCGGTCGACATCCCCGCCGGCACGCTTGCCCGGTGGCCGGTCGCGCTCGACGTCGAAGGCGTGCGCGTCGACTGGGCCACCGCTTCTGTGCTCACGCTCCTGCCGGGCACGATACCCACGCTGGTGCTCTGCGCCGAGCCGGGCATCCCGGTGGAGGTCGCCGTCGACGGCCAGGCGTTCTCCATCCAGCCGGCCCGGCGCCCCGTGCGGCTGCCTGGTGGGCTCGACGTCCTCGTGCTGTCCACCGAGGACTCGGACATCGTCTGGGTCGGCGACAGCAGGCTGCTGCTGTCCGAAGACGACTTGTCCTGGGGCCCAGACGGGCGGGTCTTCGCGCGGACCACCCGTGCCAAGCCCGACGTGCTCGTCTACGACCCGGCGGCGCGCGCTTTCCGGCCGTTGCCGCTCGAGGGCGGTGCGGGTGCCGCTGCCGCCGAGGTGGTCGCGACGCTGATCCGGCCGGCGGACCCGGCGGTGCCCGCCGTCTACGGCAAGCAGGGCTCCCGGCAGTCCGCCCCGTCGGCCGCCGTCTTCGACGAGCTCGCCGCCGTCTACAAGCTCGCGCTGCCGGCCTGGGCGGGTCGGCCCGAGGAGGACGCGCTGCTGAGCGTCGACTGGGCCGGAGACGTGGCGCAGCTGCGCGTCGACGGCCGTCCCGTCACGGACAGGTTCTGGGACGGCTCACGCTGGCTCGTCAGCCTCCGCGACGCCGGCTGCACCCCGGCGTCCGAGGTGACCCTGCACGTGCTGCCCCTTTCCGCGGTGTCGCCGGTCGACCTGCCCACCGACGCCGCCCAGCGGGCCGCCGCGAGCCCCCGCCAGCTGCTCGCCGTCGACGCCGTAAGGGTCGAGACACAGCGGACCTGGCGGGAGGCGACCGCAAAGGCCCGCGATATCGTGCCCGGCGTGACCACGGTGCGCGGCGTAATCGACGTAGACCTTCCTGGCCCCCGGATCAGCCGGCACCTCTACGGCCACTTCGCCGAGCACCTCGGCCGCTGCATATACGGCGGCTTCTACGTCGGTGAAGACTCCGGGATCCCCAACGAGGGCGGCATCCGGCTCGACGTCGTGGAGGCGCTGCGCGCCATCGCCATCCCCAACCTGCGCTGGCCCGGCGGTTGCTTCGCGGACGAGTACCACTGGCGTGACGGCATCGGTCCGCGCGGGCGGCGACCACGGATGGTCAACAGCCACTGGGGCGACGTCGTGGAGGACAACAGCTTCGGCACGCACGAGTTCATGGCCCTGTGCGAGCTGCTCGGCGCCGAGCCGTACATCACGACAAACGTCGGCAGCGGCACCGTCCGCGAGGCGAGCGACTGGGTGGAGTACCTCACCCGCGGCGACGACAGCCCGATGGCGGCGCTGCGCCGCGCGAACGGGCGCGACGAGCCCTGGCGTGTGCGCTTCTGGGGCCTTGGCAACGAGCCGTGGGGCTGCGGCGGCGGCATGCGCCCCGAGGCGTACGCCGACCTGGCCCGCGTCTTCGGCACCTACAGCCGAAACCACGGCGGAAACCAGCTCTACCGCATCGCCGCCGGCGGCTCCAGTGACAGCTATCAGTGGACCGAGGCGCTGATGAAGGCACTCGGCCGACGGCTCGGCGGCGCCAGCGACGGCGACCACGCCGGCACGTTCCAGGCGATCTCGTTCCACCACTACACCGTGCCCGGCCCCTGGGAGCGCAAGGGCAGCGCCACCGAGTTCGACGTCGACGAGTACTACCGCACGATGGAGAAGGCGGCCCGCGTCGAGGAGATCATCGCCGGCCACGCCCGGGTGATGGACGCCTACGACCCGCGGAAGAGCGTCGGCCTCATCCTCGACGAGTGGGGCACCTGGTTCGACGTGGAGCCGGGCACCAACCCCGGCTTCCTCTTCCAGCAGAACACCATGCGCGACGCGCTCGTGGCGAGCGTCCACTTCGACGCGTTCCACCGCCACGCCGACCGCCTCGTGATGGCGAACATCGCGCAGACCCTCAACGTCCTCCAGGCCATGCTCCTGACCGACGGCGAGACGCTCGTGCGCACCCCGAGCTACCACGTCTTCGCGATGAACTCCGGCCACCAGGACGCCGACTCCCTGCCCGTCCGGCTGCCCTACCCGGCACCCAGCCGCGGTGGGCTCACCACCTTCTCCGGCACCGCCAGCCGCAAGGACGGCCGCGTGCTGATCTCGCTGACGAACCTCGACGCCACCGACGGCCTCGACGTCGAGGTCGACCTGCGCGGCGCGCGCCTCGGCCCACCCACCGCGACGGTGCTCACCGCCGCCGCGCTCAACGCGCACAACACCGCCCACGACCCGGACGCGGTGCGGCCCGCACCCCTCGACGACGCACGACTCGACGGGGGCGTGCTGCGGGTGCGGCTCCCACCGCACGCCTTCGCGACAGTCAAGCTCCCCGTGGTCGGATGAGCCGGCGGCCCAGCCCGAAGCGAGGCGAGGCCCGGGGTACGATCATTCGCAAAACCGGACCGACACGGACGATGGTCATGCCCGCCCCGAGAGTCACGATCGCGCAGGTCGCCGCGGAGGCCGGCGTGTCGTCCATGACGGTTTCGAACGTCATCAACGCACGCCCCGGTGCCTCCGACTCGACCCGCCAGCGCGTGCTGGAGGTCGTCGAGCGGCTCGGCTACACACCGCCCAGCACCCGCAACGGCAAGCGCGGCCGCACCGGCGTCATCGGCGTCCTCACCCTCGACCTCACCGGCGAGTACAGCTTCGAGATCGTGCGGGGCATCGCCGAGGAGATCGCCGACGACGAGCGCGAGCTGCTCCTCAACGCCTCCCTCGACGCCATCCGCGAACGCGACCGCATCGCCTTCTTCGCCAACGGCCACGTCGACGGGCTGCTGCTCATCGCCCCCGTCCTCGAACCCGACACGGTCCACGCGGTCAGGGACGGCGACCTCCCGGTCGTGGTCATCGACCCGCGCCGCCTCGACGTCGAACTGCCCCGCGTCACCGTCGACAACTACGAGGGCGTGCGCGCCGGCACCCAGCACCTGCTCGACCTGGGCCACCGCAGCATCGCCTACATCCGCGGCGAAGACGACCACGAGAGCACCGAACGCCGCTACCGCGGCTACGCCGACGCCATGCTTCTGGCCGGCATCCAGCCCGACCCAGCCCTGCTCGCCTCGTCAAGCTTCAACCGCCACGGCGGCGTGCAGGCCGGCAGCCACCTGCTCAAGACGCAACGCCCCACCGCCATCGTCGCCGGCGCCGACCTGATCGCCCTTGGCGCGATGGACGCCGCCCGGTCGCTGGGCCTTTCCGTCCCCGGCGACGTCTCGATCGTCGGCTTCGACGACCTCCCGCAGGCGGCACACGCCGACCCGCCGCTGACCACCGTGCGCCAACCCCTGCACGACATGGGCCGCGCCGCCACCCGCGCGCTGCTGTCCCTCGTCGCCGGCCAGGCCCTGCCCACCGACGACATCCGACTCCCCGCGACCCTCGTCCTCCGCGCCACGACAGCACCCCCAAAGGGCTAAGCGGTCACAGCGGTAGGTCGCGAATCAGGCGGTACACGGGACTTCGTAGCTGGCCGGGACGTGTTCCACGTTGGGTATGCAGGCGTCCAGGAAGAAGCCGTCGTCGCCGCGTGCCACGATGTGGATGTTGTCCGGCATCCTGTCGTCGAGGTCGGGATAGCTGTCGGAGTAGACCGGCGTGACGTAGTAGTAGACGTTCTCGCCGGCCTTGACCGCGGCCGCCACCTTGTCCTCTTCCGGGTCCATTACCTCACGGTTGGCGAGTTGGTACAGGGTCACCAGGTTCTGCCTTTGGGAGCCGCTTCCGCCGAGCTGGGCGGCGAGCAGGTGGCCGCGGGCGTACCGCCATTCCCCGGAGCCAGGAATGTGTTCGTTCTTCGCGGGCCATCCCGGCGGCTTGATGGACGACTTCGCGCCGGTCCCCTTCGGCATCACGTCGCACAACTTGACCCGGATCCCGGTCCGGCGTTGGTACTCGTCGGAGATGAAGCCGTAGTCGGGGTCGTTGCAGTTGGCCATGCTGCCGTGGCGGCTGGGTACGTCGTACCGCTGGTACCAGACTCCGTTCGCGCAGCCGGTCGTGTTGTATGGCGCGCACATCAGGGCCGAGACTCCGGCGGTCCCGTCGTACGACAGGTCGGTCGTGCCACCGGTGGTGGGCACGGAGGCACCGGCGTCCATGTCGTACACGGCGCCCTGGTAGCCGTGATCCAAGTTCTCCGGCGGCATTTTGGAGAGCGCGATGAACCGGCCGTCGTCACTCATGGCATCGGCCCACTCGCCGTCCGCGATGCATCGCGGTGTTCCCGGTACGTCGTTCACAAGGTTGACGACGCACGGCTCGTAGATGTGGGAGCCGGGGCCGTTCGTGCTTCGCCGGTACCCCACCGTGGTGCCGTCTGGTGAGATGAAGGCGGAGAAGAGTCCGGGTGTGGTCGGATCACCGTTGTGGATCGACTGGGCTACGACCCGTTGCGTACCGGTGTCGGTGGCCAGGAGGAGGACTTGTTCGCGGTAGCGATCCGGATCCGTCCACTCAGTACCGTCCAGATTGGTTTTGTTGACCAGGGTGACCCGGTCGCCCTCCGCGGACATCTCGCCGTCGATGGCGTACGGGCCGGAGAAGATGGCCTTGGTGGCGCCGTCCCGCTGTTGCCACCACAGCACCCGCTGGGTGGTCTGGGTGGTGCGGGTTTCCACGGCGTAGAGGACGATCTCGCCGTCGTCGCTCAGTCCGCCGGGCCACGGCGTGATGGTGCTCGTGCCGTCGAAGACGAGCCGGTTGTCCGTCCCGCCGATGTCCAAGACGATCAAGTCGTACGAGCCGTCGGTGGTGTACGCGACCCGGGTCCCGTCTCCGCCGACCGTGTAACCAAGGATCGGCACCGGGGTGTGCCCGTCCAGACCCCGTGAGACGAGCTCGAGTTCTCCGGTGTACATGTCCTTGCGGAGCAGGTAGGAGGCGTCGCTGCCGGGGACGTGTGCCTCGGGGGGCACCAGGTTGCTGTCGCCGACGGTGGTGAAGAAGACGTACCGGCCGTCCGCCGACACGTTGGGGCCGCCCCATCCGGCGTACCTGGTGTGGTCCGGCGCCCCGTTCGCGTCGACCGCCACGTTGACCGCGTCGCCCTCGGGCAGGATGCCGCGCAGCGGAGTGACCGTGACCGCGTCCGAGGGTGGGCCGGTGCCGTTGGCCGAGTACGCGTACACCTGGACCGCGTACGCGATGCCCGGTGTCATGTCGCGTAGGGAGAGGGTACGGGCGGACGCCTCCGCGTACCCGGTGACTTCGGGGCCGCCCCCGGACAGCGGCGTGGCCACGGCCACGTAGCCGGCGATGGACACCAGGTTGTCGGGCGGTGGCTGCCAGCTGATCTGCGCGGACAGCGGCGCGGCGTTGGCCCTGACGTCCACCGGCGCGCCCGGCCGGCCGGGCTCGACGTCGACGACCGCCTCGGCGTCCGGGTCGTCGATGCCGCCGCCGCTGCGAACGGCGCGGATCACCGCGCGTCCGACCGTGCTGGAGGTATAGATGCCGTTGCTGTCGATGGTGCCCGGACCGGCCACGATCTGCCAGGTCACCGGGGCGGCGGCGGCGTTGTGCGTGACCACGTCGAAGTCGACCGTCTGTCCACGCGCGACCGTCGCGCGGCTTGGGTTGATGGAGATGCCCCGGAACGGTCCGTCGGCGCTGTTGATGGTGACGTACAGGTCGCGGGATGCGGCGGTGGGCGTGCACTCGTCGAACAGGGATACGCATCCGCGCAGTACGACGCCGGCCCGGATCCACCACCACGGATCCCCGGCGACGTCCGCCGTGGCGGCCAGGTACGGCGCCGTTTCCTGGCCGATCCCGATGGTGCCGGCCAAAGACACGAAGTGGCCGCTGGTCACCTCGAGCCGGGCGGAAGCGGTCCCGTCGATGACGGGCGGTAGGGCCACCGAGTGCTCCTCGAAGACCGGTGTCCAACTGGTGCGCCAGCCCTCGAGCCGGGCTTCTATCCCGGAGTCGATTCTCGGGGAGCCTTCCAGAGTCACCGATCCGGACGCGTCGGCGTGTGCCCGCGCGGTCAAGACGCTGCTGACGGTGATCGGCACCCGGACCTTGCCCAGCTTGATCAGTCGTTGGAAGGTCGACCTGCCGAGGCTGAACTCCTTGGTCCAGTCTTCGCCCCGGCTTGTGTGCACCACCACGTGTCCGGTCAGCCGGTTGATCAACGCGACCCGGCCGGTCACCACGCTGCCCCGGATCCGCAGGTTGTACCGGAGCACCGGGGTGAGTGCCAGATCCGCCTCCACGCGGCCGGTCTTGCCGATGCCCATCTGCAGGTGGAACGGGATGGGCGGGCCGCTCACCTCGCCTGCGGTCGTGGCGCTGGCGGCCGGGGCGCCGGCCAGGTCGTCCGAGTCGAGGGTGACGTTGCCGGTGAAGTCGCCGTCCGCGATGAGATCGCCCAATGCGGCCTCTACAGTGGACAGCGTGGTCCGGCTGCCCTGGGTGTCGACCTTGGTGATCTTCCGGAGCAAGCCGTCCGGAGCGGCAGCGGTCGGCGGCACGATGAGATAGCGCCCGGCGGTCAGGTCGGTGACCTCCGCCGGTGGATTGTCGAACATCAGCCTACCGTCCTGGTCGACGGCGGTGAGCGTCTGCGCGGCGACCGTGGTCAGCTCCCACGCCTCGGCCCTCGTGGACAGCCACGGTCGTACCGGCCCCGTGACCTCGCTGGCCGTGCTGGTTCCGTCCGCGCTGGTCGCGGTCACGGTGAAGGTGTACTCCTTGCTGGCGTCGAGTCCGCCGATGGTCGCGACGCAGGACTTCTGGTCGCCGGCGCAGGACGTGGACGTCACGCTCGCCCCGCCGGGCTGGGCCGAGACGGTGTACCGGGTCACCGTCGACGTGCCGGGGTCCGCCGTCGGCGTCCAGCCGACCTCGACCACTCCCGTGCCGGCCGCGGCGGCGGTGATGTCGCCTGGCGGCGCCGGCGCCCGGCGGGCCACCGGCGTCACGTTCTCTGTCACGGTCGCCGCGCTCGGCCCGGCCTTGTTGACGGCGACAAGCTTCACCGTGTACGCCGTGCCGTTGGTCAACCCGGTCAGCGACGCTCCGGTGGCGTCCGCCGCCGTGGTCACGGCGGTCCCGCCCGGCTCGGCCGAGAGCCGGTACGACGTCACGGGTGAGCCACCGTCCCGGGTGGACATCCAGCGCACGTCGATCCGGCCGTTGCCGGTGAGCACCTGGGTGACCGTCGGCGCCAAGGGCACCCGCGCGGGGCGCGGTGTCGCCTCGGCGGGCAGCGACGCGGGTCCCGCGCCGTTCGCGTTCACCGCGGTGACGGTGAACGTGTACGCCGCATCGTTGGTCAAGCCCGTGACGAGGGCTCCGGTTGTGGTGGTCTCGATCGTCCGGCCCGGCGGCTGCACCGTGACCCGGTAAGTCGTCACCGCTTGCCCACCCGTGTCTGGCGGTGCCCAGGACAGCTCCACCTCCCCGTCGCGTGGCCGGAGGTCGGTGATGACGGGGCGCCCGGGGGCCGGCAGCCGTCGTGGTGTCACGGGATTGGACGCCGCCGATGCCGCCGAGTCGCCGACCGGGTTGGTGGCGACTACTCGGAACGTGTACGTCGCTCCGTTTTCCAGGCCGGTGAACAACGCTGCGGTCTCCCCGGTTGTGTTCACCCGCCTGCCGGTGGTGGTTTCGGTGACGGTGTAGCCCGTGACCGGGTTGCTGCCCGGGTCGGCCGGCTCGGTCCAGCGGACGCTGGCCACCGCGTCCGCGGCCGTCGCGACCACATTGGTCGGTGCGCTCGGGACACGGCCCGGCATGACCGGCGGCGAGGCGGCCGACGGTGACGAGGGACCCACCGCGTTCGTCGCGGTCACCGTGAAGGTGTACGAGGTGCCGTTGGTCAGCCCCGCCACGGTGGCCGTGCGTTCCGCCGCGGCGACGCTCACCGCGGCGCCACCCGGTGACGCCGTCACCCGGTAGCCAGTGATGGCCGCTCCGCCGTCGGTGGCCGGCGTCCACGACACCGTCGCCCGCCCGTCGCCCGCCTTGGCGGTCACGCCGGTCGGCGGTGACGGGTTCGTCGCCGACCGGAAGTACATGAACGTGTCGACGGTGACCGTGACCGGGGCGCTGCCGCGGTTGGCGACGACGAACGTGCCGTCGGGACCGAGCTTGACCGGCACGAAGTTGTGCCAGTACCACGTGTCGACGCCCGTGCCCCAATAGCTGAGCGACCCACCGCCCGGTACGCCGCTCTGCCCGGTCGGATGAATCCGCAGCAGGCCCGCGGCCGTGCTGTTGCTGGCGCTGACCACGACGCCGACACCATCCACACCGGTGGCCGGCACGCCCAGCTGCCCCAGCGGCGCGACCGTCTGGGTGGCGCCCGCGGCGATGGTGGTTTCGGCGAGCAGTCGCCTCGGCGTGACCGGGATGCCGGCCGCGCCGGCCACTGTCGACTGTGGAGTCGCGAAGTAGCCCGACACGTCCGCGAACACGGTCAGCGCGGCCGAACCCTCGTTGTTGAATGTGATCTTGCCGTCGGCGCCGGGTGCCACGATGGCCAGGTTGGACATGAAGTCCGACGGACGGTAGTCGATGTTGGACCCGGTGGGTTTGGACGTGCCCGACGGGTACACGGTCGCCTTACCGGTCCCGGTGCTCTTGACGATCAGCGTGAACGCGACGAACGCCACCTGCGTGGCGGGGATCCCACCGAGCCCACTGAACGTGAAGCTCGCCGTCCCGTTCGCCGGTACGGTCTGGTTGCTTACCACCCGGGAGGTCGGCAGCGGCACGTACGTCGCGCCCGGGGTCGCCCCGGCCGTACCCCGGAAGTAGCCGTGGATGTCGGCGTAGACGTTGACCGCGACGGCCGCCGGATTGCGCAGCTTGATGTACCCGTCGTCGCCGACCTTGACCATTATCAGGTAGTCGTCCCAGACGCCGTTGCGGTAGAAGGCGGTCTCGGCCAGCGTCGGATCGGTGAGTTCGGAGGGGAACACCCGCACCCGTCCCCGGCCCGTCGCTCCCTTGACCGCGAGGTTGACCGCCACAGTGGATACCCCCGCGTCGGGTATCGTGCCGACGCCGGTGACCTTCACACTCACCGTGGCCCCGGCCGTTATCGACGCGTTGCTCAGCACACGCACCCGGGCCCCGTGGTACTGACCCGGCCCTGGCTGCAACCCCTCCGACGCCGCGTTCGCGGGGCGGACGGCTGAAGTAACTCCGATGACGATCACGAAAGGCGTCAGCAGTGCCAACAGGACGGCACGGGTCCTCCACACGCGAGTCAGCGTAGATACCGGATCGACGCCTGGCTAGGACACCGGGGTCAATGAATGCGATCTAGGATGACCAATACCGGGTGACGGAGGGAACGGTCATGCCGCGTGTTCTCGCGCTAGGGATGGCGGTGCTCCTGGCCGCCATGGCGCCGCCGTCGACGGCCTACGCGGACGTGGACGCGACGGTCCTCTACGCCTCGCCCGCGGGCGGTGGCGACATATGCACGCTGGCGGCGCCGTGTTCGCTGGCCGGCGCCCAAGCGCGCGCACGCGAGCTGAGCATCGACATGACGACTGACACCGTGGTGAACCTGCTCGGCGGCGAGTACCACCTGACAGAGCCGTGGACGTTCTCGGCATCCGCCGGGGACTCCGGCACCAACGGCCACGACCTGGTGTATCAGGCCGACGCCTTCGGGACCGCCTCGGCCGCACGGCCGGTGATCAGCGGCGGCCGGGTGGTCACCGGCTGGAGCCCGCACGCCGCCGCGAAGAACATCTGGCGGGCCGAGGTCGCGGGCCTAGAGACCCGGCAGTTGTATGTGAACGGCTTCCGGGCCAGCAGGCCATCCCGCGGCGCCGGCATTCCCGGCACGTCGATCGTGGAGACCGCGACCGGCTACGTCACGGACGACCCGTCGCCGCAGAGTTGGTCCAACAAGTCCGACATCGAGTTCGTCTACGGCGTGGACGACGCCAGCCCGCGCAACCAATGGGCCGAGCCGCGCTGCCCGGTGGCTGACATCACGGGCACCGTCAGCGCCGCCACCATCACCATGGCCCAACCGTGCTTCAGCGCGGTCAAGGGCAAGCGACCCGGGGGCACCGCGGGCAAAAGCGTCGGGTTGCCCACCGACGTCGAAAACGACCCCGCGGTCCTGATGAGCGCCGCGGAGCCCGGCACGTTCTACCTTGACCGGTCCGTGCCCGGGTCGCACGTCCTCTACTACGTCCCGCGCCCGGGCGAGGACCTCCGTACCGCGAACGTCGTGGCCCCGGTGTTGGAGACCGTGCTCAGCATCCGGGGCACCGCGGCCGCGCCAGTGCACAACGTGCGGTTCAAGGGGCTCTCGTTCGCGGACACCACGTGGCTCACGCCGAGCACCGGCACCGGATTCCCCGAGGTCAGCTACAACGTTTGGAACGACGGGACCTGGCCGGACCGCCAGATCGAGGCCGGTGTGCATGTCGTCGCCGGCCACGACCTGCTCTTCGAGCGGGATACCTTTCTTCGCCTGGGCGGAGCCGGGCTGACGCTGGACAGCGGCAGCCGAAACAACACCCTCGTCGGCAACGTCTTCCACGACATCTCCGGCAACGGCGTACAGGTGGGCAACGTCGACCGCGACAACACCGGCGGCTCGGCACAGGTCACCGGAAACGTCATCACCAACAACTACATCCACGACATCGGCCGGGAGTACCCGGGGGCGTACGCGATCTGGAACGCGCTGGCCCAGCACACCACGGTCACCCACAACGAGATCGCCCACCTGCCGCGCGGCGGAATCGCGAGCAACTACCACTGGTCCGGGCGTGTCTCGGACACGCGGGGCCACCGGTTCGCGTACAACCACGTGTGGGACTACATGAATGTCATGAAGGATGGCGGTGGCTTCGATACCAACGGCACCCACAACGGGTTGGACGGCACCGCCCCGAACTCCGAACTGACCGGCAACGTCTTCCACGACGACCACAACCGGTATGGCCAGATCTACTTCGACCTGTGGACCAGCGGGTTCACGCTACGGAACAACGTGGCGTACGCCTCGGACAGCCTGGACTACAACACCCTGGCCGGCGAAGCGGCGAACGCCGGACAGCCGTGCTGCAACGAGCAGCGGTACAACTTCTACTCCAAGGACCCGGCGCTCGCCGTCAACGGCCGCAAGTACATGTTCGACGCGGACATGGTCGTCGGCAACGCCATCCTGGCGCCTGAGGCGATCCCCGCGTCGATTCTCGCCCGCGCCGGACTCCAACCGGCGTACCGGGATCTGCTCCCGGACGCGACCGGACCGCTGCCCGAAAACGAGCCGCCGACCGCGCCGGGTGCCGCCACCGCCGGCACGGTCGGCGCCGGGCCCAGCGTCACCCTGTCGTGGACAGCCGCCACCGACAACGTCGGCGTCACCGGATACGAGGTCGACGACGGGGACACGGTGGTCGCCGCCGTGCCGGCGTCGCAGACCACGGCGACGGTCAACGGCCTTGTTCCCGGCGGCGTGTACGAGCTCGTCGTGCGGGCCCGCGACCGCGCCGGAAACCTCTCCGCGGCGGGCAACAGCGTTCGGGTCACCGTGCCCGGCGGCTCCGATGTGGTCGGACACTGGCCCTTCGACACGGTCACCAGCGGCCGGACCGCGGACGCCTCGGGCGGCGGCAACCCGGGTACGGTGACCGGCGCGACGCTGACCGCCGGCCGGATCGGCAATGGGCTCCAGTTCGACGGCACCGACTCGATTTCGATGGGCAACGCCCCGCTCCTGAACCAGGACCGGCACAGCTTCACCGTCGCCGCTTCCTTCAAGGCCCAGGGCGACGGCTGGAGCCGGATCGTCAGCAAGGGCCACTGGGGCGACTCGTCGGGCTATGCGTTGTGGTACGACTCGGGCCGCATCACCTTCGGCGTGGGAGCCAACGGTCGCGGCGACCCGACGAAGGAGAAGGACCCCCTTGCCCGCGCGGTCCTCGTGTCGACACCGCAGCGGTTCGGCGACGGCGTGTGGCACCACGCCGTCGCGGTGGTGGATCGGCAGGCCCAGACCGTCACCGTGTACGTCGACGGCAGCGCCCAACCACTCACCACCTCCACCGCCCACTGCGGCACCGTCACCGGCACGACCCTCAGGATCACGGGCTGCCCGATGCTCGCCGCCTCCAGCAACTATCCGTTCACCATCGGCAGCCACGCCGGCACCTACGAGCACTTCACCGGCGCGATCGACGACGTCCACATCTATCCGCGTGCCCTGGCCGCCACCGAAATCCACGATGCGACGTTCCTGTCCGGCCACTGGCCGTTCGACGCCGGCAGCGGGACGCGGACCTGGGACCGCACCGGAAACGCGCTTCCGTCGGCCGCCACGGTCGCCGGCGCGACCTGGGTACCCGGCAGATTCGGGCAGGCCCTGTCCTTCAACGGCGTCGACAGCTACGTCACCATGGGCAACTCGCCGTCACTCAACCACGCCGACCGCGGGTTCACTATCGCCGTCTGGTTTCGCAACACCCAGAACGGCTGGCAGCGCATGGTCACCAAGGGCCACTGGGGCAATTCACCCGGCTATCTGCTCCAGTACAACTCCGGCGCCGTCTCCTTCGGCGTCGGCGCGGACGGTACGGCCGCGAACGCCACCTTGGCCACGACCCCCCACGCCTTCAACGACGGCGCATGGCACAACGCCGCGGCCGTCGTCGACCGCGGCGCCCGGACCATCATGATCTATGTGGACGGTGTCGCCCAACCGCTCGCCTCATCCGGATACTGCGGCGTCGCCGACGGCGTGGTACTTCGCGTCGACGGCTGCACCAGGCTCAACGCCACCAGCACCGACGCCTTTACCGTCGGCGCGTACCACACCGCGGCCCGTACCACCGAGGTCTTCACCGGCGCCCTCGACGACGTACGTGTCTACGCCCGTCCCCTCGCCGAGGCGGACATCGACCGGCTGCTGCCGGCGGCGCCCGCGCGGTCAGACCCGTTCGAGCACCAGTAGCCTGCTGACCCAGGCCGAGTCGCGGGCCATGCTCGGCCACCGGCTCGCCGCGCGGCGGGTCGCGACCGAGCCTGAAGTGCGGGCTAAGGCATTGACAGTTAACTCTGTTTAGTGTTTTCTCTGTCCGAGAGCGCTCTCTCGGGCTGGGGGTCCGCATGTTCGTACGCCGCTTCGCCGTGCTCGCCATCCTCGTGGCCGCCGCGAGTCTCACCGCCGTCACCGCACCGGACGCCACCGCGGCCGGGGCTGCGACTCCGCCGCCCGGCCCGATCGCCGCGCCACCGATGGGGTGGAACAGCTGGAATCGCTTCGGCTGCGACATCGACGAAAACCTGATCAAGGCGACCGCTGACTCGCTGGTCAGCACCGGGCTGCGCGACGCCGGCTACACCTATGTCAACATCGACGACTGCTGGATGGCCAGCACCCGCGACGCGCAGGGGCGCCTGCAGCCGCATCCCACCCGTTTCCCGGGCGGCATCAAGGCGCTCGCCGACTACGTACACGCGCGCGGGCTAAAGCTCGGCATCTACGAGTCGGCCGGCACGGCCACCTGCCAGGGGCTGCCCGGAAGCCTCGACCACGAGACCGTCGACGCGCAGACCTTCGCATCCTGGGAAGTCGACTACCTCAAGTACGACAACTGCAACCACCAGAACAGGCCCGACGCCGAACGCTACCGGGCCATGGGCGAGGCGCTGCGGGCCACCGGACGCTCCATCGTGTACAGCATCTGCAACTGGGGTCTGGCCGAGCCGTGGCTGTTCGCCCCGACGGTCGGCGGGGTGGCCTGGCGCACCACCGGCGACATCAGCGACTCGTGGGGGAGCGTGACGTCGATCCTCGACCAGCAGGCCGGGCTCGAGCTGTTCGCCCGGAAGGGTTTCTACAACGACCCCGACATGCTGGAGGTCGGCAACGGCGGGATGACGCAGGCGGAGTACACGGCGCACTTCTCGCTGTGGGCGCTGCTGTCCTCACCGCTGCTGCTCGGCAACGACCTGCGCTCGGTGTCCGCGAGCACACTGTCCATCGTGGTCAATCGCGACGTGCTCGCGGTCAACCAGGACTGGGGCGGCTCGCAAGGGCGCCGCGTGGCCGACCTCGGCGAGACCGAGGTGTGGGCCAAGCCGATGAGTGACGGCTCGGCCGCGGTGGTGCTGTTCAACCGGACCGGCGCGCCGACCACGGTCGCGACGACGGCCGCCGCGGTCGGGATCGGTGGTTCCAGCCAGTACACGGTGAAGGATCTTTGGTCGAAGGCCACCTCGACCTCGGCCGGCGCTATCTCCGCGACGGTGCCCGCCCACGGCGTGGTGATGTACCGGGTGACCCGCGCGGGCTCGCTCGCCGCGCCGCCGGCCGCGGGCACCCTCCAGGTCAGCGACATGAGCTGGCTCGCCTCGTCGAACGGGTGGGGTCCGGCCGAGCGCGACAGGTCCAATGGGGAGCAAGGCGCGGGCGACGGCGGGACGATCAGCGTCGGCGGCACCACGTTCGCCAAGGGGATCGGGGCCCACGCCGACTCCGCGGTCCACGTCTTCCTGGGCCGCGCGTGCCGCACGTTCAGCGCGCGGGTGGGGATCGACGCCGAGAGCGGAAGCAACGGCTCGGTGCGCTTTGCCGTCTACGGCGACGGGCGGCTGCTCGGTTACACCGTCGTCAAGCGCGGGGGACAGGCCCCGACCACACTCGCGGTGTCGACCCTCGGCTATCTGACCCTCGAGCTACGCGCGACCGACGGGCGCGACAACATCGACTACGACCACGCCGACTGGGGCAGCCCGACGCTCGTGTGCGGTGGCTCCGGCGCGGGCTCGTTCGCCTCCGACCGCGCCTGGTCGTCGTCCGCGAACGGCTGGGGAAGCGCCGAGCGCGACCAGTCCAACGGCGAGCAGCTCGCCTCCGACGGCGGTGTGCAGGCGGTCGACGGCGCCTTCTACCCGAAGGGCATCGGCGTACACGCCGTCGCCGACGTGGCGATCGGGGTGGCCGGGTGCGGCCGCTTCACCGCGGTGGCCGGCGTCGACGCGGAGACGGGCGGCCGGGGCAGCGTGGTGTTCTCACTGGTGGCCGACGGAGCGACCGTCTACACGAGCCCGACCGTGACGTCGACCTCGCCGGTGTTGGTCGACGTCGGCATCGCGGGGCGCTCGACGCTGCGCCTCGTCGTGGCCGACGCCGGCGACGGCAAGGACTACGACCACGCCGACTGGGCGGACGCCCGCCTGCTCTGCTGAAACCGGCCGCGTGCGTACGCCGCCTCAGCCCGGCCATGTACGACGCGGCGGGAGCCGTCCTCATGGGACAGCCGGCCACATCCCGGCCTTCCGCTGAGCCGCTCGCCTACGCGGCCGATTTCCACGACCGTGGTTGGAGGGCCGGGTCGAGCTCGACCCGCCCGGCCAGATTGTCCACCAGCCCCACCAGCGACGCGAACGTGCACTCCGCGACGATCCCGAGGATCTCCGCGGTGGTCGCGCCCGCCGCGGCCTCACCCCGCGCGTCTGGGCAATCTCACCCCGGCCGGCTACGCCGGCCCGAAAGGCCTGGCCGGGTCTGTGCGCGCGGGGACGCTTCGGTGCGTGGCCAGCGGCGGCTTGGACCACGCTGGACCGTCGCGGTAGCCCAAATAGAGCGAAATGTCCAGGTGTCGTAACGTAGCGTGACCGGGTGAGGGGCGCAGCTTCGCGATCTAGAACGGTTAGGGCGCTATATCGACCCTAACCGTTCTAGATCGCGAACCTAACGCGGGGCGGTGGCTACTGCCCGCGACCAAGGCCAGCCCGACTCGGTCGCCGCCGATCTGGCGGTCTAGGACATTGTGGACAAGCGCTGACCTCAACCCCGAAAGGTCTCCAGATCGCGAAGACCCACCCCCACACGGTGACGCGGCGTCATGAATGACGCCTACCTGCCGCACATCGGGTGGGCTTGGTGCGCGGAGGTGGCAGCGGGGGCCGGGGGTTTCGGCTCGCCCCGCGAGCCGCCGGCCACCGCGGTCTCCGGCGGGAGCGGCGGTCAGCGACTGACGCGGACCCGGGAAATTCGAGTGGCGTTGGGTTCAGGCCACTACTCCCGTGCCTCGCCCGTCCGCCGCTGGTCGCGCCCGGCGTCACGGCTTGTCGGTGGCCCGGGCTACGTCGTACGTGCGGAGGCGGCCGCACATGCCGAAGCGGCGGGTGGGGCTGGCCGGCGCCTGGCGCAGCGCGGCGTCGCGCAGGTGGCTGGCGTCTCCGCGTTCGAGCGCGTCGAGCACGGCGGCGGTGTGACCGGTCTCACGCGCGACGGTCCGCTCCCACGTCTGGCGCCAGCCGGCGACCCGTGGCCGCACGAGCGCGGCCGCGGCCTCGTAGAAGCGCTCCAGCGGCTTCGGGTCACCGGCCCGGACGCTGCCGGCGAGCTTGTGGAAGCCCTCGACCGCGAGGTCGCGGCGGCGCCGGGCGGCGGCGTCGAGCTCCGCCTCCGTCGCCCCCTCCGGCAGCGTCGCGTGCTCCTGATAGCGGTCCGGGTCGGCGACGATCTCGGTCGGGAATGTCATGACGGCGTCTCCGGCCTCGGGCAGGCCGGCGTTGGACATCACGACGACGACGCGGAGGCCGCCCCCGTTGACGGCGCGGTGGATCGTGCCGGGTGTGAACCACACGGTGCTGCCCGCCTCGAGCGGCGTCTCGCGGGGGCCGGTGAGGTCGAGGGTGTGCAGCGCGCCGCGCCCGTCGATCACGACGTACGCCTCGGTGGAGGCCGTGTGCAGGTGCGGCGTGCCGCCGGCCAGCCCGTCGGGGCAGGCGCTGGTGTAGACGTCGAGATGGGTGACGGACGTGCCGCCCGGGAAGGCGCTGGTCACAGTGACACCTCCGGAAACGCGACGGAGCGGCCGGCCTCGGCGAGCCTTACGGTCCCATCGTCGCCGTGGTCGCCGGCCGAGACCACCACGGCGTAGCGGAAGCGGATCGTGTCACGCTCCGGCAGCGCGAGCTCCTCGCTGAAGAACGGCGCCGGGCACAGGCAGGCGAACTCCTCCGTGCGGGTGAACCACTGCGGCGGGTGCCGCGGGTTGGTGGGGTCGTCGACCATGACGATCGTCGACCGCCGGCCGGTCTCGTCGTGCCGACCGCGGAAGGCGAACCACTCGGCGCGCAGGCCGCGCAGGTCGTTGCCGCTGCCGGTGCCGGTCGGCGCCTGCACCGTGCCGCCCGTGAACGACCTCGGCCCGCGCCAGAAGAGCCCGCCGTACCCGGCGTTCGGCCGGCCCTTCGTCGTCGGCGATCCGATGTGGAGGGTGGCGCCGGACACGTTCGTCATCGCGGTCTGGAAGGTCAGGACCCAGGACGCGTCGTCGACGAGAATGGCGGTCAGCGCGCGTTCCTCGGCGACGACCGGCGCGCCGGCCTGCGAGGCCCAGTCGAGCCGGTGGGCGATCCGTGCCTGTCCGTCGCTGGTGGACAGTGCGGTGAGCTCGCGGTGCGTGGCGCTGCCGTTGTTGTCCCGCTGCGCGTAGCCGCCGTCGACGAACGTGGGGCCGCCCCAGAAGTTGTGCTCGCCGACGTGGGGGAGCGACCACGCGATGCCCTTGTGCCACACGTGGTCGTGCGGGCGAAACAGGCTCACCTCGTCGCCGGCGAGCGTCCGGATCGGGTGCAGGTAGGGCTTTGGCGACTCGAGCACCGGCGTGTCCGGCCGGTAGACGTAGGTGAACAGGTCGACGCCGCCGGCGGCGACGGTGATCGACTCGTCGACGACGTGGGTCGCTTTCACGGTGCGGTCGTTTCCTTCCAGGGTGCGCCGGTGCCGTCCATGCGCGCGGCGAACGGGTCGTCCGGACGGATCTGTCCACTGCGGACACGCTGGCCGGTGAACGCCGACGCGTACAGCGCGGCGACGAACTCCATCGTGGTCCTGGCGTCGGCCGTGGTGACCGGCGGCGGGTCGCCCCGGTCGAGCGCGTCGAGGACGGCGGCCAGCTGGGCGGAGTGCCCGCTCGGCACGTTGTCGGCCGGAGCGGTCCAGTCGGCCAGGAGGGCGGCGTGGCCGGGCGCCGGGGTGAGCGTCCAGTGCCGGTCGTCGTACCCGTAGAGGTGCTCGACCTCGACCGTCGCGTGCTCGTAGTCGAAGCGCACGGCCGACGTCTGCCGCGCCGAGAGGACCGAGTTGACCACCGAGGCGACCGCGCCGTTGTCGAACGTGACGAGCGCCATCGACAGGTCTTCGGTGCCGGTGGGCCGGGCCTGGCGGGCGGCCACCGCGGTCACCTCTCGCCACGGCCCGAGCACGGACAGCAGCAGGTCGAACTGGTGGATGCCGTGCCCCATCGTCGGCCCGCCGCCCTCGGACTCCCACGTGCCGCGCCACGGCACGGCGAAGTAGTCGTCATCCCGGTACCACAAGGTGGCGCAAGTGGCCAGCAGGGGCCGGCCCAGGTCGCCGGCCGCGGCCATCCGCCGGAGCCGCACGGCCGCGGAGCCGAAGCGCTGCTGGAACACGGTGGCCACGTGCCCGCTCAAGGCGGCCTCGGCCGCGGCGAGCGTGTCGAGCTCGGCGAGCGAGAGCGTGGGCGGCTTCTCCACCAGGACGGTGGCGCCGGCTCGCAGGCAGAGCAGGGCCAGCGGGGTGTGCTGCAGCGGCGGCGTGCACAGGTGGACCAGATCCACCTCTTGGGCGTCCAGCAGCTCGGCGACGCTCTCGTGGGCGTGCGGCACCTCCCACCGCTCGGCGAAGGACGTGGCTCTGGCCAGGTCGACGTCGGCGACGGCGACGAGCTCGACCCGGTCGGCCAGGCGGCGCAGCGCTTCGGCGTGGGCGGTGGCGATCCCTCCGGTGCCGACGATCGCGGCCCGGTACCTCCGGTCAGACATCACGCGGCATCAATCTACACCCCCGGACCCCACACTTGATCACGGGCCAACCCCCTCTGGATAGACTGCTGGGCGTGACGTCACCTACGTTTACCCTGCCGCACGGCGCCCAGCTGCCGCGCCTGGGCCTGGGCACCTGGCCGATGGACGACGCCGCCGCCGAGGTCACCGTGGCCGCCGCGATCGAGATGGGCTACCGGCTCGTCGACACCGCGGAAAACTACGGCAACGAGCGCGGCGTGGGCCGCGGGGTCAAGGCCTCAGGCGTGCCGCGCGAGGAGCTGTTCGTCACGACGAAGTTCAACAAGCGCTGGCACGGCGTCGAGCTCGCGGCCGAGGCCTACGAGCGCAGCCTCGACCGGCTCGGCCTGGAGTACATCGACCTGCTGCTCATCCACTGGCCCAACCCGGGTCAGGGCCGATACGTGGAGGCCTTCCAGGGCCTGGTCCGCCTGCTGGAGGGCGGGCGGCTGCGCGCGGTCGGCACGTCCAACTTCAAGCCCGCCCACCTCGATCGCGTCATCGCCGAGACCGGCGTCGTGCCCGACGTCAACCAGATCCAGCTCAGCCCGACCGTCACCCGCGAGTCGGCCCGCGCCTACCACGCCGCACACGGCATCGTCACCCAGTCGTGGTCGCCGATCGGCGGCCAGAGCAAAGACGTGCTGCGTGAGCCGGTGGTGGTCGAGGTCGCCGAGCGCCACGGCCGCACGCCCGCACAGGTCGTGCTCCGCTGGCACATGGAGCTCGGGCTGGCGACCATCCCCAAGTCCAGCGACCCGGTCCGGCTCCGGCAAAACCTCGACATCTTCGACTTCTCGCTCTCCGCCGACGAGGTCGCCGGGATCTCCGCGCTGGACCAGGGCGACGCGGCCGGCGCCGACTCCGACGCGTTCGGGCACTGACCACGGCGACCGGCCGCCCGGGTTGGTGGGTGACACCCGGGCGGCCGGTCCATTGTGGGCGGTGGTCAGGGCGCGGGGCTGATCTGGTCCCACATCGCGCAGTTGTGCGCGCTGTCGATCTGGGCGTGGGTGACCTGCTTGGCCGTGGGCGCCGCGAACTGGAGCAGGTTGCCCTGTGAGGTGTACTTCGGCCAGTTCGGTGCCAGGTCCGGGTTCGGCGTGCCGGTGCGGGCGAAGGCGCCCCAGTAGCTGATCATCTGGTTGGAGAGGTCGACCTGGTCGGTGCTGAACGGCAGGGCGGTGCCCAGGTAGTCCCAGAGGTAGCCGAGGTCGTTGACGTGCGTGGCGCCGAACGGGTAGTCGGTGTGCAGGCGCCAGATCGAGGTGAAGGGCGGTCCGTTCTTCTCCGCGAACTCGTAGACGTAGGTCCTCGTGTTCGCGGACATCCGCTCACGCAGTGTCTGGTCGCGGCAGGCGCGCTGGTCGCTCTGGATCGTGCCCCACGCGACCGTCGGCGACCAGAATTTCGCGACCGGGTACGCGGCGCGGATCGCGGCGACGCCGTTCGGGTAGGTCTGGGCGACGAGGTCGTCGACCTGCGCCGCGGTGAGCGGGTTGCCGCGGTAGTCGTATGAGCCGAAGACGCTCTGCTGCGACTCGTCCGAGGTGCCGCCGACGACGACCGGCAGCTTCGTGAGGGTGCCGGCCTTCACCAGGTCGAACGGGTCCTTGGGCAGCACCGCCGTGCCGAACACGGAGACGGACTGCGACACCCGGCCCTGCGTCGCCAGGATCTCCGCCGGGCTCTTGGACCGGAGGCAGGCGGTCTGCCCCGCGCCGGTGCCGCAGCCGAGGTCGGCGGCGAACCTGTCACCGCTCACCCGCGCCTCCTCCCGCGTGCGCGCCGCCGCGTTGCAGCCTCCACTTTGGAGGATGACCCGCTGGAACAGGCCGCGGGCGGACGGCGAGGCGAGTTGGGTACACGTGTTGCGCGCGCCGGCGGACTGGCCGGCCAGCGTGACGTTGTGCGGGTCGCCGCCGAACGCGCGGATGTTCTTCTGCACCCAGCGCAGCGCCGCCTGCTGGTCGAGCAGGCCGAAGTTGCCGGACGAGCCGTCGGTGTTCTCCTGGTCGAGGCCGTCGGTGTAGAGCCAGCCCATCGCGCCGAGCCGGTAGTTGATGGTGACGTAGACGACGTCCTCGCGGGTCACGAACTTGTCCGGGTTGGTGTCGCGGCCGGCGCCGCCGGTGTTGCCGCCACCGTGGTTCCAGACCAGGACCGGGAGGTCGCGGCTCTTGCTGCCGCTGGGCCGGTACACGTTCAGGTAGAGGCAGTCCTCGTTGAGCGTCGGCTGCTCGTACCCGGGGTCCCAGCCGCTGCCCTGCACGCACGAGCCGCCGAACCGTATCGCGTCGCGGACGCCGTGCCACTCGGCCGCCGGCTGCGGTGCCTTCCAGCGCAGCGCGCCGGTGGGCGGGGCGGCGTACGGGATGCCCTTGTACGACGTGACCATCGACTTGGCCTCGCCGCGTACCGATCCCTTGTCGGTGCGCACGACCGGAAACTGGCCGGCGTAGGAGGACTGTTGGGAGGTCACCAGGTCCGCCATGGCGGGCAGGGCGGTGACGGCGAGAGCGGCCGCCGACATCCCGGCCACCCAGAGGGCGATCTTTCGAGGTCTCATCCGCTGTGTTCCCTTCGTCGTGGGGGGTTCAGCCGAGCCAGAAGGCGCAGTTGTGCTCGGCCGCGAGGGAGGTGATCACCTTGCTCGCTCCGCCGGTGCGGAGCCGCATGACGTTCTGGCCGGTGCCGTACACCGGCCACTGTGGAGCGCCGCGGAAGTTGGGGTCGCCGCGGTGCGCGAAGGCGCCCCAGTAGCGCATCATCTGGTCGGAGAGCCGCTTCTGCTCGGCGGTCAGCGGCCGCTCGCCGAGCGTGAAGTCGAACAGGTACGCGAGCTCGGCGCTGTGCCCGTTCGACATGTCCTCGCCGGGCACCCGAAACCCGTAGAGCGTCGGCGAGGTGGGATCGTCGAACTCGTACCGGTAGGTGGGCACCGCGCCCGTCGTCGCCCGCGCGGTGAGCTCGACCCGGCAGGCGTTGCCCGCGTCGGTCTGCACCTGGGTGATGGCGTCGTACGGGCTCTTGAACTTCGCCAGCGGGTACAGCTCCAGGACCCGCGCCGCCTTGTCGCCGTACGTCCGGTTGACGAGGTCGACGTAGCCCTGCGCGGTGATGCCGGCCAGCGCGGTGGAAAGCAACCTGTTCTCCGACTTGGTGCTGCCGGTCATGATGGGTACCGCGTTCCAGGTGCCGCCCGCGTACGCGTCCGCGAACGACTTCGGCAGGAACGACCCGCCCACCTTCGACGCGCCGAGGTAGTTGGCCTGGTTGGCGACGAGCCGGCCGGGCCAGGCCTTGCGCAGGCAGTCCACAGTGGTCGCCGGGTCGGCGCAGCCGACCGACTCGGCGAAGCGGAGGCCGCTCTGCTCCCCGGCCGCCAGCGTGTTACGGGTGTTCACGCAGCTGGAGCTCTGCACGATCGCCTTGGCGAACAGGCCGCGCGCGGACGGGGCGGCCAGCATGTCGCAGACCCCGGACCCGCCGGCGGACTGCCCGTAGATGGTGACGTTGCGCGGGTCGCCACCGAAGGCGGCCACGTTGTCGCGAACCCAGCGCAGGGACGCGAGCTGGTCCATCCGGCCGTAGTTGCCGGAGCCGCCGGGGGTGACGGCGCTCAGCGCCGGGTGGGCCAGGAAGCCGAGCGCGCCGAGCCGGTAGTTGATGGAGACCACGATGGTGTCCGTGGTGTCGGCCATCGTGCCGCCGCCGTAGATGACGCCGGTGCCCTGCGTGTGCCCGCCACCGTGAAACCACACCAGCACCGGCAGCTTGGCGCCGTTCGCCGTCCGATGTGGCCGGTAGAGGTCGAGATAGAGGCAGTCTTCGCTGGCGGCCTGCTCCTCGCGGACGCCGGTGGGCTCGAACTGCAGGCAGGCGGGGGACTGCCGGTCGGCGTCGCGGACACCCGACCAGGAGGCCGGCGCGGCGGGCGGGGCGAACCGCAGCTCCCGCACCGGTGGCGCCGCGTAGGGCACCCCGAGAAACGCGTCGAACGACGGCTGCGCGACGCCGCGGAGCGGACCGCTCTGGGTCCGCACGAACGGCGCGCCGCCGGTGTCGTGGGGCGCGGCGTTCGCCGAGCCGCCGCTCGTCACGGCCACCAGGGCCACGGCCAGGGCTATGTGCACTTTGGACAGCACGACGGATCTCCTTCCGTGCGCCATTAGGCGACGGGGAACTGATGACGGGTGGGCACGCCTGCGGGGAAGGGGCGCGCGAAAGGTTGGCTAGAGGGGTGCTGGCTGGCGACGGTTCAGGCGAGTACGCCGGGCGGGAACCCGGGTGGAACGGTCGCGGCGCCTGCGCCCTCCTCCGGCCGGCCGAGGCGGGAGGAAGACTTTGTTGTAGGCGAGAACATATCCCCCCGCCAGGCGGTTGTGCAATACATGTCCGCAACTCAGCCGTAACGCGGGTCCTCCGCGCGGGCCAGCGCGACCGCGCCGAGCAGCTCCGCCCGGTCACCGAGCGTGCCGACCCGCAGCCGCACGAACTCCGCGACCTCGCCGGGGGTGTGCCGGTCGATCATCTCGCGGATGCCGTCCAGCATCGGCTCCGCCGCCGGACCGAGCATCCCGTCGAGCACGATCGCCTCCGGGCTCAGCATCACGCAGAGGTCGGCGAGGACCCGCCCGATGCGGCGTCCGGCGTCGGTCATGACGCGCCGCGTCCCCCGTTCGCCCGCGGCGAGCAGGGCCTGGATGTCGTCGAGCGAGACCGTCGTCGGGTACGCCGTGTCGAGAAACGCGTGGATGTGTGTGCTGTTGGTGACCGCGAGGCAGCCGCGACTCCCGCAGGCGCACCACGGCCCGTCGTCGAGGACCTGCACGTGGGCGAGCTCGCCGGCCAGCCCACGGGCGCCGCGGTGCAGCCGCCCGCCGAGGACGAGCCCGGCGCCGAGGCCCTCGACCACCCGGACGTAGACGACGTCGGTGAAGCCCTGGCCCGCCCCGCGCGTCACCTCGCCCAGCGCCGCGAGGTTGGCGTAGTTTTCCGCGACCACCGGCACGCCCAGCCGTTCCTGGATGGCCGGCACCGGGTCGGAACGCAGCCACCCGTAGGTCCGGGCGAGCTCGGGGACGGCCGCGCGGACGGCGTCGGGGACGCGCCCGATCACCAAACCCACACCCGGCTGGTACGCGCCCGGAATCCCGATGACGGCGCGGTCGGCCTGCCCGTGGCCGAGGCCGGCCTCGGCGAGCGCCGCCTCGACCATCTCGAGCCCGCGGCCGATGATCTTCGACTCCTCGCGCGGACCCTCGATGGGGCTGTGCTGGACGGCCGCCACCGTCCCGTCCCAGCTGACGACGGCGGCCCGGATCGCGGCGTGGCTGAGCGCCAGCACGGCGACCATCCCGTCGGACCCGGCGAGCGCCACCGCGCCGGCCGGCCGGCCACGCCCACGCGCCGGCCCGGGCGCCGCGGGGCGCTCGACCAGCGCACCGCGGCCCAGCAGCCGCGCGACGATCCCGGTCACCGTGGTCTTGGGCAGCCCGGTCGCCGCGCTCAGCTCCGCCCTGCTGGCCACGATGCCGCCGGCGAGCGCGGCGAGGACCAGGCGCTCACCGGCGCTGGTCGCCTGGGTCGGTGTCACCCATGCATAGTAAGGTCAATTTCCAACGAGAACGGTCCTAAAAGCGGCCGTTGACGCCGGAGGATCATGCGGATAGCGTCCCTCGTGGCTCAAATATGAACGGGATGAGCCGAATAGGTGGCCTCGGTGGCCGAGCCGAGGGCGCCTCAACGGTCTGCGGACCCGTGGTCAGGCCAGCCACGGGACAAGGGGACCGGCCGGCCGCGGGGATCGTGCTAGCTGCGGCGGAACTTTGGCGAGTACGCAGTCAGCCGTCCCTCGGCCGGTACTGGTTCCGAAAGGGTTTTCCGCGCCACGCCGCCGGGGTATTGGGAGCGGGTACCGCACATCCCCCTTCTCCCCGTGGAGCCAGAGATGTTGGTTTTGGGTCTGATCCTCACGCTGGTCGGCTGGCTGACCGGCATCGGCATCATCACGACGATCGGCATCATCCTGCTCGTGGTCGGCGCCGTCCTCATGCTGCTCGGCTCGGTCGACCGTCCCGTGCTCGGCCGCCGCTACTGGTATTAACCGTCCTCGAATCGACCGCCGGCGTTGGGGTGACTCCTCGCGGGACGCTAGGCTGCCCCCGTGACCGAGCCGGATCCGCTGTACCCCGACCCGACCGTCATGAGCCACGCACGGGCTTACGACCACGTCCTCGGTGGAAAGGACAACTTCGAGGTCGACCGGCAGGCGGCGCAGGCGGTCATCGACCTCGCGCCGGACCTGCCCGCCCTGGGCATGGCGCAGCGGCGCTTCCTGCTCAGGGTCGTGCAGATGTGCGCCAACGAGGGCATCGACCAGTTTCTCGACATCGGCACCGGCATCCCCACCGCGCCCAACGTGCACGGCACCGCCCGCGCCATCAACCCTGACGCCCGCGTGGTCTATGTGGACAACGACCGCACCGTGTTCGTGCACAACAACGCGCTGCTCGCGACGACGGAGGGTGTCGTCTCGATCCAGGAAGACGTGCGCGAGCCGGATCGGATCCTCGACGACCCCAAGGTGCGGGCGCTGATCGACTTCGACAAGCCGATGCTGCTGCTGTTCATCGGCCTGTTCCACCTGGTCCGCGACCAGGAGGACCCGCCCGCGCTGATCGCCCGGTTTCGCGAGCGGATGGCGCCGGGCAGCTACATGTGCCTGTCGCAGTTCTGCACGGACGGCAGCGACCCGGCCGCCAAGGCCATGCTCGAGGAGATCTCGGTCAACTCCCCGGCCCCGATGTGCTTCCGCACCCGCGCGGAGATCCTGCCGTTCCTCGACGGCTTCGAGCTGCTGCCGCCCGGCCTCGTAGACGTGCAGGACTGGTGGCCCGACGAGGAGCAGCCGCCGACCGCGCTCAAGGTCGCCGCCGCCGTGGGCCGGAAGGTCTGACCAGGGCGTGTTTCGTAAGGGCATGCCCGGCCTGCGGCGGGCCCAGACGACGACCGGCGGCACCGGACGAAAGGCCACATACAACGGCCGCGTGATGGTGCGGCCGGCGCCGTGGGTC
>Ga0081539_10001693_pt1 | contig 35567 bp, 33 predicted proteins | sample TabmetS4T2R2_FD_71023 | JGI IMG/M metagenome (GOLD analysis project Ga0081539, IMG submission 71023) | Tabebuia heterophylla rhizosphere microbial communities from the University of Puerto Rico - S4T2R2 | ecosystem: Host-associated > Plants > Roots > Rhizosphere ... | reverse complement strand
CGAACACGGCGCGGCCGGCGGCCTGGGTCGCCGTGTCGAGCGTGAGCTGGCGCTGCATGACGCCGGCCGTCGACCACGCGACGGCGGCGAGCGCGACGTAGATCTGCCCGCGCCGCTGGCGCCGCGAAACCTCGAGCGCCACGGTCGCCGTCGTCACGGCGTCAAGTCTTAGCGAATCCCCGTCGGTTATCCGTCACGGGCTCGTTGGTCGGGACGGCGCGCCGGCATGGTGCGCGTCGCCAGGTGCCACGCGGCGACGCTGGCGGCGTCGCGGACGCGGCCGCCGGCGATCATCGCCTCGAGCTCGTCGACCGTGACGCGGGCGACGCGCAGGTCGGCCTCGGTCGTCTCGAGCGCCTGCTCGCCGGCCTCGAGCTCGGTCGCCCGCCAGACGTCGAACGGCTGGTCGGAGATGCCGTAGGCGAAGAACAGCGAGCCGAGGTGCTCGAGCCGACCGGCGCGCAGGCCGGTCTCCTCGGCCAGCTCCCCGCGCGCGAGCTCCTCCGGCGCCGCGGCCGGGTCATCCTCCCAGGCACCCTGGGGGAACTCCCAGAAGCGCGCGCCGACCGGGTGACGGTGCTGCTCGATCAGCCACACGTGGTCGCCGTCGAGCGGGACGATCACCGCCGCGGGCGGCTTCTCGATCCACGCGTACAGGCCGGGCGTGCCGTCGGCGCGCTCCGTGCGGTCCTCGTGCAGGCGCATCCAGCGGTTCTCGTACACGATGCGGGTGTCGATCACGCGCGGCGGCTGCACCTAGACTGCATCCTTCCATGACCACCGACGAGATCCGCCAGCGCTTCCTGGAGTTCTTCGAGTCCCGCGACCACAAGCGGCTCGCGTCGGCGTCGCTCGTGCCGACGCAGTACGACCCGTCGACGCTGCTCATCAGTGCCGGGATGCACCCGCTCAAGCCGTACTTTTTGGGGCAGGAGAAGGCGCCGCACGTCCGGCTGACGACCTGCCAGAAGTGCTTCCGGACCGTCGACATCGACAACGTCGGCTCCACCTACCGGCACCTCACGTTCTTCGAGATGCTGGGCAACTTCTCGATCGGCGACTACTTCAAGCAGGGCGCCGCGGAGTTCGCGTGGGAGCTCTCGCTCGAGGGCTTTGGGTTCGAACCCGAGAAGGTCTGGGCGACGGTCTTCGAGGGCGACGACGAGCTCGGGCTCGGCCCCGACGAGGAGGCCATCGACGCGTGGCTGAAGATCGGCGTGCCGCGCGAGCGCATCGTGCTGCTGCCGCGCTCGGAGAACTTCTGGCAGGCGGGCCCGACCGGCCCGTGCGGCCCGTGCAGCGAGCTCTACCTCGACCGCGGGCTCGAGTTCGGCGGCCCGGACGACCTGCCCGGCGGGGACTCCGAGCGCTTCCTGGAGTTCTGGAACCTCGTGTTCATGCAGTACGACCAGGATCCGGTCAACACGCTCACGCCGCTCCCGGCCAAGAACATCGACACCGGGCTCGGCCTCAACCGGATGGCGTCGATCCTCCAGGGCACCACGTCGATCTTCGAGACCGACCAGTTCTGGCCGCTGATCGAGCTCGGGCAGGACCTCAGCGGCAAGCGCTACGGCGAGACCGACGAGACCGACCGCGCGCTGCGCATCCTCGCCGACCACACGCGCGGCATGAGCTTTTTGGTCGCCGACGGCGTCGTGCCCTCCAACGAGGAGCGCGGCTACGTCCTGCGCCGCCTCATGCGCCGCGCGGTCGTCCAGGGCCGGCGGATCGGCATCGAGCAGGCGTTCCTGCCGGCGTTCGCCGAGCGCGTGCACGAGCTGATGGCGCCCGCCTACCCCGAGCTGCACGAGCACCGCGAGACGATCCAGATGTGGCTCGCGCGCGAGGAGGAGGCGTTCAACCGCACGCTCGAGCAGGGCATGCGGCTGCTCGACGACGTGATCGCGCGGGCGCGCGAGCGCGGCGAGGAGGGCATCGGCGCCGAGCAGGCGTTCCTGCTGCACGACACGTACGGCTTCCCGTTCGACCTGACGCTCGAGCTCGCGGCCGAGCACGACCTCGGCGTGGACGAGCAGGGCTTCGAGGAGCTGATGGAGGACCAGCGCGCGCGGGCGCGGGCCAGCGCGGGCCGCGGCGGGCGCGACGCCGAGCGCGAGCGCATCGCCGCGTTCGCCGAGGGCGCCGGCTTCCCCACCACCTTCACGGGCTACGAGACGATCGAGCAGGCGACCGAGGTCGGCGCGGTCACACGCGAGGACGGGCGCGTGCTGGCCAAGCTCGTCGAGTCGCCGTTCTACGCGACCGGCGGCGGCCAGGTGCACGACGACGGCGTCGTCGAATGCGAGGCCGGCGACTGCCGCGCGCGCGTGGTCGACGTCGTGCGGCTGGGCGACGACCAGGCGCTCGTGCTGGAGCCGATCGCGGGCGAGCTGCACGAGGGCGAGCGCGTGATCGCGCGCGTCGATCCCGCCCGCCGCCTCACGGAGCGCAACCACACGGCCACGCACCTGCTGCATGCGGCGCTGCGCGAGCGCCTCGGCACGCACGTGCGCCAGGCGGGCTCCTACGTCGGCCCGGACAAGCTGCGCTTCGACTTCACGCACGGCGCGCCGCTGACCGAGGACGAGATGCGCGACGTCGAGGACGCGGTCAACGCGGCGATCGTCGCCGACCATCCCGTGCGCGCGCTCACGACGACGCTCGACGAGGCGCGCCGCCTGGGCGCGATGGCGCTCTTCGGCGAGAAGTACGGCGACGTCGTGCGGATGGTGGAGGTGGGCGACGGCAACTGGTCGCGCGAGCTGTGCGGCGGCACGCACGTGCGGAGCACCGGCGTCATCGGCGCCTTCAAGGTGACGACCGAGACGTCGTCGGCGGCCAACGTGCGGCGCATCGAGGCGATCACCAGCGAGGCCGCGCTCTCGGAGCTGCGCCGCCACGATCGCATCCTCGGCGAGGCCGCGCGCGTGCTGCGCACCTCGCCGGCCTCGGTCGCCGAGATCGCCGCCGAGCGCGAGGCCAAGCGCCGCGAGCTCGAGAAGCGCTCCCAGCAGGCGGCGCCGGCCGACACCTCCTTCGAGACCGTCGAGCTCGACGGCGTGAAGGCGGCCTTCGAGATCAAGCAGGTCGACAGCCCGAAGGCGCTGCCGGACCTCGCGGACCGCATCAAGAACCAGCTCGGCGACCCCGCGGTGGTCGTCCTCGGCGCGCCCGGCGAGGGCCGCGCCAACCTGCTCGTGGCGGCGACCCCGGGCGCGGTCGAGCGCGGCGTGAAGGCCGGCGCGGTGGTCAAGGCGGCTGCGGCGGTGGTCGGCGGCGGCGGCGGCGGGCGCGACACGATGGCCCAGGCGGGCGGGCGCGACCCCGAGAAGCTCTCCGAGGCGCTGGACGCCGCGCGCGAGGAGATCGAGCGCGCGCTTGCGCGTCCTGGCGCTTGATTACGGGTCGGCGCGCTGCGGCGTCGCCGTGTCGGACCCGACCGGGACGCTCGCCACGCCGCTCGAGCCGGTCGCCCGGCCGGGGACGAAGCAGGGGCTCGATCGGATCCGCCGGCTCGCCGGCGAGGTCGGCGCGGAGCGGATCGTCGTCGGCCTGCCGGTGTCGCTGGCGGGCGGCGACAGCGCCCAGACGCGCGAGACGCGTTCATTCGCTGACCGCCTGAAGGCGGTCGTGGACGTGCCCGTCGAGCTGTACGACGAGCGCTTCACGACGGCGCTGGCGCATCAGGCCGGGGGGGCGGCGGCGCTCGACTCCCGCGCCGCCGCGATTCTTCTCGACGAATGGTTGAGGGTCGCGCGCCCTCCTGCCGATAGATGAGTCGTGGACTCATCCACCAAGAGCACTCACGGCGCGCCGGCGACGGCCGCCGGCCTGGACGGGAGCGTCGACGAGGCGATGGCGGCGACCGCGGAGCTCGCGGCCGACGACCCGCTGGACGGGATGCTGCGCCAGATCGTCGGCGGCTACTTCGTCCTCACCGACGGTCAGGGCTCGGTCTCCAAGTGGTCCGAGCCCGCTGAGCTGCTGTTCGGCCGCCCCGCCGCCGAGATCCTCGGCGAGTCGTTCTTCCAGACGCTGGTCCAGAGCCCGCCGCCGGCCGCCGCCGTGTCGTGGCGCGGGTTCCTGGAGGCCGGCGATGCGCCGACCGCGCCCGGCCGCGTCGAGGTCGAGGGCCTGTGCGCCGATGGCACGACGTTCCCGATGGAGGCCGTCTTCGTCCCCGTCAAGCTCGACGAGGGCTTCGACTTCTCGCTGTTCCTGGAGGACCTCGGCTTCGAGCTCCCCATGAACCTGATGCTCCAGCGCATGCGCGCGCAGCACCCGGTCGTCGTGCGCGCGCTGCGCCAGGCGCTCGAGCCCGAGCCCCAGCCGTGGGAGGGCTGGCGCACGGCGGGCACGCTCGTCGTCTTCCGCCCGCTCAAGGCCACGCCGTGGGTCGAGGCCGAGCTCGCGCGCCGCGAGGCCGCGCGCGCCGAGGCCGACGCCGAGGTCGAGGAGCGCCTGACGAACATCGACCCGGGCATCCAGGGCAACTCGGTCGCCGACCTCGACGACGCCGCCGCCGTCGTGGCGCGCCTGCTGTCGGCGATGGAGCGCATCGACGAGCTCGAGCGCGTCGCGCTGAGCCTGCCCGGCCAGCTCGACGAGGCCCGCCAGAGCGCCGACCGCCGCGCCGAGGCCGCCGAGCGCGAGGCCCAGGCGCTGCGTCGCGAGATGCACGGCATGCTGGCCAGCGCCCCCGCCACGAGCGGGGTCGACGAGGCCCAGCACCGCGAGCTGCTCGCCCGCCTGGAGCGCCTCGAGCGCGCCCGCATGGACGCCGAGCAGGTCGCCGACGACCGCCAGCGCGCGTTCGAGGCCGCCGAGGCCGCCCGCCGCGAGCTGCTCGGCCGGCTGGACCGGCTCGAGCGCCAGCGCGCCGAGTCCTCCGCCGCCGCCGACGCCCGGCTCGCCACCGCCGTCGCCGAGGCCCAGCGCAAGGCCGACGAGGCGATCGCCGAGGCCGGCCGCCGCGCCGACGAGGCCCGCGCGCTCGTCGACGCGCGCCTGGCCGAGGCCGAGCGCGGCCGCACGAGCGCCGGCGAGGTCGCCTCGTCCGAGCTGGTCGCCCAGCTCGAGAAGGTCCGCGCCGAGCACGAGGAGGCCGCCCAGGCCGCCCGCGCCGAGCTGGCCGAGACCATCGAGCGCCTCGAGCGCGACCGCGCCCGCGAGGCCGAGGCCACCCGCGCCGAGCTCGCCGCCGCGCTCCAGCGCGTCGAGACCGTCCAGCGCGAGGCCGACTCGCTGCGCGAGCAGCTGACCGCCGTCACCGTCGAGCGCGCCGAGGCCGGCGAGGACCGCCGCCGCCTCGAGGAGCTCGCCCGCGACGCCGAGGCCGCCCGCGGCCGCATGGACGCCCTGCGCGCCGAGCTCGCGCCGGTCGAGGCCCTGCGCGCCGACATGGCCGCGCTCCGCGGCGAGCTCGACGCGCTCCAGACCGGCAGCGGCGACCTCGAGGCCTTCCGCGCCGAGCTGGCCACGCTCCAGGCGAGCGCCGCCGACCTCACCGCCCTGCGCGAGCAGGTCACCGCCCTGCGCGGCGGCCTGCCGGACATCGAGCCGCTGCGCGAGCAGGTCGCGGCCGTCCCCGGCCTCGCGGCCCGGCTCGACGAGCTCCAGGCCGGCGCCGCGGACGCCGCCTCGCTCGGCGCCCGGCTCGACGCCCTCCAGGCCGCTGCCGACGCCGCCTCCACCAGCGCCGACCTCGACGCGCTGCGCGCCGACGTCGCCGCCCTGCGCGACGGCGCCGGCGAGCTGGCCGCCCTGCGCGGCGAGATCGAGACGCTGCGCACGGCCGCCGCCGAGATCGACACGCTGCGCGACGAGCTCTTCGCCGCCCGCGCGGCCGCCGCCCCCGCCGAGCGGCTCGAGGAGCTGCGCCAGCAGCAGGAGCAGGTCCGCGGCTGGCTCGAGGAGGCCCGCCGCGAGCGCGACGAGTTCCGCGCCGCCGGCGAACGCACGAGCGCCCAGGTCGACGAGCTGCGCCGCTCGCTCGAGGAGCGCGACGCCGAGCCCACCGTCCCTGCGGCCCAGGCCGTCGAACGCGACGTCGTCGACCAGATGGGCAGCCAGGTCGACATCCTGCGCAACGCCGAGCAGGCGCTGCGCATGCGCCTGGCCGACGTGGCCGCCTCCAGCGAGGCCACGACCCGCCGCATCGACCAGCTCGCCGAGGCCAACGAGGCGATCGGCCGTCGCATCGGCGAAATCGAGGCGTCCGCCGACGTGCGGATCGACGCCGCGACCGCCGCCGCCGACGCGGCGCGCGCCGAGGCCGAGCGCGCGAGCGCCGCCGCCGACGACATCCGCGCCGAGGCCCGCTCCGCGGCCGAGATCGCCGACGCCGCGCGCGCGCAGGCCGCCGGCACGGCGGAGCGCCTCGACGAGGTCGCCGCCGCGACCGCGCGCATCGACGAGATCGCCGCCGCCGCCGACGCCGCCCGCGCCAAGGCCGGCGAGGTCGACGCCGTCGCCGCGCGGCTCGACGGGGTCGCCGCCGCGGCCGCCCGCGTCGACGAGATCGACGCCCTCGCCGCGAGCGTCGCGCGCATCGACGAGGTCGAGGGCCGCGTCGCCGGCGCCGAGCAGGGCGTCGCCGCCGGTCGCGAGGCCGTCGCCGAGCTCGAGGACCGGCTCGCCGAGGTCGACCGCGGCGCCGGCACCGTCATCTCCGACGTCCGCGCGCTGCGCGAGCGCCTCGACGAGATCGCCACCGTCGCCCACGCGGCCGAGGAGGCCGCCGGCGGCAGCCGCGCCGACGCCGAGGAGCTGCGCGCCGCCGTCGCGCGGCTCGGCGGCGAGGTCGAGGCCGCGCGCTCGCAGGTCGAGCACGCCCGCCAGGAGGCCCTGGGCGCGCGCGAGCAGGCCGCCGCCGCCGGCGAGGCCGCCACGGCCGCCCGCGAGGACGCCGGCAAGGCCCGCGAGGAGGCCGGCAGCCTCCGCCGCGAGCTCCAGGTCGGCACGGAGCGCCTGACCGCCGTCGAGGGCGAGCTCGAGCGCGCCGCCGGCGCCGCCGCGAGCGCCGGCGAGCAGGCCGCGGCCGCGGCCCAGGAGGCCGCCGAGGCCAAGACCGCGGGCGAGCGGACGGCCGAGCGCCTGTCCGAGCTGGACGCCAAGGCCAGCGACCTGCGCACCGAGATCACCGCGGGCACCGAGCGCCTGGAGGCGATCGGCGGCCGCGTCGAGCGCCTCGGCAAGGACGTCGTGGAGGCCGGCCAGGCCGCCTCCGCCGCGCTCGAGGCCCAGGGTGCCGAGCTGCGCGCCGAGCTCGCCGCCGTTCGCCGCGTGGCCGAGGAGGCGCGCGACAGCCTGGAGGCGCTGCGCGCCGACGTCGAGGCCGTCCGCGAGGACGCCACGAGCTTCAGCCAGGACGCCGCCGGCGCCCGCGCCGCCGCCGAGGCCGGCGAGCGCAAGGTCGAGGCCATGGCGTCCGAGCTCACGTTCGCGCTCAAGCAGCTCGAGGACGTCAAGGCCGGGCTCACGTCGGCCGGCCAGGCTGCGGTCATCGCCCGCCGCGAGGCCGAGCAGGCCAAGCGCGCCGCCGCCCAGACCCAGGCCGACGCCGGCAACTCCGGCGTCCAGGAGGTCTTCCAGCAGCTGCTCGCGGCCGCGCGCGGCGGGGCGCCGGTGGCCCCCGAGCAGGCGCGCCTGCGCCGCCCCAGCACGCCGGCCCAGGATCTGCGCCGCAAGTCCGAGGTCATCAAGCGCGAGCCTCGGCACGGCTTCGACGACGTCCACCAGCCGCTGGCCATCCTCGGCCTCGACGGCCGGTTCCGCGAGCTCAACCCCTCGTTTGCAAGACTGGTGGGGTATCAGGAGAACGCGTTCGCCAAGGCCGTCTGGCCTTCGCCTCACGATCGCGCCGGGTACCAACAGCAGCAGGAACAGCTGCGCCAGCTCGCCATGGGGGAGATCGAATCGGTGTCCGTACAGAGCACGTACATGCACGGCCAGGGCCTCATGGTCCCGGTCGTCGGCACCCTGCGGGCCGTCCCGGGCGAGGACGGCAAGCCGCTCCACCTGCTGCTGGAAGCTGAGGACCGGCACACCGGCTGATGGCCTTCGGCGGCAGATCCGCTGACGACCGGGAGCGCGCCGCCGCAGAGCGGGCGGCCCGCCGCGGGACCCTCGAGCCGCCTCCGCCGCCGCCCCGCCGCGTGCCGACGTCGCGACGGCCGGCCCCGCGGCGCCCCCGCCGGACCGCCACGCGCCGCCACTGGGGCCGCCGCGTCCTCGCGCTGCTGGCGCTGGCGGCGATCGTCCTCGCGCTCTACGTCATCAACGGCACGTTCCAGCCCTTCCACGGCGACGGCACCGGCAGCGTGCGCGTGAAGGTCCCCAGCGGGGCCGACGCGGGCCAGATCGGCGACCTGCTCGAGCGCAAGGGCGTCGTCGACAGCGGCACGTTCTTCCAGCTCAACGCGACGCTCACGGGCCGCCGCGGCGGCCTGCGCCCGGGCAGCTACACGCTGCGGCGCGGGATGACCAACGGCGACGCGATCGCCGCGCTGACCAAGGGGCCCAAGGCCAAGGTCGTCAAGACGACGGACATCACGATCGCGGAGGGCCCGTCGATCCGCGAGGAGGCGCCGAAGATCGACAAGACCTCGCTGAAGGGCAGCTACCTGAGGGCCACGCGCTCGCGCAAGGTGCTGCGCGCGATCCGCCGGCTCGGCGCGCCGCGCGGCACGAGGACCGCCGAGGGCTTCCTGTTCCCGTCGACCTACACGCTGGTCGAGGGCGCCCCGGTGCGCAACCTCGTCGAGAAGCAGCTCGCCGCCTTCAAGCACAACTTCGGCAACGTCGACCTCTCGTACGCGCGGCGCAAGAACCTCACGCGCTACGACGTGCTCATCATCGCCTCGCTGGTCGAACGCGAGGCGCAGCTCGACCGCGAACGGCCGCTCATCGCCTCGGTGATCTACAACCGGCTGCACGACCACACCCCGCTGGGGATCGACGCCACGATCCGCTACCAGACCGGCAACTGGCAGCGGCCGATCCTCCAGTCCGAGCTCGACCGCGTCACGCCCTACAACTCGCGCCGCGTGCCGGGGCTGCCGCCGACGCCGATCGGCAACCCCGGCCTGAAGTCGATCCGCGCGGCCGCGCACCCGGCGCGCACGAGCTATTTCTTCTTCGTGCGCAAGCCGGGCAACTCCGGCGCGCACGCGTTCTCCAGCACCAACGCGCAGTTCGAGCGCGACAACGCGCGGTACCAGGCGTCGCGTCCTTGATCTACCTGGGGGTCTGCGGCTGGCCGGTCGCGCACTCGCGGTCGCCGCAGATGCACAACGCCGCGCTGGCGGCCGCCGGCCTGGACGGCTGGCGCTACCTCCGGATGCCGCTCCCGCCGGAGCTGTTCGCCGAGACCGTGCGCGCGCTCCCGGCGGCCGGGTTCCGGGGCGTCAACGTCACGATCCCGCACAAGCAGGCGGCGCTGGCGCTGGCCGACCGCGCGTCCGACGCGGCGCGGGCGATCGGCGCCGCCAACACGCTCACGTTCTCGGGCGGCGCCATCGAGGCCGACAACACCGACGCGCCCGGGCTGCTCGCGGCGCTCGGCGAGTCGCCGGCCGGGCGGACCGCGCTCGTGCTCGGGGCGGGAGGCGCCGGGCGGGCCGCGGCCTGGGCCCTGACGACCGCGGGCGCGGCCGACGTGGCGATCTGGAACCGCACGCCGGAGCGCGCGCGGGCGCTCGCGGCGGAGCTCGGCGCCCGGGCCGTGGAGAAGGTTCCGGTGGCCGACATCGTCGTCAACTGCACCTCCGTCGGGCTTTCGGACGCCGAGGCCACGTTCAAGGCGCTCCCCGTCGAGGCCGATGAACTGGGTGCCGGAAGCCTGGTCGTGGACATGGTGTACCGGGCCGGCGAGACGCGGTTCCTCGAAGCGGCAAGAACTCGAGGCGCCCGCGTGGTCGACGGTCTGGAGATCCTTGTCGCGCAAGGTGCTGCGTCGTTCGAGCGCTGGACCGGCATGGAGGCGCCCCGCGAGGCGATGCGGGATGCCGCCAACACCATCGCCGAGCCATGAATCCGCCAGCACAGACCGGGGCACCGACAACCACCGCGAAGAAGAAGGGCAATGGGATCACCACGCCCTCGCGTCGCGGTGGCTCCGGCCGCATGCTCACGGACGTCATCGTCGACCTGGGCTTCGTCGAGCAGGCGACCGTCGACCTCGCCGTCGAGCGCGCCAACGACAACGGCGCGCTGCCCGAGCGCCTGCTGGTCTCCGACGGCGCGCTGAGCGAGGACCAGCTCGCGCGCGCCGTCGCCGAGCGCTTCGGCCTCGATCACATCGACCTCGCCGTCTACCGGGTCGACCCCGACGCCGCCAAGCTCGTCACGCCCGCCGCGGCTCGCCGCTACCAGGCCGTGCCGGTGGCGTTCGCCGGCGAGCGGACGCTGCTCGTCGCCATGTCCGACCCCGCCAACGTGCTGGCGCAGGACGACATCGCGGTGATGACCGGCTACGAGGTCCGCCCAGCCGTCGCGTCGCCGCCGGGCATCGACGGTCTCGTCGATCGCATGGAGGACCCCGACTTCGGCAACGGCGCGACCGCGCCGATCGAGGACGACGCCGACGCCGACGCGCAGGCCCCGCCGCCCTACTCGGCGCCGGCCGGCCCGCTCTACGACCTGCGCGACAACACGCCGATCAACTTCGGCGCCTCCGGCGAGGACGCGTCGGTCATCCAGCTCGTGCACCGGGTCATCAAGGAGGCCGTCGAGCGCGGCTCCTCGGACATCCACTTCGAGCCGGGCGACGAGGACATGCGCGTCCGCTACCGGATCGACGGCGTGCTCCAGGAGGCCGCCGTGATCCCCGCCAGCGCCGTGCCCGCGGTCGTCTCGCGCGTGAAGATCCTCTCGGACCTGGACATCGCCGAGCGCCGCGTGCCGCAGGACGGCCGCATCTCGCTCGAGGTCTCCGGCAAGCCGATCGACCTGCGCGTCGCGACGCTCCCGTGCGCCTACGGCGAGAACGTCGTCATGCGAATCCTCGACCAGAGCAAGGTCATGATCGAGCTCGAGCAGCTCGGCATGCTCCCGCAGGCGCTCGAGCGCTTCACGAAGGCGTTCTCCCAGGCCCACGGCGCCGTGCTCGTCACCGGCCCGACCGGCTCGGGCAAGTCGACCTCGCTCTACGGCGCCCTGAACCAGCTCAACACGGTCGAGAAGAACATCATCACGATCGAGGACCCGGTCGAGTACCAGCTCGACGGCATCACGCAGGTCCAGGTCAACAACAAGGCGGGCCTTACGTTCGCCGGCGGCCTGCGCTCGATGATGCGCGCCGACCCGGACATCATCATGGTCGGCGAGATCCGCGACCGCGAGACGGCGCAGATCGCCATCGAGGCAGCGCTGACGGGCCACCTCGTGCTCTCGACGCTGCACACCAACGACGCCCCGGGCGCCGTCACCCGCCTGATCGAGATGGGGATCGAGCCGTTCCTCGTCGGCTCGGCGGTCGACTGCGTGGTCGCCCAGCGCCTCGCGCGGCTGCTCTGCGAGGAGTGCAAGCGGCGCACGACGATCAAGTCCGAGGTCATGCGCGCCAACGGCTTCAACGTGGGGTTGGACCTCGAGGCCTACGAGCCGGTCGGCTGCGCCCGCTGCGGCGGCTCGGGCTACAAGGGCCGGATCGGGCTGTACGAGGTCATGTGGGTGAGCGACACGATCCGCGCGCTCGCCGTGGCCCGCGAGCCCGCCGAGACGATCGCCCACGCCGCGGTCCACGAGGGCATGATGCGCCTCCGCGAGGACGGCCTCGAGAAGGTCCGCCGGGGCCTGACCTCGATCGCCGAGATCGCGCGCGTCGCCGGCACGCGGTAAACGTCAACCCCTGCTGGGTGGGGAGGCGCAGGATCGACCGGGTCGGTGGTGCTGGGCGGGTTTGCCGCGCATATCGCGGTGTTCCCGCCCCGGGCGGGTTTTCGTCCCCGCCCGGGCCCTCCCTCAATGCCGCAGTTCGTTGGGGTCAAGACCCCGCTTCAGGGACGACCGGCAACTGCCGATGTAAAGGCTCGTGAGCCTGGACTTTGCCGAGATCCTCCTAGCGGTCGTCAAGAACAAGGCGTCCGACCTGCACATCACCGCCGGCGCGCCGCCGATGCTCCGTGTCCGGGGCTCGCTGGTCGCCATGGACGGGATGCCGGCCCTGACGCCGACCGACACCCGCGAGATCGTCTACGCGATCCTCAACAACTCGCAGCGCCAGAAGCTGGAGACCGACTGGCAGCTCGACTTCGCGTACTCGATCCCCGGCGTCGGCCGCTACCGCGTCAACACCTACTTCCAGCGCGGCACCATCGGCGCCGCCTTCCGCCTGATCCCGACCGAGACGGTGCCGATCGAGAAGCTCGGCCTCCCCTCGGTCATCCGCACGTTCGCCAAGAAGCCGCGCGGCATCGTGCTCGTCACGGGCCCGACGGGCTCGGGTAAGTCGACGACGCTCGCCTCGCTGATCAACGAGATCAACGAGACGCGGGACGAGCACATCATGACCATCGAGGACCCGATCGAGTTCCTGCACTCGCACAAGCGCTGCATCGTCAACCAGCGCGAGCTCGGCGCCGACGCGCCGTCCTTCGCGCTGGCCCTGAAGGCCGCGCTGCGCCAGGACCCCGACGTGATCCTCGTCGGCGAGATGCGCGACATGGAGACGATCGGCACGGCGCTGACCGCGGCCGAGACCGGCCACCTCGTCTTCGCCACGCTGCACACGCAGGACGCGCCGCAGACGATCGACCGAATCATCGACGTCTTCCCGCCCGCCCAGCAGGGTCAGATCCGCGCGCAGCTCGCGATCGGCCTCCAGGGCGTCGTGACGCAGACGCTGCTCCCGACCGCCGACGGCCACGGCCGCGCGGTCGCCGCCGAGGTGCTCGTGCCCACGCCGGGCGTGCGCAACCTGATCCGCGAGGGCAAGACGCACCAGATCTACTCGCTGATCCAGACCGGCGCCGCGCACGGCATGCAGACGATGGACTCCTCGCTCGCCGAGCTGGTCCGCAACAACGCCATCACGATGGCGACCGCCGAGACCCGCGCCTCCGAGCCCGCCGAGATGCGCAAGCTCGTGCAGTCGCCCGGCCTCGCGGCGCAGATGCAGACCTCGGCTCCCCCGGTGGCCGCCTGATGGCCGCCGCCAGCTTCACCTACAAGGCGGTCGACGCCGCCGGCATCCCGTCCACCGGCGAGATCGCCGGCATGACGAAGGACGCCGTCGTCGAGGAGCTCAAGGCCCGCGGCCTCACGGTCATGGACCTCAAGGAGAAGAAGTCCGGCCTCCAGGCCGAGATCTCGCTCTTCAAGCGGGTCAAGGCCAACGAGCTGACGATCATGACGCGCCAGCTCGCGACCATGATCTCCTCGGGCATGACGCTCCTGCGCGCGTTCTACGTGCTCGAGGAGCAGATCGAGAACAAGATGCTGCGGGAGACCGTCGGCGGCGTGCGCGAGGACATCGAGTCCGGCATCTCGTTCTCGGACGCGCTCGGCAAGCACCCGAAGATCTTCAGCCCGCTGTACGTCGCGATGGTGCGCGCCGGCGAGGCCGGCGGTGTGCTCGAGCAGTCGCTCGAGCGGGTCTCCGACCAGCTCGAGAAGGACGACTCGCTGCGCCGCCAGGTCAAGTCCGCGATGGCCTACCCGACGGTCGTGCTCACGTTCGCACTGGCCGTGCTCATCGGCCTGATCGCGTTCATCGTCCCGGTGTTCGTCGGCGTCTTCAAGGACTTCGGCGGCGAGCTCCCGGCCATCACCAAGGCGACCGTCACGGCCTCCAACATGGTCACGGGCCAGTGGTACATCCTGATCGCGGTCGCCGTCGGCGGCGTGGTCGGCTTCCGGCGGTGGCGCAAGTCCTCCTGGGGCCGCCCCCAGTGGGACCGCCTGCGCCTGCGGATCCCGGCCAAGATCGGCGCCACGGTCCAGAAGATCGCGCTCGCGCGCTGGTCGCGCACGTTCTCGGCGCTCTACTCGGCCGGCGTGCCGATCATGCAGGCGATCGAGGTGACCGGCCAGACCGCCGGCAACGCGGTCGTCGAGCAGGCGATGGAGTCGGTCATCGAGTCCGTCAAGTCCGGCGGCTCGATCGCCGCGCCGCTCAAGGACTCGGCGATCTTCCCGGCGATGGTCGCGCAGATGATCGCCGTGGGCGAGGAGACCGGCAACCTCGACACCATGCTCACCAAGGTGGCGGACTTCTACGAGGACGAGGTCGCCGCCGCGATCAAGGCCCTGACCTCCATCCTCGAGCCGGTCATGATCGTGCTCGTGGGCGGCATCGTCGGCTTCATCGTCGTCGCGATGTACATGCCGATGTTCAAGGTCTACGACGCCATCAAGTAAGCGCTCCCGACTTTGGGGTCACGCGAAGGCCGCCTCCGGGCGGCCTTCGTCGTTTCTACGCGGCGAGGACCTCGCGGAGCTTGGCGGCGAACCCGTCAGGGTCGCCGGCCTGGCCGTACTCGCCGCCGAGGAAGCCGCCGTGGTTGCTCGGGAAGATCACCGGCTCGGTGCCGAGGCGCGCGGCCACGCCGAGCGCGCCGCGGTGCGCCATCTCGCCCTCGCTCTCGGCTCCGGCCGCGAGCACGATGCGGGTCGAGGCGGCGCGGAGGGCGTCGAAGTCGGGCAGGTAGTGCGTGCAGGTCGTGATGTTCTGGCCGACGAGCGGGTCATCGCGGCGGCCGTCGTCCTCGGTGGGGAGGCCGAACATGGCGGGGTCCGGGCCGGGCTGGTCGCCCCAGCCGGCCGGGATCGGCCCCTTGTGGCTGACCAGCGCGATGAACTTCGCCATCGCCGGGCCGAGGCCGTCGCGCTGGTAGGTCTCGCCGATGCTCGTCGTGGCGGCGAGCGCCTCCTCGCGGTCGGGCAGCACCTGGCCGGTCGGGGGCTCGTGGGCGACGAGCGTGCGCACGTCGTCCGGATGGGCGGCCACGAGCGCGAGCGCGTTGACGGCGCCGCCGCTCGTGGCGAACAGGTCGACCGGGCCGCGGCCGACCGCAGCGATCACGCGATGGATGTCGTCGGCGTGCTGCTCGGGCGTCGAGGTGGACGCGCCGTTGGTCTTCTCGCTGCGCGCGGTCCCGCGCGGGTCGTACGTGACGACCGTCCGGTCGGGGAAGTGGCCGGCCAGCGTCACGAAGCCGGCGGCGTCCATCGGCGAGCCGATGAGCATCAACGGCGGCAAGTCGCTCCCGCCCTCCGCTTCGCGGATGTCGTACGCGAGGTTGACCCCAGGGGCCTCGAGGATGTGCGTGATCATGTCCCTAGGACCGTACGCGACGCGGAGACTCATCGCCGGTAGGCTGCCGCCGACGTGGCGGTCGATCTGGCCATCGACATCGAGAACAGCCCGGGCGCGCTCGCGCAGGTCGCGGCGGCGATCAGCGACGCCGGCGTGAACATCGCGGCGGCCACGTGCATCGGGGCGGGGGAGAGGGCGGAGCTGCACATCCTCGTCCCGCACGCGGGGGCGGCGCGGCACTCGCTGGCGATCTCGCATGTCGCGGTCACGCGCGAGCGCGAGGTCGTGGTCGTCGACGTCGAGGACCGTCCGGGCGTGCTCGCCGACCTCACGCGCCGCATCGCCAAGGCGGGCGTCGACCTCGACCTCGTCTACGTCGCCACGCGCAACCGCGTCGTGTTCGGCGCCACCGACCTCGCCGCCCTCAAGGCCGCGCTGGCCTGACCCGCCGATGAGTTCTCGCGCGCCGGGCGGTCCTGGCTGCACGTGAACGGCTCCGGCGAGCACATCGTCAAGGTCAACGGCGTCGAGCTGTGCGTCGAGGCCTTCGGCGACCCCGGCGATCCCGCGATCCTGCTCATCCACGGGGTCGGCAACACGATGCTCTCGTGGGACGAGGAGCTGTGCGCGCGGCTCGCGGCCGGCGACCGCTTCGTGATCCGCTACGACGCGCGCGACGCCGGACGCTCGATCACGTATCCCGCCGGCGAACCGGCGTACACGCTGCGCGACCTCGTCGCGGACGCCGTCGCCCTGCTCGACTTCTTCCGCGTCGAGCGGGCCCACCTCGTCGGCATGTCGGGCGGCGGCTCGCTCGCGCAGCTCGTCGCGCTCGAGCATCCCGAGCGCGTGGCCTCGCTCACGCTCGCGAGCACGACGGCCGGCATCCCCGGCGAGGAGACCCCCGACCTCCCGCCGCCCGCCGGCGACCTGTCCTGGCCGGCGGAGCCGGACTGGTCCGATCGCGCGGCGGTCGTCGACTACCTCGTGGACAGCGAACGACCGTGCTCGCCCCGCTTCGACGAGCCCGCCGCCCGGGCGCTGGCCGAGCGCGTCGCCGCGCGCAGCCGCGACATCGCCGCCTTGACCAACTCGTTCCGCGTCGACTCCGGCGCCCCCTGGCGCGCCCGTCTCGGCGACATCGCAGCGCCCACGCTCGTCGTCCACGGCACGGACGACCCGGTGTTCCCGTACGCGCACGCGGAAGCGCTCGCGCGCGCGATCCCGGGAGCCGAGCTCCTCCCGCTCGAGCACACGGGCCACGAGTACTTCCCGCCCCACACCTGGGACACCGTCGTGCCGGCGCTCATCCGCCTGACGGCATGACGCGCGCCGGCATCACTCCGGCTGGAGCACCGACAAGACGTTCCCGGCGGGATCCGTGAACCACGCGATGGGCGGGCCCGCGGTGCGGGCGATCCCGCGCTCGTCCTGCTCGAACCCCTCGTAGCGCAGGAACTCCACGCCCCGCGAGGCCAGCAGATCGACCATCTCCTCGATGTTCCCGACCGGGAAGTTGAGGATCGTGTAGTTGGCCGGCTCATGGTCGGGCTTCGGGTAGACGAGCGTCGGCCGCTCGCCGCCCAGATGCAGCGTGAGCATGCCGTTCTCCTCGGTGGTGTCGATCCCGAGCGTGTCGGCGTAGAACGCGCGCGCGGCCTCGAGGTCCGGGACGGCGAAGCCGCTGAACGCCGGGCTGTCGGCGAGCATCACAACCTCCTCATTGAAGATGACGATACCCTCATAGGGTATGCAACAACAGAAGTCACTGAATGCTCTCGCCTTCAGCGCCACCGTGCACTGCCTGACCGGCTGCGCGACCGGAGAGGTGGCCGGCATGATCATCGGCACGGCCTTCGACTGGTCCAACGCCGCGACGATCGCGATCTCGATCGTGCTGGCGTTCGTGTTCGGCTATTCGTTCACGAGCTATCCGCTGCTGCGGGCGGGCATGGCGCTCGGCGCCGTCGTCCCGCTGGCCCTGGCCTCGGACACGATCTCCATCGGGATCATGGAGATCGTCGACAACACGGTCGTGGCGTTGATCCCCGGGGCGCTCGACGCGTCACTGGGCGACGTCCTGTTCTGGGCTGCCCTCGCGCTGTCGCTGCTGCTCGCCGGCCTGGCCGCGTACCCGGCCAACCGGTGGCTGCTCGCGCGCGGCAAGGGGCATGCGGTGGTGCACGAGCACCACGCGCACTAGCTCGGCGAGCGGCGACGACCGCTAGTTGCGCGCCGCCGCCGGCTCCTCGACCCGCTCGCGCTCGAAGCGGCCGGTCGGCTCGATCATTTGCTCGGGCTCGTTGAACGGCGGCGCGGAGGCCAGGTAGGACCCGGCGACGCCGGCGGCGAGCGACGCCGCCGCCCACCCCGCGCCGCGCATGCGCGGGAACAGCCGGGCATCCAGCGACGCGGCGCCGGGGCCGTGGTCGGCGAGCGCGGTCAGCGCCGCGATCAGCACGCCGTTGTACTCCCAGCCGCCGCCGGTGACCCACGGGCCGTTGGCCCAGTGGACCTTGCGGACCGCGGTCGTCATCGAGCCGATGAGCATCGCGGAGGCGAGCGGCGTGAGGGCGCCCGCGGCGAGCAGCGCGCCGCCGCCGGTTTCGGCCCCGCCCACCAGCAGCGCATGGCGGCGCGCCGGGCGCATGCCGAGCTTCTCCATCATCCCGCTGGTGCCCTCGAGGCCGGGCCCGCCGAACCAGCCGAACAGCTTCTGCGTGCCGTGCCCGATGAAGAGCCCGCCGATGAGGGCGCGCATGAGGGGTGCTCCAAGCTTCATGATGGCCTCCGAGGTAGTTGCCGCCACAAAGATGTGTCACCGCCGCACGGGTGTCGCAAACTACGGGTGTGGGGCACCACCACCATGACCACGGGGTGAGCGCGGACGCCGACGGCCGCAAGCTCGCGCTCGCACTCGCGCTGATCGCGGGGTTCATGTGCCTCGAGGTCGCGGCAGGCATCGTCGGCCACTCGCTGGCGTTGCTCTCGGACGCCGCCCACATGCTCACCGACGCCGGCGCGCTCGCGCTCTCCCTGATCGCGATCCAGCTCGCGCGGCGCCCGGCCCGCGGCGCGATGACCTACGGGCTCAAGCGCAGCGAGATCCTCGCCGCCGCGGTGAACGGGACGACGCTGCTCGTGCTCGGGCTGCTGATCGTCGTCGAGGGCGTGCGACGGCTGGTGAACCCGCCGGCCGTCGAGGGCGGCCTGGTCCTCGCGGTGGCGATCGTCGGCATCGCCGTCAACCTCGCCGCGACGGCGATCCTCGCGCGCGCGAACCGCGAGTCGCTGAACGTCGAGGGCGCCTACCAGCACATCGTCACGGACCTGGCCGCGTTCGTGGCCACCGCGATCGCCGGCGCCGTCGTCCTCGCCACGGGCTTCTCGCGGGCGGACGGCATCGCCGCGCTGCTCGTCGCCGCGCTCATGCTGCGCGCGGCGGCCATGCTCCTGCGCGAGTCCGGCCGCGTCTTCCTCGAGGCCGCGCCGCGCGGCCTGGACCCGGATGCCATCGGCCGGCGCATGGCCGGCTACGACGGCGTGAGCGAGGTGCACGACCTCCACGTCTGGGAGGTCACGTCGGGCTTCCCGGCGCTCTCGGCGCACGTGCTCGTGGGACGCAACACGGACTGTCACAACGTCCGCCGGACGCTCGAGGCGATGCTGCACGACGAGTTCGAGATCGACCACACGACCCTCCAGGTCGAGCACGAGGGCGGCGAGCTGCTGGAGATCGAGCTCAGCCCGCGGGGATGATCCAGCCGGCCATCGCCACGAAGTGCATGGCCGCCGCCGCGATCACGAGCGCGTGGAAGACCTCGTGGAAGCCGAAGACGCGCGGCCACGGGTCCGGGCGGCGCGTCGCGTAGACGGCCGCGCCGACCGTGTACAGCACGCCGCCGCCGCCCATGAGCACGAGCGGCGCCGCGGGCAGCCGCGCGACGAGGTCGGGCAGCGCCAGCAGCGCGATCCAGCCGAGCGCCACATACGTGCCGGCGAACAGCACGCGCGGGGCGCGGATCCACGCGAGGCTGAGCGCCACGCCCGCGAGCGCGCCGGCCCAGGCGCCGGTGAGCAGCGTCCAGCCGGTCGGGCCGTCGAGCACGAGCAGCGCCACCGGCGTGTAGCTCGCCGCGATGAAGATGAAGATCGCGCTGTGGTCGATGCGGCACAGCAGCGCGCGCAGCCGCGGCCCGCAGCGCAGGCGGTGGAACGTCGCGCTGCCGGCGAAGAGCAGGCACATGCCCGCGCCGTACACGAGCGCCGCGCCGCGCGCCGCCGGCGGCGCCAGCGCCACGAGCGTGACGGTCGCGGCGAGCGCGCACCAGAACGCCCAGAAGTGCGACACCCCGCGCAGCAGCGGGACGAGCTCAGACCCCTGACCCATGTCATTGGTATACCCGCACGATGCCCGAGCTGATCGAATCGCCCGCACGCGTCGAGGCTGCGGGGACCAGGCCGAAGCTGATCGACGAGTACGTCGGCCGTGTCAACAGCGGCGAGGAACGGGTGAGCGTCGCCCACATGCGCTCGCCCGAGGGATGGCTCGAGCCCGGGCAGCGACCGGAGTTCGACGAGTACACGATCGTGCTCGACGGGTGCGTCCACGTCGAGCACGAGGGCGGCAGCCTCCAGGTGCGGGCCGGGCAGGGGATCCTCGTGCGCGGAGGAGAGTGGGTGCGCTACTCGACGCCGGAGGCCGGCGGCGCGTCCTATGTCGCGGTGTGCCTGCCCGCGTTCTCGCCCGGCACGGTCCACCGCGACGACGGGTAGAAGGCGTCAAGCGGGCCGCCCGATCCGCCGATTACACGTCCCAGAGATGTCCCTGCCCCCGCCCAGCTCCACCGCCGGCCTGCGCGAGTACACGCTCGAGCTCGAGGCTCCGCGCTCGTGGGGACGCGGGCGCCGCTCGGCCGACGAGCTGCGGCTGAGCGCGATGGGCATGTCGATCACGCACGAGCCCTCCCTGCACACGCCGCTGCGGCTGCCGCTCGGCACGCTCCAGCTGGGGCTCGTCGACCCGGGCATCGCGCGCCCCGGCGGCGTAGCCGGGCGCTTCCCGATCCTCAAGCGGCTCAGCGCCACGTCGGTGATCCCGCGCGAGCAGGGCATCGAGGGCTGGCTCTGGACCAGCCTCGGCGGCTCCGCGCTGACCGTGCTCGGCGACCCCGAGGACGCCCCGAACGCCGCGCTGCTGTTCACCAAGCCCCTCGGCGACGACGCCGTCGCCTGCTTCGTGCCCGCGATGGCCGAGGAGATCGCCGCCCGCTCGCCGCTCGGCGCGCCGGCGATCTACGGCCTGCTCTTCCGCGTCGCCGACACCGGCAAGGCGGAGAACACCTTCCGCCAGTTCGGCCTGCTGCGCCCGGTCACCGACCGCGAGGTCCCGCCCACGCTGCGCCGCGCGCTCCCGACCGACCGCCCGGCCGACCCGAAGCTCAGCGGCGGCGAGGACGCGCGCGCCGCCACCTCGGTCGCGCCGCCCGGCCTGGGCTAACCTCCGGCGCTCGTGAGCGACGAGCCGGCCGACACGTACGACCCGCAGCGCTGCACCGCGTGCCGCGGCACGGGCAGGGTGATCTCCGCCCTCGGCGGCACGCCGCAGCCCGTCACGTGTCCGTGGTGCGAGGGCAGCGGGCGCTTCGACCCGCAGCACGACGCGCAGGCCGCGCGCCGCAGCGGCTAGCCCGCAGCGCGGACGACGAGCGTCCCGACGCGCCGGTTGGCGTCGAGCAGCGTGATCGGGAACCGCCCCGGCGCGTCCGCGAGCAGCTCGAAGACAGCGGGCGAGTCGGCCTCGACCGGCTGGAACTGGTCCATCAGCGCCACCGTGTCGACCTCCGTCGCGTCGACGGTGAGCTGCACGAGCGCGCCCTGGCGGACGACCACGCGCGCATGCCCGGTGTCCGCGGAGATGGTCTTCTCGACGCTGCGGACGGCGTTCGCCACGGCGGTCGGCGTGGGCGTGGGGGTCGCCGTCGCGCCGCGCTCGCGGATGAGCGGCTCGCGCGGCGCGATGCTGGCGGCGAGGGCCGTCAGGCCCATCAACACCGCCACGAGCAGGAGGAACCGGCGGCCGAGCATGCTCCGAGGGTAGACCGGTCGTCCAGTCCGCGGCTAAGGCGGCGTTAAGCCCGCGGACTGTCAGGCCGATAACAGGTGTGCCAGCGAGCCGAGGTGTCAAAGGCAAATCGCCCGCGAGGGTGAGGCGCAAAGCCACGGAGCTCCCCGGATGGGAGCGAGCCGGGTTGCCACCGCCGGTGGTGTGAACGGGACCGAGGACCTGGCGCGCAGTCCAACAGGTTCAACCCATCCCTTCAGGAGGGACCACCACCAATGCTCCACAAGCTCCGCCAGCGCGCTCAGGACGAGAAGGGTTTCACCCTGATCGAGCTCCTGGTCGTCATCCTGATCATCGGCATTCTGGCCGCGATCGCGCTTCCCGCGTTCCTCAACCAGCGCGCGAAGGCGCAGGACACCGAGGCCAAGTCGGCCGCCCGTACGGCGCAGACGGCTCTCGAGACGTACTACACCGACGAGCAGACCTACGCGACGGCTGACGTCGCCAAGCTGCGCGCGATCGAGCCGGCCCTGAACTCGGGCGTGGCCGCCGGCGCCAACCTGACGCTGACCGGCAACACGGTCGACGCGTACACGATCGAGATCACGCAGCCGAAGACCACCAGCAAGTTCCGCATCATCAAGGCGTCCGATGGCTCCGTGACTCGCGAGTGCGACACGGACGGCCAGAAGGGCTGCCCCGCCAGCGGCACCTGGTAGTACCCGGTCGTTCACGACCTTTCCGCGAAGCGGGCCCCCCGGGGCCCGCTTCGTCGTTAACCGAACTGGTGTCCAGACCCCCTCAAGAGCGGCCGTCCAGCCGTCGATATCAGGGTCGTGCACTGCCGTAACCTCCGCGACTCCGAGGGCTTCACGCTCATCGAGGTCCTCGTCGCCGCCTTCGTGCTGGTCGTCGGCGTCCTCGCGACGCTGACGCTGATCACCGGGGCCAACCGCGCCACCGCGGCCACGCAGTCCCGCGAGGCGGGCGTCAACCTCGCGCGCGAGCTCGTGGAGGCCGCGCGCGGCATCACCTACGACAAGCTCTCCGACACCAGCATCGACGCCCAGCTCCAGGCGGTGCCGGGGCTCCAGGACACCACGCTCGGCGGCATCTACCAGATCCGCCGCCGGGGCGTCGACTACACCGTCGACGCGTCGGTCTGCATCATGGACGACGCCAAGGACGGCGGCGGCTCGCGGCCCAGCGGCCTGAGCTTCTGCTCGGACAGCGGCCCTGCCGGCACCGCCGACAAGAACCCCGAGGACTACAAGCGCGTCACGGTCAAGCTGACGTGGAAGCGCGGCGGCGTGACCCGCACGGCGACGCAGACCGGCCTCGTCAACAACCCCGGCAGCGCGACCGGCCCGGCCGTCCGCTCGATCATCGTCGTCGGCACGCCGGCGCCGTACGAGATCACGAGCACGAACGCGACCGTGCCGCTCCAGCTCACGACGTCGAGCAAGCCCACCACGATCAACTGGTCGGTCGACGGCTCGGTGCAGCCCACCGCGCCGACGCAGTCCGGCAGCACGGGGCTCATCTGGACCACCGACTGGAACGTCAGCGCCGTCGACGACGGCCCGTACCTGATCTCCGGCGAGGCGTTCAACCAGTACGGCGTCTCGGGCCCGACCCGCACCGAGACCGTCACGCTCAACCGCTACCCGGCCAGGGCGCCCGCGCGCGTCGCCGGCGGCCGCACGAAGTTCGGCACGGTCGAGATCGAGTGGGCCGCGAACACCGAGCGCGACATCGTCGGCTACCAGGTGCGCCGCGTCACCGACAACACGATCGTGTGCGCGCTCGCGACGCAGAAGCTCGACACGCTCTGCACGGACACGTCGCCGCCGGCCGGCGACCCGCTCCAGTACGAGGTCGTGGCCTACGACAAGGCCCCCGTCACCGGCGTGCCGCGGGCGGGCGGCGCGACGACGCTGACCGTCACGACGGGCAACACGCCGCCCAACGCGCCGGTCCTGATCTCCGCGACCACCTCGGGCGGCACCGTGACCCTCAAGTGGAAGCGGCCGAACCCCGAGGACCCGGATCCCGGCGACGGCGTCGAGTTCTACCGGATCTACCGGGACGGGACGCTGCTCTCGAACCGCTACGACCGCTGGTACGACAACGGGCCCAACGTCACGTGGACGGACATCGCCACGGGTGGCCTGCCGCACCTGTACTGGATCACCGCAGTCGACAAGTCCTACCTCGAGTCCGCCTTCACCGCCGCGGTGCCGCTGCCATGAGCCGGTTCAAGGACGAGAGCGGCTTCACCGTCGTCGAGCTCGCGGTCTCCGCGTTCATCGCCCTGGTCGTGTTCGGCGCCACGCTCACCGTGCTCGCGGCCGCGAACACCCAGCAGCGGCTCAACGAGCGCACGAACGACGCCCAGCAGGACGTGCGCGTGACGCTCGACCGCATGGCCCGCCAGCTCCGCAACCTCGCGAGCCCGAACGTGCTCACGTCCGTCGGCAGCACGCTGCCGCGCTCGGTCGACCGCGACCTGCCGACCGATCTCGTCTTCCAGGACGTCGACCAGATCCGGCCTGCGGGGACGCTCAACTCGGCGAACGTGCGCCGCGTCCGCTACTGCCTGAACTCGGACACGCCGACGAACGGCCGGCTCTACATGCAGACGCAGACGTGGAACACGGCCGTGGCACCCGGCGTGCCCGCCGACGCCGCCTGCCCGGGCGCCGGCTGGAACACCACCGTGATCGTCGGCCAGCACGTCACGAACAAGGTCGGCGACCGGCCGGTGTTCCGCTACTCGGGCGACAGCGGCCTGATCACCGGGACCGACTCGAACTCGCGCGCCGACATCTCCCGCGTCGAGGCCGACGTGTTCCTGGACGTCGACACGACCAAGCGGCCGGCCGAGACCTCGCTGACCTCGAGCGTCTTCCTGCGCAACCAGAACCGCGAACCGGAGAGCGCGTTCACGCTCACGGTGACCAACCCGACGACGCGCACGGTCCAGCTCAACGGGTCCGCGTCGCAGGACCCCGAGGGCCAGCCGCTCAGCTACTACTGGTTCGTCGACGGCGTGCAGCAGTCCACCGAGGGCATCGTGGTGCAGCTGTCCGTGACCGCCGGCACGCACACGTTCGTCCTCCACGTCAAGGACCCCGCGGGGCTCGAGGGCGTCTCCCCGACCCAGACGAGGGCCTTCTGATGAGACTCCTGCGCGCCCTTCGCCGCGAGGACGGCAACGTGCTCGTCACCGCGATGCTCGTGATGATGCTGCTGCTGATCTTCGGCTTCTCGCTGCTGCGCACCGTCGACACGCAGCAGCGGGACTCGCGCCGCGAGCGCGAGCGCGAATCGTCCTTCCAGGTCAGCGAGGGCGCGCTCAACGCGCAGATCTTCCAGCTCTCCTCGCGCTGGCCGGGGAGCACCTCGAGCCCTGGCTCGGGCGCGCCCTACCCGTCGTCCTGCACGAACGGCGCCGCGAACGCCGACTGCCCGAGCTCGACGGCGCTGACCAGCTCGTTCGCCAACGTCGACCAGACCGGCAGCACCGTGTGGACGACGCAGGTGCGCGACAACAGCGCGGGGTCGAACTACTACGACGACAGCGTCCTCGCCGGCCCGTCCGCCGACGCCAACGGCGACGGCTACCTGTGGGTGCGCGCCAGCGCCGTCGTGCGCGGCAAGCGCCGCACGCTCGTCGCGCTCGTCAAGGCCGAGCAGACCACCCTCAACTTCCCGCGCGCGACGCTCGTGGCCGGCAAGTTCGACACCACGAACAACGGCAACAAGATCATCATCGACAACGACGGCGAGCAGAACCAGTTCACCCCCGGTGACGTCATCGTCCGCTGCTCGTTCCCGAGCGGGAGCCCGCCGGCCACCGGCTGCGCCGACTATCAGAGCAACAAGGGGCAGGTGTCACCCGAGCGGGTGTTCTCGAAGCCGAGCCAGCCGAACGCGGTCACGCCCGAGGCGCTGGACTCGCTGCGCGCCGCCGCCCGCGCCGACGGCAACTACTACGCGGGCTGCCCGGGGAGCCTCCAGGGCGACCAGCCCGGCGAGATGGTCTTCATCGAGGACGCCGGGGCCAACTGCAAGTTCACCGGCAACGCCGACTACAACACGCGCGCCAAGCCCGGCTACGTGGTCATCGCCAGGGGCAACATCCAGATCCTCGGCAACGCCACGTTCTACGGGATCATCTACCACGCCAACCAGGACAGCTCGTCCGGCTACCTCGTGGATCTCGGCGGCAATGTCTCGATCCAGGGATCGATCGTCATCGACGGCCCGGGCGGCCTGCACGCCGGTTCGAGCAAGGTCAACCTGGTCTGGGACCCGAACGTGTTCAACAACCTGAAGGCGTTCGGCACCGCGTCGATCGTGCAGAACACGTTCCGCGAGATCAACGCGAGCTCCTAGCTCAAGCTCGCGCGATCCGAGGCCGATATCACGCACGTGTTCAAGAAGCGCTCTTCCTCCTCCCGGGCCGCCATCGTCGGCCTCGACCTCGATCCCGGCCACATCGCCGCCGCCGAGGTCACCGTCAACGGGTCGCTGTCGCTCAAGCGCGGCGCCGTCGCCCAGCTTCGTCCCGGCATCCTGCGGGACGGCGAGGTGGCCGATGTCCCGGCTCTCGCCGAGGCGCTGAAGACGCTCTTCGCCGAGCACGGGCTGCCGCCGCGCGTCCGGTTCGGCATCGCCAACCAGCGGATCGTCGTGCGCACGCTCGACCTCCCGCAGCTCGAGGACGAGAAGGCGCTCGCCGCCGCCGTCAAGGTGCAGGCGCCCGACCACATCCCGATGCCGATGGACGAGGCCGTCATCGACTGGCAGTCGCTCGGCACCGTCACGACCGCGAGCGGCCAGCCGCGCACGCGCGTCGTCGTGGTGGCCGTCCGCCGCGAGATGATCGACAAGCTCGTCGCCGCGGCCCGCGAGGCCCAGCTCTCCGTCGAGGGCGTCGACCTGTCCGCCTTCGGCATGGTGCGCGCGCTCGACGGGCGCAGCGCCACCGGCGCGGTGCTGTACGTCAGCGTCGCCGGCCTCACCAACGTCGCCGTCGCCAACGCGACCGGGTGCCTGTTCACCCGCGCCGCCGCCGGCGGGCTCGACGCGATGGTCCACACGCTCGCCGAGCGTCGCGGCCTGACGCTCGAGCACTCGCAGCAGTGGCTCCAGCACGTCGGCCTGCTCGCCCCGCTCGACGACGTCGAGGGCGACCCCGATCTCGTCGCGGCCGCGCGGTCGACCCTCGAGGAGGGCGTGCACCAGCTCGCCGACACGGTGCGCAACTCGCTGAACTTCTACCGGATGCAGGAGAGCGCGGAGACCGTCGAGTCCGGTGTGCTCACCGGCCCGGCGATCGCGATCCCCGGCCTGGTCGAGGCGCTCTCGACGCAGCTGCGGCTGCCGCTCACGTCGTCGGTCGTCGGCACGAGCGACGACAGCGCCGACCTCGGGCGGCTGACCGTCGCGGCGGGGCTAGCCGTCGAGCACGTCGCCTAGTAGGTCAGAGATGCCCTTCGCAGCCGTCCTGATGGGCGCGATCTTCGGCTCGTTCCTCAACGTGGTCGCCTACCGGCTGCCGCGGGGCGAGTCGCTGTCGCGCCCGCGGTCGCGCTGCCCCGGCTGCCAGCGGCCGATCCGGCCGTACGAGAACGTGCCGGTGCTCTCGTGGCTGATGCTGCGGGGCCGGTGCCGCGGGTGCGGGATGCGGATCTCCGCGCGCTACCCGCTCGTGGAGGCCGCCACGGCCGCGCTGTGCGCCCTGGTGGTGGTCGCCAAGGGCGCGGACACGGATGCGCTGCTCGGCATCGTGCTGGTGCTGCTGCTCGTGCCCATCACGCTGATCGACCTCGACCACCGGATCATCCCGAACAAGCTCGTCCTCGTCGGCGCCGTGACGGCGCCCGCGATCCTCGCCGTGGTCGCGCCCGACGACCTCGTCGAGCACCTCATCGCCGGCGTGTCCGCGGGCGGCTTCTTCCTGCTCGCCGCGCTCGCGTATCCACGCGGGATGGGCATGGGCGACGTCAAGCTCGCGGCCGTGCTCGGCCTCTTCCTGGGCCGCGCCGTCGGCCCTGCGGTGTTCATCGCGCTCCTGTCCGGAACGCTGGTGGGCGCCGCCGTGATCGCCCGCAAGGGCGCGCGCGAGGGCCGCAAGACCGCGGTCCCGTTCGGCCCGTTCCTCGCTCTCGGCGCGGTCGTCGCGCTGTTCGCGGGCGAGGCGCTGGTCGACGCGTACCTCTCGACCTTCGCGTAGGGGATAGACCCCACCCCGGCGCCTCAAGCCGCGTCGAACGGGTGCCGATAAGCAGGGCGAGATGAAGGCCATCAACCTGCTCCCACCCGACCTCCGAGGGGCCTCCAAGGGCGGCTCCCCGAAGGCGAAGGCCGCGCCCGCGAACGACGAGCCCGGCGGCATCGCCGCCTTCGTGGTGCTCGGCGCGCTCGCTGCATGCGTCGCCGCCCTCGCCGCGTACGTGCTCACTACCAACTCGGTGAAGGACCGTCAGGCCCAGCTCGAGTCGGTCACGGCTGAGGCGGCGAACACCACTCGGCGCGTCAACCAGCTGAAGCCGTACGCCGACTTCCAGCAGATGGCCGAGACGCGGATCCAGACCATCAACGATCTTGCGTCCTCCCGCTTCGACTGGGAGCAGTCGCTCCGCGACATCTCCCGGATCGTCCCGACCGACGTCACGCTGACCTCGCTGACCGGCACGATCGCCAGCGGCGCCGGCGGCGGCGGCTCGACCGTGCGCACGGCGATCGCCTCGCCGGCCGTCGAGCTCAAGGGCTGCGCGACCAACCAGGGCGACGTCGCCCAGCTGCTGTCGCGGCTGCGCAACGTCGACGGCGTGACCCGCGTGAGCCTCAGCAAGTCGCTCAAGCCCGCGATGACGCCGGCCGGCACGCCGACGACCGCGGCCACCCCCGGGGTGCCGGTCGACTGCGCGGGCAAGCGCCCGCCGGCGTTCGAGATCGTCGCGTTCTTCGAGCGCTCGAAGGTCCCGGCCAGCGTCGCGGACATCACCCTCCAGACCGCTGCCGCCACGGGCGCGCAGACCGGCAGCTCCTCGTCGGGCACGCCGGCCACCGCCACCGCGCAGGCTCAGGGCGTCACGACGCCGCCGGCCGACCCGGCCACCGCGACTCCCACGCCGACCCCGCAGGCAGGTACCCCATGACCCGTACCAACCGGATCCTGGTCGCCGTCGTGGCCGTCGCCGCGGCCGCCGCGGCCTTCTACTTCCTCGCGCTCACCCCCAAGCGCGACGAGGTGGCTCGCCTCGACAAGGACATCTCCACCAAGCAGGCCGAGCTCGACCAGGCCAAGCAGTCGCTCGTCACCTACGAGAAGGCGCGCGCCAGCTACAAGGCCAACTACACGACGCTCGTGCGCCTCGGCAAGGCCGTCCCGTCCGACGACGACGTCCGCTCGCTGATGGTCCAGCTCCAGGCTGCGGCCAAGGGCACCGGGGTCGACTTCGAGAAGATCGAGCTCGCGAGCGGCTTCGCCGGCGCGACCGGCTCCTCGACGCCGCCGACCACGCCGACGCCGGGCACGCTGGCCTCGGCTCCGGGCTCGGTGCCCGTCGCCGGCGGCGCGCTGTCCGCCATGCCGTTCAGCTTCGTGTTCAACGGCAACTACTTCGAGCTCCAGACCTTCCTCGCCCGCGTCGAGCACTTCGTCTCGACGCACAACGACCGCCTCAACGCGACCGGCCGCCTCCTGCGGCTGGAGAGCGTGGCGATCGCGCCTGGCCCGGCGGGCTTCCCGACGATGCAGGCCCAGATCGGCGCCGCGATCTACGTCGTGCCGCCGGTCGAGGGCGTGCCCGGGGCGTCGTCGTCGGGCGCGCAGAACGCGAGCACGACGCCGTCGACCCCCTCGACGCCGTCGACCTCCACGACCACCGCCGACGCCGGAGCAGCCCGATGAACGTCCTGACCACCACCTGGCGCCAGCTCGTGCGCACCCGGCTGTGGCCGGTCGCCGTCCTGCTCGTCGCTGCGCTCGCGGCGGTCCCGTTCCTGCTCAGCCGGAACGCCGAGCCGGTCGCGACCCCGCCGGCCGGCGCGCCCGACTCGGGCACGAAGGTCTCGGCGAGCCTCGGCGAGCCCGTGGTCGCCGCCGCGACCCCGGAGGAGCGCGCCCGTCGCCGCCGCGTGCTCGGCGCCCGCAAGGACCCGTTCACGCCGGAGTCGATCAAGCACCCGAAGAAGAAGAAGGCCGCCAAGAAGCTCAAGATCGCCGTCGTCAAGACGTCGACGCCCAAGGCCTCCACGCCCTCTTCGCACGGGTTTAGCACGCCGACCGTGCCGTCGGGCGGGTCGACCTTCGTGCCCTCGGTCCCGGTCGTCACGACCCCCGTCAAGCCGAAGAAGACCTACGCCAAGGGCTCGCTGATCGTGCGCTTCGGTGACGCGACGGCCGACTCGCTGCCGCGCCTGCACCTGCCCAAGCTCGCGGCGCTGCCGAAGCAGGCGGCGGCCGACGACACCTCGCTGCTCGTCTACACGGGCCTGACCAAGAACGGCAAGAAGGCGATCTTCCTCGTGGACGAGAGCCTCACGCCGACGGGCGACGGCACCTGCCAGCCCCACCCGAGCACGTGCGAGACGGTCGAGCTCGCCAAGGGCGACACCGAGTTCTTCGACGTCGTCGATGCCGGCACGGGCCAGGTCTCGGCCCAGTACGAGCTCGACCTCGTCGACATCGTCAAGTAGCCACCCAGGGGAACGTGCCACCGCCGCGGCTCCGGATCGCCGGAGCCGCGGCGGACACCGCTTCGTAGGATCTGCGGCGTGCCGCTGCGCGTCGTCACCGCCGGTGAGTCCCACGGGCCCGGGCTGACCTGCATCGTCGAGGGCCTGCCCGCCGGGCTCGAGCTCGACCTCGGCGCGATCGACCGCGACATGGCCCGGCGCCAGCTCGGCCACGGCCGCGGCGGGCGCATGAAGATCGAGCGCGACAGCGCCGAGGTCACGTCCGGCGTGCGCCACGGGAAGACGCTCGGCGGCCCGATCGCCGTGCGCGTCGCCAACCGCGACTACGCCAACTGGGAGGAGCGGATGAACCCGTGGCCCGTCGCGGCCGACGTGCCCGAGGTGCATCTGCCGCGGCCGGGCCACGCCGACCTGGCCGGCGTGCAGAAGTTCGGCTTCACCGACGTGCGCAACGTCCTCGAGCGGGCGAGCGCGCGCGAGACCGCGGCGCGCGTGGCGGGCGGCGCGCTCGCCAAGGGGTTCCTGTCCGCGCTCGGCGTGCAGGTCCTCTCGCACGTCACGCAGATCGGGTCGGTGCGGGCGCCGGCGACGAACGGGCTCGTGCCGCGCGACTTCGCCGACGTCGACGCGTCGCCGGTCCGCTGCCTGGACGCCGACGCCTCGAAGGCGATGGTCGAGGAGATCAACGTGCTGCGCAAGCGCAACGAGTCGCTCGGCGGCGTCTTCGAGGTGCACGCGTTCGGGCTCGTGCCCGGGCTCGGCTCGCACGTGAGCTGGGAGGAGCGCCTCGACGGGCGGATCGGGATGGCGATGCTCTCGATCCAGGCCGTCAAGGGCTGCGGGATCGGCGACGGATTCGACCTCGCCGGCCGGCCCGGCTCGGCTGCCCACGACGAGATCTTCTACTCCGAGGAGCGCGGCTACTACCGCGAGACCAACCGCTCGGGCGGCATCGAGGGCGGGATGACGACCGGCGAGCCGCTGGTCGTGCGCTGCGCGATGAAGCCGCTGCCGACGCTGACCAAGCCGCTGCGCTCGGTCGACATCGCCACGCGCGAGCCCGCGGGGGCGCTGCGCGAGCGCACCGACTCGTGCACGGTCCCGGCCGCGGGCGTGGTGGGGGAGGCGATGCTGGCGATCGTGCTGGCCGACGCCTACCGCGCGAAGTTCGGCGGCGACCACATCGACGACGTGCGCGCCGCGTTGGCCGCGTACGAGCAGCGCATCAGATGGAAGCCCCGCCCGTAGCGCTCGTCTTCATCGGCTTCATGGGCGCCGGCAAGACGTCGGCGGCGCGGGCGGCCGCGGCCTCCTTCCAGTCACGCGCGGTGGACGCCGACCACGAGATCGAGCGGCGTGCGGGCATCACGATCGAGGAGTACTTCGAGCGCCACGGCGAGCCCGCGTTCCGAGAGCTCGAGGAGCAGGTCGTCGCGCGGCTGCTCGAGCACCCTCCGGCGCCGGCGATCTCGCTCGGCGGCGGCGCGATCCTGTCCCCGCGCGTGCGCCGGCTGCTGCGCCGCCACACCGTCGTGCTGCTCGACGTCGACGTCGACACGGCCTGGCGGCGGTGCGGGAACCGCCGGCGCCCGCTCGCGCGCGACCGCGACGCGTTCGTCGCGTTGCACGCGGCGCGGGCGCCGCTGTACGAGTCGGTGGCCGACGCGGTGCTGATCGACTCCGATCGCGAGCACGTGCGCCAGGCCGTCCCAGCCCTGCGCGCGCTGCCGGACGGGGTGAAGCTGCTGTGGGCCGTGAGCGCGTCGGGCAGCTACCCGGTGCACGTGGGGGAGGGGCTGCTCGAATCAGGCTTCTGGCCGGTGAGCGGCCGGCGCTTCGTCATCACCGACGAGACCGTCGGCGACCTGTACCGCGTGCGCGACGCGGCCGCCGAGCTGCGGATCCCGGCCGGCGAGGAGCACAAGACGCTGGCCAGCGCCGAGCGCCTGCTGCGCGGCCTGGCGGCGGGCGGGATGGATCGAGACGACCACGTGGTCGCGCTCGGCGGCGGCGTGGTCGGCGACCTCGGAGGGTTCTGCGCGGCGCTCTACCAGCGCGGCGTGCGCGTGGTGCAGGTGCCGACCACGCTCGTCGCGCAGGTCGACTCGGCCTACGGCGGCAAGACCGGCGTCGACCTCCCGGAGGGCAAGAACTACGCCGGCGCCTACCACCAGCCGAGCGCGGTGCTCGTCGACCCGTCGGCGCTGGCCACGCTGCCGCAGGCGGAGCTCGCGGCCGGCTGGGCCGAGGTGATCAAGACCGCGCTGATCGCCGGCGGCGCGCTGTGGGAGCGCGTGCGCGCGGGCGCCGCGCTCGACCGCGAGCTCGTGCTCGCGTGCGCGCGCACGAAGCTCGGCGTCGTGGCCGGCGACGAGCGCGACGCCGGCCGGCGTCAGATCCTCAACCTCGGCCACACGGTCGGGCACGCGATCGAGACCGCGACCGGCTACCGCCGCTACCGCCACGGCGAGGCCGTCGGGCTCGGGCTGCTGGCGGCGTTGACGCTCTCCGGCCAGGCGCAGCTGCGCGCCGAGGTCGCCGGCCTGCTGGCGGCGCGGGGGCTCCCGGTCACGCTCGACGGCGGGGTCGACGCCGAGGCCGTGCTCGCTGCCGTGCAGCGCGACAAGAAGCGCCGCGGCGGCCGCGTCGGCTTCGTGCTCGTCGAGGCGCCCGGCGACGTGCGGGCCGGGCGGCCCGTGCCGGAAGGCGAGGTGCGGGCCGCCGTGGCAGAGTTGCGTACCGGATGAGAAATCGCGTGGCCGTCATGCACGGCGTCAACCTCGACGCACTCGACCGCCGGCCCGCTCAGCACTACGGCGAGCTGACGTTCTCCCAGCTCGAGCGGCGCATCGACAAGTACGCACACGAGCTCGGGCTCGACGCGCGGTTCTTCCAGACTAATCACGAGGGCGAGATGGTCGAGGAGATCCACAAGGCGAGCGACTACGCCGACGGCCTGCTGATCAACCCGGGCGCGTGGACGCACTACTCGTGGGCGCTGCGCGACGCGGTCGAGGTGTCCGGGCTGCCGATGGTCGAGGTGCACCTCTCCGACGTCACGCAGCGAGAGGAGTTCCGCCGCCTGTCGGTGTTCGAGGGCGTCTCGATCGCGCGGTTCTACGGTAAGGGCGTCGAGGGCTACCGCGACGCGCTCGTCGCGCTCAAGGAGGCGTTCTGAGCCGCGCCGACCGCCTGGCCGCCGCGCTCGCCGAGCGCGAGCTCGACGCGCTGCTCGTCACCAATCTGGTGAACGTGCGCTACCTCACTGGGTTCACCGGGTCGAACGCGATCGTCGTGGTCGGCCGGGACCTGCGGCGCTTCGTGACCGACTTCCGCTACGTCGAGATGGCGGCCGCCCAGGTCGACGGGTTCGATCGCGAGCAGGCCCCGCCGGAGTTCCTCGAGGCGCTGGCCGGCGGCTGGCCGGACGGCGCGCTGCGGGTCGGGTTCGAGGACGACGACGTGTCGGTCCGCCGCCACGGACGGCTGCGCGAGGTCGTGCCCGGGCGCATCGAGCTGGTGGCCGCGGGCGGGGCCGTCGAGGAGCTGCGGGCGGTCAAGGACGCGGGCGAGGTGGAGCGCATCCGGGCGGCGGCGGCGCTCGCCGACGACGTCTACGGCGTCGTGCGGGCGCAGGGTCTCGTCGGGCGCAGCGAGCGCGACGTGGCGCTGGCGATCGAGGACGAGATGCGCCGGCTCGGCGCGTCGGGGCCGAGCTTCCCGTCGATCGTCGCGTCGGCCGAGCGGGGCGCGCTGCCGCACGCGGTGCCGGCGGACGCGGTCATCCCGCGGAACACGCTCGTGACGCTCGACATCGGCGCGCGCCTGGACGGCTACTGCTCGGACTGCACGCGCACGTGGGCGACCGGCGAGCTGCCGGACGACCTCGCTTCGGCCTACGAGCTGGTGCTGCGGGCGCAGCTGGCCGCGCTGGAGGCGGTCCGGCCGGGGCCTTCGGGCCGCGAGGTCGATGCGGTGGCGCGCGCGATGATCGACGAGGCCGGGCACGGCGAGCACTTCGGACACGGGCTCGGCCACGGCGTCGGGCTCGAGGTCCACGAGGCGCCGCGGCTGGCGCGCACGGCGGAGGGGCGGCTCGTGGCCGGGAACGTCGTCACCGTCGAGCCCGGGGTCTACCTGCCGGGCCGCGGCGGGGTGCGGATCGAGGACCTCGTCGTCGTCGCCGAGGACGGCGCGACGGTCCTCTCCGGCACCACCAAAGAGCTCGTGTCCGTCGACTAAGGGCCAGACCCCACTCAAGCGATGCGGGTGGCCCGCCGATACCGGGGGCGATGGAACTTCGAGCCCGCACCCCCGCCCCGCTGCGTCGCGCTGCGCTTCTCGCCGCGCTGCCCGCGCTGCTGGTGCCCGCCGTGGCGGGCACGACAACCGCCCAAGCCAAGACCCACGCGCCGATCGTCAAGCGCATCACGCCGAAGCACGTCTTCGTCGGCCAGACGCTGACGATCCGCGGCCGCTACTTCCGCCGTGGAATCAACAAGAACACCGTCGCCTTCAAGCGCCCAGGCACGAAGGCCGTGTTCGTCAAGGCCGAGAAGGGCACGACCAAGCTGCTGAAGGTGACGCTGCCGAAGCGTCTCGAGAACGCGCTGCTCGTCAAGAACGGCACGCCCACGCCGACGACGCTCTACGTCCGCGTCCTCTCGTACAAGTTCGGCAAGGGCTTCACGCGCTTCGCGAAGTCGCCGATCGTCGGCCCGGAGAAGCCGCCGGCGCCGCCGAAGCCGCCGACGACCAACCCCGACGGCGACTGCGACGGCGACGGCCTGAAGAACTCCGTCGACCCCGACGACGACAACGACCTGCTCTCCGACAGCTACGAGCGGTCCGTCAGCAAGCTCCTCGACACCTGCAACGCCGACACGGACGGCGACGGCATCGAGGACGGCTACGAGTACCAGTCCGCCAAGGACCTCAACGAGGACGAGTACCAGTCGCCCAACGGCGCCACCCCGTACCCGCGCAAGCTGCCGTTCCCGAACCCGCTCGACGGCACGGACGCGCAGACGGACCACGACGGCGACTCGCTCACGCTGGCCGACGAGTACCACCTGTGGAAGTACACGATCGCCCACGGCGCGCCGCGCACCCTGGCCTCGCTGACCTACTCGGCGGGCAAGCAGTACTCGCTCGGCAAGCTGCCGGCGGCCGGCTACAACAAGCAGGGCTCGTTCCTGAGCTGGGCGAACTCGCACGGCTACGGGCACGTGTCGCTGGTCGACCTCGGCGCCCTGACGCTGGCGGACGACTGGAGCACCGTCCCGGACTGGACGAGCGGGTCGTGGGCCTCCTTCGACATCCGCGACTTCGATCGCAACGGCGTCGTCAGCGCGGCCGAGCAGACCTACTACGACCGCAACGGCAACACCTACCTCGACGACGGCGAGCGCGACGAGGACGCCGACGGCCTGCCGAACCAGTGGGAGGCCACCGGCTGCATGACGCGCGCCATGTGGAACGGCCTCTACACCGGCGAGTCGCCGTACTACCTGCGTGACGCCGACT
>Ga0081539_10001692_pt1 | contig 35580 bp, 16 predicted proteins | sample TabmetS4T2R2_FD_71023 | JGI IMG/M metagenome (GOLD analysis project Ga0081539, IMG submission 71023) | Tabebuia heterophylla rhizosphere microbial communities from the University of Puerto Rico - S4T2R2 | ecosystem: Host-associated > Plants > Roots > Rhizosphere ... | reverse complement strand
TGTTGCTTCCAGTACGCCACTTGCCGGTCGAGGAGTTCGCCTTGCACCCCTTCGCGCTGCCAGGCGGCGTAGTCGGCATACTGGATAGTCAGCTCCGGCAGCGGCGACGGCTGGCCGTGAGCATACGCGTCATAGAGCACCGAGAGTTCACGGTACACCACACTCAGCGACCAGCCATCGGCCACAATATGGTGAAAGGTGAGACTCAGAATATGGTCATGTTCCCCCAGCCGGAGGACTTTTGCCCGCAAGAGTGGCCCGTGCAGCAGATCAAAGGGCTGGTGCGCCTCCTCCGTGAGCAGGCCCTGGGCGTCTGCTTCTCGCCGCTCCGCTGCGCGATCAGTGAGATCGATGACCGGCAGAGCGAGCCGCAGTGCTGGGGCAATGCGCTGGCGCGGCTCTCCTTCTCTCATCACGAAGGTGGTGCGGAGGACTTCGTGACGCCCCACGAGCTCGTTGAGACTGCGCTCGAGCGCGGCAAGGTCAAGCGAGCCCTGTATACGGAGCGCCGTGGGAATGTTATAGACCGCACTCCCGGGCTCGAACTGGTCTAAGAACCACAGCCGCTGCTGGGCAAACGATAGTGGTGGCGCCTCTAGCGTAGCTCGGCGGGGAATCGTGTGATCTACCGATCGTCCGGACCCGTGCTCCTTGAGCCTTAATTCCAGTAACGCTCGCTTCTCCGGCGAGAGCGTAGCGAGGCGATTGAGAAGAGCATCGCTGCCCCGCGCTTGTGAAGATCCCTCGTTGCTCATAACCCTTTTGATACTCCTTTTTTTTACTCCGACTGCCATCGCTTCATGAATCAGTCTGAACAGAGACTCGCTCTTGACCCTGAGCAATGAAGGACGCCAGTCCAGCCACGGTGGGAGCCTCAAACAGCGTGCGTAAGGGTAGGTCGAGCTGCAAGGCTGTACGTATGCGCGAAACCACCTGCGTGGCTGACAGCGAATGACCGCCGAGTTCAAGGAAGTTGTCGTGGATCCCTACCTGTGCCAGACCTAAGACTTGCATCCAGATCCCCGCAAGCACCTCCTCAAGTGGGGTACGTGGCGCGATGAAGGCCCGGTCCAATTCCGGGCGTGCCTGGTCGGGCATTGGCAGCGCCTGGCGATCCACTTTCCCGTTGGGTAGTAACGGTAAAACCTCCAACAGGACGAAGGCAGAAGGTACCATGTAGTCAGGCAACTTCACTTGCACGACACTTCGCAGTTCACCGACGGTTGGCGCCGGCTGCCGGGCGGGAACAACGTAGGCCACAAGAGATTTGTCACCCCGGCTGTCCTCTCGTGCCAGAACGGCTATCTCCTTGACCGCCGGATGCTCACGGAGTACCGTCTCAACTTCAGACGTCTCTACCCGGTGCCCCCTAATTTTGACCTGAGTATCCTTGCGACCCAGGTGCTCCAAGCAGCCGTCTGGCCGTAGGCGCCCTAGATCGCCTGTGCGGTAGAGTCGCATGCTTCCACCTGCCGGATCAGGCATAAAAGCCGCCTGCGTGAGGTCAGGCTTGCGCCAATAACCCAGAGCGAGATATGGGCTCTTAATAACGATTTCTCCGATCTGATTCACGCCCACCGCTTCACCCTCCTCATCGAGTAACAAGATCTCGGTATCGGCAACCGCATACCCCACCGGCACGGTACCGCCAGTGATGAGGGTCTTCTGGTCGATGAAGTACTGCCGGATGAGGCTCATCTCTGTAGCGGCCATGCGGTTGTGCAAGAGGCAGGGTTGGGAAAAGTGTCGTTTGAACCCCTCGACGTCGCGCGGGGAGACAGGCTCACCGGTCAGTTCGATCAGGCGTAGCTTGGGAAACGCCTCCTCGCCGGTCAGGACGTCCAGGAGGTAGCGGAAGACGGTGGTGACTGAGTGGTACACGGTAATCTCTTCCCGGATCAACCAGTCCACTAAATCGCGGAGTCCCACCTCCTTCAGATCGAAGGGAAAGAGTGCAGCGCCGTTGAGCAACGCCCCAAAGATATTGGTCACCGCCGCACTGTAGTTCACTGAAAAAAGTAATGAGAGCCGGTCGTCGGCACAGATATGGGAGCCGTTGGTGTATTTCATCAAGCTATGCAGAACATTGCGGTGATTCTGCATCACGCCCTTAGGCTGCCCTGTCGAACCAGAGGTATAGAGGATATAGGCCAGGGCGTCCGCAGCGATCGCTAATCCCAGATTTTCGTCCGCTACTGTTGTCCCAATGTAATCAGTATTCAGCACTCGGCATCCGGAGGGCACTAATGTAGCGGCGAGGTCTGCATACTTGTTGTCAGTAATCATCAGCCGCACCTGCGTTTCATCCAGCAAGCGCTTGAGTCGTGCCTGTGGAGCCATCGGATCTAGCGGGACATAGCTCCGACCGGTTTTCAGTACGCTGAGGAGCGCCGTGATGGCGGGTGCCCCGTGGTCGAGCAATAGGGCAACGGGATTATTGCTCACCGGCTGCTGTTCTAAGATAGTATGGGCCAGCTGATTAGCACGGCGATTCAACGCGTCATAGGTGAGGATATTCGGACCGGTCTTTATGGCAATGCGGGTCGGATACCGGACTACTTGCTGCTCAAATCGTGCCGGAATCGACTGCTCGATTGCCGCTTTTGGGAACGGTATAAAGGTATTGGTCGGACCAACACGACGGGGTTGCGGCGGCGTCACTCTGGGAGCAGGCTCGATCGCTACTGCAGTCGAAGGCCGTGACCACTGCTCAACTTTTACTAATGGCACTTTGCCGGTCTTTGGATCAGGGAGTAAGTACGGAACCCGTTGTACCTCAAGCATTGCGCAATGAGCGCCTTTGATGGCAAGAATGCGCTGAAACTCCTGTCGTACCGCCTCATCAAGGTCACTAGGAGCAATATACTCAATTCGCACCTGATCGGGCCGCAATGAAGTGAACTGCACCCTGTGCAGACCAGCCACGTAGAACGAACTCAAACTCACCGCCACAATAGTACCGTCAGTACCGTCACTCATGACAGTAGGAAGGTCAGCAGCATTCTTTCCCTCAATGTCACTAATAGTGGAGAAGGGAGAAGTCTCCTGCCCGCTGCCGCGCACTGCATAATCCCCTAGTTCATAGCGAATAATTGGCAAAGTCCGGTTGTAGAGATTGGTCAGTACGACGCGGCCCCGCTCACCAGGCGCCACCGGCTGCTGCGCCGCGTCTAGTACTTCCACAATGTTTAGATCGTCCATGAGCGTCAGCTCGGGTTCACCGGCTTCCTGGAGCCCAAGGTAGAGTGATTCCGAGGCGCTGTAGGAAATATGTAGGGGAACGTCCCAGGCAGCCTTGATCGTGCGTGCCATGCTTGGAGTCAACGGCTCCGCAGTGACCAGAACGTGGGAAGGACGAATGTGCAGCCGGCCTTCGAGTGCCGACTCCGCCAACGCGGTAATGCTGCTGGCATAGCCCACGAGACGGTGCGGCTGAAAGGTCTGCAATTGCTCGATAACCTGCGTGAATGGGTCCATGATAGAAAGTCGCAAGCTCTCATACACGGCCTGTGACAGCTGCATGGTGCTCGCAACCCCAATAAAGTGCCCGTGTGTAGCCAGATAAAAAGCCACGCGGGTCTTTCCGGTCCCTAGCCGTTCTGGCACCGGCAGGCGCAAAGCCATAACGCTGCTCATGACCTGCCAGGATGGTCGGTCATAGGCAAAAATACCCACCGTGCCAGAGGACCCAGAACTATAGCAGACAATAAAATCTTTATGGAATTGCTGGTGCGGGTCACGATGGTTCTGCAGCCAGTGCTCCAGGTCCGCCTTGCGCAAGCGCCCATCAGTCACCACAGTGTCAAAATGTTCCATCAGGGTCGGCTTGGTCACCAAAGGGAGATCCCGAACATCAAGCTGTGAGAGATGGGTGTCACGGATGCCATTGCTGCTGTAGTACTCTCGATAGAACGGCGAGTGTGTCCACACATAGGCCAGCAGGGCCCGTAACTGTTGCTGTTGGTAGCGAATCATATCGCTACGAGTGCGCGGTAAAAATTGTGCTACATCTTCTACGAAACGATTAGGCATACAAGTCATCCTTTTAGGCTTTTGTCGCGAGCAGCGTCTCTACCTCCTGCTCCGGCAGCACTTCGGCTGCTCTTCAAGCCAAATCGTGGCAATCTGCATCTCTAACGGGGTCGTGGGTGGCGCAAAAGGAATAGGTGGCGAACCCTGTGCCGTTGCGCTCGCGGTCAATCCCAGTTTCTCGGCGAGCCCAAGGCGTGCCCAGATCTTTAACATTTCAAGAAGAAGCATACGAGATTGCCTGTGAGAACCAAGTGCCAGTGGCACGGGAAGCAGCCGCAGCTATGGTGAAGGCTATAGCCGAAACGGAACAGGGAGTGGTTAAGGTATAGCGTATCAACAATTTGTTACGATTGGTCTTCGTCCTTTTTCCGCCGCACTATGTGTTGCCATGCTTTGCAGTTCTACAAAATTAAGCAGGACGCGAGCAAGTCCCAAAGTGTTCAGCGAATTAGGACTGCGCAGCGTGCTATTTGGCCGAACGGTTGCTCTGTGTAGTGGTTTCGCGGTTTATCAAAGCGGGTAGGAAACGCGCTCGCGAGACAGTTCCTCCTTCCCTTTGATCTGTGAGGAGCTGTTCTGCCTCCTCCTCCGACATCGCTTCGATTTCGGAGAGGAGGCGGTTTACCGTTTGATTACTGACCTGTTGTCCCTGCTGCTCGTCGATGAGCTGAGCCATTTCTGCGATAGTCTGACACTCAAACAGCGACCGCAGGGGCACGGCGAGTTGGACCCGTTTGTTGATACGGGCAACCACTTGGGCGGCTAATAACGAGTGCCCACCGAGTTCAAAGAAATTATCATGGACACCTACACCCTCTAGCCCCAACACTTCTCGCCACACCTCGGTGACGATTTCCTCCTCTGGCGTGCGCGGAGCGACAGAGGCTCGTTCGGGCGCCGGGCGCGTCGGCTCTGGCGGCGGCAACGCCCGCCAATCGATCTTGCCATTGGGCATTCGCGGAAGTGTATCCAGAAATACGAAGGCCGATGGGATCATGTAGTCTGGCAGCTTACTCCGCAGGAAACTACGCAGATTACTTACTGTAGGGGGTTGCGATTGAAGAAGAACGAGATACGCGACGAGACGCTTATCCCCGGGTGTGTCTTCTCGCAGAACCACGACGGTGTCTCGTAGTGTGGGGTGTTGCCGCAACACCACTTCGACCTCGCCCAGCTCGATACGATAACCGCGAATCTTCACTTGATGGTCGAGGCGTCCAAGAAACTCAATGTTCCCATCAGGCAGGTAACGTACCCGGTCGCCTGTCCGGTACAATCGCGCTCCTGGTTCCCGACTGAAGGGGTGGGGGATGAATCTCTCCGCAGTCAACTCCGGGCTGTGGAGATACCCGCGTGCTAACCCATCTCCACCAATGTACAGCTCTCCCGGTATGCCAATAGGTGTAGGCTGTAGGTGTGGATCAAGAATATAGACCTGTGTGTTGATCAGTGGGCAGCCAATGGGGGGAGTCGTGTCTGCAGTGGCTACCCTGGTAAGTGTGGACCAAATCGTGGTTTCTGTCGGTCCGTACATGTTCCACAGTGATGCACCGCGGTGCAAGAGAGACTGCACGAGCTCCCGGGTGAGGGCTTCTCCACCACATAACATCTTCAACCGTGGATTCCCCTGCCACCCGCCGTCGATCAACATCCGCCAGGTAGTAGGGGTAGCTTGCAGAGCCGTCGCACCAGAAGTGGCCAAGCATTGCTGGAGCAACGGCCCATCGCTGGCTACTGCTCGGCTAGCCACGACTACGCGGGCCCCCACCGTTAATGGCAGCAGGAGTTCTAAGGCTGCAATATCGAAGGCAAAGGTGGTGACGGCGAGGAGGGTGTCTTGCCTGCTCAGGCCAAGGCGCTCACCGACGGCCTGGAGCACGTTACCGAGGGCGCGATGAGGAATTTGCACCCCTTTAGGCTGGCCAGATGAGCCGGAGGTATAGAGGACATAGGCTAAGTGCTCTGCTGTCACAAAAGATATGGGGGGTGTTGTGCTCTCCTGTACAATATCCCTTCGGTCTTTCTCCAGACAAATTATGGGACACTCGGGATCAGGTAATCTGGAGAGCAACTGTGCGTGTGTCACGAGGACAGCCACTTGAGCGTCCTGTAGCATGAATGCCAGGCGCTCTTGGGGGTAGCTAGGATCGAGGGGAACATACGCTCCGCCCGCTTTGAGAATGGCGAGTATCCCAACGACCATGTCAACCGAGCGGTCCAGACAAAGGGCGACCAGTACGTCCGGGCCCACGCCAAACCGCTGCAGGTAACGCGCAAGTTGGTTGGCCTGGGCATTGAGTTCACGATAGGTCAGCTGCTGATCGTCGCAAACGAGAGCGATCGCGTAGGGAGTTTGTCCTACCTGAGTCTCAAACAGTTCGTGAACGCGTTTGTATTTCGGATACGCAACTGTGGTGTCGTTCCAGTCGATTACTAGCTGATGTCGCTCCTCTGCAGTGAGTAAGGGTAATTCGCTGATGGGTTGCTCCGGCTGTGCAACGATCCCTTCCAGCAGGGTCTGAAAATGCCCGAGCATGCGTGCGATCGTATCGGCATAGAAAAGGTCCGAGTTATAGGTGAATGCGATACGGAGGGAATCTGTTGCTTCTGTTACGATCGCACTCAGGTCGAACTTCGCTATTTCCGCGGGTATGGTGATACGACTGATCTGGGCGTTCGGCAACACCAGGGTGGATTCCGCGAGATGGTGAAAAGTGAACATGATCTGGAACAACGGATGGCGGCTCAGCGTGCGGTCCGGATTGAGTTCTTGCACCAACCGTTCAAACGGAAGGTCTTGGTGATCGTACGCCTCCAAGGCAACTCTGCGTACCCGAGCTACACATTCTCTGACCGTCGGGTCGCCAGTCAGATCCGGCCTCATTACTAGGGTGTTGGCAAAAAAGCCGATCAAGCCTTCAGTCTCAGGCTGCGCCCGTCCGGCGATCGGCGTGCCCACTGGAACATCTTCTTGCCCGCTGTAGCGCCGCAGAAAGATGTGAAATGCCGCGAGCAACGTCATGAATAAGGTGACACCCTCTTGGCGACTGAGATTCTTGAGTTGCTGGTAAACCTCGGGAGCAATGACGACACTGTGTTCGCCGCCACTATACGTTTGCACTGCTGGTCGCGGACGATCGATTGGCAACTCGACGGTGCTCACCCCGCCGAGTTGCCTTTTCCAATAGGCGAGTTGCGCTCCGAGGTGTTCACCGTGAAGCCACTCGCGCTGCCAGACCACGTAATCTGCATATTGGATCGGCAGCTCCGGCAATGGCGATGGTTGCTGAGTGGTGAACGCACGATACAGCACCGAGAGTTCGCGAAACAGGATCCCCATCGACCAGGCATCTGACACGATGTGATGTATCGTCAGCAGCAGGAGGTGATCCTCTTCGCCCAGCTGCACTACCTTCACGCGTAACAACGGCCCACGGGCGAGATTAAATCCCCGTCGTGCCTCGTCCCTCATCAGCGCCTGAACTCGCTCCTTTTGCTCCACCGCAGACTGCTCTTGCACATCCTCCACGACCACTGCGACAGCCAGTGACAGCGAGATCATTTGGATCGGTTCGCCTTCACCTAGCGCAAAGGTTGTGCGCAGAGATTCCTGCCGTCTGACTATCTCGTTCACGCTTCGTTCCAGGGCGACAAGATCGAGCGGTCCGCGTATGCGGAGCGCAGCGGGGATGTTATAGGCCACACTCCCCGGTTCGAGTTGATCAAGGAACCACAAGCGTTGCTGAGCAAAGGACAGTGGCAGTGGTCGCGTCCGTGTGACCGGTTGCAAAGGTTGACTCGTCACCCCCTGGCTTTTGTGTCGGTGCGCTTCGATGCGCTCGGCTAACCCGGCGACCGTGGGACTCTCAAACAATGTACCTAAGGGGAACGCGATGTGGAGTATCGCACGCACCCGTGCCACCACTTGCGTGGCTTTGAGCGAGTGCCCACCGAGCTCAAAGAAATTGTTATGGATCCCCACTCGCTCGACGCCCAATACTTCGCACCACACTGCGGTAATGATTTCCTCAAGAGGAGTACGTGGAGCGACGAAGCCCTCGGCTAACTCGGGCCTACTTTGATCCGGTGCGGGCAACGCTTGGCGATCGACCTTGCCGTTTGGTGTCAGGGGGAGTTTGTCGAGGAAGACAAACGCGGAGGGCACCATATACTTGGGCAGCTTGCTCTGCACGAAATTACGTAGCTCACTAACTGTGTAGGTCTGCGACTGAAGACGAACGAGATACGCTACGAGGCGCTTATCCTCAGGCGTATCTTCCCGCAGGGCTACGACGACGTCTTGGATAGCGGGGTGTTGCCGTAGCACAGTCTCGACCTCGCCCAGTTCGATCCGGTAACCACGAATCTTGACCTGTTGATCGCTTCGTCCGAGATACTCAAGCTCCCCATTGGGGCGCAGACGAGCTAAATCGCCACTCTTGTACAAGCGAGCGTTAGCGTCGGCACTAAAGGGATTGCGAATGAAGCGCTCGGTCGTTAACTCGGGTCGGCGCAGATATCCGCGCGCCACTCCGGCTCCCCCAACGTACATCTCTCCTATAACTCCCAGAGGAACGGGCTGTCGATACCGGTCTAATACATAGACTCTCAGGTTGGGGATTGGCCGTCCAATGACGCTCCCGACTTCGGTTCGCATATCCGTCCACGTGATCAAACGATATGTGACATGCACCGTGGTTTCGGTGATGCCGTACATATTTACGAGCCGTGGGTGTTGGTCCCCGTACTGTTCCATCCACGGCTTGAGACCGGGCAACTCAAGCGCTTCGCCCCCGAAGATGACATAGCGTAGCGACAACTCTTCTGGCGGTGCGGAAGCAAAGATCGCGGGCATGAGCTGCCGAAATGCCGAAGGGGTTTGATTCAGCACCGTGACGCGCTCAGTATGTAACAGTTCACAAAATGCCTCAGGCGACCGACTGACCCAGTAGGGAACAACGACTAAGCGGCCGCCATAGCAAAGCGCTCCCCAAAGCTCCCACACGGATAAATCAAACGCAAAGGAATGGAATAAGGTCCATACGTCCGTAGCGTTGAAATGAAACAACTCTTCGGTCGCCTGTAGGAGGTGTACAACGTTGTCGTGGGTGACTTGGACGCCTTTGGGCTGACCGGTCGAACCCGAGGTGTAGATTATGTAGGCGAGGCTGTCGGGCGTCGTTTGGACTAAGAGCTCCTCCTGGCTCTCTCGACTGATGCCTTCCCAGTCGGAGTCTAAACAGAGGATCTTGCCTCCGTAATTCGGTATACTCTTAACCAACGCTTGCTGAGTCAGCAACATCAGGGCCTGAGTATCTTCCAGCATGAAAGCCAGGCGCTCCCTTGGATAGGTCGGGTCCAGGGGCACATAAGCGCCTCCGGCTTTGAGAATGCCTAAGATCGCCACCACCATCTCCAGGGATCGCTCCACACAGAGTCCTACTAACACGTCAGGGCCCACATCTCGTTTTCGGAGATAATGCGCAAGTTGGTTAGCGCGGGCATTGAGTTCGCGATAGGTGAGCTGTTGGCCGTCATAAACGACGGCAATCGTATTAGGTGTTTGTTCTACCTGCTGCTCAAAAAGCTGATGAATGCATCGTGTGTTATCATACGCCTGTGTTGTGCCATTCCAGGAAACTAACAGTTGGTGTCTATCGTCGGAAGTAAGCAGAGGAAGAGAAACAATAGGCTGATTGGGATCGGCGACGATACTCTTGAGTAACGTTAGGTAGTGGCCGGTCAGCCGTGTTATCGTGGGTTCCTCAAAGAGGTCAGTACTGTACTCAACCTCGCCGCGCAACCCGTCCCCCTCCTCCCACACCAAGAGACTGAGGTCAAACTTCGTCGTGCCGGGCCTGACTGCAACTCTCTCGGATGTAACTCCTGGTAGTTCTAGGGCGAAACGCGGGACATTCTGCAGAGCGAATAGCACTTGCACAAGTGGTGCATACCCGAGTGCGCGTGGGACGTGCAACTCTTCTACTAATTGCTCGAAGGGCACATCTTGGTGCGCATAGGCGTCGAGCGCAATGTCTCGTGCCCGATGAAGGAGAGCACGAAAGGTAGGGTTGTGCGACAGATTGGTCCGCAGCACAAGAGTATTGAGAAAAAATCCGATGAGTCCTTCCAGCTCGGGGCGTACTCGCCCGGCGATCGGTGAGCCCACCACAATGTCTTCCTGGCCGGTGTAGCGTGAGAGTAACACTTGAAATGCGGCGAGCAAGGTAATGTACAGAGTGACATTCTCTTGCTGGCTGAGGCGCTGCAACGCCGCTGTGAGTGACGGTGAGATAGGGAAAGCGAGACGAGCGCCACGGTATGTTTGTTGGGCCGGGCGTGGATGATCAGTCGGGAGTTGGAGGAGGGGAGGCACCCCTGCCAGTTGCCTTTTCCAGTAGGCGACCTGCTTGGCGATGGCTTCTCCTTGTACCCACTGCCGCTGCCACATGGCAAAGTCGGCATATTGCAGCGGCAAGGCTGGAAGCGTAGGCGTACGACTGTGCGAGAACGCTTCATACAGGACGCGTAATTCTCGGGTGAACACACCCAATGACCACCCATCGATGATAATGTGATGCCAGGTGATGATGAGCAGATGGTCGTTGGCACTAAGTTGTACCACCAAGGTTCGCTGGAGCGGTCCCTGCGCAAGGTCGAACGGACGTTGGACTTCTTCGCTAGCAAGACGGAGGGCTTCAGTCTCGCGCTGCGCTTGCGGCCAGGCAGAGATGTCAATAGCAGGGATGGAGATGGATAAGTGGTCGGCGATGATCTGTTGTGGGTTGCCGTCATAACTGCTGAACGTCGTACGAAAAATTTCATGACGCGCCACCAGCGCATTCAGTGCCTGTTGCAAAGCCGATAAGTCGAGTGGGCCGAGCAGGCGAAAGACGAATGGGATATTGTAGGCTGCCGTGTCGGGATTGAGTTGCTCCAAGAACCACAAGCGCTGCTGAGCGTACGAGAGCGGAATCGCGCTGTCGAGCGCAAGAGGTTGGACTGGTGGTAGATGCAGGCTGTCGTCCGCATGACGAGCTGTCTCAATCTGCGCTGCCAACGCTACGATAGTTGGCGCCTCAAACAACACGCGGAGGGGGAGGCTGACTTGAAACGTATCTCGCACCCGAGTAAGAATCCCCGCGGCTAACAACGAGTGTCCACCTAAGGCGAAGAAGTTGTCATAAATTCCAATCGGAGTTCGCTGCAGCACGTTTTCCCATATCTTTATAAGTTCCTCTTCGACCGCCGTACGCGGTACGACGAACTCTGATTGCAGTTGGTCTGGATGGTTGGGCTGTGCCTGTTGGGCGGTGATCGGGTCATGCGTTGTTGAGGGGGCTGTCTTGCGCTCAAGCAGTTTCAAGCGCTGCACTTTGCCCGACGGGCCTTTGGGTAAATCCTCGACAAAATAAACACGGCTAGGCGTTTTGAACTCTCCCAAGATCTGCGCACAGTGCGTGAGTAGCTCCTGTGCCGAACATTTTTGCTCCGGTTTCAGGACGACATACGCAACAAGATCTTCGCCAAGATACGCATCTGGCACGCCCACGGCGGCGACTTCGAGGACTGCGGCGTGTTGCATGAGAGCTTCGTCGATCTCGCGTGGCGCGATGTTCTCTCCACCTTTGATGACGATCTCTTTGGCTCGTCCAACAATGAATACATAGCCACCGGCATCCTGGTATCCGAGATCACCGGTGCGCAGCCAGCCGTCGGGGCTGAGCACCTCAGCCGTGGCTTCAGGGTTCTTATAGTAGCCTTTCATGATCCGCGGGCCACGGATGAGAATCTCTCCTGTCTGCCCTGACGGTACAGTGTGACCGTGCAGGTCGACGATTTTTGTCTCATGACACGGCAACCCCGGTGAACCAATCCGTCGCTGGTCGCGGGACGGAGGGTTCATAAAGAGCGTGCTCGCTTCAGTCATTCCCATCCCTTCAACCAAGAGCAAAAGAAATTTCTCCTCGAAGGCTTGGTGTAAAGCAGGAGCGAGCGGAGCGGAGGAAGAGCGAACGAAACGGATCTGCCGTAAGCGTTCTGCTTTTCCTTCGCTGTATGGGTCAGTCCAATTGACTAGATGTGTGATGATGGTGGGCACCAAGGCAAACCAGGTACAACGAAAATCAGCGACCCATTCCCAGAAGTGCGTGACACTGAAGCTGTGCGGAATCACCACCGAGCCGCCACTTACCAAGGTGGAAAAGAGCGTGGTAATGATCGCGTTCATGTGATAGAGCGGCAGCACACATAGTGAGCGATCTTGAGGGGAGAGGTGGTAAACCGAGCCGGTGTTCAGTCCATTCAGCAAGAGACTCCGCTGCGAGAAAAGAACTCCTTTCGAGTGGCCCGTACTGCCTGAGGTGTAGACAAGCAGGCCATCGTCATCTCCGTAGACCACAGGCAGCGTCGTATTGATGGTATCTGCATGGGGCCACTCTGGGCCATGATCCGGGTGGGCCGAGATGATCTGAAGAGAACGCCCGATTCGCTTGATGAGGCTGGAGAGCATTGCTCGATGTTCGTCAGAGACGAACACGACTGTTGCATCTGAGTGCTTCAGCACATACGCTACCTGTGCTGCGCCGGCGACGGTGTTCACCGGGACTGGCACAAACCCACCATACATCGCTCCCAGCAATACTTGTGGCGAGAAGAGGCCGTTCTCAAGCAGAAAGGCAATTTTCTCGCCTTTGGTGAGTCCCATATACAGGAAGCGACGAGATAATTCCCTCACGCGCGCTTGGAGGTCACGATAAGTGACTTCCTCTTTTGTTTCTGGACTTATGAGGAACGGAGCATCAGCGCAGCGCTCCGCCATCATATCAATCACGTCGCGGACTGTTGCCATCTCAGATGCAAGGGTTCGATGGAGAAGAGCCATAGAGCTTAGCTCGCCTTCGCCCGCTCTGCGAGACGATAGAACCGACGCGTATTGTTGCAGAGGATGTGCCGTTTTTCTTCTTCCGTTATTCCCTCCATCTGCATGAGGAGTGAAAGTTCACGCTGGCAGCGTTGAAGATTCACTTCATGGGGAAAATCCGAAGCGAAGAACAACGGAGCAACACCAATGGTCTGAAAGACCGTGGGGAGCGTTGATTCCCCAGGATCAACGCTAAAAAAGACCTGGCCACTTTTCACGTAGGTACTCGGCTTCTGTTTGACACCACCAACATACTCCGGCCGTTGGCGAATTTCGTAGGAGCGGTCCATCCGGTCCATGAGAAACGGCACCCAGCTCACGCCAGCTTCGAGAAACGCAATATGCAGGCGCGGAAAGCGATCGAGGACGCCACTCATAATAATGCTCGTGACTTGGATCATCTGGGCAAAGGGGTGACTCAGCGTGTGCATTTGGGCAAATTTGTCGAGCAGATCGAGTCCCAATCCCTGCGACGGGCCGCCATGCACAGCCAGCGCGCAGCCAAGACGTTGAGCTTCCGCGTATATGGGATCAAACTGGGAATGACCAAGGGGAAATCTAAGGCCGGCAGCCGGCAGCACCGCCCCAACCATGCCTAGGCGCGTGACTGCATACCGTAATTCTTGCACCGCCGCAGATGGATCTTGCAGTGGAATCAATGCCATGCCCAGGAGCCGTGGACTCACACGACAATAGCGATCAACTAGCCAGTTATTATATGCCCGGGTAACGGCCACCGCCCACTCTGGGTCCTTAATGAAGCCACACGCCAAACCCGCAGTAGGATAGAGCACTGTCTGCGCAATACCGGCCTGGTCGAGAAAATTCAGCCAGATTTGCGCATTGGTTTCGAGCGACTTATGAATGTTCAAGCGTGCCTGCATGGCACCGCGTTGAAATCCGTCGATCGTCGGCCAGAACGGAAACGCCAAGATCGTTTGTTTCCCGGCATAGGGTGGCTCAAGATAGTCGAAGAGTTCACTATCTCTCTCGTACACATGCCCATCAGCATCAATGATGTCAAAAGACGACATGCTTTCTCTTTCTTCTTCGGTTCAAGCGAAGATATGTCAGGATGGTGCGCGCGAACACAGTCTAGAGAAAGAGCAGGTTCAGAGGCGCATTGCCTGCCGATTTATCAGGGATGAACTTTCGAGATCATTTGCTCACATGAATTCGTCGTTTGTCTGTCGTCTGCTTTCTCTGTGAGAAGCGTCTCTACTTCCTCCTCTGACAGTGCTTCGATTTCGGAGAGAGTGCGGTCTAGTACTTCGCTGCTCACCGGTTGCTCCCGCTGCTCTTCTATGAGCTTCGCCATTGCCGCGACAGTCTGGGACTCAAACATCGAGCGTAGTGGCACCTCGATGTGGAACTGGTGGTTGATGCGGGAAATGACCATTGTGGCGAGTAGTGAGTAGCCACCAAGATCAAAGAAGTTATCCCGGATGCCAAGGCGCTCTAACTTAAGTGCCTCGGTCCAGATCCCTACCAGTAATTCCTCTGTCGGCGTGCGCGCGGCAAGGTAGGGCTCTACGATCTCCGGTCGGGTATGGTCCGGGCAGGGGAGGGCTTTGCGGTCGATCTTGCCATTAGGTGTCACGGGCAGCGCGTCCAGCATCACGAAGACCGCAGGAATCATGTACTCGGGGAGCTTGGTGGTTAAGAATCTGCGCAGCTCACTCACAGAGACCGATGACCCACGGGGGACGACATACGCCACTACGCGTTTGTCTCCGGGACTGTCTTCCCGCACGAGCACCGCCGTCTCTCGCACCTCTGGGTGCTGCGTTAAGGCCGCCTTGATCTCGCCCAATTCGATACGAAAGCCGCGCAGCTTGACCTGGCTGTCGATGCGCCCCAAAAATTCAATGTTGCCGTCAGGCCGATACCGTGCCAGATCGCCGGTGCGGTACAGGCGGCCTCCGGGCTCCGTGCTAAAGGGATGCGGAATGAACTTCTCCGCCGTCAGCTCTGGACGGTTCAGATATCCCCGCGCTAAGCCGTCCTCACCGAGGTACAACTCGCCGGCGACCCCAGCCGGGACTGGATTAAGATGCGCGTCAAGGATGTACACTGAGGTGTTGGCAATCGGGCGGCCAATGGGAATGGAGGTAGCTGTGTCTTCAATGTAACGCGGAATGGCGTAGGTACAAGCAAAGGTCGTGCTCTCGGTAGGCCCGTAACCATTGATGAGTTGTGTGTGTGGTAGTAGCGTGAGAGCGCGCCGCACATGCGCCACCGACAAGGCTTCGCCGCCGATGAGCAGTTGGCGAACATTGGCCAAGGCTTCTGACGCCTGATCGATGAGAGTGTTGAACAATGAAGCCGTGAGCCACAAGGGATTCACGCTATATTTTCGTAAGACGTTGCCTAGCTCGATGGGACTGGGAATGCGTCCAGGAAAGAGGACACAAGTAGCGCCGTGCAGGAACGCCCCCCACAACTCAAAGGTAGCGGCATCAAACGAAAGGGGCGCTAGTTGCAGGAAGATCTGCGAGGAGTCGAACTGCACGTAGTCCGCGCTACAAACCAGGCGGACAATCCCGCGATGGGGTACCTCTACGCCCTTGGGGTGTCCCGTCGACCCTGAAGTGTAAATCACATAAGCAAGATTATCGGCAGTCGTCTGAACGGGGAGATTCTCTGTGCTCTCGTGGTTCACTGTTGCCCAATCGCGATCCAAACAGACCAGCTTGGTTCCGTGCCGGGGAAGAATGTCCACCCATCCGCACTGCGTGAGGACCACCGGGGCCTGCGTATCGGCGAGCATAAATGCTAAACGCTCTTGCGGGTAGCTGGGGTCGAGCGGCACGTAGGCTCCGCCAGCTTTGAGAACCGCCAACATCGCGATTACCATCTCCACGGACCGCTCTAAGCAAAGGCCGACCAAGGAGTCTGCTCCAATCCCCTGCTTGCGCAGATAATGCGCGAGTTGGTTCGCTCGACTATTGAGTTCACGGTAAGTGAGTTTTTGGCCTTCGTAGATGACGGAGGTGGCGTCCGGTGTCCGTTGCACCTGGGCCTCAAAGAGCTGGTGAACACATTGCTCAGCAGGATAGTCTCGTTGTGTAGTATTCCACTCCACCAAAAGCTGCTGACGTTCGGCTGGTGTGAGCAGTGGCAGGGTAGCAATCGGTGCGTCAGGATTGGTCACCAGACCTTCGAGCAGCGTTTGGTAATGCCTGATCAGTCGTGTAATGGTGACCTCGTCGAACAAGTCGGTGTTGTACTCTACCTCTCCAGTTAAGTTGCCGGTTTCTTCTTCCCATACGAACAGGCTCAGGTCAAACTTTGCAGTCCCGCTCTCAACTGCCACGAGGCTCGACTGTACGCCTGTCAGTGCGAGTGGCTGACGTAGTATGTTTTGAACGGCAAACACGATCTGCACTATAGGTGGATGACTCAGTTCTCGCTGTGGGTGGAGTTCTTCAACTAACTTCTCAAAAGGCAGATCTTGATGCGCATAGGCTCCTAAACACACTTCGCGGACGCGTTGGAGTAACTCGCGAAACGTCGGATTACCCGAGAGGTCCGTACGTAAAACAAGCGTGTTAACGAAAAAGCCAATCAACCCCTCAAGCTCAGTGCGATGACGATTGGCGATCGGGGATCCAACGATAATGTCGCGCTGGCCGCTGTAACGTGCCAGCAAAACTTTGAAGGCGCCTAAGAGGGTCATGAACAACGTAACGCCTTCCTGTCGGCTTAGGGTCTCGATCGCACCGACCAGAGCAGGAGGGAAGGGGAACGTCTGACGCGCGCCTCGGTAGGTCTGCCTGACAAGACGTGGGCGGTCAGTGGGCAGAGTCAGTATCGGTGGAGCATCCACTAATTGTCGCCGCCAGTATGCGACATGTTGGTCCAACACGTCGCCCTGCATCCACTGACGTTGCCATACCGCGAAGTCCACATACTGGATCGGTAACTCGGACAAGGGAGAAGGCTGTCCGGCAGAGATCATGTTGTACAGCGCCGTCAACTCTTGCCAGAACACCCCCAGCGACCATCCATCAGAGATGATGTGATGCATCGTTAACAGCAAGAGGTGATCGGCCGCTCCCAATTGCACTAATTGCGCACGTACGAGCGACCCCTGTGCGAGATCAAACGGACATTGGGCTTCTGCCGTAGCCAGGCGTAACGCTTCGGCCTCACGCTGGGCCTCCGGCCATATCTGGAGATCAATCACCGGCAGTTCGAGCGGATGGTGTTCGGCAATGACCTGCACTGGCTCGCGGTCTCCTACTATAAACGTTGTGCGTAGCGTCTCATGGCGTGCGACGAGCAGGTTCAACGCTTGACATAAGGCGGCTGTATTGAGCTGGCCCTGCAAGCGCACGGTCTGCGAGATGTTGTAGAAGGAGTGATGCGGCTCAAACTGATCGAGAAACCACAAGCGCTGCTGGGCGAAGGACAGGGGCAAGGCATTTGTGCGTGACACGGGCCGTAAGGGAAGTGTTGGCGGCGCCGGCTCTGTTCGTACCGACCGCGTGATTGCCAGAGCCAGTCCAGCCACAGTAGGAGCCTCAAACAGTGTGTGCAGAGGCACCTCTACCTGAAAGGTGTCACATATCCGAGAAATTACTTGAGTCGCTAATAGAGAGTGACCACTTAGCTCAAAGAAATTCTCGTGCACCCCGACCTTCTCTACCTTGAGCACTTCCGCCCAGATCCCTGCTAATAACTCTTCGTCCAGATTACGAGGAGCAACATAGCGTCGTGCTAGATCCGCTCGACTGTAATCTGGCGCTGGCAGTGCGCTTCGGTCGATCTTGCCGTTGGGTATCAGTGGTAAATTCTCAAGTACGACATATGCTGACGGCAGCATGTACTCAGGCAGCGTCTCTTTGAGGAAACTTCTCAGTTCGTTGACGGTCGGAGTGCCTTGCTGGTTTACAACCACATATGCTACTAGCCGTTTGCCCCCCGGGCTGTCTTCCCGTGCGAGGACAACTGCCTCTCTGACTCCAGGATGCTGTGCTAAAATGGTTTCGATCTCCTCCAGCTCGATCCGGAACCCACGAACCTTGACCTGGTTATCGATGCGACCGACAAAGTCGATGTTTCCATCGGGGAGATAGCGTGCCAGATCTCCTGTCTTGTACAATCGCCGGGGCGGTTCTCCGGCAAAGGAATGAGCGATGAATTTTTCGCTAGTCAACTCCGGGTGGTGGAGATAACCGCGGGCCACACCTACCCCTCCAATGTACAGCTCCCCAGTCACCCCAATAGGCACGGGCTGCAGATGGACGTCCAGAATATAGACCTGGGTGTTGGCGATCGGTCGGCCAATCGTCACCCGCTCGCCGCGCCTTATTCTCGCAGCAGTAGCATTGGCGGTAGCCTCAGTCGGACCGTACAGATTCCAGAGATGGAGATTGGGCACCGCCGCAAACGATTTCTCGACTAACTCTTTAGTCAGCCGTTCGCCGCCGACAAAGAGAGCAGTCAGGTACTCACGTGGTATGCCTGGTCGACGAGCTCTGAGTTCCTCGAGGAGCGCATTCCACAAGCTGGGCACACAGTTGAGCCCTACATTTTCTTGCTGCTCCACCGCGCGGAGTAATACCGCTGGCTCGCTTACGGCCTCCTCCCTCACCAAACACACACTCCGCCCTCGCACGAGAGGAGCCAAGAGTTGTTTAAGGGAGGCATCAAAACTCAGCTTGGTGGTCGCCAGGAGACCGTCGAGTGCTTTGTCAAGTAGACAGTCATTCACCCATCCCAGGTAGTTGACCACACTCCGGTGCTCGATCAGCGTCCCCTTGGGCCTCCCCGTGGTTCCCGAGGTGTACAGGACATAGGCCAAGTTCGAAGGGGTCACATTGCCAAGTGGGTTCACTTTACTCTCTGGGGCAGCCCAGTCCCACTCTCCGTCCAGACACACCACCGTGGCTTTACCGTGGGGTAAGCGCTCCCGTAGGTGGAGCTGGGTGAGAACAACCGGCACCTGAGTATCTTCGAGCAGGAACCTCAGGCGGTCTTTAGGCAGGTGCCCGTCCAGGGGCACGTAAGCCCCGCCAGCCTTAAGAATCCCCAGTAGCCCTACCATCATCTCCGGCGAGCGCTCCATACAGATCCCAACCAGCTCCTCGGGACCTACGCCCAGCGTACGCAGATAGTGGGCGAGCTGATTGGCCCGGGCATTGAGTTCACAATAGGTGAGCTGCTGGTCTTCAAGTACCACGGCAATGGCCTCAGGAGTGCGCTCGACTTGGGCTTCAATCAGCTGATGCACACACTGCTCGTGAGGATAACTACGTCCGGTGTCGTTCCATTCAACGAGCAACTGATGTCGCTCGGCTTCAGTCAGGATCTCTAATTCTGAAGTCCGTCGTTCGGGGGTGCCGATAATCCCTTGAAGGAGAGTCTGATAATGCCCCAGCATTCGCTGGACTCTCCCCCCATCAAACAGATCGGTATTGTACTCAACCTCGACTTCGAGGCCGTCCGAAGTTTCGTGCAAAGCAAACGTCAAGTCAAACTGTGACGTCCCGCTCTCGTCTCGCAAGGCTGCTGTCTGTACATCTGCGAGCTCCACCGATCGCTCGGGGACATTGCGGAGATGAAATACGACCTGAAAGAGTGGTGGATAATTGAGCGTCCGCTCTGGGCATAACTCTTCCACGAGCTTTTCAAACGGCAACTCTTGGTGGGCATAAGCACTTAGTACGACTTCACGTACGCGTTGTAACAATTCGTGAAACGTAGGATTACCTGACAGATTCGTCCGTAGCACCAACATGTTGATGAAGAAACCAATCAACTGCTCGCTCTCGACGCGGGTCCGATTCGCGGTCGGTGACCCGACGACAATGTCGGCTTGCCCGGTGTAGCGGAACAGTAAAACTTGAAAGGCCGCCAATAAGGTCATGAACAGTGTGGTTCCTTCCCGACGACTTAACTCGTTAAGAGCTTGAGCAAGCGAACTGGGAAAGAGGGTGTGCTGGCGGGCTCCACAATGAGTCTGGACTGGCGGTCGAGGACGGTCGGTGGGGAGTTCTAACAGGCGCGGCGCATCGGCTAGTTGTTGTCGCCAATACGCCAGCTGCCGGTCCAGGCCCTCTGTGTCAGTGCGATGTGCCACTTCGATGTGTTCTGCCAAAGCTTGTAGTTCCGCCATCTGCTCGACCACGTCGCGTACAGTCTTGGATTCGAGAATATTCGCTTGCTGCCGGTTCATGGGCTCTTCCTGAAACGCTACAGGCATTACTGGGCAGTAACGACAAAAACAGCAACGGTGCCTTTTGCCATTTGGTCACACTGTCGCATACGTATTTCTTCTCTAAAGTAGACATAAGCGACACCGGAGACAGTGGGAGCCACACAATACTCTGTTTCCAGCGGGGACAAAGGCAGGTTTCTCGGGCAGATTATAGAAAAACTGGACGGAACTTTTTACGTTGCCGTTTAGCTCTGCTCCTCGTTCTCCTTTTCCCAGTCCAGCAGCCTACAAACTAAGTCTGCAATCAACAAGGCCCAAAATATTCAGCAGAATAGGACTCCGCAAAGCACAGCATGCCCACTTTAGGAGAGAAGCGGCACAATGTGTGTCACTGTAAGTGTGAGATCAGGATCGACTCCACGTCGGATCGCCACAGAGATGAGGTGTTGGCAGGTTATCTGGAACTGGTCGAACTGCCAGCTGTACGGATCGTCCTTCATGCGGGGATCAAAGGAAATGCGAATTGGGCAACCAGTTTCTACATGGAATGAAAATTGATCGAGTGGCAGAGAGACGCCCATTCCCCGTGCCTTGATGTACGACTCCTTTAAGGTCCAATAGTCGAAGAACCGCTGTCGTTGCGCCTCTAGTGGTAATGCGCGCAGGGCCCTCGCTTCAGTCGGAGAAAAAAATTGGTCGGCAATTTCTACAGTCTCCCCCGGTCGCTCGAGGTTTTCGACGTCCACACCGACTTCACGATCAAGCGCGACGATACACACAATGAGACCTTCAGTGTGAGAGAGATTAAAGCGAAGCGGCGGCAGGTGCGGTGGACTTGCAATTTCCGGGCGTCCATACGCGTTACTGACGAAACGCCATTCGTGCGGGTCCACCCCGGCATACCGCGATAATACCGTGCGAACCAACGCGCGGGTAACGAGGTATTCGTGTCGTCCCTTCTCGAAGTGAAACCGTTGCTGTCGAACACGTTCCTCAGGCGTCATGAGTGCCTGATAGCTGTGGAGTAACTGCGGATCAGTCAGGGACTCAGGAAGAGTATACCAGAGGTGAGCTTCGCCGCGATTTAACGGCAGCACAGGGCCAGAGTTGCCGTACGTATTCATCGACCTGCTTTGTGCGGACACTTACTCCAACGAAAAGCGATGAATCCTTGCTTCGTTCAGGTGGGTATTGATTACAGCGTACGCACCGCGGCGGTCTTGGTCACGTGGTTGTGACACTGATCCAGGGTTAACAACGGTGACACCACCTTCGCGATGAACAAATGGAACATGCGTATGACCAAAGCAGACAAAATCTTGCGAAAGTGAGGCAAAGCGACTGAGTCGCGTGCTGCCAGGGTAAATGTATTCGTCATACGGTTCCCATGGACTGGCGTGCACAAGGAGAACCTTGGCACCATCAAATGTCAAATCGCGTGTGAGTGGCGCGGTGGCAAGAAAGTCGAGCGCTTCCACCGGGAAGGTTTCTTTGCACTTTTTGAGATATGCTGGGTTACGGCCGCCGAAGAGGACAACTTCATGGTTGCCTTGGATACAGAGGACGTTTGCTTGTTGGAGAATTTGTACTGTCTCTGTGCAGAATCGATATTCACTAATGGCATCGCCGGGGCAGATGAGTGCGTCAGTCGAAGGCATATCTTCAAGCGCACGACGCAGGGCCTTGGGATCTGCGTGAATGTCAGAAATTATTCCGAGTCTCATAGGGTTGTCGATTCCGAAACGGGCTTCAGTCTTCTTTTGTAGTAAGTGGTCAGCTATCAGCACTCAGCTTTTTGGAAAGCTTTCAGCGTTAGCCATCAGCTTCTAACTATAATCTTGCCTTCTGACTGATTGCTGAGTGCTGACCGCTGAGTGCTTATTCTTTGTATGGGCTTCGTGGCGCGTAAGCAAGAGGCGATGATCTTCCGCCTCACGCCCACAAAGCGGTAATAGCTGCATCGTACACCGTAGATGCAGCTTGCAGGTTTTCCATACTGACGTGCAAGTCGCGTAACAGTCCGTCCTGCAAACTATAGATCCATCCATGCAGCGTAAGCTCTTGTCCGCGCTTCCAGGCACTGTGCACGATGGTCGTGTTACTTACATTATACACCTGCTCAATCACATTCAGTTCGCAGAGCTTGTTCCAACGCTGAGCTTCGTCAGTGATCTGGGAAAGGCCTGGCTCGTGCTTGTAATATACGTCCCGGATGTGACGCAACCAATTATCAATCAGGCCCAATTCTGAGTTGCGTAAGGCGGCTTGTACACCGCCGCACCCATAGTGACCACAGACGATAATATGTTTGACCTTAAGCGCGACAATGGCATACTCGATGACCGACAGACAATTGAAGTCAGTATGGACCACCACATTGGCGACATTGCGATGGACGAACAATTCGCCCGGCAGCAGGCCGGTCACATCATTGGGCGGGAGGCGACTATCAGAACAGCCAATCCACAGATATTCCGGTGACTGTTGCTGAGAAAGTTTGTCGAAAAAGTCGGGTTGCTGAGATCGTATCCGCTCAGCCCAGGCTCGATTGTTAGCAAATAAATTTTGTAGTCTATGCATGAGACTCTAGCCAGTATCGAGCTTAGCTCTGAGAGGCAAGGGGCCTGTGAATAGGGATTGGGGAAAAGGCGAAAAGGGGAAATGGGGAAAAGGAGTCTAGGGGTCTAGGAATAAGACAACTTCCCTTTTTCTCTTCTGTCATTCTTCACTCTTCATTGGTTGTCTCGATTCGATCTCGTGCCATAAGTGATAGCTGCACCTCGTCAATCACTCCGCACGCGGACGCTAGCACCTGAACGAGCAAATCACTGACTAGCCGTTCTTCTCCAATCCGATCGCGTGCGCCTTTCTGCAACGTCAGGGAAAACACGCGCGTGTCTGCGTTCGTACACAGGCCGACATGAGCACGATGATCGCCTTTCTTGGGACGATTCGTGACAAGTGTCGCTGTGCAGGAAAGGCCGACGACTGGGATTTCTTTCGTTTCACGTAAAGCACACGCTCGTTGATATGCTTGGCGTGCGAGTGCCGCTGCGGTTTCAATCGAGACCGCTTGTGACGGCGCAGCGCCGAGGAATTCGATCATGGATCTGTCACTATAGGGGACCAAGGCTTCTAACACAGTTCGTGAGGCGCCGGGAACAGCGAGCAAATCAGCGATGGCTTGGCTGCCTCCACCGGTGACGACGAGAACGGTCAGCGTTGCGGAAGCATGAATGTGAGTGATGAGAGGAAGGGAATCCATTCGGTGTGTTTTCCCTATAGTGTCAGATAAAAGGGTGTTACCCTAATATCCGCGCCCGTCGTTACATGGATAGGAGCAAAGACTGCACGAGCATTAGAGGTCCATAGGGAGTTCAAGATACTGACGATAAATGAAATCGCGATGTGCCATCAGTGCAGGGGTCACAGCAGCAGCGACAACCGGATCTGTGTTGGTGAAAGAGGTACGCAATGGTTCAGGAATAGGGCACAACTCCGGCGGCAAGGGTTGGATCATTACGGCAAAGGTCGACCAGTAAATATCGAGTGCAGAAAGGCGATCGCCAATGAAGAACTTGCGACCTGCAGCATGTTGTTGTGCCAGACATGTGTCTAGCAAGCGGAGGATCTGTGCGACTCGTGCTGGTGCGGCTTCAGCCGCCAGACGGTTGTGACCATATTTCCCGCCCATATACGAGGCAAATGTGCGAGCCGCGTCATCGCTCTGCGGATTCGTCAGAGTCGCGTCGAGTACCATCACTCGACGCGACCAGCCGAAGCCATTCTCGCCACAGATTTCATTACTAAGACCAAACAGCAAAGTGCGATCTTCAATATTCGTAGGAATGAGTGCTGGTTCTGGGGCAAGACGTTCAACCAGGTACAGTTGCTCAATCCAGGTGCTGCGCGGACGCTCATCATCGAAAATAGCCACAGGCGCGCTGCTCTGACTGGTCCAGGCTTGTAAAGCAGCATCGTATCCCATCCCTTTGCGGACGCGCGTGTAAGGAATCTTTTTCACGTAACACATTCCTTTTAGCGCCTCGCCCCAGGGGTTGGGACGCCCAGGAGGAAGAACGATTCTTAAACCGGACAACGTTTTTGCCTGTTCAATATCGACGTAGTCTGCCACAGCACTTCTCCTTGGGTAAGATCCATTGTCGTCGCTAATATAAACGGAGAAAAATGCACTTTACCACGACTCTAAATCAACCTGTAACGCATTGAGATTGCGCGCCATCATGTTCCAGAACGAGATGGCCGCGGTTAGTTCCACTAGACTCGCCTGACCGATCTTCTCTTTGACTTGACGAAAGAGTTCGTCATCCACTTGTCCTTTTAGCGTTAGGTCTTCCGCGTATTTGATGATCAGCTTGTCATCCGCATTAAACAGTGAACTGTTGGCGTACGACGCGATGCCATCGATTTGTGCCCGGGAGATACCTGTTTGCTCAGCGATAGAAATGTGACGGACAAAGCCATACTTGCAGTTGAGCCGGTCCATGAGCGTGAGGACTGCAAGTTCGCGCACCCGGGGATCAAGCGACGATTCGTGCATAAAATAATCCGCCAACGGGAACACGCGCCGCGCCAGCTTGGGACTATTAGAGAGCATTTTCACCACATTCGGTACATCGCGCAGTTTGAACTGCTGGGAAAAAGAGTCATACAATTCCTTGGTCTCGGGTGAGGCCGTTTCTCGCTCGACATAGGGAATTCTTGCCATACGATTATCCTCCTTGCTTGTTGCTCTCTCTTACGCCTGAAGCATTGCGCGCGCTTCATCCGGGGTAGCTACTTCGTATCCCATGCCTTTAATCATCGTCACTGCCCGTTCGACAATTTGCGGATTCGTGAGCTGCCCCTCGCGAGCGTATTGGTAGTCTTCCAAGCCGATGCGGACATGTCCACCGAGACTAACAATGGTTGGCACTAACGGCAAGTTGTCGCCACCAAGTGTCGCCGCGAACCAGTTGCAGCGCACGCCTTTGAGCATGTCGAGATAGGCTTCCAGACTCTTGAGTGAAGGCGGTAACCCGAATGGTAGCTCTGGTCCGCCGAGGTAGAATTTCAACAACAGCGGCTCGGTAAGAATTCCTTGGTCGAGGAACACGAGGGCTGCACGGAGGAAACTGGCATCGAAGATCTGCAGAGTGGGGCGCAGTCCTAACTCGCGCGAATTTTCCAAGAAGTAACGAATAGTGTCGTAGCTATTTTTATAGATAAAATTACTGCCATGCAGCGTTTTCGTGCGTGCATCGTAGGAAACAAGGTTTACCGACCCCATATCTCCAGCACCAAGATCAGGCTTGGTCTTCGGGTCTTTCGCCAGCTCAATAAAATGCCGGAAGCGTGGTGCGGGGTCATCGCCGAACGGAAATGTTGGCCACAAGAGCGGTTTACATTTCTCTCGCGTGCGCCGATATACCTCGGCATAATAAGGAACATCCTGTACCCATTCTCCATTCTCTGGGTTGCGGACATGAAAATGAATCAGCGCCGCGCCCGCCTTGCAGGTCGCAATCGCGTCGTTCGCAATCTCTTGCGGGCTATAGGGAATGTGTGGATTCAGGTTACGCATCGCGTTCCCGTTAATCGCCGCTTCGATCATTACTTTTGCCATAAGTCCCTCCTGTAGTTACTTTTGATTTTTGCCCTTTGACTTTTGACTTCTGTTTTTGGCCTATACCATCCTCACCCGTACTGCTCGTTCTGCCAGGAACTCTTTACACTCACGGATTGTATACTCATGGTAATGGAAGATTGAAGCAGCTAACGCAGCATCCGCACGGCCTGCGGTTAGGCCTTCATAGATATGCTCCAATGTCCCGACGCCGCCAGAAGCAATAACGGGGATTGTTACAGCATCGGCAATCGCTCGGGTCAGCTCAATATCGTATCCGGCTTTAGTCCCGTCACGATCCATGCTGGTGAGCAAGATTTCGCCGGCACCGTAGGATTCCATGCGTTGAGCCCATTCGATGGCATCAAGCCCGGTTGGAGTACGCCCGCCGTGAATGAAGACTTCCCAGGAAGACGCTTCCTTCTTACGCTGAATACTGACTACTGAATACTGACTACTTGTCTTCTGTTTCGCATCAATCGCGACGACGATACACTGACACCCGAAGCGTTCTGCGGCTTCTTTGACGAATTCTGGCCGATCGACTGCGGTTGTGTTGATCGAGACCTTATCCGCGCCGGCGTTTAAGAGATCGCGGATGTCTTGAATCTCGCGCACTCCACCCCCGACAGTCAATGGCATAAAGACGGTCTCTGCGGTACGGCGAACGACGTCGAGGATGATTTTTCTGCGCTCGTGCGAGGCTGTAATATCAAGAAAGGTGAGTTCGTCAGCGCCTTCTTCGTCATAGCGCTGGGCGACTTCTACCGGGTCGCCTGCATCACGCAGCTCAACAAAGTTGATACCTTTGACTACACGCCCGTCTTTGACATCAAGACATGGGATAATACGCTTACTTAACATGCCGCGAGTGTCAAGGGTTTCGCGTGAAGAGTCAAGAGCGGACCTTAACCTGCGGTAGACGTTTCTCGGGGATTACTGTGTCTTCTTTTTCGTCCCAGACAATTCGACTGTAATCAAACCGGCGCGACTCGACGACGTTGAACTTGACGACCTCGAAATATGGGGAAAGATCGAAGTCACGTGGAGTGACAAGCGTATGATGACGGCGACGAAAAATCACCCGTGCTTGGGGATCGGTGGTACGCAACAAAAGCCGATGCAACCAGGTGCGCCGCGCAGCTTCATCCATGTGCTGGGCGACAATGTCGGGAATAATAGGAAAGCCAACTCTATCAAACGCCGCCGCCAGCATACTCGAGCAAATGACCTGCGTGGGTACCCCACTACCAAACTGCAAGGCTTTCCGGCGAAACCGGCGAGGGACAAGGCTCACGGGGAGGAAGTAGCGCGCGAGGTCGAAGACGTTTTGCATATCGTACGAGTGACCCAACTGGCTGATGACATCATCAAGAATGATCTGCTGATGGTCTTTGCGCAGATGATGCGGACGACACACTCGGATGTTGAAGTTGATGTACTTCGACAGCGGGGAAACGACTACTCCGGTTTCGACCAGCGCTTCGATGATGAGGTGGTTCACTTCGTCACCGAAACTCGCTCGCAGTTGTCCAAGCTGGGGATGGTGCCGCCGAACCAACTCATCGCCGATGTATAGTGCGGAGTGAGACCAAGAACTTTGGGTGAGGTATTTGATAACTTCACTCACACGCTGTTCACCTTCAACGAGAAGGATATCTCCTTTCCTAATATGGCGGGTGAGTTCGCTGAGATTGTTAGGAAAAAGCGGCGTGTAATTTCTCAGCGGCTTCGTCAGAAGGACCGTAAACTGATGCGTAATTGCGCGGCGGAGCGCTCGCCAGGGATGAAACAAAAGATTCATCTCTCTCATTGTAGGAGATGGTCACCCGTAGATACAAGGTATGGAAAAGAAATAAAGATGGAAAGTGCTCAACTCTCAGCCTTCAGTCGTCGGCCAGAAGAAGCACTCAGCAGTCAGTCAGAAGAAGAAATCCTAGGTGATCCTCATTAGGAGCTGAAAGCTGACCGCTGATGGCTGAACGCTTACGCTTAATGTGGCAAGTGTTTGCCGATCTTGATGGCTTCAGAGAGGTTCACTGCACCGGTATAGAGTGCCTTGCCGACGATAACACCCTTAATACCTTTTCCTGTGTACTGCGCTAAGCGCTGGATGTCCCGTATGCTGGCAACGCCACCGGAGGCGATAATAGGAAGTGGCACCGCCTCGGCCATAGCTACCGTTGCGTCGATGTTTACGCCCTTCTCCGTACCGTCCCGGCCAATATCCGTGTAGACGATTTCGCTGGCACCCAGCCCAGCGCACTGCATGGCTAAAGCGATCGCTTCTAACGCAGTGACTTCTGTCCAGCCTTGCACGGCAACTTTGCCGTTGCGTGCATCAATACCGACAGTGACCTTGCCAGGAAAACGTTGGCAAGCTGCTGCGACGACTGCAGGATCACTATACGCCACCGTTCCAAGAATGGCGCGATGGACCCCTAAGAAAAACAGGCGCTCGACCGCTTCAAGGTTACGAATACCGCCACCGACCTGGACAGGGATAGAGATGGTTTTACAGATTTGCCGGATGACTTTCGTGTTGACTCCTGCCCCAGAAACGGCGCCATCAAGATCGACGACATGGAGCCGTTCTGCTCCTTCGTCTTGCCAGCGTAGCGCGGCCGCTACCGGGTCGTCTGAATAAATCGTGGCTTGGTGCATGTCACCTTGATAGAGGCGGACGCATTTCCCGTCTTTGAGGTCAATGGCCGGAATGACGAGCATATATTTACGAGTTCGCAGTTCGGAGTTCAGAGTTCGGGGCCGGTATGGAGACAGGGGTACTAGCAACCAGTCTACCGAAATTCGCCAGGATACGAAGACCAATCGCTTGGCTTTTCTCTGGGTGGAACTGGGTAGCAAACACATTCTGCCAACAGACACTCGAAGTGAACTCTGTCTCACCGTAGTCAGTTGTCGTCGCGATCATCGCGGGGTCAGCAGGGACTGGATAATACGAGTGCACGAAGTACACGGCAGCATTCTCCTCAAGGCCAGCGAGGTGCTCAGTGCGATGTTTCATATGAAGCTGATTCCAGCCCATGTGCGGGATCTTTCCGCCACCAACCCTTGTTGGGTCAAAACGGATGACTTGCCCCTTCAGGATATCGAGGCCACGCACCCGACCAAATTCGACACTTTCGGAAAAAAGAATCTGCATGCCAACGCAGATGCCTAGCAGTGGAGTCCTCATCTCCACGACGCGATAAACGGTATCGACCAGCCCACATTCAGCTAGACCGTTCATACAAGCTGCAAAGGCTCCAACACCAGGCAGAACCACTCCAGGTGCAGCCTCGATACGCTCAGGGTCGCGAGTGATCTCTGCGCCATAGCCCATTTTCTCGAAGCCTTTTTGGACACTGCGGAGATTTCCGATGCCGTAGTCAATAATGGCAATCATGACGCACGCATTATCTCGCTCTCAGTGAGAGGAATCAATGCCTTGGGTGATTGAGTGATCGGGCTATGTTCTTATTGAGTTAGTCAATCATCAGGCCATCGAGTCATTGAGGTAATGCTCAAAATGCTCACTCGCTCAATTGTTCAATCTCCCAATGACTCACAATCTCTCAATGACTTAATTCTGCTAACAGTGTTCGTGCTTCTTGCAAATCCGCGGTGTCGAAACCTTCAGTGAACCAGTTGTAGACTTCGGATAACACGCGATGAGCTTCCTTGCTCTTGCCTTGATGCTGCCACAACCGTGCGAGACTCATCGTGGCCCGCAACTCCAGCGATTTCGCATGCTGTTGCTGAGCGATGGCGATGGCTTTGCGAAAACACTCCTCCGCCTTTCGCTCCGCCCCGCTTGAGGCTAGAGGCTGGAGACTTGGGGCTGGTGGGGAAGGTAAGGAATGAAGACTGAGTGCTGAGGACTGAATGAAGACACGTGAGACTAGGGGCTGGAGACTAGGGGCTTGCGGGGAAGCGGGGCCAGTCTCTAGCCTCCAGCCTCCAGCCTCATTTTTTCGTGCGTCGCCTTTTGCATTTTGACTTTCCTCTTCAGACGCCGGACTGCGGACCCCGGACTGTGTTTGTAGCGTCAGTTCCCCTTTAATACGATACAACTCCCCTTCGCTGATATGTTCTCCTGTCTCGACTATCCGCTTCAGGGCTTCGGCCACGAGCGCGAGCCCTTCTTCCACTTGCCCAGCTTTTTCATGTGCCTCAGCGAGATCGAAGAGAAAACTCGGGAGCGCAAATTTTGCCCCCGTGGTCTGGAAGAGCGCCAAACCCTGACGCATCTGCGCTAATCCTTGTTCCTTTTGTCCTTGCGCGACCAATGTCCAGCCGTGACGTACGGTCCCGACCGCCAACCAAAACGGAAACCCCTGCTGTTGGGTGAGCGCGATCAGTTCCTCTGCTAAATCTCGGGCGGCCATCTGCTCTCCAAGCCAGTTGTGCAGAAGGACAGCGGACGATAGGGCCACTGCCTTGCTATAGGAATGAGCCAACTGCCGCGCCAGGCGTAGCGCCTGATGACTGAGCTGCCGGGCCTGGTCTGCATAACCCTGTATCCACAGGATTTCAGCCAGATAGCAACGGCAGTGTACCCCGGGGTCTTGCACGACGTCAGAGGCGTGCGGACCGTGCCGACGTGCATCATACAGAGCAATGCCTTCGACAAAATCCTTCTGGGCAAGCGCGAACTCTCCAATGAGGTACGAAATCTGTCCCGAGAGCACATGCGCCCATAGCAGGCGTGCTGGATCGCCTTCAGTACGGGCGAGGCGCAGGAGTTGCCGTACGAGGATGCGGGCCTTGCCAAACTCCGCTTGGTTCTGACGTACGCCACCGAGTCCGAGCACCGCAGGAAAGAGGTAGCGTGTGTCCCTCATTTGCCGGCAGAGTTGGCGCGTCCGTGTATAGGCGTATTCCACTTCGGGCGAAGCGTACCCCTTCAGAGTAGTGAGAGGCAGTCCGAGCGCGAGGTAGAGACGAATTTCTTGTTGGGTGCGCTCAGGGGTAGGCGGCAACGTCTGCAATAGCTCTAGTCCTTTCGTGAAAAGGCTGACCGCCTCGTTGTGGGCACTCTGTCGGGTTGCGTTTTCTCCGGCTTGCCGCAAGTAATGAACTGCCCGGCTGATCTCACGCCCGTGCTCAAAGTGGACGGCGAGTTCTGCTGCAATCTCTCGTACGCGTGGGCCATAGATCTGCTCAAGCCATTCGCCAATGCGCCGATGCAACTCGATGCGCCGACCAGGAGGAATGCGCTCATACAGTACCTGTTGATACAGCGCATGAAGAAATGCGTAACGAGTAGTTGCAGTGCCGTTTGGCGACTCGGTAGTGCCAACGGAGCGCAGAAAGCGCGCACCCCGCGTGAATTCGGCACAGCGCTCTTCGATGTTCTCTATCGTTACCCCTAACCTTGCGGCTACGGCTGAGGCTGCGAACTCCGCTCCGATCACGCTGGCCACTTCTAAGATGCGCTGATCGGCAGCACTTACACGTTCGAGCTGTCGCTCAATCATCTGTTGGATATTGGGCGGCACAGCGGTTTGCACGGCATCTATTGCAGGTTGGAGATCCGACGGTCCTTCAGCCGGGGAAATGGCTCCTCGCGCGAGTAAGTATTCAACCGCATTGACCATGAAGAGTGGATTACCCTCGGTCCGCTGGTGAATCGCATGGGCGAGCCTTCCTAAGGGCATACTGTGCCGTCCCCCTGCGGCAAATCGTCCTTCTAGATACTCCGTTATATCTTCTTCGCTCAACGATCCGACCTGCAACTCTCTACACTGCTTGTGCGCAGTCAGTTCTTGGACAATGGCGCGAAGCGGATGCCCATTGCCGAGAATATCGATCGGCCTGTAAGTACCGATGATCATGAGTCGTGCTTGTTCGTGCTGTGATGCGAGAAATGACAACAGGTCCAAGGTTGAGGTATCGCTCCAGTGCAGGTCATCGATCCACAGGACAAGTGTGCGGGTTGCCGTTATCGCTTCAAGTGCTTCAGCAATTTCTCGCAACATCCGTCCGCGCGTGGCCCCGCCAGTGTCCTGTGCGAGTCGCTTCCGCAAGGCTGGGCTCAGGAGTGCTGGTAACTGCACAAGCCAGGTCGGAGCGTAACGATGTAACAACTTGAGCAGTTGCTTCTCGTCAGATTCGCGACAGAGTCGTCCTAAGGCGGTCAGCACTGGCATATGGGCCTCGCTCGGACCGTAGTGTTCGATGCACTGTCCGTGAGCGAAGCTCACAGGTGAGACCCGGGACTTGAGACTAGAGGCTTGTGGGGAAGAGGCTAGTTTCCAGCCTCCGGCCTCCAGCCTCCGCCGAAAGGCTTCAACGAGCGTGGTTTTGCCAATGCCAGGTTCGCCGCTGACGAAGACGATTTGGCGGTCGCCACTCAGGGCCTTTTCTAACCACCGGTGCAGTTGTGTAAGCTCGGCTTCTCGACCCACGAGACTTGGGACTAGGGGCTTGAGACTTGGGGCGTGTGGGAAAGAGGAACCAGCCCCTAGCCTCCAGTCTCTAGCCCCTTCGTCCCTACTAACTACTGAATGCTGACTACTGACTACTTTCCTGACAAAGCGGTATCCCCGCCGTGGAATCGTCTCAATGAACCGTGGCTTATCAAGTCGGTCACCCAGAGCACGACGAATTTCCCATACGTAGGTTTTCAGTACGCCTTCGCTGACCGTCGTCTTTGGCCACAGGGCGGTGAGCAGTTCCTGCTTACTCACAACCTGTCTGGGACGTTCCGCGAGGTATTGCAAGACCATCGCGGCCTGGGCTCTGAGACTCTGCTGTTGTTTGCCTCGCCACAGGGTGCCGGTTGTTACCTCCAGTCGAAACGGTGGAAAGGCAATGGAAAGAGAATCAATTGTCATCAACGTACCTGCCAGCTCCTGCGTCGTTAGCTCACACTAATATACACAACAATTGACCGAGAATTGACAAAGAATTGACCGTTTTTCGCTTGCTGTCTAGCAGCGATGTCTAGTACGACTGAGGGTAGGCTCAATGACGTTCTCTGCACCGGAGACCACTTATGTGCTACTGGAAGCCTCAAGCTATCGTAAGTCTGCTCCTCCTACTGCTCATCGCGTCGTTTGCAGATGCGGCTAAGCCTGAAACCCTGACCCGCTTACCTGGTCATGTCTTACCGGCCCTTAGCAAAGCAACGCCCGTTAAAAGTGATTCCTTATCACTGGGCGAGCAACCGTTAACGTTGACCTTGGTGCTCAAACGCGACGATCAAGGAGGATTCGATAAGTATCTCCGTGACGTCTACGATCCGAAGTCACCGCACTACCGCAAATTTCTCACGCAGCGTGAGATTGCTGATCGCTTCGGCCCGTCACAAAAGGCATATGATACGGTACTGAATTACTTGCAAGACAACGGCTTCACGTTAATCGAAGGGTCGGCAAACCGCTTGACGTTAATGGTGCGCGGTACCCGTGCTGTGGCTGCGCGAGTGTTCGACATCCGCATCAAAGACTATCGGATTGGTGAGCGACGGTTCTTTGCCAACGATGTAGATCCTGCTATGCCGAGCGAGATAGCCACATATGTGGTGACAATAGCCGGCTTCTCAAATCTCGCTCACGCTGCACACACTGGTGAGGCATTGCCGAGGGCGATACTCGCTGCAATATGTGAACTCGACAGCGGGAGATTTCTGGAGCAATGCCGATCGTTTCATTTCTATAATCCGCCGCCTCCTCCGCCTGCTCCTCAGCCTCCTGTGAGTAGTGGTGGCGGAAATTCACTCACCTTACGCGCCGTTCTCACACCTTCTGCCGAACGTGACGCTCGAGCAGCTGCTGCAAGCGGAGGTCCTGCACCGGCGAATTGGTTCGATGTGACCGGCGCCGGTCAGACGATCGGACTCCTGCAGTTCGACACCTTCAACATGCGTGATGTCCAGGATTATATTGCCTTTGTGGGCTTACCGGCCACACGGGCGAACCAAATCAGTCAAGTGCACGTCAACGGCGGTGCACAACTTGGTGCAGGAGAGGCAGAGGTCCTCCTCGATATTGCCGCAGTATTGCTCACTGCCCCGGGGGCCTCGATCGTGGTGTACGATGCACCGTTCACTGGGCAGGGAAGCTTTCAGGCGGTGTTCAATCGGATGATCAATGATGGTGTGTCAATCATCAGTAACAGTTGGGCATACTGTGAAGATCAGACGACGCTAGCGGACGTCCAAGGTATTGATGCAATCTTCCAGAATGCCGCATTATCTCATGTCAGTATCTTCAACGGTTCGGGGGACTCCGGGAGTACGTGTCTGGATGGGGCTGCGAACACGGCAGCGGTCCCAGCGAGTTCTCCAAATGCGACGGCGGTCGGTGGTTCGTCGGTGACGATTGGTCCTGGTCGCACCTACGCTGGCGAGATGTGGTGGAATGGCGTAACCAATACCCCTCCGACAGGTCAGGGCGGCTTTGGTGTGAGCAGGTTCTTCACCCGACCGAGTTATCAGAATGGATTTACGCTCTCGCCGATGCGGTCGGTACCTGATGTGGTGGTCAATGCAGACCCGGCGCAAGGGATCGAAATCTGCCAGGCAAGCGCTGGGGGGTGCCCGAACGGCCTGTTCTATGGTGGGACGAGTCTCGCTGCACCAGTTTGGGCAGGGTTTGCGGCGTTACTCAATCATGCGCAAGGCGTTAACCTCGGCAACCTCAACCTGTTGCTTTATCCACTGGCAAACACCAATGCGTTTCACTCGCCAGCGAGTATGGGCAGTGATTTTCAACACGTCGGCATTGGCTCACCAAATCTCAACCTCATCCATTTGGCGTTGGCAGGCACAACGGCCGGTCCGGTGAGCGCTACCGTCTCGACCATTGGAACCAGTGGAGATCAACCAGCCGATGGGGCGACCAAAGCCTACGTAGTAGTGACCCTGCGTGACGCTCAAGGGAACACTGTCAGTGGTAAGGCCGTCACCCTCGCAGCAAACCCAGGGAGTCAGGCGGTAATTACTCCACCGAGCAGGGTATCGACAGTGGACAACGGCGCAGTCGTCTTCGAGGTGACGAACCTGACCCCTGAGACAGTAACCTTTATCGCAACTGATGTAACCGACGGTATCGTGTTGTCACAGGCGCCGAGCATCACCTTTGTAACGCCACCTGCGACCAGTGCCGGCATCAGTGCCAATCCGACGACGGTTGCCGCCGATGGCATCACTACCACCACGATCACCGCGACACTCAAAGATGCGCTCAATCGCCCCTCGCCCGGTAAGCTCATCAAGATCGATCCTGGCAACGGCCATTCGGTGATTAGTGGCCCGAATCCGCCTGTGACTGACAGTAACGGTCAGATCACCTTCACTGCAACTAATGTCATTACTGAGACCGTGACCTACAATGCTATTGATGTGACAGACGGTGACTTGCCCATACCGAACCCACCATCGGTGAGCTTCACCAATGGCATTGGCACAGCTTGCCCTGTGGGCTTACCGACTGTAGTCAATGGGGTACCCTTTGCTTATACCAGTTTCGTGAGCGGCTTCCCACTAAGCTCCGCGATTTGCTTGAATCCGGCGGGGATGGCATTCGATGCTGCTGGCAATCTTTACGTGTCTACCTACTCGGCGGATAACGCCAGAGGCGGGATCTACAAGTTTGGTCCCTCAGGTGGTACCGCTGGTGATGAGAATCGGCTCAACGCGTCTCCGTATCCGACCGGGACTTGTGCTTCTCAACTCGCGTTCAGCAAGGACGGGCAGCATCTCTACCTGGCACGCCAGTTCTGTGGTAATGGCGGCGATGTGGTGGAAGTAAACACGATAACTGGCGCTGTCCTTCGCACCTTAACGACGCTCTCGTGCGCAACCGGTCTTGCGACTGATCCGATTAG
>Ga0081539_10001691_pt1 | contig 35581 bp, 43 predicted proteins | sample TabmetS4T2R2_FD_71023 | JGI IMG/M metagenome (GOLD analysis project Ga0081539, IMG submission 71023) | Tabebuia heterophylla rhizosphere microbial communities from the University of Puerto Rico - S4T2R2 | ecosystem: Host-associated > Plants > Roots > Rhizosphere ... | reverse complement strand
GCAGCGGCGGCCCGCGGGCGGGCCGCCGAGAAGGGAGCCTGATGCCCCGCCGACCACGCCCCGACCGGCACCAAGCTGACCGCAGCCGGGACGACACGATCACGCGGCTGCTCGCGCTCGCGGCGCTCGCGATCACCACCATCCCGCGAACCCTGGCTGGCCGACCTGCTCAGCGCCGCGGCCTGGGCCACCCTCCTCGCCAGCCTGCTCCTCACTGGACTGCTGCTCAGGCGCCAAGCCCGCGCGCCCGAGCACAAAGATCTGCGCGACCAGCGCAGGGCGCCGGGCCGCGCCGACCATCGGCGAGACGGGCAGCGCGACCACGAACAGCCGCTCGACGACAACAGCTTTGACTTCAACGGATAGCCCACCGGATCCTCCGCCGGCCCCGCATGTCTGAACACACCCACACCAAGAACAGCCGATCTGCCGCTGGCCGTCTGGCCCTGCGCGCAGGAGACGAGTCAGAGGCAGCGACTCGGCCGCTACCTGACCGAGTCGACGCGACACCCGGGCAAGATGCTGCCCGAGCTGGCCCGCCGCGCGATCAGCGCCTACAGCGACCCCGGCCAGCTCGTCGTCGATCCCATGTGCGGGATCGGCACCACCCTGGTCGAGGCGATCCAGCTTGGCCGCAACGCGCTCGGGGTCGAGCGCGAGCGACGCTGGGCGAGTCTCGCCAGCGCCAACCTCGCCCGCGCCCACGAACAGGGCGCACGCGGCCGGGGCGGCGTGCTCGAGGGCGACGCCCGCCAGCTGCCGCGACTCCTCACACGCGACGGCCGCCACGGCGTCCTCAGCCCCGACGCGCCGCCCGACGGGACGGCCGGCGGGAAGGTGGCGCGGCTCGGCTCGGGCAGCGTCAATCTGATCCTCACCTCGCCGCCCTACGGGCGTGACATCCAGCTGATCGACAAGCCAGCCTGGATCCGCGGCGGCAGCCTCGGCGCCAAGGACGCGCGCAACTACTCGGACGATCCAGGCAACCTCGGTCACGCCCGCGGCGAGCCCTACCGAGCCGCGATGGCAGAGGTGTACGAGGCGTGCGCCGCCGCGCTCAAGCCGGGCGGCTTCCTCGTCGTCGTCACCAAGAACCTCCGCGCCGGTGGCGCCCTGCACGACCTCGCCGGCACCACCGTCGACCTCTGCCAGCAGACCGGTCTTCTCTACTGGCAGCACGTGATCGCCCTCCACGCTGCGATCCGTGACGACCAGCTCGTCCCGCGCCCCTCCTTCTGGCAGCTGAGCACGACCCGCAAGGCACTCGCCCGCGGCGAGCGGATCCACCTCGTCTGCCATGAGGACGTACTCGTCTTCCGCAAAGCGGACGTCGCGGCGCTCCCCTCCGCCCGCCCTGAGCAGGCGCTGATGAGGAGGGCGTCATGAGCGCCCAACGCGCGACCGCGCCCGTGGATGACTCGCTGGCGCTCTCGGTCTGGCCGGTCGCGCAGCAGACCGCGCGCTCGCAGCGGCGCGGCCGCTACCTGCCCGCCTCGACCGCGCACCCCGGCAAGATGCTGCCCGAGCTCGCCTGCACGATCATTCGCGCCTACAGCCAGCCGGGCGAGCTGGTGCTCGATCCGATGTGCGGGATCGGCACCACCCTGGTCGAGGCGATCCACCTCGACCGCGACGCGGCCGGGGTCGAGCTGGAGCCGCGCTGGGCGGCGCTCGCCGCCGCAAACGTCGCGCTCGCTCGCGAGCAGGGCGCGCTCGCGCACGCACTGTGCCTGCAAGGAGACGCGCGCAGGCTCGGACGCGGCCTGCTCGACGAGCTCGCGGGCGCGGTCGCGCTGATCCTCACCTCGCCCCCCTACGGCCCCTCGTTGCACGGGCAGGTGAAGGCCGGCCACGGCCGCCCGGTCGAGAAGTGGGACGACCGCTACTCGCGCAACCCCGGCAACCTCGCCCACCTGCCGGCGAGCAGCGGCCGCCGTCCATCGTTCGCCGACGCGCTCGGCGAGATCCTGGCCGGCTGCGAGCGCATGCTCGCCCCGGACGGGCTGCTCGTCCTCACCGCCCGCCCCTACCGCTCACAGGGCGTGCTCGTCGACCTGCCCGGCCAGATCGTCCGGCTCGCAGGACGCGCCGGCCTCACGCTCGCCGAGCGGCGGGTCGCGCTTCTCTGCGGCCTGCGCGACAGCCGGCTCGTTCCGCGCACGAGCTTCTTCCAGCTCAACCACCAGCGCCGGAGCACGTTCGAGCGCATGCTGCTGATCGCCCACGAGGACGTGCTCGTCTTCACGCGCGAGCGGCCGAACACCGCGCACGCGACATCCGTGAGGGCGCGGCGATGAGACGGGCGGCGCAACCGGGCCGCGAGCTCGCGCTCGTCGTCCCCGACGAGCTGCTGCACGCGCTCGCCGAACGGACCGCCGAGCTCGTCGCCGAGCGGCTGCGGCCGGCGCCGCAAACGGGTTCACCCTGGCTCGACTTCGAGGGGGCGATGGCCTACCTCGCCTTCTCCCGCGACCGGCTGTACAAGCTGACCGCCGCGCGCGCGATCCCCTTCCGCAAGAAGCACGACGGGCAGGGGCTGCTCTTCCACCGCGACGAGCTCGACCGCTGGGTGGAGGCCGAATACGAATCGACTGGATGCGCCGGCTAGGTGGAGCTATGGTCGTCCACGACTCAGCAGATGCCCCGGCGGCGCTGGTACGCCCCGGGGCCGGCAACGGAGGTAGAAGCTCCGATGCAAGCCAAGGGTAACGCCCGCCCGCGGCGGCGCCCGGTCGCCCGCCACCCCGGCATCTACTACCGGCCGCGCCCGGACGGCAAGGTCGCGCCGCCCTACGAGATCTCCTACCTCGACTCGACCGGCAAGCGCCGCTGGACGGTCGTGCACGGAAGCCTCGAGGACGCCGAGGCGAAGCGGGCCGAGCTGCGGCTGCGACGCCGCCGCGGCGAGCGCATCGCCCCGGTCCGCAAGACCTTCGAGGAGTACGCCTGGGAATGGCTCGAGCGCCAGCCCGTGCGCGAACGCACCCGCGAGGTGCACAGCTGGGCGCTCCGCGAGCATCTGATCCCCTACTTCGGCCGCCGCCGGCTCGACCAGATCACCGTCGACGACGTCGCCAACTTCATCGCCCACATGCGGCGCAAGGGGCTGCGCGGCTCGACCACTTTGACCGCGCTGCGGCCGCTCTCACGCGTCCTCACCCACGCCGCCCGGCGCGGCGCCATCCCGGTCAACCCCTGCAGCCAGCTCGAGCGCGGCGAGCGGCCGAAGCTCGACGACCAGCGGCCGAAGCGGATCCTCACCCTCGAGGAGATGCAGGCAGTCATCGCCTGCGCCGACTCCGAGCTGTACCGCTGCCTGCTCGAGCTGCTGATCAGCGCCGGGTTGCGGATCGGCGAAGCGCTCGGACTCGCCGTCTGCGACCTCGACCGCGAGCACTCGCTGATCCGGGTCGAGTACCAGCTCGGACGCGACGGCACCCGCACCCCGCTCAAGACCGAGGAGTCGCGGCGCGCGATCGACATCCCGCCCCGGCTCACGCGCCGGCTCGTCGCACTCGTCGCCGAGCGCGGCGCCGCCTTCGACCCGGCCGCGCTCGTCTTCGCCGGCCGCAACGGCAGCGGGCTCGAGCGCAAGGTCGCCCGCGAGGCGCTCAAGCGGGCCGTCAAGGCTGCCGGGATCGCGGCGCCCGAGCCGAGCCTGCACGACCTGCGCCACAGCCACGCCAGCATGCTGATCGCCCTCGACGTCCCGCTGGTCGACGTGCAGCGCCGGCTCGGGCACCGAAAGCCCGACACAACCCTGCGCGTCTACGCGCACCAATGGAAGGAACGCGAGGCGCGCCGCAGCCAGGTCGGCCGCCAGCTCGGCCAGCTGTTCGAGGAGCGCACGCAACTGCCCGCGCCCACCCCGCCGGAGACGCGGCTCGCCCTGCCCCGGCGAGCACCGGCCACCACGCCTGATAGGAGGAGCAGTGACCGTTCAGGAATTGATCGCGGAGCTTGAGTGCTGCGACGGGGAGGCAGAGGTCCGCTTCCTGGCGCAGCCCTCCTGGCCGTTCGAGTACATGATCGCCGCCGTCGTCGAGGCGAGCGACCAGCCCGCCGATCTCAGCGGCTACCGCGAGACGCCCGCGCCCCGCGTCCTACCGATCGAGGGCGGGCAGGTCTGCTACGGCGACCAGCGGCACTTCGCTGCCAGCGGAGACCGCGATGCCTGACCGCCACGGCTTCAACCTGCTCGGCGAGACGGTGCGCTGCATCGACTGCCCGGCCGGCGGCCCGCGCTGGCGCTGGCCCGAGCGCAAGCGCCGCCGCCACGCGCGCAGCCACCATCCCGCCCCGCGGCGAAACGGACGAACTGTTCGGCGGCAGCGGACCCTCCTCGCCGCACCGCCGACCCACCCCAATGAGGAGAAGGAGGCCAGCACCATGGCAAAGCAGACACCCACCAAGGGCGAGCCGGCGAAGCAGGTCGCGATCGACATGCTGTGCACGGCGGGCGAGCCGTTGCACGCGAAGGAGATCGCCAAGCGCGTGCTCGCATCCGGCCGCACACGCCTCGGCGGCAAGACGCCCGAGCAGACGATCACCGCCATGCTCGCGGTCGGCTCCAAGCCCGGCGGCCCGTTCCAGCGGGTCGACAAGGGCACCTACGCGCTCGCCGAGGCGGCCGCCGCAGCACCGGCCGAGGGCCGTGCGACGAAGGCGGAGTCGAAGCCGCGCCCGCGCGGACGCAAGAAGCAAGCGCCCACCACCTGACCTGCGTGGCGCCAGGCCGGCGAGGGCCGCCGCGGCGGCTCTCGCTCGTTGAGCCCTTCTAAAGGTTTCTAACCGATTTGTTAGAAATCGCCGATCGCCAGTGAACAAGCGCGACAACCCGTACACGCCCGGAGCCGGCCGCAAGCCGCCCGTCCTCGCCGGCCGCGACCCCGACCTCGAGAACGTGCAAGCCCTGATCGACCGCCTCAGCGACGGCGGCTACGAGCGCAGCCTCGTCTACTCCGGCCTGCGCGGCGTCGGCAAGACAGTCCTGCTGATGGAGTTCGACGTGCTCGCAAGCGAGGCCGGCTGGGCCACAACCGACGTGCAGGAGGTCGGCTCCCAGCCCGACTTCCGGCTCACCTTCGCGCGCATGGCCACCCGGCTGCTGCGCGAGATGAGCCGCAAGCACCGGCTCAAGGACCGGGCCGAGCGCGCCCTCGCCGTCGTCAAGGCCTTCAGTATCGCCGTCCCCGGCGCGATCCAGCTCAAGCTCGACGTCCAGGCCGCCTCCGGCATCGCCGACTCCGGCGACCCCGAGCAGGACCTGAGCGAGCTGCTCGTCGAGATCGGCGAGGTCGCCCAGGCAAGCCGCTCGGGCGCACTCTTCCTCATCGACGAGATGCACAACCTCGACACGCCCGCGCTCGCCGCCATCTGCATCGCCTTCCAGGCGATCAGCCGCCGCGGCCTCCCCGTCGCGCTCGTCGGCGCCGGCCTCCCCGACCTGCAAGTCCGGCTGATCGCAGCCAAGCCCTACGCCGACCGGCTCTTCCAGTACCGCGAACTCGGCCGCCTCCCCGACGCCGCCGCCCGCTCCGCCCTCGTCGGGCCGGCCGCGACACTGGGCGTCGAGTACGAGGAGAAGGCGGCCCGGCAGGTCGTGCGCGAATCAGCCGGCTACCCCTACTTCATCCAGGAATACGGGCTCGAGCTCTGGAACCACGCCGAGCACTCACCGATCGGCCTCGCCGACCTCGAAACCGTGCGCGAGATCGTCACCGACTCGCTCGAGCGCAGCTTCTTCAGCCCTCGCTTCCAGCTCGCAAGCGACGCCGAGCAGCGCTACCTCGCCGCCATGGCCGCGCTCGGCGATCCGCCGTACCGCTCGAGCGCCGTCGCCACCCGCTACGGCGCGAAGGACGCTCGCGGCGTCTCCGTCTTCCGCGAATCGCTGATCCAGAAGGGCCTCATCTGGAGCCCGCGCCGCGGCCAGCTCGACTTCACCGTCCCCCTCTTCGCCGAGTTCCTGCGCGAGAACCACCCACTCGCGTCGTTCGACGACGCGTAAGTCAACTGCGAGCAGGCCGCCCGGCGCGTGCCGTGACGCTTTCTAAGCCACGCGTTAGAGAGCCTTAGACGCGGCTCGCTTATCTGCCCAGCGGCACACGACCCATCCCCCGCGGGCGGCCCGGACGAGCTGGCCACGCGGGCGCCCGTGTGCGCGAGCATCGAGGCATCCGACCGACCTGCCAAGCCTCGCTCGCGAAGGCCGCGTCCGCGGCGGACGTCACGCTGCGTGCGCCTGTCAGCCGACCCAAGTGGCTTCCTGCCCCCCGAGGCGCGAGCAATCGCTGTGGCTTACCCGAACGACGGAGGCGGGACGCGCAAGGTAAGCCGCTCGTGCGTCGGCGCGGACAGGTCATCCTTCACTACCGCATCGCGGAGCGCGTACTCGACGCCGCACCCGTCTTCGCACTCGATCCACTCGTTGGTCCGCCACTCGGTGATCGTGTTCAGACTGCTGCACGTCGGGCAGCGAAGGAACAGGGCGGCGCACTTTTCGCAGTAACCCAGAGTGACTTCGACGTAGTCACCATCTTCCAATGCCACGTCCTCTAACCGATCGATGTACGCCATCCCTGGAAGCGCATCGTCGGATACTGCCTCCACGCATATCTCGCAGGTGATCAACGGCGGCTCCCACTGCGGGAGCTCATCGACGCGAATCACCTCGACGTCAATCCCTCGCGCAGCTTCCGCTCGCCGAATCGCACCGTCTGTGTACCCCTCGGTCGTGACGAGCATTCCGAGTGGCGCTCCGATGTCCTCGACCATCCCGATGAAGGACTCGACGTCGTCGACGTCAACCTTCGTGCCATACCGCTTGCAGTCGACGACCATCAGCTTGTCGGCGACGCCTGGCAGGTGGATTCGGACGAGGATGTCGACTTGGCGCTGGCGAACGCCACTACGACTCGGTACGCGGACGTCGCGCTCGACCGACGCGTGACCCGAGAACTTCTCCTCGAGCAGCTTCGCGACCCCGTCCTCGTACTCCCTTGGAGTCAATTCGAAGCGGATTGGCACGCGCTCAAGGTAGTCGGTTCTCGGGAGGACTAGAGGGATCAACCGACCGCCGCCGGAAACGACCACCTCTCTCATCGTGGGGTCGCCTCCCTGGCTCCGCGAGAAGCGTCAAGTCCTGCGAACCCGAGGGCTCACAGGGCTTGACGGCGCGAGCTGTCAGGGGGTTACTTGATCGTCAAGCGAGTGACGGTCAGCGAGTTCAGCAGGCGTCGCAGCACGCCTCGCCGCGCCAGCTTTCGCGCCCTTCCTTGACCGCCAAGCCGGCGATGACGAGGGCAGCGAGCGGGTCGAGCCACCACAGGCCGAAGAGGGTGTTGCCGAGCAGGCCGAGAAGGACGGCGCCCGCGAGATAGGCGCAGAGGATGTTCTGCGTCCCCTCGCCGGCGGTCGCGGCCGAGTCGAGCTTCGACCCCAGTCGTAGCTTGGCGCGTCCGAGGAGCGGCATCAGGATCAGGCTGCTGGCGGTGAGCACGATGCCGACGTAGCTGGTCTCGGCCTCAGCGTTTACCAGCAGCTTGTAAGACGCTTCGGCGACCACGTAAGGGACGAGGAGCCAGAAGCTGATCGCCACGGCCTTCTGTGCACGGCGCTCGGATGTCTCGGACAAGGTGCGCGAGCCGGTGAAGCGCCAGATGACGATGACGCTGGCTAACCCCTCGACGGCCGAGGAGATGCCGAACGCCTGCAGAGCGATCGAGCCGGCGAGGATGCCGCTGACGACGCCGACGACGCCCTCGATCGTCATCCAGATCAGGCTGAACCAGGAAAGAAGCCGCGCGCGGCGGGCGTCGCGGTGCCATTCGCGGCCGCGCGTGATCGGTGCCGTCTCGATGATGGTGAGCTCGCGGGTGCTCACGCGGGTACACCTGTGGCGCTCGCCGCGGCTGCCGCGCCAAGAACACGACCGAGCAGATCCGCGCCGGCGGCTGTCAGCGAGTAGAAGACGACCTTCCCCTCCCTACGCGATTCAGCAAGGCCTTCTCTCTTCAGCGCGCGCAGGTGATGCGAGACGAGGTTCTGCGGGCGGCCGCTGATCCAGGCCAGATCGCAGACGCACAACTCGTCGCCGTCGCGCAGCGAGACAGCGAGAGTGAGGCGGGTCGGATCGGCGAGCGCGCGCGCGAGAGAGGAGGCGCCCTCGGCTAGGTTGGCCGACAGCCGCCGAGCGCGCAGCTCCTCGGCGCGCGGCAGGTCGAGGCAGAGGACGTCGCAGCGATCGTCGGCCATCCGGTCATTCTAATCCTTGTTGATTCGTCTTCTGCGGCGCGGGAACGGCGCGACAGGGCCCTTGCGACACTCCTGCAGCCCACCGCAAGACAGCTGACATTCCTCGCCACCTGGGCCAGAGCCGACTCTTCAGCGCATCATGCTCTCCATCATCGCCGGCATGCCGCGCTCGACAAAGCCGCTTTACCTCATGTGCGTGCTTGCGGATCGTCTGGATCGGGATTGTTCGAGGTCTCAGTCACGACGACGCCGGTTGGGGTCGTCGTCATTCGTCGTCGGTAGCTGGCGGCGTTGCGGAACAGGGTCGGCCGGCGACGCAGTCGAACGATGCTCGGCGACGTCAGCACACGCTCAGGATAACTCCTCCCGTTCTCGCCCAAGATGGCGCGTCTGTCCGCCTCTTTCACCGAGTCAATACATCAGAAAAGACTGATATAACTCGCCAGGTGGCGACTGCGTTCAGTTCCTCTCCGTTCCGGCTTCCGGCGACGCCGGTGGAGACGGACCTGGTGGCGAAGTACTTCCGCGGGCTGGGCGATCCGAGCCGGCTGCGAATCCTCGAGCTCCTGCAGCGCGAGGGCGAGCTGACGGTAGGCGCCCTGGTGGAGCGGCTCGCGCTGCCGCAGCCGCAGGTGTCCAATCATCTCGCCTGTCTGCGCTGGTGCGGCTTCGTCGAGGCGCGTCGGGAGGGCCGGCTGGTCTTCAACCGGATCGCCGACCGGAGGGTTGAGGCGATGCTGGAGCTGGCGCAGTCGCTGCTGGCGGATAACGCCGAGCACGTGGCCGCGTGCTGCCACATCGAGGAGCCGGCGCCATGAGGCGGCCTCGCGTCGAGATCCTCTACTTCGAGGGCTGCCCAAATCAGGAGCCGGTGCGGGCGCTGGTCGAACGCGTTGCCGCCGAGCTCCGAGTGCAGCCCGAGCTCGAGCTCGTCGAGGTTCCCGACGCCGAAGCGGCAGTGCAGCGTCGCTTCCTCGGCTCCCCGACTGTTCGCGTCGACGGCCGTGACGTCGAGCCGGGCGCGGAGGAGCGGCGCGACTACGCGTTCTCTTGCCGTATCTACCGCCGCGAGCGCGGCGTCTCTGAGCAGCCGGACGCGCGCTGTGTACGCGACGCACTGACCGAGGCCTCGAAGTGACTGGCGACGGCACCGGCGCGACTAGGCGTCGTCCTGGTTGCGGATCGCGCCGCTGACGACGAGTGCCGACTCGGGCGACCACTCGGCGGTGCCGTCCCGAGCAACCCGCACCAGAATCTCCTCGCCGCTCACCGGATCGCGCGACTCGATCTCGGTCGGCTCCCCGAGCATCGGCGCGATCCCGAGCGCGTCAATCGCGCACATCGCGTCCACCTCATGTCCGCTCGGGAGGCGAACTCGGTGCGCGGTCGGTCGGCCCGAGAAGGGGTAGGCGACAGTGATCTCTCCGTCGGCGCCGCGATGGACGAGGTCCTCACGCGCGAGCGTCCCTAGCGCGCGATCGGCGTCGACCCCGAGCTGCTCCGCGGCTGCGCGCACGTTGCGGTTGCTGCCCGGTGCTGAACTTCTTCGCCGCCGCGGCCAACGCCGGGCGCTGGCTCGGCAAGCGTCCGGAGGTGCGCGGCGGCACGATCACGATGGACGAGGCGGCCGCCGCCGGGCGAGCCGTCTTCGGCGACGTCCTCGCAGAGACCTGATGCCACAGCCGATCGACCGGGACGAGCTGCAGCGGCTCCTCGTCGAGGAGCACGCGCAGCTGGTCGAGGTGCTGCCGGCCGGCGATTACGAGGACGAGCACCTGCCGGGCGCGGTCAACATCCCGCTCAAGGAGCTCGACCGCGAAACGACGAGAGAACTCGACCGCGGCAGGCCGGTGGTCGCCTATTGCTACGACTATCAGTGAGACATGAGCCCACGAGCCGCGGCGCGGCTCGAGAGCATCGGCTTCGCGCACGTGTACGACTACGTTGCCGGCAAAGCCGACTGGGGGAGCGCCGGGCTTCCGCTCCAAGGCGCGGAGGGAAGCAGGACGCGGGCGGGCGCGCACGTCCGAACCGATGCGCCCGACTGCGCACCCGACGATCGTCTTCTTGACATTTGCGCGCGCTTGGAGGAGACGGGGTGGGACACGTGCTTCGTCCTCGATGAGCGGGGCGTCGTCCTCGGCCGCATCGGGCGCCGCGCGATCCAAGGGAGAGCGGACGTCTCAGCAGAGGAGGCGATGACGCTCGGGCCGAGCACGGTCAGGCCCAGTGCCCGCCTCGAGGGGATGGCCGAGCGCATGCGGCAACAAGAGCTGACGAGTCTTCCCGTGACGACCTCGGACGGACGGCTGGTCGGTCTGCTGACCCTGCACGACGCCGAGGAAGCCCTGCGTCGACTCGTCGCCTAGCGCGGATGCACGGGCGGAGCGCTCCCGCTCCGCGGCGAGACTTACGTCGCGACCGTGCGGAAGGCGTGCGCCGGACTTGAGTAGTCGCGCATGCTCGTGATCTTGCCGCCGCTCAGAGTGAGGACTTGCGCCCAGCGAGCGCGCGAGCCGTCGGGCGCGCGCCAGGAGTAGGCGACTGCCACGCGGTCGCCCGCTCCCCGCACATCCTCCAGCCGCCAGTCGCCGGCACCCCGTCGCCGATGAAACTCGATCGCTGTCGCGAGAACCTCACGGGCCTCCTCGGAACCCTGTCAGGAGGGAGCCGGACGCCAGAAACGCCAGCCACGTCGTCGCCCGCGCCACTCCATCTCCTCGTCCATCAGCGAGACGAGCGGCTCGACATCACCGTTGCCCAACGCGTCGTAAGCCGCGCGTACTGCGTCGAACGCCACGAGTTCATTGTATGCCAGCGGGAGATGCTCGCCTCAAGCGAAGCGCCACCAGTGACCCCCTCTCTCAACGAGAGGTGGTCTGAGCCGACGCGCGGCGCTGTATGGGGTGCGGCGACGGGGAAGGCGTCGCGGTCATATCGGGGCTCGGGCTGTGCAGCGGCCGCGCAGGTGCGGTCCGGGATCGATCAGAACAGCCCGCCGAGGCCGCGGGCGGTGAGCGAGATGCCGAGAACGAGGAGGATTGTGGTGATGACGGCTCGGTTGTGCGAGGTCAGCCACGCGTGCATCCGGTCGAGGAAGGCGGCGGAGCGGCCGGGCGCGAAGGTCCTGAGCGCTGCGACCAAGACGACGGTTGAGGACCCGAGGATGACGAACAGTGTTGCGAGCGCGAGCGTCTCGCGGGTACTTGTGTTCGCGCGCAGGATTTCTCCGGCGGCTGCGATCACAAGCGGGTAGGTGGCCGAGTAGATCCCGAGCAGGAAGGCGGTGAGGTACGTGCTGTTCTCGATCGCTCGTAGCCACCTGGGCGTCGCCGGTGTGGCGTGACCCCGAGGGCGAGCAGGGCGAGGCCGAGGGCCAGCTCGGCCAGGGACGCCGCGGTGTTCGCGTTGTCGGAGTCGGGTTCGAACACGGTGCGGAAGCCGGCGAGGAGGACCGCGAGGACGACGGTGATCGCGCTCAGCCAGGCGAGCCGCGTAGGTCCAGACGATGCCGTGCCCTCGTCTGGCGTCGAGCAGCAGGATCGCGATCATGATCCCCCAGGGGTTGGCGGCGCAGCCAAGCCCGAGCAGGATGATGCTGACGAGCTCGGGGCTCACGGGTGCGTTCGCTGCGCTTCGGTGAGCGGGGGTGCGGTCTGCAGGCGGTGGCGGGCAGCGAACGTTGTGCCCAGTGGTGCTGGGTCGGGTATTCGTGCGACCCCAGGCGCTCGCGAGCGGCGGCGGCCGCCTGGCACGTCGCGCCCGTCGGGGATGAGACCAAAGACGGCGTCGGGCGGCGCGGCGATTGCTGATTCGAGCTTGTGCCCGCTCATCGCGGCTGCTGCGCCGTCCGCGTGACGCTCACGTGTTTCGGTGCAGCCGGTCGTCGCCGTGGAGGCAGGGGTTGTGCTCAAGCGCCGCTTTGAGTGCGCTTGCGAGTTGCGGTCGGTCGAGGACTTCGACCGAGATGATCTGTTCGCCGGCGATGTCGACTCTGACCGTGCCGGTGCGAGCGTCGAGGTCGAGTGTTTCGCCGCCTTGTTGCCAACGCCAGTTCGCAGCGAAGCGGGCGACGGTGTAGAAGCTCGCGCACCGGGGGTCGTTGCAGTGACAGAGCTCCACGACTGAGAGGCCGGGCACAGATCGGCTGAGGACGGGCTGGCCGCGGGCGGCGAGGAGCGCCGCGAGTTCGGCCGCAAACGCGGGGTCGAGGTCGGCGAGCAGCGGCGGCGGTTGCGGTGAGGGCCTGGCAAGTCTCTGCCTGACGGCGGCGAGGAAGTGAATGGCGCGACGGCGGGAGCGGAGCGGCCACCTCATCGGGCGTTACCTGCGGCCGGCCGATGCGGTCATTTCGGTGCTTATCCGGTTGCCGGCGGTGCTGGCGGCGACACCAGCGCGGCCAGGCAGACGAGCGCGAAGCCTGCGGCCTCGGCGATCAGCGGCAGCGGCGCGTGCGGCAGCGGATCGCCGAAGACGGCGAAACCGGCGATGACCGAGGCGACGGTGGCTGTGGCGCCGGTGACGGCGATTACCGAGACTGCCTCGCCGAGTTGGAGGCCGCGTGCAGAGGTGTATTGGGCCGCGAGGCCCACGATCAGGATGACGGGCAGCCACGGCCCGAGCAGGCCCGCGAGGCCGTCTCTGGCCACGACGCCGACCAGTGCCTTGATCGCGATGTCGGTGAGGCCGAAGAAGATCCCGGCGGCGGCACCAACGACGACTCCGTGCGCGTGTGCGAGCCGCCCGAGCCGGCGGGCAAGCAGGAGGGCGGCACCGATGGCTGCGAGGGTGCCGATGTAGGCGAGCAGGGTCGAGGCGGAGGAGGCCGAGTGCGCTCCGATTGTGTGGGGCACGGTGAGGGCGAGAAGCGCAAGTCCCGTGCCCGTCAGTAGCACGGCCAACCAGTGCCGGCGCGCAACCCGCTGGCCGAAGAGGCGCCTCGCCATGATCGCGAGCAGCACGACTCCTGCAGCGACGACCGCCTGGACAAGCGACAGCGGCGCGAGCGTAAGCGCGATCACGTGTAGCAGGCCGGCGAACAGGGCGACGGCGACGCCGGCGCTGAACCAGCGTGACGAGAACAGGCTCTTGGCGGTTGCGAGCGGACGCAGGACGTCGACCGCTGGAGCGGTACAGGCGCCGCGGTGCTTGCAGAGGAAGCCGAGGTTGGTGGCGAAGGCGCTCGCGAGCGCGAGCGCGACACCGAGCTGGACCGTCACGGCTGGCGCCCGCCGCTCGGCGCGGGCTTTGGAGGGGCAGTCGCGCCGCTGCGGGCGAGCTTGCACACGCAGATGGACGCTAGGGCTGCGGGATGAGGTGAAAATGAGAACGTCGGCGCGGTTTCTGCGGATCGCCGGCCCGTCCAGGCAGTGCTCGTAGCCGCTCCCGGAGGGGAGCGAGCGCGACTCCGGCTTCGTGCGCGTGCAGGCGGCTCCTGTCGGCGCTAGCCGTCTGGCTCGCTGGATTGGTTACCGCCTCGGCCCGGTCGGCGTTCGGTTCATCTTGTTCTCATCTTTTGCTGTCATGCCTGGGCGATGCGCGTGCTCGTGGTCGAGGACGAGGTGAAGATGGCGGGGCTGATTCGCCGTGGCCTTGCCCGGGATGGTCATGCGGTCGATCTCGCGCCGACGGGTGAGGAGGCGTTGTCGCTCGCGGGGGAGGTCGCCTACGACGCGATCGTGCTCGATGTCGGTCTGCCGGGGATCGATGGTTTCGAGACCTGCCGGCGGTTGCGCGCGCAGCGGGTCTGGGCGCCGGTGCTCGTGCTGACCGCGCGTGATGCGATCGCGGATCGCGTCGCCGGCCTCGACGGGGGCGCGGACGACTACCTGACCAAGCCGTTCTCGCTCGCGGAGCTGCTCGCACGCCTGCGCGCGCTCGTGCGGCGCGGCCACGGGGAGCGACCGGCGGTGCTCGAGGTTGGCAGCCTGCGGCTGAACCCGGCCACGCACGAGGCCTGGCGCGGCGAGGCGGAGCTCGATCTCTCGCACAAGGAGTTCGCCTTGCTGGAAATGCTGATGCGCAATCGCGGGCAGGTGCTGTCGCGGCTTCAGCTGGTCGAGAACGCGTGGCCGTACGACTTCGAGCATCGCTCGAACGTCGTCGACGTCTACGTCCGCTATCTGCGCGACAAGATCGATCGGCCGTTCGGCACCCGCTCGATCGAGACGGTGCGCGGTGCCGGGTACCGGTTGCGCCGGGACGGGGGCGGATGAGCCGCTGGCGTCCGTTGCGGAGGCTGCCGATCCGGCTCAAGCTGACGCTGCTGTTCGCCCTCGTGATGACGGTCGTGCTCTCCACCGCGGGCATGTTCCTGTACTTCCGGCTCAAGTCCGAGCTCGACCGCAGCATCGCGCAGGGGCTGCACGCGCGCGCCCACGACCTGGCGACACTGATTCGCGACAACAACCCGGCCAGCGGCAGCGGACGCGAGACGATCCCGCTGAGCGAGGAGTTCGCGCAGATCCTGACCGCGAAGGGACGCGTCGTTGAGGGGACGCGGCAGACGCGCGGGCTCCCGCTGCTCTCGGCCTTGGAAACCCGGCGTGCGGCGGTGTCGCCGATCCTGATCGATCGCGGCGAGCGCGCGCGCCTGCTCGCGACCCTCGTGCGGAGCCGGGGAGGCGACAGGATCGTCGTCGTCGGCGCCTCGCTCGCCGACCGCGAGCACGCCCTCGAGACGCTGGCCGGGGAGCTGCTGATCGGGGGTCCGCTCGTGTTGCTGATCGCGTCCGGGATCGCCTACGGGGTGGCCGCCGCGGCGCTTCGGCCCGTCGATGCGATGCGTCGGCGGGCGGCGACGATCTCGGCGGCCGAGGTCGGGGCGCGCCTGCCGCTGCCGCAGGCCGACGACGAGATCCAGCGGCTCGGCGAGACGTTGAACGAGATGCTCGGCCGACTCGAACGAGCGCTCGCACGCGAGCGCGGCTTCGTCAGCGACGCGAGCCACGAGCTGCGAACGCCGATCGCGATCCTGAAGGCCGAGCTCGAGCTGGCACTCGACGACGAGATCAGCCGCGGCGAGCTGCAGGCCGCCGTCCGCTCGGCCGCGGAGGAGACCGACCGGCTCGCCCAGCTGGCCGAAGACCTGCTCGTGCTCGCGCAGACCGACCAAGGCCGGCTACCGATCCGCCCGACGGTGACCGCCGTCCCGGAGTTGCTCGATCAGGCCGCCGCACGGTTCCGCGCCCGTAGCCGCGAGAGCGGACGGCGGATCGAGGTCGAGGCGCCAGCCGGGTTGCGCGTGCCCGCCGATCCGCTGCGGGTCGAGCAGGCGCTCGCGAACCTGATCGACAACGCCCTCCGCTACGGGCAGGGGACGATCACGCTCTCGGGGCGCGAACACCACGGACGGATCGAGCTCCACGTTCGGGACGAAGGCGAAGGCTTTGCACCCGAGCTCATCGACGGCGCCTTCGAGCGCTTCCACCGTGGCGACCACGCACAGGCCGGCGCAGGCGCCGGGCTTGGCCTCGCGATCGTGCGCGGCATCGCGCACGCGCACGGCGGAGAGGCGCACGCCAGGAACCGTGGCAGCGGCGGCGCCGACGTGTGGCTGTCACTGCCCGCGCGGGCTGCCGCGCTCGCCACGGCAGGCGCGCAGTCCTAGCCGTTCGGCCGCCGCTTTCATTTTCAACTCATCGGAGGGCTCGATCGTGGCTGCGTGCGCGCCGCCTCCTCGACCACCTCGCAGCGAACGCATGCACCTTCGCGGCTCCCCCCCGCCGAGGACGGCTCAGCCGACGACATCAGCCGGGCCGATCTGCACTGCCACTCGCGCGCGTCGGCGACGCCGACGCTCGGCGTCCAGGGCGCGCTCGGCCTGCCCGAGTGCGCGACCCCGCCCGAGGAGCTGTACGAGCTGGCAAAGGCACGGGGCATGAGCTTCGTCACGATCACCGATCACGACACGATCGACGGCGTCCTCGAGATCGCCGACCGAGCCGACGTCTTCATCTCGGAGGAGCTGAGCGCCTGGTTCAAGGGCGAGCCGCAGGCCGCGCACGTGCTCTGCCTCGGGATCACCCCGGACGACCACGACTGGCTGCAGGCGCATCGCACCGACATCGCCACCTGCGCCGCCTACTTGCACGAGCACGAGATCACCTGCGCGCTCGCGCACCCGTTCTTCTCCGTGCGGGCCCAACTGACCGCGCGCCACCGGCGCCAGCTCGCCGAGCTGTTCCCGATCTGGGAGGTGAGAAACGGCGCCCGCCCACACGAGCTGAACCAGCCGGCGGCGCTCTACATCGACACCAACGGCGGCTGCGGCGTCGGCGGCTCCGACGACCACGGTGGCGTCGACGTCGGCCTCACCTTCACCGAGACCCCCCCTGCGCAGACGGCCGCGCAGTTCCTCCGGCACCTCCGTCGCGGCCGGGCGCGAGCCTGCGGCGAGGAAGGGAGCGCGGCCAAGTGGGTGCGGATGGCGCTCGCGCTGGCGCTGCGAGCCGGCGGAGACGGCGCCGGTCGCCGGCCCGATCCGCAGACGCTACTCGGGCTCGCAGAGCGGATCATGCGAGAGGCCGAACAGCGCTCGAGCGCCCACGTGCAGAACGAGCCCTTCATCGCCGCCGACGCCCGCGGAGTCGTTCGCGCCTGGCTCGACGCCATTGACCTCCGGGCTGACACCTCGCAGCTCCTAGGCCAGCTCAAGCACGGCGGGCTCACGAGCGGCGATCTTTTTCGCCGGGCACGCACGACGCATGAGCAACGACTCGCCCGGGCCGCGGCCGGCGCGGTCGCAGCCGCACGACGTGGAACAGGCTACGGCGACGCCGGCCCCGAGCTCTTCGCCGGCATCGTCGCCGGAGTGCCGTACGCCGCTGCCTCCGTCTTCCTGGGTAACGAGAAAGCGCGGCTCGCCTCACCCCGTAGCGGGCCGCCTCGGGTCGCACTCGTGGCCGATGCGATCGGCGGCACGCACGGTGTCACGAACACGCTCGAGCAGATCCGCACGCGCGGGGTACCCGGCTTCGAGATCGAGGTCGTCGGCACCGATCACAACGTCGATCGACGTCTGCCATCGGTCGCCGAGATCGAGATCCCCTACTACCGTGGGCTCAGCGTCGGCATCCCGAACCTGCCGGCGCTCGCCGAGACGCTCGCCGAGGGCGCCTATGACGCCGTGCACCTCTGCACCCCGGGGCCGGCGGGCGTCGCCTCGCTGCTTGTCGCAAGGATGCTTCAGCTGCCGATCGTCGGCAGCTACCACACCGAGTTCGAGCGTTACGCCACCATCCGCACGGGCGACAAGAGGCTGCAGGCGGCCGTGCGCACCCTGCTCGCCAGCTTCTACGGCAGGTGCGACCAGGTCCTCTCGCCAAGCGGGGCCGCCGATCTCTCGCTGACAGAGCTCGGGGTGGAAAGCCGCGCGCTGCGCCGCTGGGAGCGAGGGGTCGATCTCGGCCGCTTCGCCTGCAGGCGCCGCTTCGACAACGGCGGCGGAGACGCGGCCTTGACGGTCTTCTACGCCGGGCGGCTGACGCGCGAGAAGGGCGTCGATCTTCTCGCGGAGGCGTTCTTACGTGCGCAAGCGCTCCAGCCGGAGCTCCATCTCCTCCTCGCGGGCGGCGGCCCCGAGCAAGAGCTCTTACGGCAGCGTCTGGGAACGAGCGCCACCTTCCTCGGCTGGCTCGAGGGCGCCGACCTCGCCGCCGCCTACGCACGCGCCGACATCTTCCTATTCGCGAGCCGCACCGACACGTTCGGCCAAGTCCTGCTCGAGGCGCAGGCGAGCGGCCTGCCGATCGTCGCCGTCGACGAGGGCGGCCCGCGAGACCTGCTCACGAACGGTACGACGGCGCTGCTGCGTCCGCCGGAGGCGACCAGCCTGGCGGCCGCCGTTCTTGAGCTCGCCGAAAGCAGCGAGCTTCGCCGGCGCCTCGGCGAAGCAGGACGAGCGGCCGTCAAAGAGCGGACCTGGGAGCGTGCGCTGCTGCAACTGCGCGACGGCTACACCGAAGCGCTGAGCGGAAGTGCGGCACGGCGGCGACGTGTCGCCTGACGCGGCGGCCACGGAGGCGGCCTCTCGCTCCGGCGGTGCGGATACTCCGACGCAGCAGAACGGGCGGCTGCGAATCGCCGACGTCGCGCTCTTCTACGGCCCCCGCAGCGGCGGCATCCGCACCTACCTCAACGCCAAGGCCGCCTACGCGGAAAGCTCGGGCGCGTTCGAACACCACCTGCTCGTCCCCGGGGCTTCCGAGCGCCACGAGCGCGGGCGCCACGAGCTTCCCTCGCTCGCCTTCTCGCGCGCGAACGGATACCGGCTGCCGCTCGGCACGCGCGCGCTCAAACGCACCCTCAGGACAATCGGGCCGGATATCGTCCTCCTGCACGACCCGTTTTGGAGTCCGCGCGGCGCCGCGCGCCTTGCACACGAGCTGGGCGCGCGCGTCGTCGCCGTCCAGCACGGAACAAGCGAGCTCTACGCCACAGTCGCTCCGGCTCCCACGCGCCTGCTCGCTCCCCTGGTAAGAGGCTGGCTACGCCGCGCCTACGCCTCGGCCGACGCCGTCCTCGCCGCGAGCCCCGTCGACAGCGGCCTCTGGCGCGGGCCGGCGATCCCACTCCGACTCGGGCTTGACCCGGCGTTTCGGCCTTTGCCGGAGGTCGACCGCGCCGCGCACCTCCTCTACGTCGGTCGCCTGGCGCGAGAGAAGGGCGTCTTCGAGCTGCTCCAGGCGGCAGCGAAGAGTGTCTGGCCGCTCACCCTGATCGGCGCCGGCCCGGCGAAGGCCCGCCTCGAGACGAAGGCGCGGCGGCTCCGGCTCTCGGATCGGCTCGTGATCAAGCCGTTTCTCACCGATCGCGCCGAGTTGGCACGCGCCTACGCAGCCGCCTCCTGCGTCGTCGTTCCTGGTGAGCTCGAGTCATGCCCCTTCGTCGCGCTCGAGGCGGTCGCGAGCGGGGCGAGCGTCGTCTCATGCGCGAACAACGCGGCAGCGGCGCTACTCGGGACGCAGCTTGAGACATTCGCGCCCCGAACCGCGGGCGCACTCGCAGTCGCGATCGAACGCGCCCGACTCCGTAAACCCGACTATGTAGCGGCGGCAGAGCTCGCTTCACAGCTGAGCTGGCCGCGGGTCTTCGTCGCCGAGCTCGACGCGCTCGCACGACTCCTTCGATGAGCGATGCACGTGTCATCGTCGTCGCGCTCCACGATGTCTCGCCCGAGACGTTCCTCGAGTGCAGGCAGATCCGCGACTGGCTGTACGCGCGCGGGATCGAGCGAGCGACACTGCTCGCCGTTCCGGCAAGCGGCGGCGAACCCTTCTACGCTCGCTGCCCGGAAGTCGCCACCTGGCTCAAGGATCAGGCCGCAGCGGGCGACGCGGTGGCGCAACACGGCTACGAGCATCAGCAGCGCACCCGCGCACGTCCGCTCGTGCAATGGCGCGCGCGCCGACAAGGCGCAGGATCGGCCGAGTTCGCGGGCCTCGACGAGCAGCAGACGGCGGCAGCGGTCGCGCGCGGCCGGCGAATCCTCGAGGAGGTCGGGATCGACGCGCGCGGCTTTGTCGCGCCCGCCTATTTCTACACGCCGACCCTCCGCCGCGAGCTCGCCGCCGCGTTCGATTGGTGGGCCGATCTGCTCGCACTGTACGCGCCATCCGACCAGGGCCGCCGGCCGCGGCGGTGGCTCGCGCCCGCGGCCTGTCTTGGCACCTCGACGCTGCCAAAGCGCTTCCTCTCGCCGCCGCTCGTGATCGCACTTGGGCATCTGCCGACGAGGCTTCTGCGCGTGGATGTTCATCCAGCCGATTTCGCGTACCGCCGCCACGTCGCGGCGCTCGAGCACGCTCTGGCATCAGCGCAGTCAAGGCCCGCCGTGAGCTACCAGGACGTGGTCGCGGCGTGAAGGCTGCGCTCACGGACGCCCGCTCAGCGGGCACCGGGTCGCGCTCGCACGCCCACATCGCGGAGAAGCGTCTGCGTGTGGTCGTCGTCACGGCGGCGGTCGGTGAAGGCCACATGGCGGCGGCGCGCGCGCTCGCAAGCGATCTCCTCGCCACGCACGACGACACGGAGGTCGTCGTCTGTGACGCGCTCGCTGGCCTCGGCCCACTCCTGCGCCTGATCCTGTGCGACGCCTACCGCTGGCAGCTGCGGTTTGCGCCCTGGCTGTTCGGCGTGCTCTACGCGATCGCCAGCCGCTTCTCATCGCTGCGCCGTGGTGGCGCCCTCGGTCTCGCCGCCCTCGGCTCGCGGTCGCTGCTTCGACTCGTGCTCTCGCACCGTCCCGACGTCGTCGTCTCCACCTACCCGGCGGCGACGAGCGTGCTCGGAAGACTTCGGAAGCGAGGCGAGCTCCGAGTCCCCGTTCTCGCGACGATCACCGATCTCGGCGGGGTCGCCTTCTGGGCCGACGGCGGCATCGACCTTCACCTCGTCATGCACAAGAGCTGCCTCGAGGAGGTCGAGCGCGTCGCCGGCCCCGGACGAGCGCAAGCAGTGCAACCGCTCGTGGCGGCGCCATTCCGCCAGCCGCTCACGCGCACTCAGGCCCGGCACCTGCTCGACCTCCCGCCGACCGGTGCGGTCGTGGTCGTCTCCGGAGGAGGCTGGGGCGCCGGCGATCTCAAGGGCGCGGTCGCCGCCGCGCTCTCTCTCGGTGAGGCGCACGTCGTGTGCGTGACCGGCCGGAACGACGCCGCGCGCAAGCGCTTGCAGCGCCGTTTCGAGAGCGAGCCGCGCGTGCGCATGGTCGGCTTCACCGAGCGGATGCGCGAGTTGCTCGCGGCGGCTGACGTGCTCGTTCACACAACGGGCGGCGTGACCTGCCTTGAGGCGTGGGTGGCCGGCTGTCCGGCGATCGCCTACGGCGCGCCTCCCGGCCACGCGCCCCGCCTAGCCCGCGCGCTCGCCGCGGCGGGTCTCGCGGAGCACGCGCGGACGCGCCGCGAGCTCACATGGGCACTCGCACGCGCGGTCGCCGGCATCGACTCCGGCGGCGCCGAACCCACGGCGTCCCCGACGGCCGCCTCGCTCGTCCTCGCCGCCGCGGCCAGCAGCCGTCGCGCGAACCGCGGCGCCGTCGCCGCGGTACCCACGCGCGCGGCCGTCCTACCAGGAGCGATCGCCGAAGCCGCACTCGAATCGGCGGCGGCGTCGTGAGGCCAGCCAACCTCGCGGCGCCGCGCTTGAGCACCACTCGCGCCCTCGTCCCGCTCGCCGCCGCGGCGGGCGCGTACTGGCTGCCGGGGGCTGCTCCGATCGCGCCGCCGATCGCAGCCGCATTCGCGCTACGCAGGCACGCAGACCGCGCCACCGGAATCGCGCTCACGTTCGACGACGGACCGCACCCGGATGGGACGCCGGCGGTCCTCGCCGTTCTGCGCGAGATGAACGTCACCGCGACCTTCTTCCTCGTCGGCGAGCAGGTCGAGCGCAGCCCGGAACTGGCCGCCACGATCATCGCCGCCGGACACGAGATCGGCGTCCACTGCTTCCGGCACCGCTGCCTGCTCCGCCGCTCGCCGCGCGAAACCCGCGCAGACCTGACGCGCGCCGCCACGGCACTCGGCGCGGTCGGCGCTCGGCCGCGCCTCTACCGTCCGCCCTACGGCGTCGCCAACCTCGCCGCACTCTCGGTCGCGCGCCGCAACCACTGGATTCCGCTCCTCTGGTCGCACGACGGCCGCGACTGGCAGAGGCGGGCGACACCGACATCGATCGCCGATCGCATCCTGCGCCGCATCTCTCCCGGCGACGTCATCCTGCTCCACGACGCCGACCACTACAGCGCCCCCGGTTCCTGGCGCGCCACCGTCCGGGCGCTGCCGCGCGTCCTCCACGAGCTCAATGAGCGCGGCTTCCAGGTCGGCAGCCACCGGGAGATCACGGCCCGACACGGGTCACCGAACGATGCGATCCGCTCGGACGACCAGGATTCCAACAACGTGCCAACGACCGGCTCGCGTCCCGATGGGCAGCCGCGGATGCGTCGGAGACGCGACGCCGTTTCCCCGTCCACAACCCGATGAGGAGTCACGCATGAATACAAGGCATCCGCTCGTGATCGCGCTGGCGGTGATCGCCGGCGTGGCGCTGATCGTGCTCGCGATCGTCTACTGGGCCGAACCAGCTGGCTCGCTCCCAGCCTGGATTCCCGGCCACCAGAGTGGCTCCGGCCACCATCACGTCAAGCACGGGATCGCGTCGTTCCTCGTCGGTGTCGCGCTGCTCGTCTTCGCCTGGTTCCAGACCGGCGGCGAGCGCAGGAAGTCGACCTCGGCGTGATCGTCGCCTCGGTGATCAGCTATGGGCAGGCGATCGTGCTCGGGCTGCTCCAGGGCATCACCGAGCTGTTCCCGATCTCCAGCCTCGGCCACAGCGTGATCCTTCCCCAGCTGCTCGGCTGGGACATCCATCAGAACGACCCCTACTTCATCACCTTCCTCGTCGCCACCCACCTGGCGACCGCGCTGGTGCTGCTCGGCTTCTTCTGGCGCGACTGGGTGCGCATCGTCAACGGGATCGGACGCAGCCTGCGCAACCGCGGCATCGACCCCGACGACACGGACGCCAAACTCGGCTGGCTGCTCATCATCGGCACGATCCCGGCCGGGATACTGGGGCTGCTACTCGAACACGCGCTCCGCGACGTCTTCGCCTCAGCCCGCTCGGCCGCCTTCTTCCTGATCCTGAACGGCCTCCTCCTCTTCGGCGCCGAGGCGCTGCGGCGGCGCGCCCCGCAGACCGCCAGCGACGACGACACCCGGATCGCCCGCCAAGTCGGCTTCCCGCAGGCATTCCTCGTCGGGGCCGCACAGGCGCTCGCCCTGATCCCGGGCTTCTCCCGCTCCGGCGCCACCATGGGCGGCGGCCTGCTCGTCGGTCTCTCCCACAAGGACGCGGCCCGCTTCGCCTTCCTGCTCGCTACGCCGATCATCGGCGCCGCGGCCCTGCTCAAGCTGCCCGAGCTGGTCGGTCACGAAGGCGACGGGATCCGCGGCCAGGCGCTCGTCGCTTCGCTCTGCGCCGCGGCGACCGCCTACCTGTCCGTGCGCTTTCTGATGCGCTACTTCGAAACACGCACACTGATCCCCTTCGCCATCTGGAGCGTCGGCTTCGGCATCGCCTGCAGCATCTACCTCGCCGTGCACTGACAGCTGCTCTACCAGGAGATCGTGACGGGATGACGGTCGCGTTCCTCGGACTCGACATCGGTCAGCTGATCGAAACCTACGGCTACGCGGCCGTCTTCCTGCTCGTCGGGCTCGAGAGCGTCGGCGTGCCGCTCCCCGGCGAAACCGCGCTGATCACGGCGGCGATCTACGCCGGCACAACCGGCCGGCTGGAGATCGGCGTCGTGGTGGCGCTCGCCGCGGCGGCGGCGATCATCGGCGACAACATCGGCTATCTGCTTGGTCGCTGGGGCGGGTTCCGGCTGCTGACCCGCTACGGCCGCTACATCCGCCTGCACGAGCAGCGCGTCAAGATCGGCCGCTACATCTTCCTCCGCCACGGCGGCAAGGTCGTCTTCTTCGGCCGCTTCGTCTCACTGCTGCGCACCTATGCCGCCTTCCTTGCGGGGACGAACAGGATGCCGTGGCGACGCTTCCTGCTCTTCAACACCGCCGGCGGCATCGCCTGGGCCTGCCTGATCGGGCTCGGCTACTACTACCTCGGCGCCATCCTTGCCCGCCTGCAAACACCGGTCGACATCGCCTTGGCCGCCATCGCGGCCGCGGTCGTGATCGCCTTCCTGCTCTACCTGCGCCGAGCCGAGCACCGGCTGGCGGCGAAGGCGGAGCGAGCCTTCCCCGGCCCGCTCAACGGCGGCTCAACCGCCAGCTCGGCAGCCGACAGCGGCCGATCAGCCAATCGATCGACGCAACTGTAACAGCTGATACACTAGCTGTCGTAACTGTCCTGAACTGCCGCGAAGGAGGGAGTCGTAATGGGGATGTCGAGCGTCGCGCTGAGCGACCGGCTGCGGGCGGCTGCAGCGGCGCGTGGCCAGGAGCTATTGGCAGAGGTCCCAAGCACGCTGCGGCGGCTTCGGCTGCTGTTTGTTGTGCTCGCGGTCAGCGTTCCTGCCTTTCTTACCGCCTGCGTGGCCGTGCTTGCGTGGTGGCTGCTCGGCTAACGCCCGACCCGAGGCCGGTGTGGTGAGCGCGCAGGCCGCTAGGGCTGATGCACAGCGCCATACACGCGCTCGGCGTACGCCTCGAGCCGCTCGCTGCAGTGCTTCAGTCGCTGCTCGGCCTCGCTGGCCGAGGGGGCACCGAACAGGTCGCGAAGCTTCAGCTCCCGGTACCAGCGGCGCAGCCGCTCCAGGCTCTGCTCCTCCTCGTCCAGCTCGGCCAGCGTGAACTTTGCCTGGGCCAACTCCCGGTCGAGTTCGGCCTCGTACTTGCCGCACTCGGCCAGAAACTCCGCCCACTCGGCCTCGCGGGCCGCAGTGAACTGGGCCTCGAGACGGGCCGCCTGCGTCTCGTCGCTTCCAGCGGCGTCCAACAGCACCACCTCGCCTTGACCGCGCTCGACCAGCTTGACCGCCCGCTCGACGCCCTCGCTGAACGCCGGCGTCACAGGCAACGCCCAGACACCATGCCCGAGCGAGAGGGCGCCAACTCGCCGCAGCTCGCGCCAGACCGCCACCCGATGCCGCGACGGCTCAGCCGGCAGCCGCACCGCCAGCACCGTCCAGCGCGTACCCTCCCGGTCTCTCGTCACGGACCGAACTGTAGCGTCCGTTACGCCGAATTCAGAGTCGCCTGCCCGTGCCTCCACGCGCGGAAGGCAACGGTGACCGTGCGACCACGCCGCGCGCGTCCGCCGCGATCTCGTGCGCGCTCGAGAATGAACCCGCCCGCCGCTCGATGAGCACCGCCCTTCTCTTTGCGAGCGCCTTCTTGGCGAGCGCCGTCGAGATGGTCGAGGCGCTGACGATCGTGCTCGCCGTCGGCGTCGTGCGCGGCTGGCGCTCCCCACTCGTCGGTGTCGCTGCGGCAATGGTGGTGCTTGCCGCGGTCGTCGCCGCACTGGGGCCGGCGCTTCGGCTCATGCCGATCGACGCCCTGCGGCTCGCGGTCGGCGCCCTCCTGCTCTGCTTCGGGCTGCAGTGGCTGCGCAAGGCGATCCTCCGCGCCGGTGGCTACAAGCCGCTGCGCGACGAGAAGCAGGTCTTCCGCGCGCAAACCGCCGAAGCGGCCGCGGCAGCCTGCCGTGGGGGGAAAGCCGGCCTCGACTGGTACGCGTTCACGATCGCCTTCAAGGGCGTGCTGCTCGAGGGGCTCGAGGTCGCCTTCATCGTCGTCAGCTTCGGCGGAACGCAAGGCCGGCTCTGGCTCGCCGCGACCGCTGCCGCAGCCGCGCTTCTGACGGTCGGGGTCGTCGGTGTGGTCGTCCACGCGCCGCTCGCTCGCGTCCCCGAGAACGCGATCAAGTTCGCCGTCGGGCTCCTGCTCACGACCTTCGGCAGCTTCTGGGCCGCCGAGGGCGCCGGTGTTCAGTGGCCGGGAGGCGAGCTCGCACTGCCCGTGCTGCTCGCCTTCCTCGCTCTGCTCGCGCTCCTGCTCGCCCGCACGCTTCGCCGCCAGCGGCACGCGCTGCAGCCGCTTGGAGCCGACGCATGAGCCACCTACGCGCCTTCGCCGCGTTCTGGTGGGACTTCCTCGTCGGCGACGACTGGCGACTCGCAGCCGGGATCGCCGTAACGCTCGCCCTCACCGCACTACTCGCGCACCACGGCATCGGCGCTTGGTGGCTGATCCCGCTCGCCGTCGCCTTCCTCCTCACGACCTCGCTGCGGCGCGCAACCCGCAGCGGCGGATCATCGTGATCGACGCGAACCGGCGCCCGACTTCGGCGCCTGCACCGGCCCGGATGACGTTGATCATCTCGCTCGCCAGGAGCGCATCAAAGGCGCCCGGGAACTTCCCGTCGCAGTCGTGGATGAGGAACTTAACCCCTCGGTCGCGGTCGTCGAGCTCCATCAGCAGGTTGCGCGCCTGCCGCAGCATTCAGGCCCTGTTCGGGTTCGTCGTACAGGCAACACAACGAGGAGTTTCACGCAAGACCTGCGCGCCGCACATCCCGCTCAGCCCCAAGCTACTGGCGAAGGGTTAAGCCTCGGAATAGGGAGCGTCTCGGCGCCGCGAACGCCCTCTGCAACACGGATTGCGCGCGCGAGGATGGAGCGTTAATGAGCCTAGCGGGCGCAACCGGTGGCAACCGCCGGCAAATGGGACAGCCGCGAAAACGGCTCAAAGAAGCGAAAACCGTTGTCACCAGTTGCGACCAGTTGCCAGAGAGCTTTGATGGTAAGCGTTGCCGTCCCTGATTCGGTCGAGCGCGTCAAGCGCACGGGCCTGCAATGGCACCGCTCGCGTACTCGCTTCTGTCTTCGGGATCTTCAGCTCGCCGCGAGTGAACGAGCGGCGCACGTAGACGACCCGCTCGTTGCAGTCGACGTCCCGTTTCTCCAGCGCGATCCACTCCGCCGGCCGCAATCCCGTCGCGGCCGCGAACAAGATCATTGGCCCGTACTTAGGGCCGATCACCGCGGCGAGCGCTTCCAGCTGCGCCCACGACTCGAACGGATGCTGCTCTTTCCGACGCCGGACCGGATTGTCGACGCCCACCTTGGCCGGATTGGCATCGATCATTCCCCACTCCACCGCTCGGTGCAGCACCTGCCGCAATGCCTGCGTCGCCTCGAAGCGGTAGCCGGGCGAGAGGCCCATCCGCCATTCGGCGATCTCCTGCGACGTCAGCTCGCCGATCGTTCGGTTCCCGAACGCGGCGGTCGCCTTGCTCAGCAGATAGCGGAGCTTCTCGATCGTCACCGGCTGCACGTCATGCTGACCGAGATACGTCTCGACCAACTCGGCGAGCGTCAGCCGCCGCGCGATCCGCCGCTCACGACGAAGCCGCTCCAACTCCCGCTCGAGCCCGTCCCGTGCGTCCTGCTCGGTAGCGAATCCGCCGCGTTGTACGCGGTTGGAGTCGCGCCCGCCCGTTCGGTAGCGATACGCCCACAGCCGCTGGCCGTTGCGTCCGCGCCGCGCTAGTTCGAATACCTGTCCTTGCTGCACCATCGCTGAGGTCGACTCCTTTCACAAGTCGACCCCCTCCCACGCGATCCTCCATCACGAGCCGCGACGAACGGAGGGCCCTCAGAAGAACTGGGGGGCCGGTAACGAGCGCGTTCGCCCCGAAGCTCATCTGCGAATGGCTGATCAGCCCATGCGCGACGCGTTACGGTGTGCCGGAGTACACGACGCATAGGAGGAACATCTTGTCGATCGAAGAGAGCAAGGCGCTGGTGCGCCGGTTCTATGCGGAGCTCGACAACCTCAACTCGGCGGTGATCGATGAGCTCGTGGCGGAGAACTTCGTGAACCATTCGCCGCCGCCATTTCCCGTCGAGCCGGGCCGCGAGGGACTGAAGCAGGCGTTCGAGCTCTTCCGCCGGGCGACGCCAGGCTCGCACGAGATTCTCGACCAGGTTGCCGAAGGCGACAAGGTGGTCACACGGCTGCGCGCCGTTGGCACACACGAAGACGACCTTCCGGGAATCCAGAGAACGGGCAACAGTCTCGAAATGACGGCGACCGTCGTCCACCGTATTGAGAACGGCAAGATCGTCGAGAAGTGGTCCGACCGCAACGAACTGGCGCTACTGCAACAACTCGGCGTCGTTTCACCCCCGGCGCTCCGAGTTAGCGAACCTGCAGCAAGGCCCCGCTGTGCCGAGCGGCAAAGGCCACAGGCGGGTTTTCAGGCGCACCGGTCCGCGCGCAGCTCGTCGGCCTGCGTAGCCAGAACAGACGACGACGGATGGAGCCTTTGTGGAGCCCCGTGGTCGCAACCGGTGGTGGAGACCGATGGCAGATCGCACGACGGCGAAACGGCCTCAGACAAGCCGAAACCGTTGCCGTGGGTTCCGACCGGTTGCCGGACGGAGCGCATGTCAGGGTCGTGTTGATGCGACCTCCCTCTTGTTAAAGAGGGATCCACCTTCCTCGCTCCGCAAAGAGAGATCGAGTCCTGCGAATCCGCAAACCGCGTAGGACTCGCAACGGAACCTATCCGCAAGCGAGCACGCCTGCCCGGCGGCAACGACCCGGATGGGGAATGGGAGCGACAACGGGAGGCGCTCATGCGAGTCCTCCCGTTCGCGCCCGTCAAGCGGTAACGGGAATGCCGGCGCTTTTTGTTTCACCGCGGAGTAGCGTGATGCTCGCACCGATCGTCCAAGCGAAGAAGAGCAGCTCGGACGCCTGTCCGACGCCGTTGAAGGCAAGCGGCGCAGCGACCACGGTGAAGGCTGCGATCGCGGCTGCACTCCCGCCGAGTGCTCGCCTGCCGCCGGTGAGCCCGAGCACGGCCGCCGCAGCGAGGAACAGCGCGAACAAGAACCAGGTCGCGACGTACATCGATTCGTTCACGGTCACGAGCGTCCGCGCCAGCGCGGTACCGATGCCGTGGCGGGACACATCGGCCGCCAACAACCGGTCGGCAGGGCGCACCATCTCGCGTCCTGCCGACCACGACCATCCGCGCTAACGCGCCACAGCGACGTGGCGGCGAGCCCCACCCCTGGCGCCAGATCTGCGGCGCGACATGGAGCATTTGTGGAGCAGAGCGGTCGCAACCAGTGGCAACCGGTGGCAAAGCGGACGGCGCCGAAAACGGCTCAAACAGGCCGAAACCGCTGCCGTGGATTGCGCCCCGTTGATGGTAAGGAGGGGGTCGACGGTTCGAGTCCGTCAGAGGGCTTCGCGGAAGACCCTGCATAGGAGGGTCTTCCGTTAGCGACTCAGACGACGATTCGGAGCGGCGGCGTCCATGAAACGTCCACCGCTCCGAACATCAACCACTCAGCGGTGCCGTGGTCGTCGTGGCAGAGCGGGTTTCCGCTGCCGCGGACGACGTCCATTTGGCGTCCATGCGGCGGTATCGCGTGCGTAGGCGTCGAGGAGTGTGACGGCGTGTTCGCGGCCGTCGCGGGCGAGGTGGCCGTAGTGCTTGTCGATCATTGCCAGGCTCGCGCCCATGAAGCGGGACAGGTCGAAGATGGGGACGCCGGCACGAAGGGCGAAGGTCGCGTAGGTGTGGCGGAGGTCGTAGGGACGGCGGATCGGCTCGATGCCAGCCGCGACCTGCGCGGGCCGCCACTCGCGGGCGCGGAAGTTGTGCAGATCGATGTAGCCGCCGCGAGGTGCAGGGAAGAGCAGCGCGCCGTCTGATTCGGGTAGTTGGTCGAGCGCCGCGAGCGCGACCGCTTGCAGCGGCACCGCGCGGACGCTTCGCCGCGTCTTCGTGGGCTTGATTTGGCCGCGCACGAGCTGGCGGCGCACATAGACAGCCCGGCCGCCACGATCGACGTCTCGCCGCTCGAGCACCACGAGTTCCGCCGGCCGCAGGCCGGTCCCGGCTCCGAAGACGACCATCGGCCCAGTTACGGGCCCAAGCTGCGCTGCGATCGCTCGGATGTCGTCCCAGGACTCGAACGGCCGCTTCTCCGGGAAGCGGCGGAGCGGGTTCGCGACGCCGCGTCTGGCTGGGTTGACGTCCAGCAGCTGCCAGGCGACGGCGGCGTTGAGCACCTGCCGCAACGCCTGCGTTGCCTCGAAGCGATGCCCTTCGGGCAGCGTGCCGCGCCACGCACAGATCTCGTCCGCGCGCAGATCGACGAGCCGCACCTCACCGAACGCCGCTGTCGCCTTCGCGAGCAGCCAGCGCAGCTTCTCGATCGTCGCCGGCGCTGCCTGATGCACGCGCAAGTACGCCTCCACCAGTTCCGCGAGCGTCATCCGCCGACCCGGACGTAGCCGCTCGAGCTCTCGCCGAAGCGCTCGTTCCGCCTCAGCACGTGTCGCGAACCCGCCTCGTTGCGGCCGCTTCGAGCGGCTGCCGTTGACGCGGTAGCGGCACGCCCACACCGCTTTCCCGTCAGGGCGACGCGCCCTGAGCTTCAGAACCTGACCATGCTGTGCCATCGCGGCACCTCCTTCGATCGAATGACGGATCGAGGAAGCGATTCCACGGGCGGCGACCCCTTCTCTCATCGAGAGGGGCCGCTCCTTGTCAGCCGCGTCATGCTCTAAAGGAGTAGTTAGAAACCGTTAGACAGCGTCATTCAGGGCGAGGCATCAGCGTCGTCATCCAAGCAGCCGTCGCGTCAGTGAGTGTGCGCGGCACTCAGGTGGGCCAGGACCGCGAGGACGCGGCGGTGGCTGTCCTCGGTCTCGGGTAGATCGAGCTTCATCAGGACATGGCGTACATGCGCCTCGACCGTGCGCTCGCTCAGGTAGAGGCGCTTAGCGATGCCCGCGTTCGTCAGGCCCTCGGCCATCAGCTCCAGGATCTCTCGTTCGCGCTCGGTGAGCTCGGCGAGCGGGTCGTCCTCGGCGCGCACCGAGACGAGGCTCGCGACCACCTTCGGGTCGAGCGCCGATCCCCCGTGTGCGACTCGCTCGGCTGCGTCGAGGAACTCGCCAACATCGAGCACGCGGTCTTTGAGCAGGTAGCCGAAGCCGCCGAGTGCGACGAGCTCCACCGCGTGCGTCGTCTCGATGTGTTGGGAGAGGACGAGCACGCCCAGCTCCGGGTGCGCGTGCTTCGTCTCCCTCGCTGCGCGCGCTCCCTCATCGGTGAAGCTGGGCGGCATGCGGATGTCCAGGACGACGAGGTCGGGATCGTGCTCGGTGATCGCGAGCGGCAGCCCGTCTGCATCCCCGAGGGAGGCGATGACCTCGTGTCCGGCATCCTCGAACAGTCGCCCGAGCCCCTCGCGAAGCAGCACCTGATCCTCGGCGATCACGACCCGCACGGGAGCTCCGCGGTCAAGATCGTGCCCATGCCCGAGTCGCTCTCGATCCGCAAGGTGCCACCGTACGTGGCGACGCGGTCCGAGAGGCCGCTCAGGCCGGAGCCGGAGGTCGGCTTGGCGCCGCCGACGCCGTCGTCCGCGACAGAGACCACGAGCTTTCCGTCCTCGCGTGCAGCGCTGAGCGCGATCCTCGTCGAATTCGCGTGCTTGACTGCGTTGGTGAGCCCCTCGCAGGCAATGAAGTAGGCGGCAGCCTCGAGGTTGAGCTCGAACCGCTCGTCTGGCGCCTTGACCTCGACCGGCACGGGCGTGCGGCGGGCGAGCTCGCGGAATGCCGGGCCCAGCCCGGCGTCGAGCTGGGACGGGGGTAGCCCGTGCGCGAGCTCGCGCAGCTCGTCGATCGCGACCGCGACCTCGTCCAGTGCGCCGTCGAGCGTCTGACTCGCCCGCTCCGGCGACGAGGTGCCGAGCTCGTGCTGCGCGTGGCGCAGCGCGAGCCCGATCGAGACGAGCCGCTGCTGGGCGCCGTCGTGGAGGTCACGCTCGATCCGGCGCCGCTCCTCGTTCGCGGCGGTGACGATCCGCGTCCGCGACGCCTCGACCTCGGCGAGCTGGCGACGGAGCTCAACGCGCAGCCGTGCGATCTCGATCGCGAGGCCGCCGGCTTCGACGACCCGCCGCAGAAGGTTGGGATCGTCATCGCTCGTGGGATCGTGAAGCACCATGCCGAGCGGCTTGGCGCCATGCTCGACCGCGATTCGCTCGCGGCCATCGTCTGGACGATCGAGCACGGGGATTCCGCGCACGTCGACATAGAGCCCGCTCTCAGGTAAGAAGAAGAGAAGCTCGAGTCGCCGGTCCGGCAACACCTCTCGTAGGACTGCCTCCACTTCCTCCGGCGCGGCCCGGCCGGCGCGCAGTTCCTCGAGGAAGCCGGCCATTCGCCGCGTGGCGTCGTAGCGGGCGCGGTTGAATCGGCGATCGACCGCGTCCTGTATCCGACCACGTAGCGGGCGGAAGACAACCGCGACGACCAGCGTCGCGGCCGCAGTTGCCCACCCCGACCCACGGCCGAGCGCCGCCCCGAGTACGACGACGGTCGCCGCGAAGGCTCCCGCAAGGACGAGCGTGAGCGCGGCATAGACCAGCGTACGATTGATGACAACGTCGATCTCGTAAAGGCGGTAGCGGAGGATGGCGAGGCCGGCGGTCAGCGGAACGCTCGCGAAGCAGACGCCGAGCACCGCGATCCGCAGCTGCAGCTGGCCCGTCGGCCAGATGAGCCACGTCGGCATGAGAAGAGCCGCCCCGGTGGCGGCGATGGCGCCGACCGTGAGCACGAGCTTGAGCTGTTGACGCTCGACGCCGTGCGCTCGCCGGAGACGGGCGACCATCGCCGCCGCTCCGAGCCCGATCCCCGCGAGCACGAAGAGCCAGCCGGCCAAGTCGACCGCGTCCATCGCCCCGCGTGCACCGGCGACCCCGAAGGGGTTCGACACCTGCGCGAACGGCTCGGCGTACGGCCCGGGGCGGAGCGTGCCCGCGAGCACGAGGAGCGTCATCCCGAGGAGGAAGCTCCCGAGCGCCGGTCGCCACCGCCGCGAGGGGAGCCGCCCGTCCGGAAACAGGAGCAGCGAGAGGCCGAGCAACCCCGCGGTCGCCTCGCTGATAACGGTGTTGAACACGGCCGCCCCGGATGCGCCGGGCAGGCGGTGGATCGCGCGCAGTCCGACATCGGCGTACTGCCAGCTGAGCAACTGGACGCTGTTGGCGAGGCCGGTTCCCAGGAAGATCCAGCCGATCGGGTTCTCCGGCAGGCGGCGAGCGACGATCGCACCCACCGAGGAGAACGTCAGCGCGAGGAGCAGGAACGAGAGGCCGCCCACTCCCGAGAAGATGTCGCTCGGTAGGACGCGACCCGGACCGATTCCGAGCAAGACAAGCGTCGCCACCGCGAGCACGACGCAAACGCTCCAAGTGAGCGCAGCCACGCGGCGCGCGTTCACGTGGCCGCCTCCTGCGGCAACACGGGCCGCGGAAGTGGTTTCGCTGCCGTCGCGGTCACCGCGCGCGCCCGGAGCGGCCGACGACGCAAGCTCGTCCATGGCTCCGCATTGTCGCGCCGCGATCCCGGCCTGGCCAGAGCGCTGGTACTGCCGCGCGAATAGGTACCAGCGCTGACGCTCGTCGAGCGCTGCCGCAGATGACGCGCCGGCGGCTCGCGCTTAGCGTCGAAGCCAGCACACAACAGGCGACTCTTCGAAAGCGAGGACAACATGGCGGAGACCAAGATCCACTCCCTCCGTGCGGAAAGGATCACTTGCATCGTCGGCGCGGTACTGCTCACTGCGCTTGCCGTCGTGACGCAGGTCGTGCAGGCGTCCACCCACGTCTCCAAAGACCAGTGGAGCTACCCCTGGTCGAGTGGAACCTCAATCACCTTCTACCTTTGTGCCGCCGGCAGCGAGCTGCTCCTCGCATTCGGCGTGCTTGGGCTCCGTCGCGGCCGTGTTACAGGGACGACCCGCGCGGCGAGCCTAGGCGTCTGGGCCGCGCTGGTCGGAACGGCGCTCATTGTGGTCGGGCACCTGGCCTCGATCCCGATCCGCGACGAGCTCGTCGACGACGGCTGGCCACAGGTGGTCGGTGGCGTCTTCGCACTCGGAACGGTGCTCACGGCCATCGGGTTTATGCTCGCCGGCAGGGCCACGATCCGGGCCGGTATCTGGCACGACTGGCGCCGCTTCACCCCGCTTGCCGTCGGCGCCTGGTCGGCCATCCTTATCGGCCTCCAGTTCACGCCGGTCCTGCCGACCGCGGTCGCGGTCTACGGACTCTGCTTCCTAGCGCTCGGCGTCGCGCTCTACACGCAAGCCGCGCCGGCAGAGGACCGGTCGGCGATCGCCGCGCAGGAGCAACCGGCATGAGCGACGCAGCGGCCCCGATTGAGCTCGCGCCGAAACGGGGCTCGCGCGCTCATCGAGCGCTGCACGGAGTCCGGGTAGCCGGGCGCTGGGTTCACCTGGCCCTTACGCTGGCGGTCGTCCTCGGCGTCTTCGTGCAGGTCTACCTGATCGGCGCCTACATCTTCGGCGCGGGACAGGGCGCGCTCGACGCCCACAAGACCGCGGGTTGGACCGTCCACGGATTCGAGATGCTCGTCTTCCTCGCCGCGCTCGTCGCCTGGCTTCCGTGGGTTGACCTTGGCCTCTCCTTCGGTCTTGCCGTGATCGGAACAGTGCAGGTCAGCCTTGCGAGCGAGCATCGTTGGGTTGGCGGCCTGCACCCACTTCTCGCGCTCGTCGTTCTCGGCCTCGCGGCGACCATCTCGGTGCGCGCAATCGGCCGCGGCCGTGACGCACGACCCCTCGGAACAGGCTGATGCGCGTCGACGCCTCACCCACCGGCGGAGCTGCGGATCGACCGCCGCGCGGACCGTCGGCGACGCGCCACTCGGTCCGTCGGGAAGGATCATGAGAGGCAGCGTGCCGAGCTGGACGCTCCTCCTGATCGGCGGCCTCTCGGGCAGCGTTGTAGGAGTCATTTGGAGCGACGCTCTCCGATCCGGACGTCGACTTCCCCGCGTGGGTGGATCTCACCGGAGTCGTGGTCGAGGTCGCCCTCGGCGTCCTCGAGACCGGACTCGCCCTGCTCCTGCGCCACCTCGCACTCCCACACGCGCACCGAGACTGAGGGGAACAAGGTGACAGTGGAAAACAAGGCTCTCGTCACGCGTCTGTTCGACGAGATATTCAGGCGAGAATGTCGGCGCTGCCGACGAGATCCTCGCTGGATTAGATCGAGCATGCGGTCGCACCCTTCGGAACGGACGAACCTGGCCGTGTTCACGGCCCCTCACACGCACGTGAGACGGTCGAATGGCTGCGCGCGCAGTTCCCGGATCTGGAGATGACGATCGACGCGATCGTCGCCGACGACGACACCGTGGCCGTCCGCGTCCGCTCCGAGGGAACCAACCTCGGGAGACTTGGCGGGATCGCCCCGGCGACCAACAAGTGCTTCGTCGCCGAGCAGAGCCACTGGTATCGCGTCGTCGACGGCAAGCTCCGAGAACACTGGGCGACGCGTGACGACCTCTCCGCGAGGCTCCAGCTAGGCGTGATACATCCGCCCGGACGGCCGCGAAACTCCGGCGAGCATCGCCAGCCGAGGGGTACTCCCCCGGCGCCGGGACCGTCGCCGCCCAAGTCGGGCTATGAGAGCTGGCGCGGTGAGCGCTGCAAGACCACCTCTCCAATCGAGGTCAGCCTAAAGCCCCGCCGTGTGTTGCCTTCACGGACGCCAACGCATGGAGCATTAATGGAGCAGAGCGGTCGCAACCAGTGGCAACCGGTGGCAAATGGGACGGCCCTGAAGACGGCCGAGACAAGCCAAAACGGTTGCCGTGGGATGGTAAGGAGGGGGTCGACGGTTCGAGTCCGTCAGAGGGCTTCGCGAAGTTCCTGCTAATCACCCCCTTTCGCGTGCCGTCGTCGAGGCTGTCGTGGCGTCGGTGTCCACCGAGCGTCCACC
>Ga0081539_10001690_pt1 | contig 35584 bp, 33 predicted proteins | sample TabmetS4T2R2_FD_71023 | JGI IMG/M metagenome (GOLD analysis project Ga0081539, IMG submission 71023) | Tabebuia heterophylla rhizosphere microbial communities from the University of Puerto Rico - S4T2R2 | ecosystem: Host-associated > Plants > Roots > Rhizosphere ... | reverse complement strand
AGCCCGCGGCGCCCGCTGCGCCGCCGGCCCCTCGGGAGCCGCGCCGCGCGCCGCCGCCGCTGACCGCCTCGGCGCTCGCGACCGAGGAGCGCCTGCGGGCGGCGGGCGCCGCGCCGCCGCTCGACGCCGAGCTCGACGCCGGCGACCTCGCGGTCCTGCGCGCCCACGGCCGCGCCGTCCGGCTCGGCCCCGCCATGCACGTGCACGCGGACGCGCTCGCCGTCGTCACGGCGCGGCTCGTGGCCGCGATCGAGCGCGACGGCGCGATCACGCTGGCCCGCGCGCGCGACGAGCTCGGCACCTCGCGCAAGTACGCGCAGGCCTACCTCGAGCACCTGGACGCCGAGCACGTCACGCTCCGCCGTGGCGACGAGCACGTGCTGCGCCGCCGCGGGCGGTGACGGCTTGCGTCGGCGAACGTCAACTGCGGCTGGGTGGGGCGGTGGAGGTGCCGCAACGGGTTGCTCGTCCGCGAGCGGGAACGCGCCACGTTGTCGAGTTAGTCGTCATATAGGCGACTAAGTCGACAACGCGTCTGGGGACACCCCGCGGCCGACCCCTCACCTCCCCTACCCAGCAAGCAGTTGGACGTTCGCCCGCGGCGCGCCTACCGCACGCGCAACACGGCGCGCATGCCCAGCGCGCGGTGGCCCTCGAGCGTGCAGAACAACCGATACCGGCCGGGCCGCAGGCGGCCCTGCCAGGTCCCGAGCTCGCCCGGCAGCGTCCTGCCGATCCGGTACCGGCGGCCTCCGCCGACGCGTGCGAACGCGAGGTCGTGCGGGTCCTGCCCGCGGTTGGCGAGCTGGACGATCGCCTTGCCGTGGCGGAGCTGCGGCCGCGAGAGCGTGAGGTTGAACTCGCGGCCCTCGACGAGCAGCCGCGCGGGCGCGGCCGCCGCGGTGTCGGCCGCGACGGTCGCGAGGACGAGCGCGAGCAGCGCGGCCCGCCTCATCGCACGACCTTCGGCCGGGGGACGGAGCCGCCGCCCGGAAGCACGGCGCCCGGATCGACGCCGAACCAGTCGGCGCACAGCGAGGCGTAGAGGCCGCGGAAGTCGGACGTGGCGCGCAGGTTGCCCTCCGGGTCGAGCGCGGACAGGCCCGGGAACTCGCCGATCATCCGCCCGCTCGCGCGCGTCCCGATGAGAAAGCCGATCCCGGCCGCGCCGTGATCGGTGCCCGACCCGTTCTCGGCGGCGCGCCGACCGAACTCCGACCACACGAGCGTGAGCACGCGGCCCGCGATCCCGCGCGCCTCGAGATCGCGCTGGAACGCGTGCAGGCTCGCGGCGGTCAGCGTGAGGTTGTCGGCCAGCGCCTGCTTCTGGTCGGCATGCGTGTCCCACGCGCCCGGGGCGTTGAGCGTGGCGCAGCGCACGGGCAGGCCGGCGCCGAGCATCGCGGCGAGCCCGGCGAGGCGCTTGGGGAACCGGTCCTCGCTCTGCGGGTAGGCCGCGCGCGGGGTGTAGGTCGGGCGGCCGTCCTTGCCGAGCGGCGCGAGCGCGGCCCGCACGCCGCCGGCGAACGCGGCGGCGCGGGCGGCCTGGGCGACCGCCGGGTCGCGCGCGCCCGTGAGCGCACGGCCGACGTCGGCGAACGCGGGGATCGCCAGGTCGCCAGGCGGGCCCCAGGCGCCGGGCGCCCAGAAGCCGAAGTCCTCCGGCGCGTCGACGGCGGCGACCGGCACCTGCGTGGTGGCGAGCGACGGGCCGAGGCTGCCGCCCATCGAGACACCCTGGAGCGGGTTGTCGGGGCTGCCGATGCGATCGAGCAGGCGGCCGAGCCAGCCGGAGCGCAGCCGCGGGTCGAGCGCGCCGACCTCCCAGAAGTGGCGTGAGACGAAGTGCGACTGATCCGGATGGTCGTAGCCGACGGCCGGCAGCACCGAGACCTTGCCCTCGGCGTGCAGCGCCGCGAGCGGCGCGGCGGCCGGGTGCCAGCTCAGGCGGTGGTCCTCGGCGAACGCGCGGCCGCCCTCGGGGAGCGCGAGCGACGGGCGCAGCCGTCGATACGCGGGGTCGCCGGTCGGGGCGAGGATCGACATGCCGTCGGCGCCGCCGTCCAGGAACACGGTGACGAGCACGGTGCCGGCCCCGCCCGCCGCGCGGGCGATGCCCTCCTCGAAGGCCGGCAGGCCGGCGAGGCGGCCGGCGCCGTACACGGAGAGGGCGAGGCCCGCCGAGCGCAGCAGGAACGCGCGCCGCGAGAGGCCGGTGCCGGCCGGGGCGGGCATGCCGGGCTCGATGGCGGGCAGGCCGGCCCCGGCGCGGGCGTGCTCGGCGCAGCAGATGCGGGAGTCGTGGGTCGCTTTCACGAGGTCAGGTAGTCGGGAGAGACGGCGACGAGCATGCGCAGCGCGTTCTCGGTGAGGACGGGGTAGGCCACGCGCTTCCACGGCTCGTCGGCGGTGGCCATCGCGCGGGCGGCGTAGCGCTCGAGCGCCGCCTGGGTCGTGCGCGACAGCGGCGTGCTCCAGAAGCCCGCGGCGCGGCGCACGAGCTCGGCGGGCTTGCCGGACGCCTTGGCGCCGTCGGGCAGGCGCGCCGGGTCGCAGATCTCGGCGGCCATCTGCCAGCGCGCCCGGAACGTCGCCGTGTCGAGCCAGCGCGTGTCGTCCCAGCCGGACACGTTCGGCGGCTCGAACAGCATCTGGCCGGCCTGGTCGCACAGCCACGACCAGGCGTCGGTGTCGATCCCGCGCCCGACCGCGCGCAGCATCCCCGCGGCCTGGACGACCGGCGGCTTGACCATCCGGCGGTCGGGGTCGTAGAGGTGCGGGTGGCGCAGGATCGCGTCGAGCAGCGGTCGCACCTGGCGGCCGTGCGCGACGTACATCCGCTCGAGGGCCCGCGCGGTGCCGCGCGGCGGCGGCGTCGGGATGAAGTAGCCCCAGAGCTTGGTGACGAGGAACGAGGGGTGCCTCTTGTTGCGCACGCTCAGCCGCACCGCGTCGCGCCAGTCGAAGCGCCCGCTGCGCCCGTGGATGCGCTTCACGCCGTTGTCGTGGAGGGCGGGGTCGTAGCGGAAGCCGTGCGGCCCGAGCCCCTCCGACCACTCGTAGCGGAAGCCGGTGAGCGCCCGCGCCATCTGCCGCACATCGCGCTCGGCGTAGCCGCGCCCGGCGCCGAGCGTGAACAGCTCCATCAGCTCGCGGGCGTAGTTCTCGTTGACGTCGTCCTTGCGATTGTCGACGCCGTTGAGCCACAGCAGCATCGCCGGGTCGCGCGTGACGGCCAGCGCCAGCGCCTCGAAGGAGCCGAGCGCGTGCCGGCGCAGCAGCGCGTTCTGGCGCAGCATCAGCCCCTGCGTGGCGGCCGCCTTGCTGGTCGCGAACCAGTCGTGCCAGACGAGCGTCATGCGCTCGACGAGCTGCGCCTCCGCGCGGACCATGCGGTCCAGCCACCAGCAGTGGTCGTGGCCCCAGGCGTCCCGCGGGGCGAGCGGGTTGCCGTCCTGATCGTGGGGGCGCGGGCCGTTCAGGCGGCGGGAGCGTGGGTGCGTGAGCGCGTGCACGGCGCGGTCGAGGCCGTGCCCGGCCAGCCGCTCGGCCTCACCCGGGCGCGGGCCGAAGCCGGCGCGCCAGAGCAGGCGGCGGGCCTGGTCGGGGCCGAACCGGCCGCGATATCTCGGTACGTGGGACACCCACGCCTAGTCGTCGGCAGATCGCGCCGACCCCTCCAGTCACGGGCGCGGCGAGAGGACGTCCGTGCGCGAGTAGTGGCCCACGGCGTCGAACCAGCGCTTCGCGTGCAGGCCGGCCCGGAGGTCGCAGTCCGCGACGAGGATCGCCTCCTCGTCGTAGGCCGGGCCGGCGAGCACCTTGCCCCACGTCGGCTCGACGATCACGGCGCCGCCGCGCCCGTAGACGGTCTCGCGGTCGATCGCGATCGGGAAGTCGTCCGGGAACGCGCTGCCGGGGATGTACTGCGGCGCGGAGACCACGAACGCCCCGGACTCGATCGCGATGTGGCGCATCGAGGCCACCCAGCCGTCCGAGTCGTCGGCCGTCGGCGCCACCCAGATCTGGGGCGCGCCCTGGTAGACGGCCCAGCGCGCCAGCGGCATCCGGTTCTCCCAGCAGATCAGCCCGCCCACGCGACCGACCGGGGTGTCCACCGGCGTGAGGTCCGTGCCCGGCCCGATGCCGTGGAACAGGCGCTCGTGCTGGGTCGGCATGAGCTTGCGGTGCCGGTGCAGGAGGCCGCCGGGCCCGACGACGACGTAGGCGTTGTAGAGCGAGCCGCCCTCGCGCTCGTTGATGCCGACGATCGCGTGGACGCCAAGCCGTTCGGCGGCGGCCGCGAGCTCGTCGACGAGCGGCCCGGGCACGTCGACGGCGTTCGCGTGCAGCCGCTCCCACAGCTCGTCCCAGCCACTGAACCCCGCCGCGCCCTTGGCCCAGCGGTTCGACGGGTACAGCGGCACGAACGTCTCCGGCAGCACGGCCAGCTCCGCGCCCTGGTCGGCCGCGCGGCCGAGCAGGTCGATCGCCTTCGCGACGCACGCCTCGGCGTCGAGGATGACCGGCGTGGCTTGGATCGCGGCGACGCGGACGGTGCGCAGCTCCACGAGCTGATGCTACTGCTGACGGAGCGCGCGCCGCACGACTCGCAGCGCAAGCGCGAACGTGCGCGGCTCGAGCCGCGCCGGGCGGTCGCACGCCGTGTGGCGGCACGGGTTGTCGAGCGTGCCGAGCTTGACGCCGCGCAGGCCCGCGAGCTCGAACTCGCGGTGGTCGGAGTTGCCCGTGCTCGTGTCGCGCTGCCAGTCGACGCGCCGGCCCATCATCTCCCGCTCCACGTGGCGGCGCGGCCGGGCCACGGGCGAGCGCAGGCGCAGCCGCGGGCCGGCGCCGACCTCGTCGATCGACAGCGCGTACCGCAACCGGGCGCGCGGGACGATGCGCCGATGACGTTGCGCGAGCGGCCGCGCGGCGTCGAGAACCGCTGCACGCGGACCGACAGGCCCGCGCGGCTGAACCGCTTGGCCATCCGCGTGTGGGCGCGCCGCTCGAGCCGCCCGGCGGCCGGTCGCGGCCCGTCGCGGGAGATCGACACCGCCACGCGGTGGGCCTGCTCGCCCGGCGCTGACAGCGTGGCGGCGGTCAGCGCCGTGGCGAGCAGCTCGATCACGGCCGCGATGCTACGCGGCCTCCGGTCGAGAAGGTGTAGCCGGACATGTAGGCCGAGGGCGGCGCGGCGGTCGCCTGCTGGCCCGAGATGACCGTGTGGAACTGCCCGCCGGGCCGGCCGAGCAGCACGTGGTCGTCTCCGAGCGCGAACGGGGACCGCGACAGGATCGTGTTCACGTTGTGCGCGGTGAACGCGCCCGTCAGCGTGTTGAGGATCACCTGTTGCCGGAGCGTCGCGGTGAGGACGGGCGTACCGTCGCGGAAGCTGTCCGGATCGGCGAAGTTCCCGTTCATCGACGGGTCGCTGTAGATCGTGAGCCGCCCGGTGCGCGAGACGATGCGCAGCGGGCCGTTGTTGACGACGCGGTTCGTCGTCGTGTCGGTGAAGAAGGTGAGCGGGGCGGCCGACTCGCTCGCCCAGCCGGCGATGTCGCCGAGCTGCGACACGTAGCCGTACTGACGCGAGGTCGCCGGTGTCACGCCCGGCGCCGAGTTGATGACCTGTCCGATCAGCTCCAGGTCGACCTTCGCCGGTCGCTGCTCGTGGGCAGCGGCGGTGAGCGTCACCGTCGCGGCGACGAGCGCGAGCGAGACGGCGATGAGACAGCGGATGAGCAGCCGGGGCATGGTTCTCCCTTCGGTCGGTGGCGCGCGCACCTCGGGCCGAGGCTCCGATCGGGCCCTTGAGGATCGCTTGAATCCGCCTTGAGAAGCGCATAGGTTCGGCGGCGAGGAGAGGTCGGAATGGAGTTCCGTGTACTCGGGCCGCTCGAGCTGCGGGATGGCGGAGGTGAGCTCGCGCTCGGCCGGGGCAAGCAGCGGACGTTGCTCGCCGTCCTGCTCATACACGCCGGCAGCGCCGTCTCGGCCGACCGGCTGATCGACGCGCTGTGGGGCGAGGCGCCTCCCGACAGCGCGCTGAACAGCGTGCACATCTACGTGTCGCAGCTGCGCAGGGTGCTCGGGCAGGGGCGCCTGGTGACGCGAGGCGGTGGCTATGCGCTCGAGGTCGCGCCCGGCGAGCTCGACGCGGAGCGGTTCGAGCGGCTGCTCGCGGACGGCGGGGCCCGGCTGCGAGACGGCGAGCCGGAGCGGGCGGCGGCGACCCTCCGGGAGGCGCTCGCCCTGTGGCGCGGTCCGCCGCTCGCCGACTTCACCTACGAGCCGTTCGCTCAGCCCGAGATCGCTCGCCTCGAGGAGCTGCGGCTCGAGGCGCTCGAGGAGCGCATCGAGGCCGATCTCCGCCTGGGCCGCCACCGCGAGCTCGTCGCCGAGCTTCAGGCCGCGGTCCGCGCGCATCCGCTGCGGGAGCGGTTGCGCGGCCAGCTCATGCTCGCCCTCTATCGCTGCGGTCGCCAGGCCGAGGCGCTCGACACGTACCACCAGGCGCGCCGCCTGCTCGCCCAGGAGCTCGGGCTGCCCCCCGGGCCGACGCTCCAGGCGCTCGAGCGCGCGGTCCTGCGCCAGGACCCGCAGCTCGCCGCCACCGAGCCGATCCCGGCCATGCGCGTCGCACGCTCGCCGGCCGTCCTCGCCCTCGTTCTCGGCGGCGCGATCCTGCTCGCGGCCGCGGCGGCGACGCTCCTCCTCTCGCTGGGAGGGGCGAGCGGCGTCGCCGTGGCTCCCGATGCGGTCGCCGTGGTCGACGGGCGCGCCGGCGAGGTCGCGGCCGCCCTTCCCGTTCGTGCGGGCCCGTCGGCCGTCGCGGTCGGCGCCGGCGCGCTCTGGGTGACCACCGGCGACGACGCGGTGTCGCGCATCGATCTCGGAACCCCGAGCGTGCGGCAGACGATCCAGGTCGGCGACGGCCCCGCGGACGTGGCCGTCTCGAAGGACGCCGCATGGGTCGCGAACGGGCTCGACGGCACCGTGTCGCGGATCGACCTGGAGTCGAGCCGGGTGGTCGACACGATCGCGGTCGGCAACGGTCCGACCGGCATCGCAGCCGGCGCAGGCAGCGTCTGGGTGGCGAACTCCGCCGACGGCACGGTGGCGCGCATCGATCCCGAGAGCGGCCGGCTCGTCCAGACGTTGCCGGCTGCCGTCGGCGCGGCCGGCATCGCGATCGGCTCCGGCCGCCTCTGGGTCCTGTCCCCGCCGTCGCACAGCGTCGCCCTGCTGGACCCGCGCTCCGGCCGGGTGCTCCAGCGGATCGGCGTCGGCGGCGATCCCGAGGCCATTGCCGTCGGCGCCGGCGCCGTGTGGATCGCCAACCGAGCGGACGGCACCGTCTCGAAGATCGATCCGCGAGCGGGTGCGGTGACGGACACCGTCCGCGTCGGCGGCGCCCCCGACGGCGTCGCGGCCGGCGACGGCGGGGTCTGGGTCGCCAACGCAGCGAGCCGCAGCCTCCAGCGCGTCGATCCCGCGACCGGCGCGGTCGTCGCGACGGTCCACCTCGGGAACCCGGCGCAGGACGTCGCGCTCTGGCGGCGGACGGTGTACGCGGCCGTGCGCTCGAGCGGCCGCGAGCACCGCGGCGGCGCCGTCCGCGTGGCGTGGACGTCCACCGTGAGGTCGATCGACCCGGCGCAGGCGTCGTGTTGGTGCTCCGCGATCCTCACGAACGACGGACTGGTCGCCTTCCGGCGCGTGGGAGGCGTGCAGGGCACACAGCTCGTACCGAACCTCGCCGGGTCGCTGCCGACCGTTGCGGACGGCGGGCGCAGCTACACGTTCCAGGTGCGACGCGGCGTTCGCTACTCGAACGGCGCGAGCGTGCAGCCGGCCGACTTCCGGCGCGCGATCGAGCGCGTGTACGAGGTCTACGAGCCTCATCGATCCGAGGAGCGCGTGGCCTACTACGACGGCATCGTCGGCGCGCACCGGTGCGCGAGCGCGCCGGCCTGCGACCTCACGCGCGGGATCGCGGTCGATCAGTCCGCGCGGACCGTGACGTTCCACTTGACCAAGGCGGACCCGGACTTCCTGTTCAAGCTGGCCCTTCCGTTCGCCTCGGCGGTGCCCGAAGACGCCCCCGGTCACGACATCGGGACGCACCCGCTCCCGGCGACCGGCCCGTACCGGGTCGCGGAGTTCCAGCCGCGGACGCACACGCTCCGGCTCGCGCGCAACCCGAGCTTTCGCGAATGGGCCCCCGACGCGCGACCCGACGGCTATCCCGACGCGATCTCGTGGTCATCGTTCAGGAACGCCGCCGCCGCCGTCCGCGCCGTCGAGCACGGCTCCGCCGACATCGCGGTCGATCTCGACTTCACGCTGCCCAGGCCGGACTTCGATCGCCTCGCCACGCGGTTCCCCGGCCGGCTGCACATGAGCCCGCGCCCGCACACCGGCTACTTCTTCCTCAACACCCGCATCCCGCCGTTCGACGATCCGAGGTTGCGGCGGGCGGTCAACGACGCGTTCGACCGCGAGGCGTTCGCGCGCGTCGCCGGGCCCGCCTTCGCGCCGACCTGCCAGATCCTGCCGCCGAACCTCCCCGCCTACCGGCCGACCTGCCCGTACCGCGGCGGCGTGGCGGGGCTCGATGCGGCCAGGCGGCGGGTACGGCGGTCCCGGACCAGCGGCATGCGCGTGACCGTCTGGGTGCCGACGCAGTTCGACGAGCACGGGCGCTACATGGTCTCGCTGCTCCATGCGATCGGCTACCGCGCGCGCCTCAAGGTGCTCCCGATGGACCGCTACTTCGCGAGCGTTCTCGATTCCCGGTCCCGGGCCCAGGTCGGCTACTGGGGATGGGCGGCGGAGTTCCCCTCCCCGATCGACGTCCTCCAACCGGTGTTCGGCTGCGCGGGCTTCGCTCCCGCGGCGCCGCTGGAGTCGCGCGACCCGTCCGAGTTCTGCGATCGCGGGATCGACGCTGAGATCACGCGCGCGGCGGCGCTCCAGGCCGAAGACCCCCCTGCGGCCAACGTCGTGTGGCAGCGCGTCGAGCGCGAGATCCTCGCCGAGGCACCCATGGTGCCGACGTCCAATCGCCGCAGCGTTTACTTCGTCGCCGCTCGCGTCGGCCACTACGAGTACCACCCGCAATGGGGCGTGCTGCTCGACCGGCTGTGGGTCAGGTGACGGGCTAGAAGGCGCCGCGGCGGCTGATCACGGCCGGCACGGTCTTGAGCAGGATCGCCAGGTCGAGGCCGACCGACCAGCGCTCCAGGTACAGGAAGTCGAGCCGCACGAGGTCGTCGAAGTCGAGCTCCGACCGGCCCGAGACCTGCCACAGGCCGGTGATGCCCGGGAGCACGAGGTAGCGCTTCTTGTGCCACTCCTCGAGCTGGTCGAAGTCGCGTTGCGGCAGCGGCCGCGGGCCGACGAGCGACATCTGGCCGGCGAGGACGTTGAGCAGCTGCGGCATCTCGTCGAGCGAGTAGCGGCGCAGGAAGCGGCCGAAGCGCGTCAGCCGCGGGTCGTGGCGGATCTTGAACAGCGCGCCGGTGGCCTCGTTGATCGACTCCAGGTCGGCCTGCATCTGGTCGGCCTCCCTGCGCATGGTGCGGAACTTCAGGCAGGCGAACGACTCGCCGCCGATGCCGGGCCGCATCGAGCGGTACAGCACCGGCCCGCGGGAGGAGACCGCGACGATGACGGCGATCAGCAGCAGCAGCGGGCTCAGCAGGAGGATCAGCAGCAGCGAGACCACGAAGTCGAAGACGCGCTTGATCGCGTAGTCGAAGCCGTCGAAGACCGGCGGGCGCAGCTCGAACAGCGGCACCGACGCGCCGGGCACGAACTCGGCGCGGTGCACGAGGATCTCCATCGTCGACGGCGCGATCCGCACGGTCACGCCGCGGCGGTGGCACTGGTCGACGAGCTCGACGGCGCGCTCCTGCGGGAAGTCCGGGTCGGCGATGATCACCTCCTGCACGCGCAGGCGGTCGAGCACGAGCGGCAGGTCCTCGATCCGGCCCAGCGAGCGCAGCCCGTTGTCGGGCCGCGGCGTGAGCGAGATGAAGCCGACCATCTCGACCGGCGCGTGCACCTCGTCGGTGAGCGCGTGCGCGACGTCCTCGATGTGCTTGCCCGATCCCACCAGCACCGCGCGCCGCCGGTATCCGGCCGCGCGCAGCAGGACGCCGGTGACCGCCTCGTAGCCCCAGCGCAGCGAGCCGATGAAGACGATCGCGAACGCGAGCGTGCCGTAGAAGATGTAGTAGCTCGAGTAGGTCTCGCCGTTGACGAGCGCGAAGATCAGCGCGACGACGGTCACCTGGAACAGCGACGAGACGATCCGCGACAGCCCGGGCCGCTCGGCGCGCGATGCGTACAGGCTCGAGCGGGCGAACAGCAGCACCGTGACGAGCGACGCGAAGGCGAAGTTCTCCCGCGTCTCGAGGTACGACGCGTGGAACGACCACTCGCTGTAGCGCAGCACCGCCTTGACCATCAGCGCGACGTAGATCGCCGCGAACACGCCGGTCAGGTCGAGCGTCAGCAGCGACAGGACGCGCAGCGCCCGGCGCAGCGTCTCCATGCGCAGCAGGAACGCGAGCGCGGGCGGCCGCTTGCGCCGCACGTCGACGGGCGGCAGCGGGAACGGCGCGGTCTCGGGTCGCTGCGGGGTCTGTGTCGGGGCGTCAGCCAAGGCGGGGGGCTCTCCCGCACGAACGCGCGTGAGTGCCTGAGGTAGCGGAATTAGGTGATGGCACCGGTCAGTGCCTCGACGCCGGACTGGTCCAGAGTGAGCCGCAGTCCGTCGCGAAGCCCGATCCGCGGCTCCCATTCCAGGAGCTGGCGGGCGAGGGAGATGTCCGGCTGCCGGACCTTGGGATCATCCGTGGGCAGTGCCTCGTGCACGACCTCCGACCGCGAGCCGGTCACGTCGATGACCGTACGGGCGAGCTCGAGCAGCGTGAACTCGTGCGGGTTGCCGACGTTGACCGGCATGTGGATGCCGGCCTCGGCGAGCCGGATCACGCCGTCCACGAGGTCCGAGACGTAGCAGAACGAGCGCGTCTGCGAGCCGTCGCCGAACACCGTGATCGGCCGGTCCTGGAGCGCCTGGCGCAGGAACGTCGGGATCGCGCGCCCGTCGTGGGGCCGCATCCGCGGCCCGTACGTGTTGAAGATCCGCACGATGCCCGTGTCGACCCCCTGCTGGCGGTGGTACGCCATCGTCAGCGCCTCGGCGTAGCGCTTGGCCTCGTCGTATACGCCGCGCGGGCCGATCGGGTTCACGTGGCCCCAGTAGGACTCCGGCTGCGGGTGCACCTGCGGGTCGCCGTAGACCTCGGAGGTCGACGCCAGCAGGAACCGCGCGCGGTGCTGCTTGGCGAGCCCGAGGGAGTGGTGGGTCCCGTACGAGCCGACCTTCAGCGTGTGCAGCGGCAGGCGCAGGTAGTCGATCGGCGAGGCGGGCGAGGCGAAGTGGTAGACGAAGTCCACCGGCTCGTCGACGAAGAACGGCTCGATGATGTCCGCGTGCACGTGGAGGAACTCCGGCCGGCGGATGTGCGCGATGTTGGCGAGGGAGCCGGTCTCGAAGTTGTCGACGCAGATGACTCGGTGGCCGCGGGCCAGCAGCTCATCGCACAGATGCGATCCGAGGAACCCCGCGCCACCCGTGACGAGGCAGGTGGCCATTGGTGGCGGAGGATATCGGCCGCTAGCGCGCCCGCGCCGCCTTGAGCGTCTTCTTGCCGATGTCCAGCTCGACCATGTAGTGCCGCTTGTCCTGCCGGACCGCGTGGCCCTCGGTCTCCAGCCGCTTGCACACGACCGGGCACCGCTTGCAGCGGGGTCGCGACTTGCAGCAGCGCTTCTTGGTCCGGACGAGCTTGTAACCCCGCATCGAGCGCGATGAGGCTAGCATCGCCGCCCATGCCAGCCGAAACCTTCGTCAGCCGGCTCAACGAGCAGATCGGGAACGAGTTCGCCGCCCACCAGCAGTACGTCGCGATCGCCGTGCACTACGACGCCGAGACGCTGCCGCAGCTCGCCCGCTTCTTCTACCGTCAGGCGCTCGAGGAGCGCGACCACGCGATGATGATGGTGCAGTACCTCCTCGACGCCGACGCGGAGGTCGTCGTCCCGGGCGTGAGCGCGCCGCAGACGAGGTTCGACGACATCGTGGCGCCCGTCGCGCTCGCGCTCCAGCAGGAGAAGAACGTCAGCGAGCAGATCAACGCGCTCGCCGCGACTGCGCGCGAGGCGGGCGACTTCACGAGCGAGCAGTTCACGCAGTGGTTCATCAAGGAGCAGGTCGAGGAGGTCGCGACGATGTCCGACCTGCTGCGCGTCGTCGAGCGCTCCAAAGACGACCCGATGGACGTCGAGAACTACATGGCCCGCGAGCACGCGAGCGACGCGCCCACGGACCCGACGGCGCCGCATACCGCCGGCGCCGAGTAGCTCAGAGCGGGACCTCCGCGCCGTCCTCCGGCACCGTGACCTGATCCGTCAGCCCCTCCTCGTGGAGGCGCTGATGCAGGTCGGCGCGCGTCTGAAGGCAGTGGTTGATCGCCTCCATGTGGACGGCGACGACGCGCGCGCCGGGCGCGTACCGGGCGACCGCGACGACGTCGTCGGTGGTCATGACGAACGGCTCGCCGCCCGTGTAGCGCGCGCCGCCCGCGTTGACCACCACGACGTCGGGCGCGTGCTCGTCGAGCGCGGCGCGCGCCTCGTCGCACCAGATCGTGTCGCCGGCGACGTACAGCGACGGCTCGCCCTCGGCGGCCAGGACGAACCCGGGCGTCGGGCCGAGCTCGCCGTGCACACCGTCGGTGCGCGTGACGCGCACGCCCTCCCAGTCGGTGGCGGCCTCGACCGGCCGCACGTCGGCGAAGCCGTGCGCGCGCAGCGCCTCGGCGTCGGCGGGCGCGCAGAACAGCGGCAGGTCCTTCGGCAGCAGCTCGGCGGCGGTCGCGTCGAAGTGGTCCTCGTGCAGGTGCGTGACGACGATGCCCGCGAGCGAGCCGACCACGACCTCGGGCGGCTCCGGCAGGTCGACCAGCGGGTTGCGGACCTGGTTGTCGGTGTCCTCGACCGGCTCGCGCGCGCCGGCGGGGTCGAGCATTGGGTCCACGAGCACCGTGCGACCCGCGAGCCGCACGAGCACCGTCGCGTGCCGGATCAGTCGCAGGCGCATCCCCGCGGAAGCGTACCCTCGTGGCGGTGCGCGCCCAATACGAGTCGTTCTGGGCGGACGCGCCGCAGGATCCCGAGCCGTGGGCGTGGGAGCGCCGGCGGGCGCTGCTGCTCGCCGAGGCGCGCGCCGGCGAGCGGGTCCTCGACCTCGGCTGCGGCGCCGGGCGCTTCGTCGCCGCGCTGCGCGAGGCCGGCGCCGATCCCGTCGGTGTCGAGCTCGCCGAGGCGGCGCTGGAGCGCGCGCGGGCCAATGTGCCGGGCGCGGACCTGCGGCTCGTCGAGGCGGACGGCTCGCTGCCGCTCGAGCACGCGAGCGTGGACCTCGTGTGGTGCTCGGAGGTGCTCGAGCACATCGCCGATACGGAGCACGCGCTGCTCGAGGTCCGGCGGGTGCTGCGCCCCGGCGGCCGCGTGCTGATCACGGTCCCGTTCCACGGCCGCGCCAAGGCGGCGCTCATCGCCCTGCTGCGCTTCGACCGGCACTTCGACCCGACGGGCCAGCACCTGCGCTTCTACACGCGCCCCTCGCTCGCGCGCACGCTCGACCGCGCCGGCTTCGAGGACGTCGACGTGCGGCCGTGGGGCGGGCCGCCGCTGCTGCGCACCGGGCTTACGGCGCGGGCGCTGCGCCGGCGCGGCTCGCCTCGATGACGTCCGACGTCGACTGGGGCGACTTGGGATCGAGGTAGTACGCGGCCTGGAACGCGCTGAGCGCGCCCTTGGGGTCGTTGAGCGCGTCCAGCCGGAGGCGGCCGAGCCGCCGCCACGCCTCCGCGCTCGCCGGCTCGAGGCGGACCGCGCGCTCGAGCGTGGCGGCGGCCTGCGTCAGCCTTCCGCGCGCCTGCTGGATCGCCGCGAGGTCGAACAGCGGGTCGATCGAGAGCGGGTTGCGCTTGGTCGCGATCGTCGCGACGCTCTCGGCCGCCGCGGACTGGTTGGCGTCGAGTCGGTCGAACGCGGTGTCGCCGGCGTGCACGGCGCGGACCGGCTGGAACGCGGTCCAGGCGGCCGCCAGCGCGAGGGCGACCACGAGCGCGGCCGCGACGCCGTGCAGCGGCGGCACGCTGTTGGCGAGGCGCTGGAGCCGGCCGGCGTGCGGCCAGGTGGGCGGCGGCGGCGCCGGGCCGGCGGGGTGCTCGAGCCGGGCGCGCAGCGGCCCGCGGCCGACCACCCAGCCGGCGCACAGCATGGCCACGCCGGCGTTGGCGGGGACGAACCACGTCCAGTCGACCGCGGAGTGGACGCCGAAGAGGATCACGACGACGACGAGCGTGAGCATGCCGATGCGCTCGGCGTCGTACGGCAGCCCGCGTGCGCGGCGGTACACGCCGGTCGCGCGCGCGGAGGCGGTCAGCCACGCGAACGCCGCGAGCAGCGACCCGGCCAGGCCCGCCCAGCCGAGGTCGGCGAGCGTCTGCACGACGTAGCCGTGCGCGTGGCGGACTGCCAGTGTGTCCTCGCGGAAGCGGGTGCGCACGGTCGCGTAGGCGCCGGCGCCGGTTCCGAGCCACGGGTGGGTGGCGTGGACGTCGAGCGCCTCCTTCCAGTAGCGCGCGCGTACCGACGAGGTCGCGGTGAGCCGGTTCGGCGTGTTGGCCGGCGTGCGGGCGTTGGGGTCGGTGAGCTGGTGCCACGCCTTGGAGACCTGGCCGTCGAGGCCACCCGGCGCCGTGGCGAGCGCGATCAGCGCGACGACCGGCACCAGCGCCAGCACGCCGAGCGCCGAGCGCCCGGCCAGCCACCGCGCGCGCGGCGTGAGCGTGCGCTGTGCGGCCGCGAACTGCACGGCGAGCCCGGCGGCCAGCAGCACGGCCGCCATGAGCACGAGCAGCGCCCCGAACTCGTGGCCGGCGTCCCCGCGCGCGGCGATCGGCGCGCGGTCGGTCGTCAGGCCGGCCTGCGCGAACGCCCACGCGACGACGGGCGCCGCGCCGAGCACGCCCGCCGCCAGCGCCGTGGCGGCGCGCAGCCGCAGCGGCACGACGAGGAACCACAGGCCGACGCCGACCAGGAGCGCCACGAGCGCGCCGCGCGAGTAGGACAGCATCAGGCACACGAGCAGCAGACCGATCGCGGGCCAGGCCAGCGCGTTGACGGCCGCGTGGCCGGACCGGCGCGCGGCGAGCCACAGCATCGGCGGCACGCCGAGCGCCGCCATCAGCCCGACGGAGTTCCAGTAGGCGAACGGCTCGCGCAGCCGCGCGTACGTCTCGTCGGCGGCGAGCGAGGCGGGGAAGACCTTGGTCAGCAGCGCCCACGCGCTGATGAGCAGGCAGCCGGCGCCGACGCCGATGACCATGCCCGCCCAGCGGCGCGGCACGAGCCGGGCCAGCGCGACGCCGGCCGCGAACACGGCGACGTACGCGAACGTGCGGTTGGCCTCGATCCACGAGTCGCCCGGCGCGAGCGACCACAGGATCGACAGCGCGGTGAGGGCGGCGAGCACGCCGAAGGCGAGCAGCGGGCCGCCGCCGTGCAGCGGCGCGTCGGCCGTGCGCGGCCGCCGGAGCAGCGCGGCCGCCGCGAGCGCGCCGCCGGCCAGCATCATCGCGATCAGGACGTAGGTCGTGCGCTCGAGGCGCAGGCCGCCGGCGGCCACGAACGCGGCGGCGGCGATGGCGATCGCGATGCCGGCGGCCAGCCCGCCGTTCCCGGACACGTCCGGGATCGGGATCGTGATCGTCCGCCGGGCGTGGCGGCCCGGGCTAACCGGGTCGGCCAGGGAGGACACGTCGGAGCGCGGGCACGATGTCGCCGAAGCGGGCGTGGCGGCGCGCGAGCGGCGCCAGGGCGGCCGCCGCCGCGGCGGCGAGCAGGATCAGGACGACGAGCAGCGTCGTCGGCAGCTCGTTCGACGCCCGTTCGCCCGGCGTCACCGGCTTGCCGGCGATCTGGAGCGGCTGCCCGCCGTTGGTCGCCGCGGCCTGGAGCGCCTTGCGGTCGGCGTCGGTGGAGGGCGTCAGCGGCGCGCCGCCGGAGCCGCCGGGGCCACCGCCCACGCCGCCGCCTCCGGTCCCGAAGCCGCCGGGGCCGCCGGGGCCGCCGCCGCTGCCGCTGGTGCCGGCGCCGTTGAGCAGCGCTCCGCGCAGGACGTCGCGGCAGTCCGAGTACTGGTCGATGTCGTCCGGGATGTTGTTGAGCGCGTCCCGGATCTGCTTGGACGTGTAGCTGCCGGTCAGCCGCCCGTCCTGGCACTCGCGCAGGATCTTGGTGCGGGTGGAGTCGGCGAGGGCGGCCGGCGCGGCGACGAGGAGCGCCAGCAGGCATGCGACGAAGACCGTTCGCGGCATGGAGCGGAGCACGCTAGCAGCCGTCCTTGGCGCGTCCGGCGCCTGCCGCGGCGAGCGCGCGGGCCATGCCTGCGGCCCAGTCCGCGTGCGCGTAGGCGCGCACCGACTCCCGCCCGGCGGCGCCCAGCCGGGCGCGCAGCGCGGGCTCGTCGTGCAGGCGGCGCAGCGCGCGGGCGAGGGCGTCCGGGTCGCCCGCGGGGACGACCAGGCCGGTGCGCTCGTGCTCGATCAGCCCGCCGGCGGCGGCGCCGACCGCGTCGGTCGCGATCACGGGGACTCCCTGGTTGAAGGCTTCGTTGGCGACCAGCCCCCACGGCTCGCGGAAGTCGCGCGTGGGGATGGACGGTATGACCACAACGTCGGAGCCCGCGTAGAAGTTGCGCATCGACGCGGGATCCTGGGGGCCTTCGGCATGGGCCGCGCCGGTGGCGGCGGCCCGGGCTCGGATCGGGCCGCCGCCGACCAGAACCAGCGCGGCTGTTGGTGCTGACAAGCCTGAGGAACGCCAGGCCCGAAGGAGCACCGCGACACCCTTTTCCCGAGCCTCTCGGCCGGCAAACATCACCTGGTACGGAGCACGCCGGATTGGGCGCGCCGGCGCCGACCAGAAGTCGTTGTCGACGCTCTGGGGCGCCTCGACGACCGGGCCTCGCGCGCCCTTGGCGCGGACGTATGCGCTCACGTGCGGGCCGTACGTGGCGATCGCGTCGGCGTGCCGGTAGAGGTGGCGCAGCGGCAGGTAGGAGAGCGCGTGGGCGGCCGTGCGGGGGTGCGCCCAGATCGTGGCCCAGAGGACGAACGGCACGCCGGCGCGGCGGGCGCCGGCGTAGGCCGCGGGAAGCGCGACGCGCCCGGACAGCCCGGCGACGACCGCGCGGAACCGCCCGGAGGCCGCGAGCCGGAGCACCCCGCGCTGGCTCGGCCGGACCACCGGAAACGGCAAATTCTCAACCGTAGGTAGGGACTGTCCCTCCTTAAGGGGGGACAGTCCCCCCTTAAGCCCGCCGTGGCGTATGTCGCCGCCGATCAGCGCGAAGACGACGTCCTCGCGCTCGTGCAGCGCGGCGAACGCGCCGACCCGGAACGGCGGCGCATGGTTGGTGACGAACAGGACGGGGCGGCTCACCGGCGCAGCCGGTCCGCGTTCGTGCCGAGGCTGCGGCCGAGCGCGCGGGCGACGTGGTGCAGGAACGACCGCAGCGTCTCCACCTCCAGGCCCTCGGCGCGCATGAACGCCCGGTCGGCGGCGACGTCGCCGCGCACGCGCGCGGCGAGGTAGCGCGGCGTCATCGGCTCGCGCAGCCCGTTGACCTCCGCGAGCGCGCGGAAGTCGGCGAAGTAGCGCCGGAACGCCTGCACGGGCGGGAGGTCGTGCGAGTGGATCACCGCGGCCTCCGGCACGTACGCCTTGGCGAGCCCCGCCGCGAGCATGTCGCGGGCCAGCACCTGATCCTCGGCGTACGCGACCGGCCGGAACGGCACGCGCTCCCACGCCCACCGCGCGACGGCCCCGTTGGCGCTGCTGAAGAACGTCGCCGGCCCGAGCGGCACCTCGCCGCGGTCGACTCGCGCGCCGCCGAAGCGCGCGAACAGCTCGGTCAGCTCGCGCCGGACCATCGGGCTCGCCTCGCGGCGCGGCCGCTGCGGCCCGAACACGAGCGCGACGTCGTCGGCCAGCGCGAAGCCGCTCAGCAGCGCCGCCAGCCAGCCGGAGTGCGCGGGCTCGGAGTCCTGCGTGAGGAACGCCACGTGGTCGCCCTGCGCGAGCTCCATCAGCCGGTTGCGCGTGCCGCCGTGCGAGAACTCCGCCGACGGGATCTCGACGACGCGCGCGCCGTGGCGCCGCGCGACGTCCGCGGAGCCGTCCGTCGAGCCGGAGTCGATGACCAGCAGCTCGACGGGGCGGTCGAGCTCCTGGGCGTTGACGGCGCCGAGCACGGCGCCGAGCAGCGGCCCGCCGTCGCGCACGGGCAGGGCGACCGTGACCGTCATGCGCGCAGCGCCTGCTCGTACGCCTCGACCGTCGCCCGCCCGCAGCCCTCCCACGTGAACGCGCGCGCCACCGTGGCGCGCGCCGCCGCTCCCAGCTCATGGCGCCAGTCGTCGCGCCGGAGCAGCGCGTCGAGCTCGGTGGCCAGCGCCTCGGGGTCGGCGGGCGGGACGAGGCGCAGGCCCTCTCCGGCCGTCGCGATCTCCTCCGGCCCGTCCTCACCGCGGCAGCCGATCGCCGGCACGCCGCCGGCCATCGCCTCGACGTACGCGACGCCGAACGCCTCGTCGACGCTCGGCAGCACGAAGATGCCGCGCCGCGCCTGCGCGACCGCCTCGGCGTGCCCGAGCGGGCCGGTGAAGCGCACGCGGTCCGCGAGCCCGAGCTCGCCGGCGAGGCGCTCGAGCGCCGGGCGCTCGGGGCCGTCGCCGACGACGACCCATTCCACCCCGGGGTGCGACTCGCGCAGCAGCCACAGCGCGCGCAGCACGTCGGCGTGGCGCTTGCGGCCGATCAGGCTGCCCACGGTGACGATCCGCCGCGCGCCGGCCGGCGTCGCCTCGGCGGGGACGTCGCTGCCGAGGTGCACAACGCGCGTGGCGCGAGCGCCCAGCGATCGGGCGCGGCGCTCCATCCCGGCCGAGTTGGCGAGGACCACCGCCGCGTGCCGCAGCGCGTCCCCGACGGCGCGTGCGCCCGTCGCCGAGCGCTGGGCGACCGCCAGGAGATCGCCGCCGTGCACGGAGATCGCCAGCGGCACGCCGGCGCGGGCGTGGCGGACCGCGTCCCCCGCCGGCGCGGCGTAGTGCGCATGCACGAGGTCGAACGGGAAGCGCCGGCGCAGGCGGCGCAGGGCCAGCGCGAGCGTCGGCGCGGCCCAGCGGCCCCAGGTCGCGTACGTGCGCGGTCGCGGCGGCGCGAGGAACGGGACGTAGGTGACGGGCACGCCGTCGAGGTCCTCGTGCAGCGGCTGCCGCAACGGGGCGAGCAGCGCGGCGCGGTCGCGGGCCGCGAGCGCGGCGCGCGGCGGCACCGGCCGATGCAGCACGAGCACGTGGACGCCGGCGCCCGCGGCGGCAGCCGCCGCCGCCTGCCGGTGGGCCCAGATCCCGAGCACCGGGTCGTGGGCGCGGGGGTAGTACTCGGCGACGATGGCGACCCGCATTGGAGCCAGTATGCGGCTTACTCGCACTCGCAAGCTCGTGCGAGCGCCTTAGCATGCGAGGCGTGCCGCTCGAGCTCGCGGTCCAAGTGGTCAACTTCCGGACCCGGCGACAGCTCGCGGCGTGCCTCGAGTCGGTGCTCGAGGACATCGCGGGCCTCGACGCCCGCGTCTTCGTGCTGGACAACGCTTCGGGCGACGACCTGACGGACCTCGCGGCGCGGCATCCATCGGTCGCGTTCGAGACGGCCGAGGCGAACCTCGGGTTCGGCGCCGGCCACAACCGGCTCGCCGGCCGGCACGACGCGACCGCGCTGCTGCTGCTGAACCCGGACACCCGCTTCGTCGAGCCCGCGACGGCGGGGCGCCTGCTCGCCCTGCTGGACGGCGCGGCCGCCGTCGGCCCCCAGCTCATCGGCGCGGACGGCGTGGTCGACCCGCGCGACCACGGCGAGTTGCGCGGCTTCCGCGCCCGCGTGGCGCAGGCGGCCGGGCACAGCCACTACCGGCGGCGCGACGCGCCGGCCGATGTCGCCTGGGTCTCCGGCGCCGCGTGCCTGGTCGCGCGCGAGTGGTTCGACCGCGTAGGCGGCTTCGACCCGGGCTTCTTCCTGTTCAAGGAGGAGGAGGACCTGTTCCTGCGCATCCGCCGGGCGGGCGGCCGCGTCCGCTACGAGCCCGGCGTGCGCGTCCGCCACGATGGCGGGGTGGTCGCCTCGCGCGACGCGTACCTCGCGGCGTCGGTCGCCCGGTTCGCGGACAAGCACGTGCGGCGCGCGCGGTTGATGCTGCCGGTCCACCGCGCGGTCACCGTCTGGGGAGGGCGGCTCGACCGCCTGCTGGGCCGCTGATCCTGCTCCTGCACAACCGCTACCGCGTGCGCGGCGGCGAGGAGCGCGCGGTCGAGGACCTCGCGTGGCTGATCCGGACCGAGCTCGGCGAGGAGTCGGCGGTGCTCGCGCGCGACTCGGCCCAGCTCAGCGCCGCCCGCGCGGCCGCGGGCCTGCTGGCGGGTGGTCTGCGCCCCGACGGCGTCGCGCGGACCGTCCGCCGCTCCGGCGCGCGCGTCCTGCACGCCCACAACGTGCACCCGGCGTACGGCTGGCGCGCGCTCGCGGCGGCACGCGACGCGGGGGCCCGCGTCGTGCTGCACCTGCACAACTACCGGCTCGTGTGCGCGGTCGGGACGTGCTTCACGCACGGGCAGGACTGCACGCGCTGCCACGGGCGCAACACGGCGCCGGGCGTCGCGCTGAACTGCCGCGGATCGCGCGCCGAGTCGGTCGTCTACGGGGCGGCGCTCGCGCTGTGGCAGCGGCGCCTGGCGGACAGCGTCGACGCCTTCGTCGTGCCGAGCGCGTTCGCGCTCGAGCGCCTGCGCGCGCTCGGCGCGCCGGTCGCGGGCGCGCACGTGATCCCGTCGGTCCAGCGCGCGTTCGCCGAGTCCTCGCGCGCGGCGGCCGGGCAGTACGCGCTGGCGGCCGGGCGGCTCACGCCGGAGAAAGGATTCGCCGACGCGATCGCGGCGTGCGCGCGGGCCGGCGTGCCGCTGGTCGTCGCGGGCGACGGCCCGCAGCTCGACGAGCTGCGGGCGATCGGCGGCCACGTGCACTTCACCGGCCGCGTCACGCCGGACGAGCTCGCCGCCCTGCGCCACGACGCCGCCGTCGCGATCGTCCCGTCCCGCTACGCCGAGATCCTCCCGCTCGCCGCGCTCGAGGCCATGGCCGCCGGCCTGCCCGTAGCCGCCGCCCGCACCGGCGGGCTGGCCGAGATCGTCCCGGCCGAAGGGCTGTACCCGCCCGGCGACGTCGCGGCCCTGGCCGCGCGCGTGGCCGCGCTGTGCGGGAACACGGCCGCCGGCGACCGCGCTTTGGCGGCCGTGCGGGCGCGGTGCGCGCCGCGGGTCGTCGCCGCCGCTCTGCGCGCGGTGTACGACGGGCCAACTGCGGCTGGGTAGGGCGGCGAGGGGATGGGCCGCGCGGTGGGTCTTTGGCGGGTTGACCGCGATATGCGCGGCAAACCCGCCCAGGGCGGGAAATCGGCTCGATCCACGCCTCCCCACCCAGCCGCCGTTGACGCTGGCCGGCGCTACGCGAGCGCCGACTCCAACGCGTCGGCGAGCGCGCCGACCGTCGGGCGGTCGTGCGGGCGCGGCTCGAGGCACGCGTCGATCGGCGCCGAGAGCGTGCGCGGGAGGCGCCGGACCGTGCCGATCCGGACCGGGGGGGCCGCGGGCTCCCAGCTCTCGCCGCGGTCGACCGGCGGCCGCCCCGCGAGCACGGCGAACAGCGTCGCGCCGATGCCCCAGACGTCGACGGCGGCGGTCAGCTCGCCGCCCGATGCCTGCTCGGGCGAGGCGTAGCCGCGGGTGCCCAGGCGGCCGCGGCAGCGCCCCGGCGCGCGGGCCAGGGAGAGGTCGATCACCTTGCCCCGGCCGGCCTCGGCGATCACGTTCGACGGCTTCAGGTCGGCGTGCAGCCACCCCTCGCCGTGCAGATAGTGGATCGCCGAGCACAGGTGCAGGCCCAGCTCGGCCGCGTCGGGCCACGGGAGCCGGCGGTCGCGGGTGAGCGCGGCGAGCGTGGAGCCGGTGATCGTCTCGAGGATCACGGCCGGCTCGGGCGCGGCCAGCACCTCGTAGGCCCGCACGATGTGCGGGTGGGTGAAGCGCGCGGCCAGCTCGCCCTCGCGTAGCAGCCGCGGGCGCGCGCGCTCCGGATCCGGCCCGTCCGGCCGGAGCACCTTCGCCACGCACGGGCAGCCGCGGCGCTCGCTCCACACCGCGTAGACGTCGAGGTCACGGCCGCGGCGGAGCAGCTCCAGCACCTCATAGCCGTCGAGCCTCATGCGAGCGCGGCCTCCGCCCGCGTGCGCGACCGCCACAGCGCGGCGTAGCGGCCGTCGAGCGCGAGCAGCTCGTCGTGGCCGCCGCGCTCGACGACGCGGCCGTGGTCGAGCACGACGATCTCGGTCGCGTCGCGCGTGGTCAGCAGGTCGTGCGAGACGACGAGCGTCGCGCGGCCGTCCATCAGCCGCCGCAGCGGGGCGAGCACCCGCTCGGCGGCCTCGCCGTCCAGGCCCGTGGTCGGCTCGTCGAGCACCAGCACGGGCGCGTCCCGGATGAGCGCGCGCGCGATCGCCAGCCGCTGGCGCTGGCCGCCGGACAGCCTGCGGCCACGCTGGCCGATCCGCTCGTCGTAGCCGTCCGGCAGCGCGACGACGAACTCGTGCGCGTCGGCGGCGCGGGCGGCGGCCACGACCTGCGCGTCGTCGGCGCCCGGCAGGCCGAAGGCGATGTTCTCCCGCACCGTGCCGTCGAACACGAGCGTCTCCTGGAGCACGACGGCCAGGTTGCACCGCAGGTCGGCCAGGGCGAGGTCGCGGACGTCGATGCCGTCGAGCCGCACGCTGCCCACGTCCGGGTCGTGGAAGCGCAGGAGCAGCTTGGCGAGCGTCGACTTGCCGGCGCCGCTCGGCCCGACGAGCGCGACGCTCGTCCCGGGCCGCAGCTCGAGCGTGACGCCCTCCAGCGCGGGGCGGCTCGCGCCTGGATAGGTGAACGTCACGTCGCGGATGGCGACGAAGCCGCGCGCGCGGCCGAGCGGCGCCGGCCGCTCCGGCTCGACGACCGCGGGCCGCTCGTCGAGCAGCTCGACGATGCGCTCGGCGCCCGCCGACGCGCTCGCGTACGTGGTCCCCAGGCGCGTGAGCGCGCGGACCGGCCGGTAGAGGCCCGCCAGGTAGGTCATGAACACGAGCAGGCCGCCGAGCGTGATCTCGCCGCTCGAGAGCTTGAACGTGCCGTACCCGATCACCAGCAGCGCGCCCGCGAGCTCGAGCAGGTCGATCAGCGGCGTGAACACGGCCTTGATCCGGGTCGAGGCCATCGAGGCCGCGAAGGCGCCGCGCGTCTCGCGCTCGTAGCGCGCGCGCTCGAAGGCCTCGCGCCCGTAGGCCTGCACGAGCGGGAGGTTGGCCAGGCTCTCCTCCGCCACCGCGCCGATCGACCCCGAGCGCCGGCGCTTCTCCCGCGCCGCCCGGCGGATCAGCCGGGAGAAGCGGCGGGCGGTGACCAGGAACGCCGGCGCGACGACGAGCGCGACCAGCGCCAGGTCCCACTGGAGGTAGAACAGCGCGGCGCTGAAGAAGACGAGGTGCAGGACGTGCGCCGCGGCGTCGACGAGCCCGGTGAGCAGCAGCGACTCGATCGCGGAGACGTCGCCGGTCAGCCGCGAGAGGACGTCGCCCAGCCGGCGCCGCTCGAGCGTGGTCGGCGACAGCCGCTGGAGGTGGGCGAAGACGTCGCCGCGCAGGGCGAGCAGGAAGCGCTGCTCGGCCCAGGTGGAGAGCCAGTCGTCCGCGAACGACAAGCCGCCGGCGACCGCGGTCAGCCCGAGGTAGGCCGCGGCGAGCAAGGGGAAGGGGCCGAAGTCGCGCGGCACGAGGACCTCGTCGACGACGACCTTGAACAGCCAGACGAGCGCGGTGTCGATCGCGGTCGTGACCGCGACGAGGAGGAGCAGCAGCGCGATCCAGCGCCGGAACGGCCGCGCGTACGGCCAGAACCGGCGCAGGATCGCGCGGAGCGGAACGGGCGGCGCCTGCTCGACCAGGCCGCCCTGCTCGCTCGCGACTGCGAGCAGGCGTGCGAGCGTCAGTCCTCGCTCTGGTCGGACTGCGAGGGCCGCGACTGCGACTGCTCGGACTCGCTGCCGTCGCCCGACGATGACGTGCTGTGGCGCGCGGCGACCTGCGTGTGGAAGAGCTTGCCGCGCCGGCGGCGACGACGTCTCCTATGAGCCATACGGCCTCCCTTGGATCGGTGGGACGGGCTACCTCCTCGTCCCCTACGACAGTGACGCAAGATAGTTGTTACGGCGCCTGGCGCGTTGCCGCTCAGAGCTGCGGCGCGCCGAGGTGGCGCGTGGTGCCCCGCAGGTCGAGCACCTGCGGGGCGCGCTCGACCACCATGCCGTGGTCGACGCTCGGGTGGGCGGTGACGATCACCGCGAGGTCGATGCCGTCGAGCGCCTCGTCGAGCGCACGGCTCGTGAGCTCGTGCTCGGGCAGCTCGGGCACGTGCGGGTCGTGGTAGCCGACCTCGGCGCCGTGCTTGCGCAGCAGCTGGATGATCTTCAGCGCCGGCGACTCGCGGATGTCGCCCACCCCCGCCTTGTAGGAGACGCCGAGCAGCAGCACGCGCGAGCCGCGCACCGGCTTGTGCACGTCGTTGAGCGCCCGCTCGATCTTGTCCACGCAGAAGTACGGCATGTGCTGGTTGACCTTGCCGGCCAGCTCGACGAACTCGGTCGAGAGGTCGTACTCGCGCGCCTTCCACGCCAGGTAGAACGGGTCGACGGGCAGGCAGTGCCCGCCCATCCCCGGCCCCGGCTCGAAGCGCGTGAACCCGTACGGCTTGGTCGAGGCGGCGTCGATGACCTCCCAGATGTCGATGTCCATCCGGTCGGCGAGGATCGCCAGCTCGTTGACCAGCGCGATGTTGACCGAGCGGAAGATGTTCTCGAGCAGCTTCGAGAGCTCGGCGACCTCGGGCGTGGAGACCGGCACGATCTCGTCGCAGACGCGCGCGTACACGGCGACGGCGCGGTCCGTGCACGCCGGGGTGAGGCCGCCGACGACCTTCGGCGTGTTGCGCATCGTGTAGTCGGTGCGGCCCGGGTCCACCCGCTCGGGCGAGAAGGCGAGCGCGAAGTCCTCGCCCGCGCGCAGCCCGGACTCCTCGAGCAGCGGGACCATGTGGTCGCGCGTCGTGCCCGGGAACGTCGTCGACTCGAGCACGATCAGCTGGTCGCGCCGCACGACGCCCGCCAGCGCCTGGGCGGCGGACTGGAGCGGGCCGAGGTCGGGCTCGCGGTTGCGGGTGAGCGGCGTGGGCACGCAGACGAGGATCGCCTCCGCCTCGTGCAGCTCGACCGACCGCGTCGTGAACGTGCACGAGCCCAGCGCGGCCTGGAGGCGCTCGTCGCTGATGTCCTCGATCGGCGAGCGCCCCGCGTTCAGCTCGCTGACCCGGCCATGGTCGACGTCGACGCCGATGACCTGCTCGCCCGCCTCGGCGAAGCTGACGGCCAGGGGAAGGCCGACATATCCAAGTCCGACGATGCCGATGCTCAAGACAGGTCCTCGATCTGCGTCAGTGTCACGGCCCGCGCGTCCTCCCCGGCGCGGACCCGGTCGTGCCAGAAGACGGTAGCGTCGAGGCCCGCGGCAAGGTCGGGGGCGGGCGTCCAGCCCAGCCGCTCGCGCGCCGCCGTGGAGTCCAGGCGCAATGCGGGCGCCTCGACCGCATCGCCCGGCGCCTCCACGCGCACGTCGAGCGGCCAGTGCACGCGCACGCGCTCGACCACCCACTGCACCGTCTGCGCGTCCTGCGGCCCGAAGTTCCACGCGCGCGCCCACTCGTCCGACTCGCTGAGCCGCTCGGCGAGCCGCAGGTAGCCGCGCAGCGGGGCGAGCACGTGCTGCCACGGGCGCACCGCGCCGGGGTGGCGCAGGACGACCGGCGCGCCGGACTCGCGGGCGCGCACGAGGTCGGGCAGCAGGCGGTCGCGCGCCCAGTCGCCGCCGCCGATCACGTTGCCGGCGCGCGCGGTGGCCACGCGCACGCCGAAGGCGTCGCGGTGGGCGGCGGCGACGAGCTCCTGCGCGGCCTTCGAGGCCGAGTACGGATCGCGGCCGCCGAGCGGGTCGCCCTCGCGGTGCGGCCGCCCGTCGCCGGGCGCATAGCACTTGTCGCTGGTCACGCACACGACCACCGCGTCGCGCGCCGCCTCCAGCACGTGCGCGGTGCCGAGCACGTTCACCGCGTACGTGCGGGCGGGGTCGGCGAGCGCCGCACGCACGATCGCCTGCGCCGCGAGGTGGAAGACGACCTCGGCGCCACGGGCCGCCTCGGCGACGGCCGCCGCGTCGCGCACGTCGCCGCGCACGTCCCGGCACAGCTCGCCGGCGCGCGCGAGCTCGAACAGCGACGGCCCGCTCGGCGGCGGGCCCGAGAAGCCGGTCACCTCGGCCCCGAGCGCGTGCAGCCACAGCGTCAGCCACGCGCCCTTGAAGCCGGTGTGCCCGGTGACGAGCACGCGGCGGCCCCGCCAGAACGAGCTCACCGGGACGCGAGCCACTTCGCGGTCGCGGCGATCCCCTCGCGGACGCCGATCCGGGCGCGCCAGCCGAGCAGCCGCTCGGCCTTCTCCACGGACGGCCAGCGCCGCTGCACGTCGACCTCGAAGGACGGCAGGTGCTCGAGCTCGAGCTCCTCCGGGTCGTTGCCCGCGGCCTCCCAGCACAGCCGCGCGATCTGCGCGACGGTCAGCTCCTCGGCGGCCGAGACGTTGAAGTCCTCGTTGAGGCCGGCGGGGTGCGCGGTGGCGGCGACGATCCCGTCGGCGACGTCGGCGACGTGCGTGAGCGTCCGGGTCTGCTCGCCCGATCCGAAGATCGGCAGCGGCCGCAGCCCGTCCAGCGACTTGCGCAGCAGGTCCGGCACGGCGTGGGCGATGCCCGGCTCGGCCTCCGGCATCTCACCCGGGCCGTAGGCGTTGAACGGGCGGCAGATCGTGAACGGCAGCCCGTGCTCGTCGTGCGCGGCGCGGCAGTAGACCTCGCCCGCGAGCTTGGACCAGCCATAGGCCGAGCGCGGCGGCGGGCAGTCCGGCAGGTACGCCTCGGTCGTCGGGAACTGCTCGGCGCGCTCGAAGACCATGCTCGACGAGACGTACGTGAAGCGCTCGACGCCGAGGTCGAGCGCGGCCCGGAAGACCCCGTTGTAGAGCGCGTGGTTGACCTCGGTGAGCGTGAACGGGAGCTTGTGGAAGTTCGCGATCCCGCCGACGATCGCGGCGAGGTGGATCACGTGCGTGCAGCCCCGCAGCGCCGCGCGCGCCTGCTCGACGTCGCGCAGGTCGCCGGTGTGGACCTCGCAGCCCTCGCGCATCCAGTCCGGCGCGGGGCGCTGGTCTGACACGCGGACCTCGAAGTCGGGGTCGCCGAGCAGCCGCCGCACGACGGCGCTGCCGATCGTGCCGGCCCCGCCGGTGACGAGCACGCGGCTCACGCCCGCAGCGCGGCGATCTCGTTCGCGTAGGCGAAGACCTGGGCGGCGCCGAGCGCGTTCCAGGGATCCACGACGAGGCAGTCCGGCTTCGCGCGGTCAGCGATCGCGGCCAGCGCCTCGGGGCGCTCGAACACGCTGTGGTTGGTGGCGACGATGACCACGTCGGCGTCCTCGACGGCCTGCTCGAACGGCGCGCTCGGCGTCGCGACGATCGGGTCGTGTATCGCGACGTCGGCCAGCTCGCGCTCGAGCAGCCGCACGAGCTTGTGCGCCAGCGAGTCGCGCTCGTCGTCGGTGTCGCGCTTGAAGGCGAGGCCGAGCACGGCGACCTTGCGCTCGCGCAGCGACCCGAGCCGGCGCTTGACGCCGTCGACGAGGAACAGCGGCACGCTCTCGTGCACGCGCGAGACGCCCAGCAGCATGCCCGGCGAGTTGGACTTCTCCTCCGAGAACGCGAAGTCCTTGCGCAGGCACGTCCCGGCCGTGAGCCCCGGCATCGCCATCCCGGCGCGCGGATAGTCGCGGTTGATGAGCTCGATGACGTCGAAGACGTTCGCGCCGTAGCGCTCGCAGTCCATCATCAGCAGATTCGGGAGCGCGAACGTCGTGTAGCGCAGGATGTTGGTCCAGATCTTCGCCAGCTCGGCCTCGACCGGCGACGTCTGCACGATCGGCGCGCCGAGCGCCTCGAACAGCCGCGCCGCGCGCTCGCCCGAGGCCTCGCCGACCCCGCCCACGATGCACGGCAGCGTGGAGATCTCCTCCAGGAAGCGGTCGGCGGCGATCCGCTCGGGCACGTGGGCGACGAACACGTCCTCGCCGGCGGTGAGCCCGCGCTGCTTCTCCAGGTAGCCGGCGACGAAGTCGGTCGTGCCGGGCGCGACCGTCGAGCGCAGCACGAGCAGCTGGCCGGCCCGCAGCAGCGGCAGCAGGTCGTCGAGGACCGAGCGGATGTCGCCGAGGTCGATCTCGACGTGCGCGAGCATCGGCGTGCCGAGCGTGAGCACGATCGCGTCGCTCTGGGCGGCGTCGCTCGCGCGCCCCGACACGTCGATCGCGACGCGCTCGAGCAGCTCGTCGGTGCCGGGCTCCTTGAACGGCATCCGCCTGGAGCGCACGGCGTCGAGCCGGTCCGGGTCGTTGTCGATGCCCAGCACGCGCAGCCCCGCGTCGGCGAACGCGAGCGCGAGCGGCAGCCCGACCCGGCCGAGGCCGATGACGGCGACGTCGTACACGCCTCGGGAGGCTAGCGCCGGTCGAGGCGTTGCCGCGCCCACTGGCGGGCGAAGCCGGCGACGAAGCGCGGGTTGTAACGCAGGTAGCGCCGCCACAGCCGCCGCGGCTCGTGGGCGAGCCGGAACAGCCACTCGAGGCCCGACTGCTGCATCCAGCCGGGCGCCTGCGGGATCAGGCCGGCGTGGAAGTCGAACGCCGCGCCGACCCCCACGAACACCGGCGTCGTGAGCCGGTGCCGCATGCGGGCCATCCACTTCTCCTGCTTGGGCACGCCGATGCCGACCCAGACGACGTCCGCACCCGAGCGGCCGATGTCGGCGGCGATCGCCTCCTCCTCCGCGTCGGTCAGCGCGCGGAACGGCGGGGCGTACCCGCCGACGATCTGGAGCCCCGGATAGCGCAGCCGCAGCACGCGCGCGAGCTGGGCGAGCGCGCCCTGGTTGCGGCCGCCGTAGAGGTAGAAGCGCTGGCCGGTGCGGGAGGCGCGGGCGCACGCGCGGTCCATCAGGTCGGGGCCGTACACGCGGTCGCCGACGTCGTGCCCGAGCGCCCTGAGCGCCCACACGAGCGGCTGGCCGTCCGGCACGGTGAAGTCGGCGCCGAGCACCGCGGCGCGCAGTGTCGGGTCGTCCCCGGTCGCCATCACCGTGTGCGTGGCGGCCACGCACACGTAGCCGCGGTGGCCGGCCGCGACCGCGTCGTCGATCCAGTCCAGCGTGTCCTCGTAGTCGGTCAGCGCGAGCGGCACGCCGAGCACCTCCGCGGTGGGCGGGAGGTCGGGCGCCACGGCGAGGGGCCGGGCCGGGACGATGTCGGTGCGGTCCATTCGGCGGTTCGAACGCATCACTGCGCGCGACGGATCGGTGTTCCCCGCGTGGACAGTCTAGGTGTCAGCGCGTCTTCTGGAGCCACACGCTGCTCCCGTCGGGCCACGTGGGATAGATCTTGCGCACCTCTTCCTCCCGCGTGCGGAAGAGCAAGTGGTTGGCGAGGCGCACCTTGTAGGCGTCGTTGTGCATGAGGAACGCCTGGAGCACGTACTGCTCGTTCCAGCTCAGCCCGTCGCCGTAGACCCACTGGTCGTGGTAGTCGTCGGGCCAGTAGATGTCGTGGACGTGCACGAGCACGCCGGGCGCCAGGCGCGGCAGGACCTCGAAGAGGAACCAGTTCACGTCGCTCGCCGTGCGGGCGACGTGCGAGCCGTCGTAGAAGCACACGTCGCCGGGCCCGAGCGCCTCGAAGACGCCCGGGTCGGCGAACTGGAGCAGCGTGCGGCGGACGTCCCAGCCGCGCGGGATGCGGTCGAGCAGCCGGCGGTCGGGCTCGGGCTCGATCAGCACGACGTCGGCCTCGCCGCCGTTGGCCTCGAGCGCGAGCGCGAGGAAGCGCGTCGACCAGCCGCCGCCGATCTCCACGACGCGCCGCGGCCGGTTCGCCCGCACGACGCCGTAGTAGGCGCAGGCGTCGGCGCCGCTGAACGAGCCGTTGACGAGCGTGACCGGGCCGCGCAGGTCGCGGGCCTTGGGGCGCGCGGCGACCTCGGCCAGCTCGCCGTAGGACGCGGCCAGCTCGCGCGCGAACGCGACCTGGCCGTCGACGTCCCAGTCGATGCCGGCGGGCAGCCCGCGGTCGTGCCACAGCTCGGGATGCGCGCGCAGGAACTCGACATCGTTGAGCGGCCAGTAGTAGTGGTTGGGCTGGAGGTGCCAGCCCCGCTGCTGGAGCTCCTGGAACGGCACGGTCTTCAGGAACGCGAGCGCCTCGTCGACCTGCTGCGGGGAGATCTCCGCCTCCCGCGACGCCGTCGTCGCCACGGGCGCCTCGCGGCGGACGCCGCGCCGCCACAGGCGGTCGTACGCGCGGCTGGAGCGCAGCCCCTCGATCCACCGGTACAGCGGCGCGGCGACGATCCGGTCGACCTCGGGCACCGGGAGCCACGCGGACGGCGGCTTCGCGCCGAGGCGCGGGCCGAGCACGGGGACGCGCGAGACGGCCCTGGTCAGGCGGTAGGCGAGGGACCCCTCGTGGGCCGCCACGCGCTCGTTGCGCTCGGTCGGCGCGAGCGAGGCCGGCGTCCCCCGGAACTGCGCGGTGAACGTCTGCGGCGGCCAGTGGTCGCTCATCCAGCCGGCCAGTCTACGAGCGGGGCGGGTCGTAGACTGGCGGCGGATGACGACCGAACGCCCGCTGAAGGTCGGTGTCGCCGGGCTCGGGTACTGGGGGCCGAACATCGCCCGCAACCTGGCCGCGCTGCCCGGGGTCGAGCTGGCCTGGTGCTGCGATGCGCTCGAGGCCAACCGCGCCCGGGTCGCCCCGATGTTCCCGCGTGCCCGCTTCACCGCGAACCTCGACGACGTGCTCGCGGACGGGACGGTCGACGCCGTCGCGCTGGCCACACCCGTTCCCACGCACGCGGCGCTCGCGATCCGCGTGCTCGAGGCCGGCAAGCACTGCTTCGTGGAGAAGCCGATGGCGCAGTCGGCGGCCGAGGCCGAGGCGGTCGTCGCCGCGGCGGCCGCGGCCGGGCGCACGCTGATGGTCGGCCACCTGCTCGAGTACCACCCCGGAGTGGTCAAGCTCAAGGAGCTGATCGACAGCGGGGAGCTGGGCCGGGTGCTCTACATCTACGGCAACCGCCTGAACCTCGGCAAGCTGCGGGCGGACGAGAACGCGCTGTGGTCGCTCGGCGCGCACGACGTCTCCGTGTTGCTGCGCCTGGCCGGCGAGGAGCCCTACGAGGTCGAGGCGCGCGGCGAGAGCTACATGCGCGAGGGCGTCGAGGACGTCGTGTTCTGCTTCCTGCGCTTCCCGTCGGGCCTCTCCGCGCACCTGCACCTCTCGTGGCTGGACCCGCACAAGGAGCGCCGCTTCACGGTCGTCGGCGAGGCCCGGATGGCCACGTTCGACGACATGGCGCTCGAGGGCAAGATCACGGTCTACGACAAGGGGTTCGACCAGCAGTCGGACTCCTACGGCGAGTACATCACGCGCTCGGGCGACATCTGGAGCCCACGGCTGTCGAACGTCGAGCCGCTGCGCACCGAGGTCCAGCACTTCGTGCAGAGCGTGAGGACGGGGACGCCGCCGGTGTCCGACGGCGCCGCCGGCCTGCGCGTCGTGCGCGTCCTGGAGGCGCTTCAGCAGTCGCTCGACGCGACGCGCCGGAACGGCGTCTCGCGCTCGTTCGCCCTTACCTAGTGGCGACCGCGTGCAGCACGTCGCCGTCGCGGGCGGCCCGGTCGGCGAGCGCGGTGAGCGGCGCACTGGCCAGCGTGACCGCGGTGGCGGCGTAGAGCGCGGCGCCGTCGCGGTAGCGGCGGCCGCCGAAGCGCCGGTACTGGAGGCTCATCGGGAGCCCGTCGGCGCTCGTCGCCGTGCTCGTCCCGCGCACGTGGAGGCCGGCGCGTTCGAGCAGCGCGGTCAGGCCGCGCGCGGTGAAGTGCGAGCGGTGGCGGGGGAGGTCGAGGTGGAACCAGTCGGACCCGAAGCGCCGCGCGTGCCACGAGCCGAAGTTCGGGAGCGAAACCAGGACCAGGCCGCCCGGTCGCAGCAGATCGCGCGCGGCGCGCAGGTCGTCGAGCGGCTCGGCGACGTGCTCGAGCGAGTGCTGGAAGACCACGACGTCGAACGGCCCGTCGACGGCGGCCGTGGTGAGCGTGCCCTGGATCGTCGCGACGCCGCGCCCGCGCGCCTCGGCGCAGGCGTCCGGCGACGGCTCCAGGCCCGTGACGTCCCACTCGCGCAGCGTGACGCCGAGGTCGCCGCGGCCGCTGCCCACGTCGAGGAGCCGGCCGGGCGGCCGCCAGCGCAGCTCGCCGAGCGGCGGCCGCCGCAAGGCCCGCCGGTAGCGCCAGCGGAACAGGCCGGTCGCGGCGGCGCGCGCCAGCGGGTTGGCGGGCAGCGCATACGCGTTGTAGGCGTCCGGATAGAGCTCGCCGAGCCGGTCGGTCGGCACGTGCGGCGTCGTGCGTCCGCTGCCGCAGGCCGCGCACACGTGCACGGCGAACGCGCCGGGGATGCCGTGGAGGCGGTCGCGGCCGCGGATCGCCGGCTCGCCCGGCAGCGCCGCCCCGCACGCAGGGCACGCCAACGACGCCGTCGCCGCCGCCTCGGCCCGCGCCGCCGCCGCGTCGCGGTGCGCCTCGCCGCGCCCCGTCATACGCGGCCCAGCCGGCGTTGCTGGGCGACCGCCTCCCGGAGCGGCACGAGCCGGGCGGCCGCGCGGCGGCGTTCGTCGCCGCGCCGCGCGGCGCGCTCGCGCGGCATCGCGCGCAGACCCTCGGCCCAGCCCCGCGCGACGGCCCGCGCGGCGTCGCCGCGGCGGACCTGGGCGAGCGTGAGCAGGTCGAAGGCGGCGCTCGTGGCCACCGCACGGGCCATGGCCAGCGGCGGCAGGTGGCGCGCGGCGTTCACGAGGCGGTTGCGGGCCGGGTGGTAGAGCCGCAGCGACGAGCGCGCGGGGCCGGCCGCGTGGCCCAGCTCGTGCCGCAGCGCCGCGCCGGGGTGCAGCACGACGCGGCCGCCTGCGCGCAGGCAGTAGTCGGCCTCCTCGCCGTACATGAACAGCGGCTCGTAGAAGCCGCCGAGCGCGAGGAACTCGTCGCGGCGGACCATCATCAGCGCGCCCGACGCCGCGGTGACGTCGACCGGCGCGCTCGGCGCCGCCGCGCGCGGCAGCCCTTCGAGGCGGCCATAGGTCGCCACGTTGGGCGCGATGTCCAGGCCCGCGGCCTCGAGCGTGGTCCCGTCGGGGCTCACGAGCAGGCCCGTGGCGACCGCGACGGAGCGATCGCGGTCGAGCAGCTCGCGCAGCGGCGCGTCCCAGCCGGGCTCGACCCGCCCGTCGAAGTTCACGAACGCGAGCAGCCGCCCGCGCGCCGCCTCGGCGCCGCGGTTGCAGCCGGCGCAGAAGCCGATGTTCTCGTCGAAGCGCAGCACGCGCGCGCCGTCCAGGCCCTCCCAGCTGCCGTCCGACGAGCCGGAGTCCACCACGACGACCTCGGTGTCCGGCGCCGCCGTGCCACCGCTCAACGCGGCCAACGTCGCGGGCAGGCAGCGGGCGCCGTTGTGGTTGACGAGCACCACCGAGAGGTCGGGCACGCGCTCGTATATTGGCAGGGGTGCCCGGCCGCTCGATCCTGCTCGTGGCGCAGCTCACGCCACCGAGCCCGCTGTCCGGCGCACGCCGGCCCGCGGCCCTGGCGAAGTACCTGAGCCGCCGCGGGCACCGCGTCACCGTCCTCACGTCGCTGGCCTCCGGGCGCGGCGGGATGGAGGGCGCGCACCGCCTCGTCCGCACCCGCGACGTGCTCGCGAGCCGGCTCAACTGGCGCCGCGGGCACTTCGAGGCGATCCAGGGCCAGCAGCAGGCGGCGGCCAGCGCCGCGAGCCCGCTCGAGTCGATCGTCGTGCCCGACCTCGCGCTCGCGGGATGGCTGCCGTTCGCGCTCCCGCGGGCGCTCGCCCTCGCCCGCGCCGAGCGCTTCGACTGCGTCATCACGACCTCGCCGCCGCAGTCCGCGCACCTCGTCGGCGCCGCGCTCGGGCTCGCCGGCACGCCGTGGATCGCCGACCTGCGCGACGGCTGGACCTACGACCCGCCGCGCGGCGAGTGGCCGGTGCCCGGGCAGGCCGCGCTGGACCGCGCGCTCGAGGAGGCCTTGCTGCGGCGCGCCGACCGGGTGGTCGCCGTGACCGCGCCGATCGCGGCCGACCTCGAGCGCCGGCTCGGCCGCGCGGTGGCGGTGATCACCAACGGCTTCGACCCCGAGGAGGCCGGCGGCCCCGCCGACGACCTGCTCACCGCGGGCCGCCACTCGCTCGTGCACACCGGCCGCGCCGGCGTGTCGGGTCGGTCTCCGCGCGCGTTCCTCGCGGGCATCGTCGCGCTGCGCGCCCGCCGCCCGGACATCGCCGAGCACCTCGAGGTCGTCTTCGCGGGCGCGACCACGCAGGAGGAGCGCGAGCTGCTGGCCGACGAGCGCCTCGGCGGCATCGCCCGCACGGTCGGCGTGCTCGAGCGGCCGCGCGCGCTCGCGCTCCAGCGCGCGGCGGACAGCCTGCTCGTGCTCGCGCAGGGCGCGTCGGCGCCCAGCGTCGCGACGAACAAGCTGTTCGAGTACCTCGCCGCGCGCCGGCCCGTGCTCGTGCTCGGCGACGGCAGCGAGGCGGCGCGGATCGTGCGCGAGACCGACAGCGGGCTGGCCGTCGGCGCCGACGACCCCGTGGCGATCGCCGAGGCCGTGCGCGCGCTCGTGGACGGCGAGGTCCGCGCCAACGGCGTCGCGCTCGACCGCTTCTCGTGGCCCGCGCTCGCGGAGCGCTTCGAGCGGGAGATCGATCAGGTGAGCCGCGCGGCGAGCGCGAGCAGCTTCTCCCGCTCGCGCTCCCACGTGTAGAGCGGCGCGGCGCGGTCGACGTTCGCGCGCAGCTCCGGGTCGGCCGTGACGCGATCGACGGCGTCCGCGATCGACGCCGGGTCGGTGGGGTCGCACGTCGCGCCGACGCGGTTGCCGGTCACGACGCCGCCCAGCTCTGGCAGGTCGCTCACCACGACCGGCAGGCCGGCGTGGAGGTAGTCGAACAGCTTGTTGGGCAGCGCGTAGCGGTAGCTCAGATAGCGGTCGCCCTGGTGCATGACGACGCCG
>Ga0081539_10001689_pt1 | contig 35619 bp, 34 predicted proteins | sample TabmetS4T2R2_FD_71023 | JGI IMG/M metagenome (GOLD analysis project Ga0081539, IMG submission 71023) | Tabebuia heterophylla rhizosphere microbial communities from the University of Puerto Rico - S4T2R2 | ecosystem: Host-associated > Plants > Roots > Rhizosphere ... | reverse complement strand
CCTTCCGGCCCTGACGCGGTTCGCAGGCTGAAGTTGCACAGGGTCCGGGCCGCGGTGCGACCCACCCACAGTCGCGGTCGTCCCGACCGCGCGCGAACCACCAGTTTACCGTACGGGGTCCGCCATGCCGGCCCTGACAAGGTCCGGCCCTACCCTAGCAGACGCATCGCGAGCGATTCGTACAGGGCGACGGCTTCGTTCAGCTCGTCGACCGACACGTGCTCGTCGTCGGTATGCGCGACGTGGATCGATCCGGGCCCCACCAGCAGCGGCCTTCCCCATCGCGTCAGCAGTGGCACGTCGGTGGTGTAGGGGAATACGGCCGTCTCGAATCCCGAGATGACCTCCATCTTCACGGCTGGAATGTCGAGCACCTGCTCGATGGTGACGAGTCCTTCGATCGGCGCCAGCGCGGCACGCACGGGCGCGCCTTCACCGACGATGCGGAAGAGGAGCTCGGCGGATGCGCGCGGCGAGACGACGTTCGGCGCGACGCCGCCTTCGATGAGCCCGACCGTATAGTACGTCCGGCCGAGCAGCGGGTCCTGTGGCAGGTCCAGTCCGCGCACGACCATCAAGGCGTCCAGCAGTTTGTCGATCGCGGACTCGCCGAGCTCGGGAAACGAGGAATGCGCCGCACGACCCTGCGCGTGCAGCCGCACGCGCAGCACGCCGCGCGTGGCGGCACCGAGGCGATTGTCGGTCGGCTCCCCGTTGATCAGGAAGCGCACGCTGTCCGGCGCGCGGTCGTTCGCCACCGTGGCCCCGTCGCTGCCGCGCTCCTCTCCAGCGACGAAGAGCAGCGCGAATCGCGTCTCGCCGCGCGCGCGCAGCCGCTCCGCGGCGGCGATCTGCGCGGCGAGAATGCCTTTCGCATCGCAGGAACCGCGACCGAAGATCATGCCGCCCTGCTCGCGGCTGGCAAAAAACGGAGGGACACAGTCGTAGTGCGTGGACAGCACCACGCGTGGCGCGGAGTCGAGCTCGGCGTAGACGTTGAAACGATCGCCGCTGACTGGTTGCTCGGTGACGCGATACCCGCGGTCGCGGAGATGACCGGCAAGCCATTCCCCGCACTCCCGCTCGCGTCCGGTGGTCGAGTCGATGTCGACCAGCGAGCGTGTGAGGGCGACCGGGTCGATCGTGGAGGTCACATCGGTCACGCGGACCATAAAGGTCCGCGCCGCATCTGGATCGCGGGACCGCGCCGCATGCGGATCACCGAATCCACCGTTCCAGCTCGGTGCGCGCGTCGGTCTTCTCGTCGCGATATTTGACAATGACCGGAGTCGCCAGCGAGAGTCCCCACTCGCGCCCGGCGCCGACGGTGACCGCGCGTGCACCGGGAACGACAACAGCGCCCGGAGGGACGACAAGCGGCTGTCCGGCCTCGGGCTTGAGGATTTGCCCGTTGGGCAAATCGTAGAGGGGTGTCGATCCCGTAATGATCGTGCCCGAGGCGAGGACAGCGCGTGTCTTGACGATCGCGCCCTCGTAGACACCGCAATTCCCGCCGACGAGGACGTCGTCTTCGACGATCACCGGCATCGCGCCCACCGGTTCAATCACGCCGCCGATTTGTGCGGCCGCGCTCAGGTGCACGCGCTTGCCGATCTGCGCGCACGATCCGACGAGGGCATGTGAATCGACCAGCGTGCCGTCGCCGACATAGGCGCCGACGTTGATGTACATCGGCGGCATGCAGATGACACCCGGCCCGAGGTACGAGCCGTCGCGGATCGTCGATCCACCGGGGACCACCCGCACCGACGCGTCGATTCGCCTGAGGGGCATGGTGTCCTTGTCGAAGAACGGCCAGCGTCCCTTGCCGATGCCCATGTCGACGTTGTCGCCGAACCGGAATCCGAGCAGGATCCCCTGCTTCACCCAGACGTTGACGCGCCAACCGGTCGGAGATGCGGCATCGGGCTCGGCGGCGCGAACGCGGCCGGCCGACAGCTCCTCGCGAAGCTGCATGAATACCGCGCGCGCCTCATCTTTCGGCGCGGACGAGCCCTGCTCGAACAACTGGGTGATCGTTGTCTGAAGATTCATCGTTGGGACGGGCTGCAGGTATGTTCGCGGACCATCAAGGTCCGCGCCGCAACTCAACTCAAGTGACGCCTGGAGAGCCTATACTCGCGCCGCGGCGCCGGCCATCTTCAACTGCCGCAGCACGTCCGCGATCTTGTCCCGTGTGGCGGCGGTCGGCGGCACCAGCGGCAGCCGGTACGACTCCTCGATCAAGCCCATTGCCGCCATCGCCGCCTTGCACGGAATCGGGTTCGACTCGACGAAGTTGACCTGAATCAGCGGCAGCAGCCAATGGTGCAACTTGCGGGCACTGGCGTAATCGCCCCGCTCGCACAGCTCGACGATCTGCGTCATCTCCGCCGGCGCTTCATTGGAGGCGACGGACACGACCCCGCGACCGCCGACGGCCATATGTGCGACCGCCACCGGATCATCGCCACTCAACACGATGAAGTCGTCGGCCGTCGCGGCGATGATCTCGGACACCTGCACCAGGTCGCCGGGTGCTTTGATGCCGATGATGTTGGGAATTTCTGCCAGACGCGCCGTCGTCTTCACATCGAGGCTGATCGCGGTCCGGCTGGGCACGTTGTAGAGGACGATCGGCAGCGGCGTGCTGTCCGCGATCGCCTTGAAATGCTGATACAGGCCTTCCGGCGTCGGCTTGTTGTAATACGGTGTCACCGAGAGAAGACCGTTCGCCCCGGCGCGCTCGACCTCGCGCGCGAACTCGATCACCTCGCGCGTGTTGTAGCCGCCGGCCCCGGCCAGCACCGGAACCGCGCCGTTCGCCTCGTCGACGACCAGTTCGATGACGCGCAGCTTCTCCTCGTGGCTCAACGTCGGCGCCTCGCCGGTCGTGCCGCACGGCGACACGAAGTGGATCCCGGCATCGATCTGCCGCCGCACCAGACGCTTGACCGCAGGCTCGTCGACGGACCCGTCGCGGCGAAACGGCGTAATCAGCGCGGTCCCTACTCCGGTGAACTGCGTGCGCATCGTCAGATCCTCGTGAACGTCGAACCCCGAACCCGAACGTCGAACCTTGAACCGCCGGAACTGCGAACAGGAACCGAGGAACCCGCGGAACTTGGAACCGGGAACCCGGAACCGGGCACTACTGCGTCAGTACATCCGCCATCGAGTACCACCCGCGGCGGCCGTGAATCCATCGGGCAGCGAGCAGTGCGCCGCCGGCGAATCCACGGCGATCGCGGGCTCGATGCGTGAGCTCGATCGTATCCGATTGTCCGTCGAACCCAATCGTGTGCGTGCCGGGGATCATACCCGCGCGCGTCGATGACATGTCGATCGATCGGCGGTAACCAGCCTCCGTCATCACGTTGCGCATGACGAGCGCGGTGCCGGACGGCGCGTCTCGCTTGGCCGCGTGATGCGCCTCGTGGATCCAGGCGCCGTATTGCTCCTGCGCCTGCATCAGCCGAGCGGCCTCGCGCACGAGCATCTCGAACAGGTTCACGCCAATCGAGAAGTTGGCCGCCGCTACGACGCCGAGCTCGCCGCGCGCCGCCTCGTCGCGGAGCCTGGCCTCGTGCGCCGCCCATCCAGTGGTCCCGATCACCACGCTCAGTCGTCGCTCGAGATACTGCGGAAAATTGGCGAGGAGTGCGTCCGCGGTGGTGAAGTCGATCGCCACGTCCGCGTCGGTCCATCCCTGACCGTCGACATCGACCCGGCCAACCACGTCGAGACCTTGTTCCGCCGCCATCTGATCGACGAGCCGCCCCATCTTGCCGTAGCCCACGACCAGCAGCTTCGGACGGCGTGCGCCGACACCGGCCTCGGGCGCCGTCATGCGAAGAACTCCTCGTGCAAACGCTCCATCGCGTGCGACAAGTCCGCCTGCTTGAGCACGACGGTGATGTTCCGGCGCGATGCGGCCTGCGAGATCATCCGCAGCGGCACCTCTTCGAGCACGGCGACCACTCGTGCCGCGATGGCAGGCTCGTTGCGCAGACGATCGCCAACCGCGCACAACAGCGCCATCTCCGGCTCGACGCAGACTTCCCCGTATTCGCGCAGCGCCTCGACGATCGAATCCAGATGCCGCCGATCGTCGACGGTCACCGACACGCTCACCTCGGAGGTCGTCACCACGTCGACGGCCGTACGGAACCGTTCGAACACCTCGAACACCTGGCGCAGAAATCCGTACGCCATCAACATCCGGCTCGATGTGATGTCGACCACGGTCACGTCGCGCTTGCTGGCGAGACCGGCGAGTGCCGTCCCGTTCGACGCACCGGCCGCCGTGATCACCGTGCCAGCGCCATCCGGCTTCCACGAGTTCAGAATGCGCACCGGGATGTCACGCTCGACGGCGGGAAGAATCGTGCTCGGGTGCAGCACCTTCGCGCCGAAGTACGCCAGCTCCGCGGCCTCGGCGAAGGACAGTTCGGAGACGAGGCGCGGCGACTTCACGACACGCGGATCGGCTGTGAGCATGCCGTCCACGTCGGTCCAGATCTGGATCTCGCCGACGTCGACGCCGGCACCGACCAGCGCGGCCGAATAGTCGGACCCGCCTCGCCCGAGCGTCGTCGTATGTCCCTCGGTCGTGGACGCGACGAAGCCGCCGAGGACCGGAACGCGTCCTGCCTCGACGATCGGGACCAGGGTTGCGCGCATCGCCGCGCGCGTTTCGCGCATCAGCGGCACCGCGCGCGTGTGATCGTCGTTGGTGACAATGGCGCGCCGGGCATCGACCCACTCCGCAGGCAGCCCCGCTTCGATCAGCGCCGCAGCCACGATCCGCGAGTTGATCAGCTCACCCATGGCCGCGATGACGTCGAGCGTCCGCGGCGAGACCTCACGCAGGACGGCCAGCGCCCTGACCACCGCAGCGAGCTCATCGAACGAACTGCCGAGCGCCTCTTCGAGTTGGTGACGTTGACTGGGCGCGAGCTCTCTCGCCGCCAGCTGATGACGCTCGCGAAGCTGAGCGACGCGGCTCATCGCCTCTGTATCTTTACCGGCACCGGCAGCCGCGGCGATCGCGAGCAGCGCGTCGGTGACGCCGCTCATCGCGGACGCGACGACGACCGGCCCCTTGCCGTCGCCGGTGTGCGCCGCGCGGACAATCTCGATGAGACGACGGACCGCGGCTGGATCGGCAACCGACGTCCCGCCGAATTTTTGGACAACCATTCGAGTCGTCCGATCCTGACACAGCAGACATCGCGCGACAAAGACCGACTGGATGCGGCTGCGCGACGTCCGATCATGCCGCGTCACAGGCACTGAAACAGTCTTCAGCGTCCGCGACGACTACACAGTTGTGTGGCGGGAGTGTCTGGAAGTGGACTTAGCGAGGACGACGACGGCGGTCGATGATGACCTGGCGGTCATCGGCGCGTGAGTTCCGCACGTGATCCGTGTGGCGCCGGTTGAGCTCCCGCATGACTTCACGCTGACGATCGAACGCAGCGATGATCTCGTCGGGACCGTATTCCGGGGACTGGTTCTTCTCGTTCATGGCGTCGTGCACGATCCGTTTGCCCATGCCCAGAGTTCTGCGCATCACTCCGAGGCCAGGCGTTCCAGCCATGGAACGAAGCAACAAATGCGCCACGGTGCAGGCCTCAGATGGCGTCGTTTACGAAGCATCGTCGTGACGATTAGGGTTATCGCAGGAGACGTCGTCACACGCCTGATACTCATTGATGACGGAAAGATACACACTATCGAAATCCGCGTAAAGCTCATCGGACCAAAGGGTTGGATACAATCGCCACCTGATGCGCTCGACGGCTGAACCATATCCAGGCGCCGTGTGGTCGACGGAACTCGCGATCGCCCTCTCACCGGATCAGACGTTCGAGCGGCTCATAACGAACACACCGCCATCGGCGATTCGCAGTCTGCTGACGCGACTGTTCCTTGTTCTCCTGACCATCGCGGTCGTCGTTCCCGTCATGGCGGTCCAGCGCGTCACCGCCAGCCTCGCGGCAACGGCGGCGCTATCGTGGAGCTTCGTTCTCGTCATACAGACGATCGTCGCGGTGGGCGTGATTGTCTCGTCGCGCGCGCGGCGGGTTGGTGTGCTTCACGCACTCGACCTCTGGTTCGCCGGCCACATTCCCTACAGCCTGTGGATGCTGGGGATGGCGATGCTCACCGCGAACTCGCGTGTGGTCGATCCCGCATTCCTGTTCGTCACCGCGCTCGTTCCCGCGGGGTGGACCGCGTGGATCGTGGCGGCGTTCTGCCGCAGGGTCTTGCATGTCGACAGCGCCGGCGCACGCCGGCGGGCCGCTGCCCATCAGGTCGTGGTGTGGGCCGTCGCTCTCCAGTACGCAGCGTTCACAACGGGCGGGTGGTTCCAGGTCGTGAACGTGGCGCGTATCCTGCGATGATGCGTTCGCCTCGATTCCTCAGCATCGTCGTCGCGATCGCCGGCATCGTCGCGGGGACGATCGCACCGAGGCTGTCCCACGAATCACCGCCACAGATCGATGGGTATTCGATTCTGGCGGGCGACTTCCACGTGCACGCGTTTCCCGGCGACGGCAGCCTGGCCCCATGGTCATTGCGTGACGAAGCGGCTCGCCGCGGACTCGACGTGTTTGCCGTGACCAACCACAATCAGACGTTCACGGCGCGGTTCGCCGCGGACCAATCGAAGGGGACCGCTCCAATCGTGTTGATCGGAGAAGAGATTACCAATCCGGATTACCACTTGATCGCGGTGGGAATCACGCGCACGGTGGACGCGAACCAGCCCGCCGAGCGCGCCATCGCCGACGTGCACGCGCAGGGCGGAGTGGCGATTGCCGCCCATCCCGGCCCAGAGTCGATTGGCTACACCGACGCGGCCGTCGCGCAGCTCGATGGAACCGAAGCCGCTCATCCCACCAGCGATCGGCGGGAGCGCGACGAGTTCATGGCGTTCTACGAACGTACCCGTCGGCTCAACCCTCACGCCGCGGCTATCGGGTCGTCCGACTTCCACGCGATGCCCGTGCCGGTCGGGTCGTGTCGAACCTTCCTGTTCGTCCGCGAACGCACGGCCGCCGGCGTGCTCGATGCGATTCGGAGCGGCCTCACGGTGGCGCTCGACGAGGAGGGACGGCTGCACGGCGATCCATCGCTGGTAGCGATCGTCGAGCGCGAAATCGTCACTGGATCTCGCGAGGACGCGTCGTGGGATCGCGTGCCGGTCGCGCTCGCATGGGCAGGACTGTTCGGAGCATTACTGCTCCGGTCGTGAGGTGGCAATGTCCGTTTTCAGCAATCCGGCAAGTGGTGCCGCCGAACAGGCGACGGCCTACGTCAATGCGGTTCTCGAACTGCTCGGCGATCGCGACCCGATGGAGGTCCTTCGCGACATGCCTGCCGCGATCGCGCGTGCGATCGACGGGCTGTCCCTCTCACAGCTTCGCCAGAGGGAAGAGCCCGGGAAGTGGTCGATCAACGAGATCCTGCAGCATCTTGCCGACAGCGAGGTGGTTGCCGCGTGGCGCATGCGAGTGGTCATGGCCGAGGACCGGCCGACCATCACCGGCTACGACCAGGACTTGTGGGCGCAACGGCTCCACTACGACGAAGAGGATCCGCACGAGGCGGTCGAGCGATTCCGACTGCTTCGACGAGGCATGCTGCGCCTTCTCGAGCGGGCGACGGCCGCCGATTTCGCGCGTGCCGGGGTGCATGCGGAAAGAGGAGAGGAGAGCCTCGGCCTGATGCTGAAGCTCTATGCGGGGCACGACCTGCTGCATCTGCGGCAGATCGCACGCGTCCGCGGCGTCGTCGCGCCCTCCTGACAATTCAAACTCCCAACTTCAAGCCAACTCCCAAATGTCTCAGGTCGCTGAGACGTCTGGGAGTTGGAAATTGAAAGTCGGGAGTTGTCGGGTGAACCGAGATTCAGCTCACGCGCGCCCCACGCCGGCGACGGAGCCATGCTCCGGCCATCGCGAGGCCACCACCGAACAACGTCAGCGTCATCGGTTCCGGAACCTGATCGGTCCGCACGATTGGACTGAGCTGCGCGTCGCCGCTATACATCGTCAACTGGCCGGGCCGCCCGCCGGTGAGCGACAGCACCTGCGTCAACGAATAGGGACCCGTCACCGCCACTGCACCCGACGTGGAGCCGGAGAACGCCGTCGTTCCATACGGCCCCAGCGTGCCGATCAGCTGCGAGAGCGCGAACGCCACGTTCGCGTCGTCGGCATACGCCGAGTATGAGGCGCTGGCGAGATTGAGCCCGGTTCCGCCGAAGTCCATCAGGAACCCGATCACCGGCGACATGATGTCGGTTTGCGTGAGCGACACCGTCAGGGGATCGATCGCCCCGAGAAAGGCGGTGCTCACCGATGCGAGATCCATCGTCGCCGGTCCGAGGACGTTCGGACCAAGACCGGTGCCCACGTTCAAATTCCAGCTGCCGACGGATCCGATGAACGTGATCGCACCATCGGTCGGGTTGGCGTCGTCGGGCCCGCCATCGGTCACGGTGACTGTGATCGCACCGCTGACGAATTGCATCGAGATCGGCGCGGCCGTCGCGGTACCTGCGTGTGCAAGTGCGACGACCGTGCAGATCATGAGTACTGCTCGTGAAATCGACATCAGACCTCCTGCGCCTCTCGCTCAGCAACGCACCTGCCATGGAACGCGCGCTCTATATCCAGCGAGATAAACGCACAGGCCTGCACGTGACGTCGCGGCGCGGCCTACGACCAACGCTCATTACAGTTTTGCGAAGTTCCTCTGACCGGCACCTTTTGTTCGACGAGACTTATCACCAGCGCTGTGCGAAGCAGACGGCCGCCTCGACACGCGTCGCCCTCGGTCATCGAGCCATCTTGTGCAACGCGGTGTCTAAGCAAGAGCGCCAATGGAGTTCAGGCAGTTCGTTCAGCTCGTCGCCATCGGTCTGCAGGCACGGATCCCGATGCACATGACCGGCTTTCCCGGCGTGGGCAAGACGGAGTTCACCAAGAGTCTCGAAGAGGGATTCTCGCGCGCCGGCATCAAGTGCAAGGTCGTCATCCTCATCGGTTCGATCCGCGAGCCGCAGGACTTCGGCGGCTTCCCCGTTTCCGCGCCCGACGGCGTGCGGCTGTTGCCGATGGCGTGGGCACGGGACGCGAAGCGACTGGCCGAAGATGGCTACCTGGTCATCGTCTTTCTCGACGAGCTCACCACCGTTCCGCCGACGACGCAGGCAGCGATGCTGCGATTGCTCACCGAAAACGTGTGCGGTGAGCTCGCGCTTCCCAACTACGAGCCAGGCAAGGGCGGCGTCGTCTATCTGTGCGCCAGCAACGCTGTGGAGTGGGCGGCGGGAGGACAGGAGATCCAGGCGCCGATGGCGAACCGGTTGTGGCATGGCGAGTTTCCCATGGACCACGAAACCTGGTGCGACATGATGGTGAGCGACTTCCCGGCGCCGAGCGATCTGCCCGTCGTGCCCGACGACTACCTGCGCAGTCACCATCACCGGCAGCGCGCGCTCATCGCCGCCTACGTGAAAGCGGCGGGCCGTGATGCGTGGCTCGCGCCGCCCGACGATCCCGCGCGGCGCAGCGGCCCCTGGCCGTCGGGCCGCACGTGGTATCTCGCGTCACGATTTCTCGCCGCTGTCGAAGCCGTGTCGCCGGGCAATCGCGTGTTGCAGGCGGCGGCACTCGCCGGCCTCGTCGGCGATCAGGCGCTGCCGTTCCTCGAGTATCGGGAGGCGCTGAACCTGCCGGACCCGGAGGACATACTCAAGGATCCACGCAGCCTCGTGCTTCCCGACCGCACCGATCGCGCATATGCGGTCTGCTACTCGCTGGTCGGGGCGGTCCTCAACAACAAGACGCCGGAGCGTTGGCAGGCAGCGATGACGGCGCTTGGCGTCGCGTGCCGGAAGAACGCTGACATACCGACGGCCGCCGCACGCACACTGTGCGACAAGAGAAACCGACCCGATGGACCCTTGCGACTGCCCGAAGAGTGCCGGCCATTCTACGAGCTCATGAGACTCGCCAATCTGCTGCCGGTGTAGGTGAATGCTGGAGCGGCTGGCCAGTCTCATTCGCGGACTCGATCGCAAGGCCGACGGCTACTCGCGCGCGCTGCAGGCGGCGCGTGTCCGCGCGTCGTATCAGCGCGCCTACTTCGCGCCGGCGCTTTTCACGCTCGTTCCGGTCAAGACCGATCTGATCGCCAGCATGGCCGTCGATACGCAGTGGCGGCTGTATTACAACGACACGTGGGTCGCGGCGCACACCGTGGAGGAAAACGCCGCCGTATTGATTCACGAGGTCAGCCACCTGCTGCGCGACCACGAGAAGCGCAAGAAGGCCGCTGCCGCGAAGCTGCCCGCCGTCTGGAACACGGCGGCGGACTGCGAGATCAACGACGACCTCGCCGCGGAAGGCTTGCCGCTGCCCGGAGATCCGCCGCGACCCGAGAAGCTCGGACTGAACACCGGCGAAACTGCCGAACGGTATTACGGACAGCTGGCCCCGCCCGAGGAAACGCCGCCGCGCCGTTCACGGGTTCAGGGACTGGAGCACGACTGCGGATCGGGCGCGCACGGCGAGCGGCGACCCTGGGAACTGCCAGACGATGATGGAAGTCCGGGCGGAGTGCCCGGCGTCGATCCCGTGAAGGCGCAACTCGTGCAGCGTGAAGTCGCTCAACGCATCCTCGATCGATCCGGCGACGCCGGCGATGTCCCCCTCGGCTGGCGGCGATGGGCGCGCACGGTGCTCGCGCCCAAGGTCGACTACATGGCGACGATCCGCCACGCCGTGCGAAAGGCGCTGCGCGAGAGCACGCTCGGTCGCTACGACCGCACCTACCGGCGGCCGCATCGCCGGCAAGCGGCGTATGGCGAGTTCCTGATGCCCTCCTTCTATCAACCACGTCCGCGACCCGGCTTCCTGATCGATACGTCGGCGTCGATGCAGGACACACAACTCGAACGGGCTGTCGCCGAGCTCGCTGGACTGACGCGGCAGCTCGGCTACGGCGCGGAGGTGCTCGTGGCGTGTTGCGACGCGGCGGTGCACGACGTGAGAAAAGTCTTCAACGCGGCACAGCTGCAGATGTATGGTGGCGGCGGGACCGACATCGGCGTCGGTCTGCGATGGTTCAGCGAACGCAGCAACGATCCGATCGATCTGCTGATCGTCGTCACCGACTGTCAGACGCCATGGCCACCGCAGGCGCCACCTTTTCCGGTCATCACGATTCGTGTCGGCGACGGCCCCCCGCCACCATGGGGCAACCAGGGCGCCAACAAGGTGATCACCATTGACGATCCAGTGGCGGCGACTCATCGCGTTTCTGCGCCCACGTAGCAGGGGCGCGGCGGCGGAGCCGCGGCGGGTGCTCGGGATCGTGCTGCCGGACATGCGCCCGTGGGGACGCGGGGCGCTGACGATACCGCCCCACTCGGCGCAGGCGTGGCTCCACCTCGCGATGTGGGAGCTCTGGATGGGCGCCCTCGTCTGTGTCGTCGCCTCGCTCGGAGTATTCCTGATCGTCACGTCTCCCAATCACATCGTGAGCGTGGCTGACCTGACGAATTGCTACGGGCCTCCTCCTGTGCCCATCCCGTGCGATCGGATCGTCTACCGGGGTGGCGCGCTGAACGCGGCGTTCACCGCGCTGTGCGGATCGTTGTTGATCGGCGTCGGTGTGTGGTTGATGTGGGAGCTGTGGAGCGCCGTCGAACCGAAGCCGATCACCGACGACTTCCTGCGGCTGCTGCACCACTCGTTCGGACGCAACTGGCGCAATCCGCTCACCTGGCCGTGGCCGCGACTGTTGTGGGCCTACGGATTCGCGCTCGTGGGCGCGACGGCGACCGCCGGTATCGCCCTCACGATCTGGATGACAGTCGCCTCCGCGCAGACGGCCAGGCCATCGACCGTTCACGTTGAAACATCACAAAGCTTCAGGGTCGGCCAGTAACCCAATCGCATGTCATCACTCCTGCCGAAGCGCAACGAGCGGATCGATGCTGACCGCGCGGCGCACGGGCAGCCATAGCGACAACGCGGCAACAACCGCGCATGTCAGCACGACGCCGGCGAGCGTGGCGGCGTCGGTCGGCTTCACGCCGTAGAGCAACCCCGAGATGACGCGTGCGAACGCGAGCGCAAGGCCAAGTCCCACCGCCAGACCGGCGACGGCAAACGCCGCACCACGCACGACGACGAGTTGAATGACTTCCCTGGCGCTCGCCCCAAGAGCCATTCGAATCCCGATCTCCCGAGTACGCTGGGCGACGGTGCAGCTCAGTACTCCGTGCACGCCGATGGCCGCGAGCGCGATCGCCAGCGCCGCGAACAGACCGAGTAAGAGCATGAGAAATCGCTGCTCGCTCAGCGATTTCGAGAGCGTCTCCTGAAGCGGCTCGAGACCGAAGACCACGAGCTGCGAGTCGAGCTCGCGAATCGCGGCACGAATCGAAGGCGCCAGGGTGGTCGGGTCTCCTGACGTGCGAACGATGAGCGCCTCGGCGCTGCCTGGCACCATGCCCAAAGGCAGATACACGGCAATCGGCGCCTCTTTGGCTACGCCCTGAGATCGTTCGTTTCCGACCACACCGACGATGCGCCAGGGCCGGCCCCAGAAGCCCATCGACTGTCCGACCGGCTCGCGATCCTTGAAGAACCGATCGACGACAGTCTGATTGACGAGGACTCCGGCACTGCCCGGGTCCGCGTCGCGGTCCTCGAGTGCGCGGCCGCGCACGATCGGAATGTGCAGCGTCTCGAAGTAGCCGGGCGTGACACGGCGGATCGAGATCTCGGGCCAGTTGCGCGACTCCTCCTCGCGGCCGACGACGAGGAACGAGCTCGCAAATCCGCCATCGAGTGGATGATTCCCGGCAAAGGCCGCTGCCTCCACACCCGGCAACGAGCGGACGCGCTGCAGCAACGCTTCGTTGAACCGCAGGATCGCTGGCGAGGTCGGCATCGGGTTCTGTTCGACGGGATACCGGCTGCCGGGAAGCTCGAACTCGGCCTTGAGCACGCCGGCCATCTCGAAGCCAGGGCTCGTCGTGCGCAGATGCCAGAAGCTCTTGATCAAGAGCGCCGCGCCGGTAACCAGCAGCACGGCGAAGGCGACTTCGGCGACGACGAGGGCGGACCGGAAGATCTGTCCTTCGCGGCCTCCGGACGAGTGCGTGTCTTCCGACCGGAGGATCCGCTGCAGTGCCTCGCGCCGTGTCTGCACCACTGGCACCACGCTGAACACGAGACCGATGGCGGCGGCCACGGCCAGCGCCAGAAGCATCACCCGCATGTTGACGGCGACCTCGGCGAGTCTGGGAATGTCCCCGGGGGCCATCGCGAGCAACGCCCGCACCAGAATCACGGCAAGGGCGACGGCGAGCACGCCGGCACACATCGCCATCACCAGGTTCTCCGCCAGGAACTGGCGTGCCAGCCGGCTGCTCTCGGCGCCGAGCGCTGACCTGACCGCCACCTCACGCAATCGTCGCGTGCCGCGCGTCAGCAACAGGTTGGCCACGTTCACGCAGGCGATGACGAGCACCACACCGACCGCAGCCATCAACAACACGAGCGGCGGTTCGACAGGACCGAAGATCACATCCTGCAGCGATTCGACCGACACGCCGCGGGCTTCGTTGTCCATCGGGAACTCGCGTTCCAGATCGGAGGCAATGGCCGCGAGGCCCTGCTGCGCCGCACCGCGATCGACGCCGTCGCGCAGCCGTCCCATGAGCAGCATCGGATGTGTCGAGCGTGGCCAGCGCCTCGCGTCTCCCTGGAGCGGGGTCCACACGTCGACGCGAAGCCGTGGATCCCTGGTCGCGAATCCGCCTGCGTAGTTGGCGGCGCGAAGGATCTGCGCGAATCCCACATCCGCGTTGGTCGGCACGACGCCAACCACCGTGCGCAGGCGATCGTTGATGCGAACGGTCCGGCCGACGATGTCGCTTCCGGCGAAGGCAGCCTGGTGGAGCCGCTGACTGATCAGCACGGTCGGGGGCGCGCCGCTGCGATCATCGTCCTGAGTGAACGACCTCCCCAGCAGCGGCCGAATACCCAGCATCTCGAACACGTCAGGGCTCGCTGCCAACGCCGGCAGTCGCACCGGGTCGCCGTCGTCCGGTTGAAGATTCGCGTCGAAGGCGACGAACGCCCCGAGGCGGTCGGTGACGCGGCTGCGCTGACGGTAATCGAGAAAGTCCGGAAACGAGCCCGGCTCGCGGGAGGTTCCACTCGATCGATCCGTCTCCCACACCATCACCAGCCGCGATGGCTCTGGATACGGGATGGGCCGCAGCAGCACACCGTCGATGACCGTGAAGATGGCGGCGGTCATGCCGATGCCGAGCGCCAGCGTCAGTACGGCAGCGGTGGTGAATCCCGGGTTGCGAATGAGCAGCCGCACGGCATAGCGCGCGTCCTGCAGGAAGTCACGAACGACGTGTGAGCCGCCCGTCGGAGGAGCAATGGGCGCGCCGGCGCTCGCGGTGCTCGCCTGGCGAATCTCGCGGACCAGTTGATGATCGTGCAGCTCTCGCGACACCTCGGCGAACGCCTGATCGGACGAGGCACCCGACGCCCGCTTCTCCGCGAACAGCTGGTCGAGGTGCTGCGCCAGCTCCTCGACGATGTCGATGTCGCGCGCGGAGTCGCCGGTGATCTCCGGCAGCTGACTCCGCACGTAGCCACGCCAGTCGACCCGTTCAGGCATGACGGATCCGCGCGACACGGTCGAGCGCCTCCATGAACTCGTGCCAGAAGCTGCGATGCGTCCGCAGGACCTTGCGGCCGGCCGCCGTCAGGCGGTAGTAGCGGCGCCGTCGCTGTCCCGCCTTTTCCACCCAGCGGCCGTCGATGAGCCCGCGCTTCTCGAGCCGATAGAGCATCGGGTAGAGCGACGCGATCTGGAACGTGATCGCGCCGCCCGATCGCGTCTCGATCAATTTGCCGATCTCGTAGCCGTGCCGCGATCGCTCCTCGAGCAGCGCCAGAATCAGCAGTTCCGCGCTCCCCTTCTTGACTTCCCGTCCGAGCAGGTTCCGCAACATATGTAGCAATGAAATATATCGCCCTGGAACAGGTGTCAAGAACGAAAGCGGGTCGACGGCCGGCGGCCTGCTGCGGCGCCGACACGGCCACGGAGCCGGTGACACTGGGACCACGGAGTTCATTAGAATTCCGGGAGCTCATGCTTCCGCCCATGCCCGAGTGGATCGAGCCGATGGCCGCGACCCTGACGCAGGAACGCTTCGTCGGGCCCGACTGGGTGTTCGAGCGCAAGTTCGACGGGATCCGTCTGCTCGCCTACAAGCAGGGGGTGGACGTGCGGTTGTACTCGCGCAACCGCCTTCCCCAGCAGCTTCCCCGTATCGCGAACGCCGTCGCGCAGCTTCCCGTGCGCGACGCCATCCTCGACGGCGAGATGACCTGGGACGGGCAGTCGGGCTATCACGTCTTCGACGTGCTGTGGCTCGACGGACGGGACGTGACGGCGCTGCCGCTGGAGGAACGACGGGCGTTGCTCCAGCAACTGCCATTCGTCGAGCCCATGCGGCGCGTCGACCTGGTCACCGACGCGCAGCCGTGGGAGCGCGCTACGCGCGAGGGATGGGAAGGCGTGATCGCCAAGCGTCGCGGGTCGCCCTACGAGCCGCGGCGCTCGAAGCACTGGCTGAAGATGAAGTGCGAGGTCGCGCGGGAATTCGTCGTCGGCGGGTTCACCGATCCACAAGGTGCGCGCGTGGGCCTCGGTGCGTTGCTGGTGGGCTACTACGACGGCGACGACTTCGTCTTCGCTGGAAAGATCGGCACGGGCTTCGACACCAGACTACTGCTCGACCTCCGCGCCAGGCTCGACGCGATCGAAGAGCCGCGCCCGCCGTTCACCACAGGCACAGGCCTGCCGCGAAAGGGCGCCCACTGGGTGCGGCCGCACATCGTCGTCCGCATCGGGTTCATCGAGTGGACCGGACATGGCAAGTTGCGCCACCCCCGTCTGCTCGGCGTCCGCACGGACGCCGATCCGCGCCAGGTGGTGAAAGAGTTACCGTGATCACCCATCCCGACAAGGTCCTCTTTCCCGACGACGGCATCACCAAAGGCGAGCTCGCCGCGTACTACGAAGCGATCGCCCCGGTGATGCTGCCGCATTTGCGCGGGCGCCCCGTGACGATGGAGCGCTACCCGGCGGGCATCGGCCAGAAGGGTTTCTGGCAGAAGGACGTGTCGAAGGGTTTTCCCGACTGGCTGGAGCGCGTGGAGGTCCCCAAGAAGGACGGCGTCGTCCATCATCCCGTCGTCACCGACGTGCGATCGCTGCTGTGGGTGACGAACCAGAACACGATCACGCAGCATGTGTGGACGTCGAAGCTTCCTGATCTGCACTATCCGGACATCTGCGTCTTCGACCTCGATCCGTCGCAGGACGACGTGGCCGCGGTTCGTGACGCCGCGATCGCGCTGCGCGACCTGCTCGCGGAACTGGGGCTGCCGTCGTGGGTCAAGACGACCGGCTCGAAGGGATTCCATATCGTCGTGCCGCTCGACGGCAAGACGCCGATGGGGCGTGCCGCTCGCTTTGCCGGCGCCGTCGGCGCCGCGTTCGTCGCGCGCGCTCCAGACGGCCTGACGCAGGAGTTCAGCAAGGCGGACCGCAACGGCCGCATTTATGTCGACACCGGGCGCAACGGCTACAGCGCCACGTTCGCGGCCGCATATACCGTGCGGGCAAAGCCGGGTGCTCCTGTGTCCGCGCCGTGCACGTGGGAGGAAGTCGAGCGGGGCGAGGTGGAACCACGCTCGTTCACGCTGCGCAACATGGCAAATCGGATCGCGCAGGTCGGCGACGTGTGGGCCGACATGCGACGCCGGGGACGGTCACTCACACGACCGATGGAACTCGTGCAGAAGTTGGGTACGTAGGGGCCACCTTTAGGTGGCCCAGGATGTCACGATCCAGCCGGCGCGACGTGCCCCTGGTACTGCTGCTCGCCGGCGAGTACCTTCACAGGCAGGCGGTTCTCCGGCAACGGAATCGGGCACGTCGTGAACGGATTGAACGAGCACGGCGGGTTGTACGCCTGATTGAAGTCGAGCACCGTCGTGCCGTCGTCGCGCAGATCCGAATAGAGGAATCGGGCCGCGTCGTAGGTTTCGACGCCGCTCGACGCGTCCTTGAACACGATGTAGAAGCGCTTGGGTCGCGTGGTAAACGGACGCAGGCGCAGCGTGCGCCCGTTCAACGTGAATTCGATGACGCCTTCGGTCTTGTATTCGTCGAAATCGCCGAACGTGTTCACAACCTTCATCGATCGCGGCGCCTGATCGGCGATGAAGCGACCGACCACGCGATAGTTCGGCTGGATGTCGAACCATTTGAACCCGGTGAAGCTGCGTGCCTGCGGACCATCGGGCTCCCACACGCGCAGCGACTTGCGTTCGCCGCTTCGATGCACCGCAATGGTCACGTTCCCGATCTTCAATTCGTCCGCACCGGGACTGCCGTCGTCTTTGAGCACGACGGGCGAGGTGAGCGGCTGCCCGCGCAGGGTGAGGTCGACGCCGGCGGTAGGCTCGAAGCGAACGGCTTCTCCTTCGAGCACGAACCGACCGATCACCGGCGGAGTCGATCGCGGCAGCACGACCTCGTTGGACGCCGCCGACCCCGCGCTCTGCGCCCCCGGATGCAGGAAGTTGAGCCCGGCGATGGTGGCCCACTCACGGCGGTAGTCGGCCTCGTGCTTGGCGCGCCAGGCGATCGTCTGTTGCACCGGGTCGTCGTTTGCGGCTTCCCGAGCCCGCTCCGGCGATCGCTCGCACGCGCCACCGATGAGGGCAGCGAGGGATGCCACAAAGAGCGCCGCGCGCATTTCGTTCGACGACGCGGATGAAGCTGCCATTCGCGAATCGTAGTCACGTCGCCGGGCAGGGTCAAACAGATCGGCGACGGCAACATTCCTGTGTCCGCCCAGGCGAACTGATGTACTCTGCCGCCGCATTCGCCTTTATTGAAGCAGATAGGCCGGACCTTCCACCTCCGCCAAGGCTACGGCGGACAGGCTGTCAGGTCCGGCAAAGACGGAGAGATCACGATGAGAGTCGTTCGATTCATTGCCGCATTCGTTCTGACACTGTCAGCCGGCCTCGCCTACGCGCAGGGCGGGCAGGACTTCAGCAAGGTCGAGATCAAGGCCAACAAGGTCACCGACAAGTTCTACACGCTCGATGGCCAGGGGGGCACCATCGGCGTTCTGATCGGGCCGGACGGGGTGTTCATGGTCGACACCCAGTTTGCGCCGCTGAGCGACAAGATCGCCGCGGCGATCAAACAACTGACGCCGCAACCGATCAAGTTTGTCGTCAACACGCACGTGCACGGCGATCACACGGGCGGCGACGAGAACTTCGGCAAGATGGGCGCGACGATCATCTCGCGTGAAGAGCTGCGTTATCGGCTCGCGCATCCCAGTCCGGGGGGCAACGGCCAGCCGGGCGTGCCGACGGCGCCGGTCGGGCTGCCGCGACAGACCTACCGCGACAAGCTGACGATGTTCATGAACGGCGAGGAGATTCAGTTGATCGCCATCCCGCGGGCGCACACCGACGGCGACACGATGGTCTATTTCCCCGGTCTGGACATCATCATGACCGGCGACTTCTATCGCTCGATTCAGTACCCGAACGTGGATCGCGCCAACGGCGGATCGCTGCAGGGATTGATCGACGGTCTCGGCGCGGTGATCGCCCATGCCGGGCCGAGCACGAAGATCGTCCCCGGCCATGGACCGACGGTCGATCGGACCGCCGTGACGGCACATCGCGACATGGCGCTCATGGTGCGCGACCGCGTGGCGCCGCTCGTCGCGCAGGGCAAGAGCGAAGATGAAGTCGTTGCCGCCAAAGTGACCGCGGATCTCGATGCCAAGGTGGCGATGCCGGCGATGACCGGCGAGCGGTTCGTGCGTCAGGTGTATCAGGAGGTCAAGGCGAACCGCTGATCTCCCGTCTGGATGCGGGGCGGGCCTTTATGGCCCGCCAGCGCGGACCGTAAAGGTCGGCGCCGCGTCTCGCGCACGAAACTCGCATCACGCCCGTGCGACCACTTCACCGTGCGGCACCATGAAGAAGGCGTCGCGCTTCTTCGACCACGCGCGAAGCGCCGCCGCAATCGCGGCGAGCTCGTCGCGCGTCGATAGTCCGTATTCGACCGCCTGATCGCCGACTGACGAGCGCTCGAAACGATCAGCCCACAGACCACCCCACCACGCGCACGACTCTGCGTCGGCATACGTCCAGGTGGCGCTCGTCGCCCGGACGTCGTGAAATCCGGCCGCCAACGCCCAGCCCTTGAGAAAGCGTCCGGCATCCGGCTCGCCACCATTCCGCCGGGCAACCGCGCGATACACCTCGAGCCAGCGCGTGAGCAGCGGATCGTGGGGCGCCCACGCGAACGAGGCGTAGTCGCCGTCGCGCACGGCGACGATACCGCCCGGTCGCAGCACACGCCGCATTTCGATCAGCGCGCGCACCGGATCCGAGAGGTGTTGCAGCACCTGGTGCGCATGGACGACATCGAAGGAGCGGTCCGGGAACGGGAGCTGGTAGACGTCGCCGACCGACAAGTCGACCGACGTGCTCTCCTCGGTCGCATGCGCGCGGGCCTGCGCGAGCACGTCGGGAGCGCGATCGAGTCCGATCACCCGGCCGGGCGCGACGCGCCGCGCGAGATCCACGGTAATCGTGCCTGGCCCGCAGCCGACGTCGAGGAGATCGAGACCCGGCCGAAGCGACGGCAGAAGATACGCCGCCGAGTTTTCAGCGGTGCGCCACGTGTGACTGCGCAGCACCGATTCATGGTGTCCGTGCGTGTAGATTTCGCCTGACATCACGACGCCGGTGCCTGTCGATGCGTGCGCACACGCCCATAACGGATCGCCGTCATGCTTCGGCGGGAACCGCAATCTCGACCCGTCCACCGCGCGCGCGGAAGTGCGTGACGACGCGATCGAGATGAGGCGCCAGCGAGGCGTCCGTCATCCATTCGTGATCGGCGAGGCGGAGCACGTCGACCCCGTCGAGATCGCGATCGATCTGCTCGCAGATCTCGTCAGCCGATCGATGGTGATAGACGGCCTCGGGTTCGCCACCACACCACGGCTCCGGGTCCGTGCGGTCGACGGCTGCGCTGACTGCGTGCGAATCGAGCAGCAGCATGTAGAGCCGCTCGCACGACAGCTCCGCCACACGCAGGCGCCGCTCGACTCTGAAAGAAAGAAAGTCCCGTCTGTTCACGACAAAAAAGAAAGAGACTCCGTGTCTCCGTGCCTCCGTGGTTCGTCAGTGGTGAAAGCGTCGCGAATCAAGTGCGAGCTGCAAGTTCCACGAGCGTCCGCCGTACCATGTTCCGCGTGAGCGGCACCTTGTAGGCGTTCTTCGCCAGCGGCCGCGCCCCGGCGATAGCCGCCTCCCCTGCCTTCGCCGCCACCTCCGGCGTGATGCGCTGACCCGCCAGCAGCGCTTCCGCCTCCGGCACGCGCCACGGAACCGGCGCGACGCCGCCGAGCACGATCCGCGCCCGACGGCACACCTGTCCGTCCATCTCCAGCACGATCGCCGCGCTCACCACCGCGTGCGTCCACGCCTCGCGATCGAGGATCTTGTGATACGTGCTGCGCGTGCCCGGGCGCGCCGCTGGGACGTGCACCGATGCCAGCACTTCGTCGGCTGCGAGCGCGTTCTCCCGCCTCGCATCCTCGCGCGGCAAAATGAAGAACTTCGACGCGGGCACCATGCGTTCACCGGTCGGCCCGACAACGCGGAACGTGGCATCGAGCGCAACGAGGGCCGGTGCGGTATCCGACGGATGGACGATGTAGCTCGGGCCGCCGCCGAAGATCGCGTGGAACTGGTTCTCGCCCGTCGCCGAGAAGCAGGTGGTCCCGCCGTTCTTCAAGCACGGAAATCCATTGCGGAAGTACCAGCACCACGGCCGCTGACAGACGTTGCCGCCGATCGTGGCGACGTTGCGAATCTGCGGCGTCGCGACGCTGCCGGCCGCTTCGGCCAGCACGGCATGATCGCGGCGGATCGTCTGATGCCGGCTGACGGCGTCGAGCGTCATCACCGCCCCGATGGTCACGCCGTCACGCGGCGAGCTGACCTGGTCGAGTCCCTTCGCCGTCTTGAGATTGACGATGACGTCGGGCGCGAAGATGCGTTCCTTGACGAGGGCGAGCAGGTCGCTGCCGCCGCCGGCAAACGACGCCGCCTGCTTGTTCGCGGACGCCTGCTTCGCAAGCGCAATCGCCTGCGCGAGGTCGCGCGCGTTGACGTGGGCAAAGGCCTTCATGCGAGCGCCTCCAGAATTCTGGCGCGTGTGATCGGCAGGTCCTTGAACCGATGGCCGGTGGCGTTGAAGATCGCGTTGGCAATCGCCGCTGGTCCCGGTGCCTTGCCGGACTCACCCAGGCTCTTCGATCCGTACGCTCCGTACCCGTCGTCGCTCTCGACGAACAGCACGTCGATGTCGGGGGCGTCGCGATGCGTGGGGATGCGGTCGTAGTAGAAGCCGGCCGTCAGCGGCTGGCCGGTGCGCTGGTCGTAGATGAGATCCTCGTGCAGCGCCATGCCGATTGCCTGAATCGCACCGCCGGCCATCTGCCCTTTCGCCGTGAGCGGATTGATCAGGCGTCCGCAGTCGGCAACGGACACGTACTTGGTGACGCGCACGCGCCCCAGCTCGACGTCGACCTCCACCTCCACGAAGTGCGCGCCGAACGCGTTGCGTACCTTGCGGCCTTCGACCGTCGGATTCGGCGTGGCCGACGCGATCAGCTTCTGCTCACGAGCCGGCATCCCCTTCTCCGCGATCTGCTTCTTGAGATCGCGAGCCGCTTCGATGACGGCATAACCCGTCATGATCGTCGTGCGGCTTCCCGACTCGCCCACGGAGTAGGGGCAGCGATCGGTGTCACCCCAGACCACCTCGATCTTCGACAGGGGCACGCCGAGCTCCTCGGCCGCAATCATCCCCATCGTGGTCTTGGCGCCAGCGCCGACGTCCGTGACACCGACAAAACACGTGTACTGCCCCTTGCCATCGAGCGTGATGACGGCACTGCTGCGCCCGACGCCGGAGCGGAACTCCATGAACGCCATTCCGGCACCGCGCTTGATCGGTCCCGGATCGGAGCCAGGTTGCGGGCGCCAGCGCCGCTTCCACTCGAACGCGTCGGCGCCGCGCCGGACGCACTCCTCGAGCGTGAAGTTCGTGAACGATGCATTGCCTGGTGCCGTTCGCGCCATGTTCTTCAGCACGAAGTCCACCGGATCCATCTTCAGCCTGTAGGCGACGTCGTCCATCATCGACTGCACGCCGAAGTAGCCTTGCGGGAACTCCGGACCGCGATAGTTCCCGGAGACGGTTCTGTTCGTGTAGGCGGGCGAGATCGTCGACTCGATGTTGCCGCAGGCGTAGAGCTCGACGCCCGCCATCCCACCGGAGTTCTTCCGATAGCCACCCATGCCGCTGACGGCACGCAGCCGAATGGCGTCGATGGTTCCGTCGCCCTTCACCCCCACCGTGTAGTACTGCGTCGTCGGCCAGCGTCCGTGCATGCCGATGAAGTCTTCCTTGCGTGAGGTCTCGAGCTTGACCGGCGCGCCGGCGAGCCTGGCCAGAAACGCGGCGATCAGATCGGCATCCTGGTTCTGGTTCTTGTTGCCGAAGTTGCCGCCCATGTACTGGCAGATGACGCGCACCTTCTCCTCGGGGATGCCGAGGTCGCGCGCCATGTCGTGTCGGCAGTTGGCGATGCCACCGGTCGGCGTGTAGACGGTCAGCTTGTCCCCGTCCCAGGCGGCGACGCAGGCGCGTGGCTCCATCTGCGCGTTGTGCACGAACTGCGTCGAGTAACGGTCCTCGAACACGTGTGCGGACTGCTTCAGCGCCTGGTCGACGCTGCCGCGGCGCTGCACCATCGGCTGCGCCTTGTTCTCGACATCGAGTGCGAGATTGCCCTCGGGCCAGATCTTCGGCGCATCCGGTTTCAGCGCGTCTTCGTGGTCGAGGACGAATGGAAGGAGCTCGTAGTCGACGGCGATGAGCTGCAGCGCCTCCTCGGCGACGTGTCGATCGACGGCCGCAACCGCAGCGACCGGGTCGCCGACGAAGCGGACCGGGTTGTTGAACGCATAGCGCCGCTGCGTGGTGGTCGCCTTCACTTCGTCGGAGTACTGACGGCCGCCGGCGATGCCGCCGGCACCCCACACCACCTTGCAGTTGTCGCCGGTCGCGATCGCCTTGACGCCGGGCAGCGCAGCGGCTTTCGACGTGTCGATCCTCCGGATGCGCGCGTGCGGGTGAGGGCTGCGCAGGACGCGTGCGTAGAGCATGCCGGGCAGCCGTACGTCGCGCGTATAGGTCGCCTTCCCGGTGACGCGATCGACGGCGTCGATGCGCGGGGTCGCGTGGCCGACGGTCTTGAGTGGAGGAAGTGGTTCAGCCATGACGTTTATCGTTCCGGCTCTCGGCTTTGGGCTCTGGGCTGTGGGCCTTGTGCGTCGTACTCGTCCAGGCCCAGAGCCGAAAGCCGAAAGCCCAGAGCCTATGCGCGCGAGCCTCCCGCCGCGGCAGCGGCAAGAACCGCTTCCACATACCGGTTGTAATTCGAGCAGCGACACAGATTCCCCGCCATCGCGCTGCGAACCTCGTCGGCCGTCGGATGCGGATTCGCATCGAGCAGCGCTCTGGCGGTCATCAACTGCCCTGACGTGCAGAAGCCGCACTGCGGCGCGTCGTGATCGACGAACGACTGCTGCAACGGATCGAGGCGGCCGCCGCGCGCCAGACCTTCGACCGTGCGCACCGATCGGCCGTCAGCCCAGACGGCGAGCGTGCTGCACGAGTACACCGGCTTGCCATCGAGCTGCACCGTGCACGCGCCGCACTCGCCACGCTCGCAGCCAAGCTTCGTTCCGGTCAGGCCAAGGTGATCGCGCAGCAGCTCCGCCAGCGTCCAGCGATCCTCGACCTCGACGCGGCGCGCCTTCCCGTTGACGGCAAGGCGAATCGTCGTGCGCGGAACCGCGGCTGACGCTGGCACTGCGGCCGTCTGCCCGGCGACGGGCGAAGCCGTCACCGCGACGGCCAACGCGGCGCTCGTGCCTTCGATGAATTGGCGTCGGGAAATCTCGATGTCGTCGATGGGTTCTTTCATGGTCGTCCTGTAGCGCGGACCTCGTTAGGTCCTCGTCGACGTCGCTGCGGCAGATGCTACGCGGGAGCACCTGCCTTTCTCAATCAGATTCTGGGCTCGCGGATGAGGATGCGCGTAAAGGCCGCGGATTTGTGCACGGCCGACTTCTACGTGAAAATGACCACATTCCCAAACCCATCTCACGCAGATCTCGCTCTCGGCGGATCGTCGGAATCGGCCTGACCGTCGTCGGCTGCCTGATGGCGTGGGCACGACCGCTCGTCGCCGCCGGCTACGACCAACTGCGAGCGGCCGCCGTTGCGCAATGCCAGGCGATTGATCCGTCGGCCTCACAGAGCGGTCTCGCCTTCAATCCCGACGGCTATCGCTCCTTTTACCTGCGCTCGGAATGCATGCAGAACGCGGCCGTGCAGTTCCGCGACGACACGCTGTGCGATCAGGTGCGGCAGCGCCGATCGCTGTTCTGGTCGAGTTGGGGCTATTCGGCCACCCGCTGTCGAGACCTGGTTCGGCAAGGTCGCCTGGACGACGGTCGCGAGCTTCAGGAGATGAAAGCGCGCTACGCGACCGGCGGAATGAGGCTCGCCGATTTCCGCATCATGCGAAACGGCAACGGGCGCGACTTCGACATCATCCCGGTGTTCGCCGGCCGCGACGGCCACGGATACGAAACGACGTTCGAGATTCTCGATCCCGATGCCGGCAACGCGCCGGTCCTGCTCTACTCCTCGGGTCATTACGTCGACCCGACCAGCCTCCTTCAGCTCTACGTCACGCAGGCCGAAGTCAGGCAACGATTCCCGGCCTTTCGCTTGAACCGGTCCTATGCCGTGCGCGCGACCGTCAGGTTCGACGTCGGCAACGGTGGACAGGCGGGATATTGGAGCAACGCCTTCATCGAGCAGATCTTCCCGCTGCGTGAACGCACGCAGACGATGACGAAGCAGGTCGTTTTCTAGGCTCGAACGGCGACGCGGATGCTCAGTGCCATTGTTGTAAGCTTCTCGACACCCGCAACATTCCCAGCACGTCGCTGAGGAACCGCCAGGAGTGCGATGCCTCGTATGAACCGAGTCACCCTCGTCTACGTTTCCGCCGCTGCGCTGTTCATCTCCTCCGCGTTCCTTGGCGCGCAGGCGCCAGCTGGCTCGCAGGCGCCGCCCGCGCAAGGTGCACCGCCGCCGCAGGCTGCCGGCCGCGGAGCCGGTGTTCCCGGCACCGAAAGCGGCTGGGCGACCTTCCAGGGGCAGTGCTTCAGGTGTCACGGCAACGTGTCGACCAACAACGCTCCCACCGCATGGGCCATCCGGCAGATGACGCCGGAGCGGATCGCGGCGGCGATGAACCGCGCCGGTCATCCCGCCGGCGGGTCGCTCAGCGACATCCAGAAGCAGCGCGTCGGCGAGTTCATGAGCGGCCGAACGATGGGCAGCGTCGATGCCGGCGAGGCGAAGGCGATGCCGAATCAATGCACGACGAATCCGCCGATGACGGATCCGGCGAACAGCCCGTCCTGGAACGGGTGGGGCAACGATCTGGCGAACACGCGCTTTCAGCCGGCCGCCGCCGCGCGATTGGCCGCCGCCGACGTGCCGCGATTGAAATTGAAATGGGCGTTCGGTTTTCCCAAGGCGTTGACCAGCAACGCCCAGCCGACGGTGGTCTCGAGTCGCGTGTTCGCGGCGAGCGACAACGGCTACGTCTATTCGGTCGACGCGAAAACCGGTTGCGTCTACTGGTCGTTCCAGAACGGATCGATCGTGCGCAACTCGCCGATGGTCGGCGCCGTGTCCGGTCAGGGCTCGACCCGCTGGGCCGTGTTCTTCGGCGACGGGCACGCCTACGTGTGGGCGCTCGATGCGCAGACCGGTCGTCAGCTGTGGAAGACGCGCGTCGACGAGCACGTCGTGGCGCGGATCACGGGTGGGGTCAAGTACTACGACGGCCGCGCCTACGTGCCGCTCTCCGGCTCGGAGGAGTTCAACAGCGGCAACAAGGACTACCCGTGCTGCACCGCGCGCGGTGGCGTCGTCGCGCTCGACGCGAGCACCGGCAAACAGATCTGGAAGGCCTACAACGTCGACGAGCCCAAACCGTGGAAGAAGCAGGCCAACGGCGTGCAGCTGTATGGACCCTCAGCGGGCGGCGTGTGGAACTCGCCCACGATCGATACCGTCCGCGGCGCGTTGTACGTCGGCACCGGCGACGCCGTGACGCCACCGGAGTCGCCGCTCACCGACGCGGTGATGGCGCTCGATCTCAAGACCGGCAAGGTGCTCTGGTCGCGGCGGGCGACCGAGAACGATCTCTTCATGGGCGGCTGCGCCGGTGCCGATCGCAGCGAAGCCTGTCCGAGTCAACTCGGCCCCGATCACGACATCGGCAACTCGCCGATTCTGGTCACGCTGCCGAACGGCAAGCGCGCGCTGTTCGCCGGAACGAAGGGTGCCGACGTCGTCGCCTACGATCCGGATGCGAATGGGGCGATGTTGTTCCGCGTCAATCCGGCCGGCCAGCCGATCGGCTTTACCGGGCGCGGACGGGGAGCGATCGTCTGGGGCGGCGCATCGGATCAGCGGAACGTCTACTACGGCATGGGCGCAGCGGGATTGGGCGCGATCGCGCCGACGGACGGCAAGACGTCGTGGGTCTTCACGCCGCCCGGTGCCGGCGGTCGCGGTGGCGCAGCGCTCGGCGCGGCGCCGACGGTGATTCCCGGTGTCATCTTTTCGGGGGCCGGTGACGGTCGTCTGTTCGCGGTGTCGACGGCCGACGGCAAGCAGCTCTGGGAATTCAATACCGCGCAGGACTTCGCCACGGTGAACAAGGTGCCGGCGCGCGGCGGCGCACTCAACACGTCGAGCGCGGTGGTCGTCGACGGAATGGTCTACGTCGGATCCGGTTATGGCATTTCCGCCGGCGCGTCGGGCGGCAACGTTCTGCTGGCGTTTGGAGTTGAATAAAACGCTTGTCCGCCTCCAGGCTCTAGACTCTGGGCTCTGGGCTCTGGGAGACCGAAAGCCAAGAGCCTAGAGCCCAAAGCCGAATGACGCAAAAGGAACGACACCCATGACATCATGCCGGTCGCACACCATCCGTCTCGCCCTGCTTCTCGCGACATGCGTCGCCATCGCGCAGCCGGCGCGGGCCGAGCTGAAGGAGCTGTCGAAGAAGCTAGGCGGCACGACGGTCCAATACAAGGTCGTGCTGCCGAACGGCTACGACGCGGCGAAGGCCTATCCCGCAGTGCTCGTCTTCGGCGGTGGTCCGCAGACGATGAACACGATCGACCGCACGTTGATGAACAACTTCCGCGCCGAGGCCGAGAAGCGCGGCTACATCGTCATCGGCGTCGCGGCGCCGAACGGTCAGCTGTTCTTCGAAGGCGGCGAGCGCATCTTCCCCGAGTTCCTGAAGATGATGCTCGCCGACTACAAGATCGACGGCGGCAAGTTCCACGTGGCCGGTCCGTCCAACGGCGGCATCGCGGCGTTTCACGTGGCGGCGGCCAATCCGCAGTACTTCATGTCGATCACCGCGTTCCCCGGCTACCTGTGGCAACCGAGTGCGGGCCGTCTCCAGGCGATCGCGGGTATCTGCTCGTTCATGTACGTGGGCGAGAACGATGAATACCGCTGGCACAACGAGATGAAGGCGGAGGCCGACGCGCTCCGCTCGCGAGGAACCGTCGCCCGCTACACCGTCGAGCGAGGACAGCCGCACCGGATTGACACGCTGGCTGGCGATCACGCCGGACGTCTGTTCGACGGATTCGAAGAGGCGCGCAAGGGCTGTCGCGTCAACAGCTCGGAGTAAGGAGAGGATGCACGTGGACCGCAAGGCCGCAACGATCGCGGGCGTCGTCGCTTCTCTTGCGCTGAGTGCCGCCACCCTCTTCGCGCAGCTGCCGATTCCAGTCCAAGGTCAGCGCGGCGCGGAAGGACAGGCACAAGGTCAGGGACGGGGGCGTGGCCGCGGACAGGAGCCCGTGCCAGCGCCCGATCCGCCGCCGGTCGTGTCGTCAATCGCCAGCGCGTCGCCGGAGGTCACCGGTCCCGGCAAGTTCTACGAGACGTTGATGGCACTGAAGGCGGGCGACGACCTGGCGCACTTCAACTACGTCACGAAGGAATACTTCGTCTCGGGCACGGCCAACGGCCAGCCGTACAAGACTCGCATCGTCATTCGCAGGCCGGCGGACAACAGTAAGGCGAGCGGCCTCGTGCTTGCCGAGTCGATGCATCCGAGCGGCAATCCGTGGATGTTCCACTTCACGCATCGCTACTCGATGAGCGAGGGTCACATCGGCGTCGAGATCCTGACGACGACGCCGCAAGGACTCGCGGAGGCGAATCCGGGCCGTTACAAGGAGCTGCTCGTCGTCAATGGGCAGGCGAGCGAGATCATCGCGCAGGTCGGCGCGCTGCTGAAGTCGAACAGACCTGACAATCCGCTGGCCGGCGCCGGCGTTCGCCGGATGATTCTGACCGGGTCCTCGGCATCCGCTGCCGTCGTCGTCAACTATCTGCCGTCATCGATGGCGCTGCGCCTCGCGGACATGAAGCCGATCTATGACGGCTTCATGCCGACCAGCAACGGCACGAACCTGCGCAAGGTCGACGTGCCGATGATTCAGGTGCCGACGATGCGCGAGGTGTTTCAGGGATTCGGCCCGACGCGGGTCGACGGCGACGCGCCCGGCGATCAGTTCCGCATGTACGAGTTCGCCGGGATGGCGCACATCGACTCGCGCGATGCCGTCGCCTACTATCCCGACCCGTGCAAGCAGCCGATCAGCCGCTTTCCTCTCGCTGCGTACATGTCGGTGGCGCTGAAGCATCTGTGGCTGTGGGTCGACAAGGGCGTCGTGCCGCCGCATGCCGATCGCTACTACGTCGACTACAACGCCGACAAGGACGGATCGCTGCTGGCACTCGACGAGATCGGCAACGTGAAGGGCGGCATCCGTAATCCGTACGTCGACGTGCCGATGGCGAAGTACGGCGTGCCGAATTCCGGTGCGCAGCCGCCGATCAAGAACCCGCACCCGTTCATCGCCGCACGCGGCGAGGCGGCGCAGGATCAGCTGTGTAGCCTTGCGAATTACCAGATCGATCTGTCTGTCGAGCAGATGCGCAAGCTATACAAGGACAAGAAGACGTATCAGGCCAAAGTGCAGCAGCGCTACGACGAGCTGGTCAAGGAAGGCTGGGCGCTGCCCGTCTACCGCGACGTCGTGATCGCTGACGCCGCGGCCGTGCAGTTCTAATCGCAGACGATTTCGGCGAGACGTCTCCCGCGCAATGGAGCAGGATCCCACGCCACATGGCTGACCGCCGTCATGGCCGTGGACTGATCGACACGTCGGTGGTCATTGATCTGGACGTGATCGATGTCGAGCGGCTACCGCCGGCGAGTTGGCGGTGTCCGCCGCCTGCCGCTCTGTCGATCGTTCGTGCTCGTTGACACCGAACCAGTGCGATTCTGAACAAGCAGAGTTTGTCGCTACGCACTGGACCGGAAGCGCGCGCGATCATTGGTCAAACTGCTTGAACCGACGACTGTCGCTTCAACTCGGGGTGTCAGCAGTCGAGCAAGAGCGTATCCGGCGACGAACCCCACGGTCACGAAATAGATCATCAGAAACGTCGCCAGGGGCTTGGGCGCCACAGCGGAGCCGAGGGTTGCCGCGACAAATGCGACAAGACTCTCGGCACCCGACAGGATGTCGCGCGCCTCGACTAGAGCAACGCCGACGAGCATCTTTGTGAGCCAGTCAGCGATATGTTCGAGGTTCGTGTTGGACGTGTAACTCGCACCGGCTGCAACGGCCTCCACGGGTTGCATTCTCGTCGAACGACGCGGCACGCCAAAGAAGAACCCGGCGAGTGCGCCACCTGCCCAAAAAGCGAGCGCCCAGAGCAGGGCCTGAATCACGTCTTTCCCGCTAACCACCGCAGCTGTTCCGAGGCCGATGATCAAGGGCGCAAGCGGCAGGTAGCGCTGCCAGGAGGGGCGTTGGCCGACGCCGAGCGCCACCCTCACGCGATCGACGACGGCGTCAAGATCATCAGTCGAATTGACGACGATGGCAGGTCGGTCAGCGACTAACGGCCAAACCCAGTTCTCGGTCGCGCCGCTGCCGTGTAAAACAGGAACAACGATTTTGCCGCCCTCGAGGAACCGGGCAAGCTCGTGTTCGACAAACCGACGGCGTACCGCCTCCCGTGACAACACGACCACGATAGCCTTCGCGTGGTCTAGCGCCTTCGTGATCGGTTCCGATGTCGACTTGCCAGCGACCAGCGCACCTGTATCGAAAAACACTGACACGTCCTGTGCGACAAGCTTCCTGGCGAGAGCTTCGACAATGGCGCTATCTTTCGCCGCGTAGGAGATAAAAACGTCAGCCATGGTTGGTGTGGGCGCGCACTCTTGCCGTCAGCTGGACGACGTATTCGTCGAACTCTTCCATCAAGAGCAGGCTGCTCGTTCCCAGCAGCGAAAGTACGCCCAGCTCCTGCAGTTCCGACTCGCTGGGACCGTACCGGATCGCAACAATCCGCTTGCCCTGAATCAGCATTGCTCCCAATTCGGCCAACACCCAGGGACGCCGTAGCGACGACCTCGTAAAGAGAACCAACAGCTCATCGCACCGAGACAGCTCGTCGAGTATTGTCGCTCTGAAATCGTCGCCGTAGCGAATTTCCCCGGTATCGAGAAACACTGAGGCCCCCGAACTTGCGACCTTGGGCTTCAAGAATTGTTCGACAACATAAATATCGTCGCTGCCGTGCGAAAAAAACACGCGATAGGGTCCGCTCATTCGGCCGACGCCTGGCGCACAACGGCATTATGCCTGAGTCGGTTCGTCATCGAGAATTCTGACTCGAACCGTCAACGCGTGAAATTGTGCGTTGACTCATTCACTCTTCGGCGTGATCGCCGACGCCGCGGCCGTGCAGTTCTAGTCGCCTGGTCGGCCTCCGCCGGACCCGGTCTACGACAATCCTCTTTGTCGAGAGTCAGACGGGAGACGGCTGTTCGTTGGCCACGTCGACGAGGATTCTGGTCAGTTCCTCGGGCAGGTCCAGCATGACGTCGTGGCCGCAGGGCACAGTCAGCGTCTTCCACCCCCGCGCCTTTGCCTTCTCGTAGAACGGCGGAAACGGGGAGCCTTCGACAAACCCAGTCGCCAGGACGTAGGTGACGGATGCGATCGTCGCGGCGCCTCCCGAAAGCGGGATGCACTGCTCGAACGCAGCCAACGGGTGCATCGTGCACTGCCGGTTCACCCAGTCGCGATCGGCCGCGTTGACGTTGAAGACTTCCGCCGGGATCGGTGGCACCTTCCAGCCGTCACCAACCGTCCTGGCCAAATCCACCATTCCCTGATGTCGGACCTCCCCGAGGTGGTGAGCGAGGCTCTCACCCGAGTCGAGGATAAATGCATCCAGATAGACGAGGGCCTGAATGCGCTCCGGCACACGGTCGGCCACGCCGCCGATCACGCAGCCGCCGTATGAGTGACCGCACAGAATGACGTTCGACAGATCCTCCCAGCGAATCAGGTTCTCGACGTCGGCGATGTGCGTCTCCAGGTTCACCGCCTGAGACAGCAGGTGCGACCGTTCACCGATGCCGGTGAGCGTCGGCGTGAACACCTCGTGTCCCTGCGCCTGCAGTGCTTTCCGAACGCGCTTCCAACACCAGCTGCCGTGCCACGCACCGTGAACGAGCACGAATGTAGCCATCGCGTCCTCCTACTGGAAGAATTCCCTGACAAGGAGTCGTCAGCGCGGCTGGATGCGGAAATCCGCGACGGCTGGCGGCGTGATCGCTCTCTCGACCGGCTTCGGCAACTGCGGAACCCAGTCGTACGGGATCCGATAGGCACGATAGACGCGGTTGCTGTTGCCGTTTCTCGTGAAGTACGGACTCACGTACTCCCACACGATGTCGCCCGACGGCGTCACTTCGAAGATTCGCCCGTCGGCGCCTTCGGTGATCATCGTGTTGCCGTTCACCAGACGCTGCGCTCCGCTCACGTAGTGGCTGAAGAACCGATAGCTCTCGTTGCCGGCGACCGAGTACTCCCACACCTTCGCCAGCGTCACCGGATCGATCTCGAGCACGCGCGAGTTGCCGCGCGACAGGGCGTTGCGCCCATCCGGTGCGGCGGCGTTGGCAAAGCCGTACCCGGAGGCGCCACCGTTGTCGAACACGAGCAGATTGCCGGCACCCGGCAATCCCACTGGGACGATGTGCGGATTGTGTTGTCCGATGATCTGTCCGACCTTGCGCAGCGCGTCGGATTCACGGTAGTCCGGCCCCATCCGCCACACGATGCGCCCGTCGCGGCCGACGATGGCGATGATGCTGGCTTCACGGCTGCTGATGATCACGTTGTCGGGAGCGAAGCGTGTGTCTCCGGCGTCGAACCATTTGTTCGGGCCCACGTACGCGGCGGCGTTGATGTGCAGCCAGTCGTAGCTGCCACGCGCCTGGCTGAAGCCAATCGCGTTGCGAATGACCTCGCGCGCGTCCGGAGCGAAGCCGAGCTCGTCGATGTGATCGCTCGCCAGCCACTCCCACAGGATTTTGCCGTCGGGTGCGATCTCGATCAGCCGGTCGTCCTCCAACATCCGATCCGACACGTTCGGCCTGGTCACGTTCTTGTGACTCACGACGAGCGTGCGGCTGCCGGAGATCTCGGGCTGACTGCCCGGCGCGTAATAGCCGGCCGGCATGCCGGGCCGCTGCCAGTCGTGATGCTGACGCGCCGACCAGATCGTCGCGCCGTCGCGCGTGATCTGCTCGCTGCGATCGAAGCGCCACACTTCGCGACCGCTCCAGTCCTGCTGCACGAGAGCCGGTGCTTCCTGATTCGGCGTACCGGCGCCGGCGCCGGCGATCACGACGCCGCCCGGAAGCACACGCGCGGGTCCGCCGGCCGCACCGTTGAACCCGGTCCACTGCTTCACGACGGTCCCGTTCATGTCGATGAGGATCACGCCTTCGGTTTCGGGCGTGATGAACACGGTGTAGCCGCTCCAGGCCTTGTCCGGCTTGTAAATCGTCGTGCCGGTGGGGTACACCGTCCCGATACCGGCGACCGTGATGGATGTCGCGAGGGCGAGGACCGCCGACGCGAAGGCCCGCCGTATCATCATCGTGCTCTCCCAAGGCCTGGCAGCAGCGCGAGTGCGTTGTCGCGTTCGATCGCACGCAACTCCGCTGGAGTGAACCCGCCGTTGTCGGCAAGCCCCTTCGCGACCGTTGCCGCGGATCCGCCGCCGAGCGGAAAGTCGGTCCCGAATACGATGCGCGACACGGGAACCATCTTCTTGAACGACGGCAGCGTGTAGGGATTGAACGCCTGCGCGGTGTCGTAGTGGAACTTCTGGAGCTCGGCCATCGCACCGTTCGGCAGGTTCGACGCGGCACCGGCGAGACGGCTGGTGATGAAGGGCACGGTCCCGCCGCCATGCGACCAGATGAAACGGATGTCGGGAAAACGCGTGACGGTGCCGGTCTGCAGCACGCTGAGAATGGCGCGCGTCGTGTCGAACACGAACTCGACGCCCCGCGCCTGCCCGTCGTTGAGCGTCGTCTGCACCGCACACGCAGCGCAGAACGGATGGCAATAGACGACCGTGCGCCGGCGATTGAGCTCGGACCACAACGGCGCATACATCGGGTTGCCCAGATACTTGCCCTCGTAACTCGACAGCACGACGATCCCGTCCGCCTTCAAGGTGTCGAGCGCGTACGTGGCTTCCGCGAGCGCACCATCGACGTCAGGAAGCGGGAGCACCGCGAACTGACCGAACCGGCCCGGATGATCGGCGATCGCCCGCGCCGCCGCTTCGTTGCACTCGCGAGCAAGCGCGCGTGCCGAGTTGTTGTCGCCGAAGTGGACGCCGGGATCGCTGATCGACAGGATCGAGGTCGCGACGCCGCCCTCGTCCATCTGATCGAGCGACTTGCGCGCCGTCCAGCCCTTCAGGGTCGGCTGGCTGACGCCGCGCGCAGTGGCCAGCTCATAGAGCTTCGGGACGGTGAAGTGGCTGTGCGTGTCGATCCGGAACGGCGCAGTCGGGCCGCCTTGCGCCGCGAGGCCGCGCCTGGACGCGAACGCGCCGGCGCCCATTGCCGCACATCCGTACAGAAACGCGCGTCGACTGATCGAGTGCATGGTCATGCTCCGACTCGCTGAGGAAGCCCTTGGTGCCGCGCCATTCTAGTCCAGCCCCAGCGAGGCTCGCCTCGGACCGGAACTCATTCTCCTCGCGAGCCCGCAGAGGGATAATGTGCGGCCTGGGCAGCTAATCGCCTTCGAAAGGAGATCGTGTGAAACGCATCGCTCTCACCCTCAGCGTGGTTCTCCTGGCAATGGTCAGCGCATTCGCGCAGCCGCAGCGTGGCGCCTTCGACCTGAAGGCGTGGAATATCGTCGGCGACGCGAACTGGACGGTCATGGACGACGTCGTCCAGGCAGACAAAGGGACCGGGTTCCTGGTCACTCCCATGGCCTACGGCGACGTCCAGATCAATGCCGAGGTCTTTGCCACCGACGACGCGAACAGCGGCGTGTTCATCCGCTGCTCGGACCCGAAGATGATCACCGCGGACAACGCATACGAGATCAACATCTACGACAAGCGGCCCGACCCCGCCTACCGCACCGGGGCGATCGTCAACGTGGCCAAGCCTCTGGCGATGGTCAACGCCGGCGGCAAGTGGAACACGATTGAGATCACCGCGAAGGGACCGAAGATGACGGTGGTCTTCAACGGCACCACCACCGTGAAGGAGGCGGAAGATACCAAACACGCCCGCGGCCCGGTGGCGCTGCAATACGGGGCGGGAACCGTACGATTCAGGAACGTCCGCATTCGTCCGCTCTGAGGTGCCGGCGGAAATCGGCCAGCGAGATCTATCCGGAGGATCGCCATGCTCCGTCGAATCGTCCCGCGTCTCGTCGTGATCGCGGCGCTGTGGCTCGTTCCCGCCGTGGCTCTGGCTCAGGACCCGGCGGGCGCTCGCACGCCGTGGGGCGATCCGGATCTCGAAGGCACCTGGACCAACGCCACCCTGACCCCACTCGAACGCCCGCGCGAACTGGCGGCGAAGGAATTCTTCACGCCGGACGAAGCGCTCGCGTTCGAGAAGCAGCGCATCGAGCAGACGAACGCCGATCGTCCGTTGCGCGCGGGCGAGGTAGGCGCCTACAACGACCTGTTCTTCGAACGAGGGAAAGCCTTGAAGACGCGTCGAACCTCGCTCGTCATTAATCCTGCCGACGGGCGGATCCCGGCATTGACGCCGGCGGCGCAACAAAAGGTCGACGCACGCCGACAGTATGAGGCGCTGCATCC